>JGI994J12354_10000076_pt1 | contig 86165 bp, 66 predicted proteins | sample IntmicLarv3ML3BL_FD_12354 | JGI IMG/M metagenome (IMG submission 12354) | reverse complement strand
GGGGGTAGATATCAAGAATGCCCCTACAACACGTGTAGTTGCCTTTAGAATTGATTTGTTATACCCAAGTGTCATTTTTTAATACGCCAAAACTCATCTTTTCAATAATTTTTGTCAACCTTAATTTTTATTTAACCTGTGAATGAAACTTTTTTTCTTTGCAAAAAATGAAAACAATTTTTTCTTTTTTGTGTAAAAATAAAGCTCTCTAAAATTGAAAAAAACACTCTCCCAAATATTAAAAAGAGATTGAAAAATTCTATATTTTTGATTTAATAATTTTAAATTAAAAATGATATGGATTTTTTAAAATATATTTCCCTTTTTTTCATTACTCTGACTTTTTCAAATTCTCTCTACTGCGAATTCACAAAAGAAGAAAGGCGTATCCTAAGAGAATTGAGAAAAGAGCATGGAAACTACACTCATAATAGAGCGGAAAATTATCTTTTTTCTATTAAGGATTTGGAAAAGCCTGAAAAAAAAGACTCTCCAAGATTACGAATGCACACTGCAATGTTATATGGCGCAGAAAAACGAACTAGTGAACAAAAAATCGCTTCTGGTGAGAGAGAAAATGAAACCATAGAAACTTTAAATTATTTTCAAGATATAGAAAAGGCTAAATCTATAATGGCAGAAATTGAAAATGAATTCAAAGATAAGCCTGAAATATTATATTACTTATTTAATTTATATTCTAAACAATATCCTTTTTGGGACGGAGTTTATTACCATTATTACGGAACATTTTTTTCTTACATAAAAGAAAAAGCCAACGAATATAAAAGACTTGTTCCTCAAGGAATCAATTTTGATGAAGTCGCTTTATCTTTATTCGAAGATGTCTATCCTAATCTTATAGAAGTTTTAGACGAATCACCTGAATTACAGAGAAAACTTCTTACTAAAAGAGCCATCATTCTTTATAGTAGAAAGCCAGAAATACCAACTCGCTTCAATAAAAATTTCTTTGAAGTACATGTAAGCACCTTGCATGATGCCGCACGGTATGGGGCTGAAAAATTTGTAATTCGGCATAGAAAAGAAAAGGCATGTCCTATTGACATGGATATAGAAATTGAAAATCCTATCTATGATTTGGACAAAGCTAAATATATAATCACCGCTTTAGAATTCGAACTTAAAGATGTGAAATATGCCCTACCATATGTTTTTGAAATGTTTTTTTACAAAAATCCATACCAAAGAGGCTCTCGTACTTTTTATTATGGTGAAATCATCGACTATATAAAAGAAAGGGCCGCAATTTATTGCGACCCTAAATATATAATTTATGATTATACAGATTAATGATTATCGTATCCTTTTCCACCTGTAGTCATAGATCCTTTTAACAAATTTGTTTTGCCAGTTTTGCTATCGTACTGAATCTCAAATTCACTAGCTAACTTTATATTGCTTGGATCCTTTCTTCCAGAGACTCCACCACCTGTCGCATTTGCTGGTCTTTTTGTTTTAAACCATTCATTTTTCCCTAGTGATGCATGCCAAACAGGATAATATGCAAGACCATAATCTCTTCGAATTTCTTCTATTTCGCTACGATATGTTGAATCATTTACGTCTGGCGTATATGCTTCTTTCGGCTCGCCATAATTATCTTTTACGCTTCCATCTATCGTTGATACTTTAAGCTTAATATTAAGATCTGTATCTTGCCACTTATCGTGTGATTTTTCCGTATTATATTCGCCCAATATGCCAACTCTGCTAATATCGATATTGCCATCTTCATCTGTCATTGCATCAAATGCAATTTTTGCATCTTCCATAACAGAATTTCCTTCAATATTCTCATACGTATACTCATACTCTACAACAACGGTTTTCGGTGTATTGGGTTCTTGCCCTTCAATTTTAAGATTTGCAGCAGCCCAATTGCTACTATTTGGCCAATTTTTATCGTATTCTATGCCATTGTTTATCAGTTCTAAATTTGCTTTGACTTTCTTTTCATCTTCGTCAGATTTATCTTTGTCATCGTATGATTCTTCATCTTTTGATTTTGTTTTGGGATTTTTTTCTTTGGGTTTATCTATTGGCACATCATCAGAAGCACCGCCATCTTTAGGAGCAAACTGCCCGCCTTGAGAACTCCCAGCAGGATGACGATTCGGATTAAATGGCAATTCGCCATCTTCACCTACGAGGATGTTTTCCTCCTCTGAATTTTCAGATTCTTTTTCTTCGCTTTTCTTGCCTTCATTTTTTTCAATAAAAACTTCTTTATTTACAATTTCACAAATCAAAAGTGTGAAATTTCTTAAGCATTCTGCGCTATTCAAAGAATCTGTATCATCCTCTTCAAGAAAACCCACTAAGTGTCCGACTTCGTGCAATATGATAGATGATCTATCGTTTATACCTTTATCATTTTCAAGGTTTTCAAAGAAAGAATTGTATATATAAATCACATCTCTTTTCTCTCTTTTCGCAGCAGACATAACATCTGCTTGTTCACTACCTGCGTCATCAACAAACAATTTTTCACGAACAATATTCAGCTCTTTTTCTATGCGTTTAATGATTTTTTCATTGGCATTTTTTACGATATCAACAGACTCTTTCTCTGACTCTGCATATATAAGTTCAAAAAACTCTTTTGTATTTTCATCAAAATTTAAGAGCCTTCGCTGAACTTCTTTCGCCATTAAATAAGCGCTACCTAAGAATTCATCAAGCTTTGTAAGTTCTGCATTCTTGAATGTACCGTCTATGTTATATGTAAATTTTTTATCTTTAATTTTTATAATTCTGCTATGTTTCATAGAAAATTATTCTAAAAGATATAATCCTTTTTTCAAAATCTGCCTTTTAATTGTTTGTTACGTTTGAGATACTCTTCCCTCCCAAAACTATTAAAAGCTTGATAGTTTTTGATATAAAGAGTACAAGCGTAGCTGTGAAATCTATTCTATTATGTATGTTTTGTGGAATTGCACTTGTCTTGCTTTCTGCCTGTGCAGATACTACAGGTGCGAAAGAGCGATTACAAAGTGGATATTATTCAAGTGGTTTTGAGTCCGATAAAATGAATCACTCAGATGTTTACAAAAATACAAATGGAACTTACGGGGGCTCAACTCTGCCACCAGATAGACGGCGATGATGAAACATTTTTCTAGATACTTTCTGGCTCTGATTGCAATTACTATGATTTCGGGATGCTCTTCCTATGACTATTCAGCGTCTGAAAATGATTCTCCTTACGCCTACAATGTTAATTACGAGTACTGGAGAATGCGCAAATTATACGACTGGCGTCCGTGGAGATTCTACAGCGGTAGCTATTATGGCAGTTACTATGGCGGATATTACGGAAGCTATTTCGATAGTCCGTTCTATTATCCATATTATTATAGAGCCCCTGCTGTAATAATAGTAAATCCACCAAGACCTGAGCGCGACAAGCATCATCACAAAAATAGACCTACCGACATCGATAAACGACCTCACTACAAGCGTCCTCCTGCGAATGTTGATAGAGAGCAAGCTCGTCCGCAATCAAAGCCACACAATCCGAGAAAACAGAATGTAAACCCTGCTAGAAAGCGTCCTGAAAACAGTGCGCCCAATTCTTCTGCGACTACCCCTACCCTTCCTGAAGCAAACACAACATCAAGTGCGCCAATCAATGCGTTGACTCCAAATAGCCGTAGCCAAAATGGAAACTCAGGAATCCAAAACTCTCAACAAAGCACAGGCAGACGTAGCGAAAACGCAACGAGTCCAAAGAATCGAACACACACAGATTCTGGACAACGCACAACTTCTTCACCACCACCTCAACGTGATTCATCTCGCGACTCTTTCAAAAACAGAGACTCTTCTAGAGATAGGGATTCCTCCAAAGAGCGACAACATAATTCCTCTCGCCCATCAAGAAGACATTAGAAAAGTTTGTTTTACATCCATTCTCAATTCGCACCCATCCTTAAACTAGCATCAAAGAATGTGGTCCGCCTATTTAAAACTTTAAAAAGTCCGTCTATCCCGAACTTTAAAAATAATAAAAGACTTGAGAGAGGGAAATGTTTAGTATTCACTTTCAAGTTTAATAAAAATGCTCTTGGGTAGATATAAAGTGATTGTTTGTGGAGCTGGTCACGCAGGATGCGAGGCAGCTTTGGCTGTTGCACGTATGGGGCTCGACTGCCTCTTGCTTACGGGCAATCTTGATACTATCGCTCAGATGAGCTGTAACCCCGCTATTGGTGGACTCGCAAAAGGACACATTGTCTGCGAAATAGACGCTCTCGGTGGCGAAATGGGAATCAATGCCGACGCTACTGGTCTACACTTTAAAGTTCTAAACGCATCTAAGGGCCCCGCCGTTCAGGCAGCAAGAGTTCAGTGCGACAAGAAGGCTTATCAATTCAGAATGAAGCACGTTCTGGAAAAGACAAAAAATCTGCATATTTTTCAAACCGAAGTCTGCGAGCTAATTGTAGAAAACTCAAAAGTTATAGGCGTTAAAACGAATCTTGGTTTGGACTTTTTTGCAGACGCTGTGATTCTCACAACTGGCACTTTCTTGAAAGGGTTAATGCACGTCGGCTTCAACAAAACCGAAGGTGGCAGAATGGGCGATTTCACATCAAAGAAATTGTCTGACAGCCTTGCAGAACACGGCATTGCTCTCGAACGCCTAAAGACAGGTACACCCGCAAGAATTTTAGGGTCTTCAATAGATTTCTCGAAGTGCGAGATTCAGGCGGGAGACGCAATTCCTTGCTTATTCGGATTTTACGACAGCTATAACAAAGACGTGTTCCACGTAGAACAATTGAAATCTGGCGGAGACTTCTGCGGATTTGGCATAAATCAGCTTGCCTGTTATGAAACTAGAACTTCCGAAGCAAGTGCCCTGCTCATCAAAGAAAATATCCATAAATCGGCAATGTACGGCGGCCAGATTCAGGGAACAGGTCCTCGCTACTGCCCGAGCATTGAAGATAAATTTGTTAGGTTCTCAGACAAAGAAGCTCACCGCCTTTTCCTCGAACCAGAAGGCAGAAACACAGACGAATGGTATATCAACGGACTATCCACTTCCCTACCCTTGGATGTTCAGCAAAAACTCCTGCGTACAATCCCAGGACTAGAGAATGCAAAAATGACTCGTAGTGCCTACGCAGTCGAATATGATTACGCGCCCCCCACTCAGCTCAAAGGTAGCCTAGAATCTAAGATTATCGATTCACTATTTTTCGCAGGTCAGATAAACGGCACTAGCGGATACGAAGAGGCAGCAGGTCAAGGACTTGTTGCCGGAGTGAATGCAGCTGCAAAAATCATCGGTAAAGAGCCCCTTATTTTGAAGCGTCACGAAAGCTACATAGGCGTTCTCATCGATGACCTAGTAACAAAAGGCACGCTTGACCCTTACAGAATGTTCACTAGTCGCGCAGAATTTAGACTCTTGCTAAATCACACTAGCGCAGAACACAGACTCTATAAACACACCAAAGAATATGCTTTAGTCGATGAAGTACGTCTTGCCAATATGGCAGACAAGATTGAAAAAACTTTGGAGTGGCAAAGCAAGCTAGAGAAAACTCCCCACGCGCTAAAGCTACGCCAGGAAGGACGCTCCTACGAGCCTTCCCTACCCCAAGACTTCCTTGCCCTCCCTAAATCTTACAGAGATGAAATTTTATATAGGATAATCTATAAAGGATACCTTGAACGCGATCTTCGCCAAATTGAAAAGCTTTCAGAAATCGAAGACTTACGCTTCCCTGAAAACTTTGATTTCACAAAGGTAAGCGGCTTACGCCTTGAGGCTCGCCAAAAACTAATCAAATACGCCCCACTCACAATTGGTCAAACCTCACGCATTTCAGGCGTCTCCCCAGCCGATATAAATATCCTAATAATCCACCTATCAAAGAAGAAGAAATAATTTCTTATTTTAAAAGGCGTATTTTTTTAATAAGCACTTATCAAAAAAAATACGCCTTTTGCATATATTTTCTATTCTTATTGCGGAGCCCTTTTCTTTTGTAGGGCTTTGCCCTTACGACCCAGCAAAGGCTGGTTTCGCCTTTGCAATCCAAAGCAGGCAGTGCCTGCATCCATTAGGACCTTGTGCAAAGAAGACTTATCGCATTGCTTCGCAATTGCTATTCGCGATTAGCTTAAATTTTAAAAACCCATCCTACAACCCACAAAAGGTTTGTGAATGAAAAAAAACTTTGCAACCCGAGACAAGTGCGACCTGCAACGAGAGGACCTTGTGCAAAGAAGACTCATCGCATTGCTTCGCAATTGCTGAATGCGATTAGCTGGAGAGAAAAGAAAGCAAAGTTGGAATATTAGGTAGCGACTTGGAAAACACATTCTTAAACTAGAATAAAAGCAAGTAGTGCGCCACTTCCGAACTAAAAAAATCCTCTTCGCGGACATCACACAGTGCACAATGTGAATTAAAAATGAAGAATGTAGAATGAAAGATTATAGTACAGTCTTCCCTCCTCTCCAGCGACAGTCTGACGGCAAATAAACTCAATATGTCGAACTCTTTCCTACATAATATACATCGAACAAAATCTACATAACTTACAGCAGATAGCGACAAGAAGTAATAATTAACAGCCTGCGACCCTATTATCCGGCGACACTCTGACGACAAAGAAAGCCCCGTATATCATATTTCTCTCACACGCAAAAGTTCCACGTGGAACAAGAGAAAGCGTTTTAATTTTAAAGAAAATTATTTATCTCCTAAATTTTGAAGTTTTTTTGAGAAATTTTTAATTCATAAAGAAAAAGTTTTATGGAAATTTTATGACGCTGAAAAAAATTGTTTTTGAAGCAGAATTTTTTCTCTTTTCCCAACGGAGATTAAATTTTCCTCACAAAAGCCATATTTTTAAAAAATTCGGGAAATGAGAAGGACAAAACTTGCAAAAAGCGCCCAAAAAGGGGCGAAAAGGGCGCGAAAGGTCCGAATACCCGCACCGCGTCGTAAAAATCGATTCTAGGGGCATTTTTAGGGGTCGATTTTTACCCAATTTCGGCAAATTTTTCGATTTTTGGGGTTCTTAAGAGTTTTTTATAAAATACAGAGACATCCCCAAAAAAATCAAAAAGTTCCACGTGGAACTTTTTTTAATCCGATTTCTCATTTTCTTATTTTAAAAAGTTTTATTTTTAAAAAATTCGGAATGGAGAGTAGGGAGTATGAATAAAACTTTCCTCGTTGTTCCACGTAGAACAATTTTTAGATTAGCTATAATCTTCTGAAAGTTGTTCAAAAAAAAACTTTTATCTTTTTTTTGGGGAGAGGGTATAGTTTTAAATCAAGATGTTCTCTTTTTTACTCCACGTGGAACTATATCAGAGTCGGCAAGTCCCGAAAAGTAATCCTATTTATTCATATAAAATTCACTCATCTTTTAAAAGGCTATTTGATATATCAAAGGTTATTTGGAGAATTTACATTTTACTGAAAAAGAAAAGCCTCCAAATAAATCAAGCAGAGTAGGGCGGTGGATTTCTTTTAAACTATTCTATAATATCATACCACCAATATTGAGCACCGTGTAGGTCATTATAAAAAATATTTTTTCCATCTTCGGGCGACACACAATCTATGAATAATTCCATATAGAACGAATAATATTCGTGCTCGTCACTAGTGAACAACGCATAACCTGCTTTGGCTGAAGCTTCTTCGTGATATTCGTCGTGATCCTCAGTCGGTGCCGTATTTTCGTTTATATTTATTTCAAGGAGTGCTTTTTTGATGAGTGCAGCTATTTCGCTATTTGTTTTTTGTAGTAGATGTTCATTTTGCAAAGATTTTTGACTAAAGAAAAGATAGTTTATATTTTCTTCGTCGGCGTCTATTTCATCCAGAAAGTCAAAGTCGTATTGAGCAATTAATCCTATCTCCTCCAAGGAAAAAATGAGTAATTTCCCGCTATTTTTATGTTCTCTATCGGAAAGAAAAAGCCATATATTTTGAAGTTGTGCATCTTTAAAATCATTAGAAAATCTCTCAAAATTTTCATTATTTTTGGGGGTATCTTTTAGGATTTTTCTGAGCTCATTTATATAGAATGCATTATTCACAGATGGAATACGAGTCTGATAAATTTCAAAGTAATTAAAGTAATAGTTGGCAAATTCTTCATTATTTTCTGAAAAGAATTCACCCAATTTATCAATAAAATTAATCGATAATTTTTTAGCCGAATCGCCTTGTAGATACATATAGACTTCACTCGAAGAGTCTTGATTTGTGTATTCACTATTATGAGCTACAAGGGGCAGAATTATGCCCATTGAGACTGCAACGGGTAGAAGAACCAAATAAAGTGAAAAAAAACTTAATGTAAACATTATATTTTTTAGATAAAGTAGGATTGTTTTAGTTATATAACTAACTAATTATTAATTGATTATAGCTTATGCAAAAGTATTCAATAGACCTTCACCTAGAGCGTTGATTTCGTTTATATAGACCAATTTTTCTGCCCAACGAGCTGGTATTTTTGCGGTACCGTGTTGAGCGCCCATTAGCATACCGATAATAGAGCCTCGACCTGCGGATTCGCCTCCTAATTGAGCGTTTGCACAGAGAGCTTCTTCAAAGCTATGTTTATATTTTAGCGCGAGATAAAAACTCAAGGGCAAAGAATTTTCAAGATTTGCAGCGGTACTAAATATATCTAAAACTGCGGCGTCTCTGCCACCTTTAACCCACCTACGATACGGAAATGCCAACGTATAATGAGCATCTGGTTTAAATTTTTCAAAGAGTACAGTTTCCAAAGTTTCACCGCACATTAGCATATACAAAACTTTAGATAAGAAAGTTGATGCATTAGGACTGCCTTCGCTACGAACAAAGCGTTTAAAGATTTTGTATTGAGAATCTATTGCGTGTTCAGGACGCAAAGAATACAAGAGCAACAAGGGCAACATATATGCAATATCGCCGAGATTCGCCTCATAGACTCCATGATCTTGAGGGCATTTCCCGAGATTTAGATTTTCAAAATAGGTACGTTGCATTGCAGGAACATAAAGGTCATTATACCCATTAGGCGTGCACATAACGGCTTCGTAGCGCTTGAACCAAGCTATGTCGTCGAATTTCTTTTTCTCAATGAGCTCGTTAGCTAGGTGCAAAGCCAGAAAAAGCTGAAGCGTATTTTCGCCAGCTTGCAAAGTGGCGTGGAAGTGAGTTCCTGGGCATTTCCAGAAGGTCATCTTTTCGTTGATGAAGTCGTACTGAGGCTTAAGCTGTGGCAGTTTAGACAAAATCATTGGCATCGTGCAGTCTGGATGTGGAGACTTCGGCGAGAGCATATCTCTTATTTTGCCATATTCTTTTTCTACTGAACTTATTTCTACATAACCGCTAGTAGGCATAGAAAAAGCTTCTCCGGTATAGGCACCCCACCAAGCACCTAAAAATCTTTCTTTATCAAACTTCATCATAACGACCTTTCAAATATACCCGTCTTCTGACCTCGCATTAAAGCCATGGAAGAGGAATATGTCAATATTATTCAACATGTAAACTTTTTGGTAGCTCGATAAATCTTTAATCATAATTCATGGTTCTTCCAAAAAAATAATTGAAAATATCAATACAATTTGGCAGTCTCGATTAAAGGTCGAGATGCTTTCGTAAGAAATTTTGCGACTCTTTAATCTTTTAATCAGAGAATGAGGCTACAACTAAACATCGCCATTTTAAATAAAATCAGTCATCTTGTTGCGCGCAGAACATCGGTATCTGAAATGCTAAAAGAGATTCTCAATATTTTGCATACGGAAATAGGGCTCTTGCGCGGAACTGTCACTTTGCGAGAGGGCGATATGCTTATTATCGAAGCTTCCGAGGGCTTGAGCGCTGCGGAAATAGAGCGGGGAATGTATCGCATAGGCGAGGGCATTACGGGAAAAGTCGCTCAAGACGGCTGCTCGCGCATTATTGAAGACATCTCGAAAGCAAAAGAATTTTTGAATCGTACAAAAGCGAGAAAAGGCGGTAAAACTACAGCATTTATTTGCGTAGCTATCCTACATAAAGAAGAAGTTATAGGCACTCTCAGTATGGATAGAATTGTTTCAAAAGACACAAATTTAAAAGAAGATTTACATCTGCTAGAATTGATTTCAAATATCACGGCAGAAGCCATATTCGCAGCATACTCTGAAGCGGAAGAAAAAGAAAAACTCATTGCAGAAAATCGCAGATTAAAGTCTGAATTAAACGATAGATTGCGTCCGAACAATATCATTGGTAACTGCAATTCGATGAAGACTGTCTATTCAATGATAAGTAAAGTTGCGCCATCAAATGCAACTGTTCTTATACGCGGAGAATCGGGAACGGGCAAAGAGCTTGTTGCTCGCGCTATTCATAATTCTAGCGCTCGAAAAGACAAAGCTTTTGTTGCTGTAAACTGTGCGGCTTTGCCAGAAGGGCTTGTTGAAAGCGAACTCTTCGGACACGAAAAAGGTTCATTTACAGGTGCAATTAATCGAAAAAAAGGACTCGTAGAATTGGCTGATTCTGGGACTCTTTTTTTGGACGAGGCAGGAGATCTAACTTTGCTTATGCAATTAAAGCTTTTGAGATTTCTGCAAGAGCGTACATACTATCGAGTAGGTAGCAATACTGAAAGTAAAGTCGATGTAAGAATAATTGCAGCGACTAGCCGTAATCTTGAAAATATGATAAAAGAAGGTACTTTCAGAGAAGATCTTTACTATAGGCTTACGGTATTTCCGATTTTCATTCCTGCACTGCGAAATAGAAAATGCGACATTACATTGCTTTCACAATATTTTCTTGAAAAATTCAATGCTATACATTGCAAGAATGTAAAACGAATTTCTATTCCTGCAATAAATATGATAAGTTCTTATTACTGGCCTGGGAATGTGCGCGAGTTAGAAAATTGTATAGAATATTCTGTTCTTAACACATCTGACAGTGATATCAATGGATATAATCTTCCACCTACTTTACAGATGACACAATCACAAGAATCTACTTTAGATGAGTCTTCTGCAAATTACGAAACTCGTATTGAAAACTTTGAACGCAAAATAATTATTGATGCCTTGAAGTCTAACAAAGGCAACGCAAGTGCTGTGGCGAAAGAACTCCAAACGACATCTCGCATTATTTTGTATAAGATTAAAAAACTCGGAATAAACTCCGAGCTTTATAAGTAACATCCTTATTGTTCTCTTCCTGACCTATTCGACAATTTTGTCGTTTTCTGCAACAATTTTGTTGCTTAATAGTTATAGAAGAATTTTCTAATATAAGGCTATTTTGTGTAATTTATTTTGTATAAGTTAGTTAGAACTTTCAAACAAACTGGCACGCCGTTTGCTATATAGATGGTATCTTATTAAAATAATGAAACTAATAATAGCATACATTAAACCTGAACAGTTAACTGAAGTTAAGCATGAACTCTCAAAAAGAGATATCTGCAGAATGTCTGTTACAAATGCACTCGGCTGTGGTCGTCAAAAGGGATACAGCGAAAATTATCGCGGAGCAGAAATTGAGGTTAATCTCCTCAAGAAAGTACGTCTAGAAATTGCCGTCAACGATGAGTATCTAGATACCGCTCTTGAAGCAATTATCAAAGGTGGCAAAACCAATAAAATAGGCGATGGCAAGATTTTTGTTTTGGAAATTGCCAACTGTATACGCATACGCACACAGGAAACTGGTCCTGATGCAATAGGTTAAACTGAAAGGATTTTTGATATGAAGAAATTTTTATTTACAGCTTTGATAGCTGCTTTTTGCATTTCCGGATTTGCTCAGGACTCTGCAAATACTCAGGCAGTAAGCCCAGAAATGTTTACGATTAACAATCTTTGGATTCTTGTAGGAACTATTCTTGTTTTCATTATGCATCCAGGATTTGCAATGCTAGAAATTGGTCTGGTTCGAGCAAAGAATAGCATTAATATTCTCTGTAAAAACGTCGTTGTTATCGCGCTAGGAATAATGCTATATATGATTATAGGATTCGGACTAATGTACCCTGGTGATAATTGGCTGGCAGGAGGACTCCTAGGATTTACTCAATTTGGAATTTCTCTTCCCTGTGGCGAAGCGATACTTTACAACGGTGGAAACTACACTTACTGGACAGACTTCATTTTCCAAGCTATGTTTTGTGCAACAAGTGCAACAATAGTTTCAGGGGCTGTTGCAGAGAGAATAAAACTATCATCTTTCATTGTGTTTTCTTGCTTTTTGATTGCCTTTATCTATCCGATTATAGGTTCTTGGGGATGGGGCGGTGGATGGCTTGCTGACTTAGGATTCTATGATTTGGCAGGCTCTACATTTGTGCATTCTGTGGGCGGATGGGCTTCATTGATATGCATACTGATTTTGGGTCCACGTATAGGCAAGTATCGCAATGGCAAAACTAACGCAATTCCGGGACAGAACATAGGTTTCGCTGCTCTGGGTGTGTTCTTGCTTTTCTTCGGTTGGTTTGGCTTTAACGGAGCTTCAGTATTTTCTGCTGACCCAATGAAAGTTTCTTACGTATTCGTTATCACCGCTCTTGGAGCTTCAAGTGGCATACTTTCTTCAATGATAACTTCTAGAATAATTCAGAAGAAACCAGATTTAACTATGATTCTCAACGGCTGCTTAGCAGGGCTTGTAGGTATCACTGCAGGTGCAGACGTATTTAGTGTAACAGAAGCCTGTATAGTAGGTTTTGTTGCAGGATTTTTGGTAGTAGTCTCTGTATACGCTTTCGATAGAATCAAGATAGACGATCCTGTTGGTGCTCTTTCAGTACATCTTGTATGTGGTGTTTGGGGAACTCTTGCGGTTGGAATATTTGTAGAAGATAAATCTTTCTTAATACAACTAGCGGGAGTTATCTCAGTTGCGATTGCAACGACTACTTCATCTTTTGTAGTTTTCTATGCTATTAAGAAGATAATGGGTGTTCGTGTGAAGGAGCGCGAAGAGCTTTGCGGACTCGATTTAAGTGAACACGGAATGGAAGGATATAACGGATTTCAAATATTTTCTAATCAATAGATTATTAGGACATAATATCTAAAAATAAACGATGAGCGCGACGGTCTTCTCTTTAGAGGAGACCGTTTTTGCTATTATAAAATTCATCAATAAACATAAGCTTATAAATTTTAATAATAATATTCTTTACCTTAAATAAAATGTACCTCCCGTTACTCTCAATAACTATGTTAATAAGTTGTCGGTAAGTTTTTTGTGCTAATAAGGATGATTCCCTGCGAATATTTTCCAAACATTACACCAAGAAAAATATTCATATCATCTTCATATTCGTACATTTAAAAAGTTATTATACTTATCTACACTCTTTATGAAGAAGATTAATTTTTAAATATATATTTATTATAATAATAAATTAAGAATGGTTCATAAGTCAGACAACTTTAATTTTCCAAACTGTCGGACTCTGTTAAAGAAGATTAACTTTCAAATATATATTCATTACAATAATAAATTAAGAGTGCTTTATAAGTCAGACATATGTAATTTCTTTTAGTTGTTAGAAATAAACAGTTGATGAAGAACATTAACTTTTAAAAATATAATCATAATAAAATATTAATTTTAGAATACATATTCGCAACAATAATATTCTTTTTGTTCTTTAAGGCACTCTAATATATACAAGGCATAGTGTTTGCTGTACTTTATATAATAGCCATTTAAGGCACAAAAAAGCTCCATACAGCCTTGTATGAAGCTATACGTTCCCCGGCAGAGACTCGAACTCCGACTAAAGGAATCAAAATCCTCTGTGCTACCATTACACCACCAGGGAATGTAAAGCGCAAAACTCTACATATATGAATATACTCGTCAAGCATTTTTATCGGTTATTTGAAAAAAAATACTATTTTTTATCAAATTTTTAGTTGCTTCTTTAGCTCTTTTAAAATAGATTTCTCTATAAATGTATCAAAGCTAAAAGTGTCTTTATTTATAAAGCTTAGCCGACGATTCCACAACAGAATTTAAATCAAAAAATTATGGCAGATAATATACCTCAAAACGATAATTACGATTCCTCGAAAATCCAAAAACTTGAAGGCTTAGAAGGCGTTCGTAAGCGTCCTGATATGTACATTGGCGACACCAATGAACGTGGACTTCATCATTGTGTCTTTGAAATAGTCGACAACTCTATTGACGAAGCACTCGCAGGCTTTTGCAATCAAATAAAAGTGGCTATACACTTAGACGGTTCTTGTTCTATTGAGGATAATGGTCGTGGTATTCCTGTTGATATGCATCCTAAATACAATATGCCTGCCTTGGAGTTGGTGATGACAAATCTTCACGCAGGCGGTAAGTTTGGTAAAGGAGCTTATCAAGTATCGGGTGGTCTACACGGAGTCGGAGCTAAATGCGTGAATGCTGTATCTGAACACTTTGAAGTTGAAGTTCGCAAAGATGGCAAGATTCACAAAATGGTTTTCGAGCGTGGTAAGACTATCGAGAAGATGAAAGTCATTGGCGATACAAAGAGCACAGGTACAAAAATCACATTTTTGCCAGACCCAGAAATCTTTTTAATGACTCGCGAATTCAAACACGATATTCTTGTAAAACGTTTGCGTGAGCTTGCGTTCTTGAATCCTGGAATTCGCATTTTCTTAAAAGACGAGCGTGTTGATTCGGAAGAAGAATTTTGCTTTAAAGACGGTATCAAAGAATACGTAGAATTCTTAAATAAAAATAGGAATGTTTTGAATAACCAAGTTATTTCGTTTTCTGGCGAAGCATTTGCAGACGAATCGAAACCTGACCTAAAAATCACGGTAAATATCGCTATGCAATATAACGATTCTTATAATGAGCAAATTTATGCATACGCGAATTCTATTTTCAATGTAGAAGGTGGAACACACTTAAGCGGATACAGAACAGCCCTTACACGCGTAATAAATAGCTATGCAAAGGCAAGTAATCTCTTAAAGGATAAAGACCCTGCAATTTCTGGTGATGACTGCCGTGAGGGTCTTACAGCTGTTATTTCAGTAAAAGTTCCAGAACCAAGATTCGAAGGTCAAACAAAAACAAAACTTTCAAACGGCGAAGTCGATGGTATTGTTCAGAAAATTGTTGGCGAAAATTTGAAGTATATTTTCGAGACTCAACCTGCAGTAGCAAAGAAACTCATCGAAAAATGCTTAATGGCAGCTCGCGCAAGAGAAGCCGCAAGAAAAGCTCGTGAAACAGTTCGTAAAACTGCAATGAGCGCAGGCGGTCTTCCAGGGAAACTTTCTGACTGCTCTGAAAAAGACCCATCACTTTGCGAATTGTATATAGTAGAAGGTGACTCTGCGGGCGGTTCAGCAAAGCAGGGCAGAGATAGACGCTATCAAGCTATCTTGCCACTTCGCGGAAAAGTTTTAAACGTTGAAAAAGCAAGATTAGATAAAGCTTTGAGCAATACAGAAATTAGAACTATCATCACAGCTTGCGGAACAGGTATAGGTGAAGATGGCGATGGCGCATTTAATGTTCAAAACACTCGTTATCATAAAATCATTATTATGACTGACGCTGACGTTGACGGTGCTCATATTAGAACACTTCTTTTGACATTCTTTTTTCGTCAAATGCGCGGACTGATTGAAGCTGGATATATTTATATCGCACAACCACCTTTATATGGAATCAAACGTAAGAAGCGTCAGCAGTATGTGATGAACGATGCCGAGCTAAATAAAATGCTTCTTGAATTAGGTTCGGAAGATGTAGTGCTTACAAATTTAGCAGATAATCAACAATTTGATGCAAAGAAAGTTGATAAGTTTGTCGAGTTGCTTTCTAAGCTTGAATCTTTGGGTGGAGCGGTCACACGCTATGGTTGTCCGCTTTCTGATTATCTTAAAAAAGCAAGAGGCGATGTATTGCCTCATTACTTGGCAAGAATTCGTACAGGTAACAAGGAAGAGTATCGCTTCTTGTTCGATGAGTCAGAACGCTCATCATTATTTATAGAGCTTGGTAATATAGACGATATTTTTGATAGCAACACTGTCCGCGAAATCATAGACGATAGCGGCAATAAAGTTCAGCAGAGAATTAACGTTTACGAAATCTACGAAGCAGGACAAATGCAAAAGATTCTGCAAGAATTTGAAAAGCTGGGTATCGCAGTGTCTGACTTTATCGCGACAGAAGAAGCAAAGTTTACTTTAACAGAGAATGCTACGAATGCAAAAGAAGCAATTCAGATGTTCTCTTTGTTGGAGTTGATTGCAAGAATTCGTGAGATAGGTCGTAAAGGTTTGGATATCCAACGTTACAAAGGTCTTGGTGAAATGAACGCAAAGCAACTTTACGAAACAACGATGGACCCAGATAAGCGCGCGCTTTTGAAAGTAAATATTGAAGATGCAGCATCAGCCGATGCAACATTTAGTATGCTTATGGGTGAAGACGTTCCTATCAGACGTGCATTTATCGAAGATAATGCGCTCAATACAACAAATCTCGACGTTTAACTTTTAAATATTTTTTTAGATGTACACAGAAAACGAAAAAATTATTCCTGCAAATATCACAAGCGTGATGAAGAGCGCTTACATAGATTATTCTATGTCTGTCATAGTTTCTCGCGCATTGCCCGACGTGCGCGACGGTATGAAACCTGTTCAGCGACGCATTCTTTATGCAATGTTCCGCGAAGGCTTGCACCATAATAGATCTTTTGACAAATGCGCAGGTGTTGTCGGCGAAGTTCTTAAAAATTATCACCCTCACGGCGACTCATCTGTTTACGATACTTTGGTACGTATGGCACAAACTTGGGTAATGCGTTATCCATTGATTATGCCACAAGGTAACTTTGGTTCTGTCGAGGGCGACGCTGCGGCTGCTTACAGGTACACAGAGTGTAAATTGAGTTCTTTAGCTCAAGAGCTCCTCACTAATATAGACGAAGACACTGTTGATTTTATTCCTAATTATAAAGAATCAACAACAGAGCCCTCTGTCTTGCCTTGCGCTGTTCCTGCTCTTTTGATGAACGGTTCAACAGGTATCGCAGTTGGTATGACAACGAATATTCCTCCGCACAACTTGGGTGAACTTATAGATGCCACTTGCGAGATTATAGATAATCCTTCTATTTCTATTGATGAAATTATCAAAATTATTCCTGGACCAGACTTCCCTGTTGGTGGCTTAGTTGTTGGTAGAGCAGGGATTGAAAGTTATTTACGCACAGGCAGAGGCATAGTAAGAACGCGCGGTGTTGCTGTATGCGAAGAGCTCAAAAATGGCAAAGAGCAAATAGTAATTACTGAAATTCCTTACAATGTAAATAGAGCGACTCTTATCGAAACTATTGCGAGATTAGTTTCTGAAAAAGTAATTACGCAGATAAGCGATATACGCAATGAATCTGACGAAAATACTCGTATAGTAATTGAGCTTAAGCGTGGCGAGAGTCCTAGAGTTGTTTTGAATCTTCTTTATAAACATACTTCGTTGCAGTCTTCGTTTGGTGTGATACTTCTTGCGTTAGATAAAGGTCGTCCAAAGCAGATGAACATCAAAGAAATGCTCGAGTGCTATATCGAACATAGACGTGAAGTTATTTATCGCCGCACTCAGTTCCAGCTTCGCAAAGCAGAAGATAGAGCGCACATCCTAGAAGGTTATAAGATTGCTCTTAATAATTTAGATGACTTTGTAAAAATTATTCGTGCATCACAAAATCGTGACGAAGCAAAACAATCTCTTTTAGCAAAATACCCAATAAGCGAGCGTCAAGCTAATGCTATCCTTGATTTGCGTCTCTATCAACTCACAGGCTTGGAAAGAGACAAAATCGAAAATGAGTATATGGAATTGATGAAAATCATTGAAGAATACCGTTCTATTTTGGAAAGCGAGAAAAAGCTTCTGGGTATCGTCAAAGACGAAATGCGTGTCCTGAAAGATAAGTATTCAACACCACGTAAGACTCAACTTATCGCAGAAGAAGGCGAGTTCAGAATGGAAGATGTGATTGCTAACGAAGGTTGCATTATCACAGTTTCTCATAATGGATTTATCAAACGTACAAGCGTAAGTTCTTATCGCTCGCAAAAGCGCGGTGGCAAAGGAGTGATAGGTTCTGGTCAGTACGACGAAGACTTTATCGAACACATTTTCACAGCTTCCACACACGATTATATCGTATTCTGTATGAGTACTGGTAGAGTCTATGTTCAAAAAGTTTATGAAATTCCAGAAGGTGCACGCACAGCAAAAGGTCGTTCAATAAAGAACGTTCTTGAGTTACGCGAAGACGAAACTCTTGCAGCAATGATTTGTGTAAAAGATTTGTCTGAAGAAAAAGCACTCATTATGGCAACTAAGAAGGGCGTTGTGAAAAAGACAATGCTTGAAGAATATAAGAATTGCCGTAAGGGCGGTATCATAGGTATCAATCTTGATGATGACGACGCTTTGATTGGTGTAGTTTTAGCAGATAAAGATGACCACGTTATTCTTATTACACGAGAAGGTATGTCTATACGTTTCAGCGAAAAAGATTTGCGCGCTCAAGGCAGAGCAACTCGCGGGGTAAAGGGCGTAACGCTCAAGAAGGAGAACGATTGCGTAAAAGCAATAGTTGTTGTCGATACCGAATCTACATTGCTTATCGCAGGCGAAAAAGGTCAGGGCAAGCGAACAGCGTATGATGAATATAGAATTCAAAGTCGCGGTGGTTCTGGCGTTATCGCAATCAAGACAAAGGGCGTTGCAGGCGCACTGTCTGTTCGCGAAGATGACGAGATTATGATGTTTACTCACGATGGACTTGCAGTACGCTCGCCAGTTAAAGGAGTAAGAGTCATAGGTAGAACAACTCTTGGCGTAAAACTAATTAATCTTGCAGAAAACGACCATTTGATTGGTATATGCAAAATCGTCAATACACAAGATGACGAAGGCGATATGGATGTCGTTTCTGGTGATGAAGAATAATTAAAATGGAAGAGACAAAATCAAAATCAAATCAAGAGAAGCCTAGCGCGAATGTGTTAAAAACTCTTGATATGCGCAAAGTAAGACAGGGCAAATTTTTTATGTTCTGTTGCGTTTTTGTTGCATTGATGATTCTTTTGGAACTTTTTATAATACTCTTTTTTGATATAGGATTCTAAAAAAACATATCAGAAAAAAAATAAAAGAGCTTCGATAAATTTCGAGGCTCTTTATTTTTTTAGAAATGAAAAAATTATTTATTTAGGTAAGCTTTTATAGAATCCATTTCTTCTTGAAGAGATTTCTGATACTTAGCTTCGTAATATTTATAATACTTCATATCGTGCTCTGACCAAGCGTTAGCCTCGTAATAATTGCCACAGTATGGAACATAAAGATCTATCCATGCACTGATTTTATCAAGCTCTTCTTGAGTTAATGCGGTTTTGCCATGCCCAGATTTTAACATATCTAAAAGTTTACTTGTTGCAGCACCACGCTTGTATGGGTTTTGCAATGGAGGTGTGCTTTGCGCGCCAAGCCAGTTAATTACAGGGTTCATAAAGTCTGCAAAATTTGGAGCGCCATTATGAATTCTTGGTTTTAGCAGATTATAATATGAGTCATTGAAAAATCTTTTTGCAGTTTTGTTTTCAATAGGAACATCAAGCAAACTAAATGCACGGATATTTGGATTTTTAGTTTTCTCAATTAAAGCTACAAGATTTTCATCTTTATTTTTTGCAAAATCCGCAACGCTAAAAAGTTGTTTTCTATCTTCTGATTGAATGCGCGCAACACTTCTATCGTTATGACAAGTGATGCAATGCTTATCAAAAATAGGCTGAATAACTTTGCGATAAGAAAATCCGCCTTTTACATCATAAAAAGGCTTTAGCTTTTTAGCTTTGCGATTCACAGCTAAGGATGCATCTTGAGGTGAAGAAGCATCTCTGTCACCGTGACATCCCATACAAGAATAAAATTCATTAGGTTGCATAGTTGCCCAAGAACGCATTGTAGTAACTGCGTATCCATTTTTGTCGATTGGTTGAAAATAAATTGGTGTACGTGCAGGTACTTCAAAATAAACAGAACCATCTTCTTCAATATCAACTTCGCCTAAAATTTCTTTAACATCCCAAGCTCCATTGCCGAGTGCAACAGGCGTATAAGAGTGAGCATAAACTTCAACACCATCTTCTAAACTGTGAGTATTCATATAGCCCATAGGTGCATTCATATAATCTAATTTAACAATGCGCAATTTTTTGATATCACCTTTTTCTACACCTTTTGTACCCTCGCCATAGTAAACATTTCTAACAAAGCAGTAACCTTTATCGCTGTTGTAATCTAAAGTTGAGGGCTCAAGCTCAGGAATTTTTCTTTCCATAATAGGAACAGCTTGCGTGCAATTTAGAAAATTATGACGCACAAGCATAGCGCGTTTTCCATCAGAGTTCATCAAGTATAAGGCATAAGGAAATCTTGAAATTTTATCTATGAATCTGCCTATTGGGTCAGAGGATACCAAGAATAAATTTTCGTTTAATGGATATGGATATTCATATTGTGCGTGATTTTGTCCGTAAGTATCAATGCGCACAGCATCTTCTTTTCTCTTGGGTGCAAGGAGCTCTACGCCTGAATTTTCCTGTGTTCCAAGGGATGTATCAATAGTTGCAATTTTTCCGTGAGGGCCAGTGTGATGTCCGTGAAGAATTGCCAAAAACTTGTTTGGCATATTTGGAATTTGTCTTACCTGACTTGCAGCTGTTGGGTACCATGATTTATTTCCGTAGAGTTCGTGTTGGAAAGAGCCGTCATACTTCATCTTAAAAAGAGCCTGTGTATATACAGGTCCTCTGTCGTTATAGTCCCAGCGAGTGTAAATAATACTGCCGTCTTCGCAAACACTGGGAAATGTTGTAGATACTTGGTCAAAGCCTATTCTACGTAAATTTGTGCTGTCAGAATTTATCAAATATAAATTGCTAACTTCAGTGAAATAGCAGTCTGTGCTTTGCTCACAGCGCGTCGAATGAAAAACGATTTGATTATTTGGCAAATACTTCGCTTCAATATACGCTTGGCGTGGAGTCTTGATTATAATACGAATTTCTTTTGATTCTAAATCTAACTCATAAAGACCAAAGTCATCGTGAATACTTTTCTTCCAAGAAAATAAAATTTTTTTTGCATCGTAGGAAACATCACAATCGCGGAAAACACTGTCTTTATCTTCTAACAAAACTTCTCGAGTAGTTGAGCCATCGTCATTTATAGTGAGCAAACAAAGTGCAGAATTTGGTGCAAATAAAACCTCACCACGAGCATCAGAAACACCTTCTGTATAGCCGAAGAAAGAAGGATTTATCTGGTTTCTTTCAACATAAACATATTTAGTTGGTAGATTATTTTTCTTTAATTTTTTAATAAAATCTATGCGCTCTTTTTCTTTTGCAGAGATATAGTTTTGAATAGATTCTTTTAACGTTTTGCCTTTTTTTGCAGAATATTTTTCAGCAAGTGAATCGAATAATTTTTTTCTTTCTTCAAGAGAACCATATAAAAAAGTTTTGAAATCATAATTTAAATCGTAAGCTAAAAAATCTAATTCTTGCGGAAAAGTATCTTGAATCAAATGCAGTAAATAAATTATTTCTTTGTGCATTCCATCCTTAATTTCAAAATTTGCAAAAGCCTCTTCAAATGAAATTTTATCAGAGAAAGGCAGGGCATCTTTACCCCAAACTTCGACTTCACTTAAGGCATACCACTTTGAAGAATCGTCTTGAATTAACTTTGTGATTTTTAGAAAAGTTGTTTCGCGTGATGGGAATTTTATTGTCTGTTTTTCAACAGTTTTATTCAGAGTAAATGGAATATTTTCGCCTGAAGAAAATTCTAAAATTCCACCTTTAAAATATCCGTCATGTTCAAATTCTGCGCGTATATAAATTTCTATTTTGTCAACTTCAACAAGACGTCCGAAATCAATTATAACTTCGCTTTCAGGTTCTCTTTGTTTGTCGGGTTCCCAAGAGCGAGATGTCCAAGAGTCACGTTTGTCGTTTGCGGTTAGTCCATTAATTATGTTTCGTGCAAAAAATAATGGCATATTTCTATATTCATTTTGAGAAATTGCTTTTGGAAAAGAATTAGATCTTGTGCCATATGTATATGGATTCAATGCCACATTTCTATACTGAATCAGCTCTTGGTACGTGGGGATGTCGGCAGTAAAGAAGGGGTAATGATTTTCAAAATTTGCACCGCCATATCCTTCAAGGTTGTCAGGATTTATGCGCTCAAAAACTAATTCATCATTGGGCGAAAAAAGAATTACAGGAGTTCCTTGATACTCAAAAGAAATTTTTATATAAGGACTATTAGTCACTTTTACTACGCGCGAAGAGCCTTTTTCTGTGAGGTCATATTGAAAAACTCCGCCATCAAAGCGAGGTGCACGCTGGTGAAAATTAATACAATCAGGTGTGTAAGATTGCCAAGCAGTGATGTCTTTATAATAGTTTCCGAAACGTGGAATATTAGTGCATTGTTGTTCTTCTGCTGAAACATAAGAAATGCACGAAATTAAGAATAGGAAAATGAATGGAATTTTCTTCATAAGAACTCTTGTTTGACGGATTCGCAAGTATTCTCAGAATCAAATAAATTGTCAACGATTTTGAAAGGATGACTTCTTATTTAGACAGATATTCTTTTATGGAATTTTCTTCTTCTAATTCAGATTTCTTACCTTTTTCTTCGTAGTATTTATACCATTGCATTTCGTGGTCAGTCCACGCATTTGCTTCGTAGTAATCACCACAGAATGGAATATATAAATCTATCCAAGCTGCAATTTTATCGAGTTCTTCTTGCGTAAGAGAAGTTTTTCCATGACCATTTTTAAGCATTTCAGTAAGTTTACTTTTTGCAGCTCCACGTTTGTATGGAGCTTGTAGTGTAGGCGTACTTTGTGCTCCGAGCCAGTTAATAACAGGGTTCATAAAGTCTGCAAGATTCGGAGCGCCATTATGAATTCTTGGTTTTAAAAGATTGTAATATGAGTCGTTGAAAAATCTTTTTGCTTTTTTATTTTCGATTGGCACATCAAGTAGACTAAATGCACGAGTTCCTAAATCTTTACTTTTGTCTATAAGTTCTTGAATTTTTGTATCTTTATTTTCTGCAAAATCTGCAACACTGAAAAGTTTTTTGAAATCCTCTGAAGGAATACGAGCTACACTTCTGTCGTTATGACAACTAATACAATGTTTATCGAGAATGGGTTGAATAGTTTTTCTATAAGAAAATCCACCTTGTACATCATAAAAAGGCTTTAACTTTGCAGGTTTGCGATTTGTTGCAAGTGAAGCATCTTGAGGTGAAGAAGTATCTCTTTCTCCATGACATCCCATGCAAGAATAGAATTCATTGGGTTGCATAGTTGTCCATGAACGCATAGTTGTCACAGCAAAACCGTTTTTATCTATGGGTTGAAAATAAATCGGAGTGCGAGCAGGTACTTCAAAATAAACAGAACCATCTTCTTCGATATCAACTTCGCCTAAAATTTCTTTCACGTCCCAGGCGCCGTTACCAAGCGCAATGGGAGTGGTACAATCTCCATAAACGTCAACACCATCTTCATTCCCTACGGCATTCATACCACCTATGGGTGCACGTCCGTAATCGATTTTTATTATGCGCAATTTTTTGATATCTCCTTTTTTCACGCCTTTTGTGCCTTCGCCATAGTATATGTTGCGTACAAAACAATAGCCTGTATCGCTTTTATAATCGATAGTAGAAGCTTCTAATTCAGGAATTTTTCTTTCGATTATAGGAATTGGTTGTGTGCAGTTTAGAAGTTCATTTCTCACAAGCATAGCACGTTTGCCATCGGGATTCATCAAGTATAGAGCGTAAGGAAAAGTTGCGCGTTTTTCTCCTAACTTGCCTATAGAGTCGGATGAAACTAAAAATAAATCTTCGCTTAAAGGATATGGATATTCATATTGAGGGCCATTTTGTCCATAAGCATCAATGCGAACAGCTTCCTCTTTGCGTTTTGGAGCGAGTAGTTCTACGCCAATGTTTTCTTGCGTTCCAAGAGAAGTGTCAATGGTTGCAAGTTTGCCGTGAGGGCCAGTGTGATGTCCGTGGAGTATGCACAAAAATTTATTTGGATTATTTGGTATTTGTTGAGCTTGGCTAGGTGCTGTAGGGTACCACGATTTATTTCCATATAATTCACGTTGAAAGGAACCGTCGTATTTCATTTTAAAAAGAGCTTGAGTGAATACTTGTCCTCTATCGTTGTAATCCCAGCGAGTATAAACTATATCGCCATTCTCACAGACAGTAGGGTATGTAGTATGTACTTGGTCAAAGCCGACACGTCGCAAATTTGTGCCATCAAGATTTATCATGTAAAAGTTACTTACTTCTGTAATAAAGCAGTCAGTGTATTGTTCGCAGCGAGTAGATGCAAAAACGATTTGACCATTTGGCAAATATTTTGCCTCTATGTAAGCTTGTCGGGGCGTTTTGATTATAGTTCTAATATCACCTGAAGACAAATCCATTTCATAGATTCCGTAATCGTCATCAACTCCCTTTTTCCAAGAGAATAAAACTTTTTTTGCATCATAAGAAATGTCACAGTCTCTGATTACTCCGAACTTATCCTCTAATAAAACAGTACGAGTAATAGAAGTATCGTCATTTATAGTGAGCATACAAAGTGCGGAATTTACGGGAAAAACTGTTTCACCACGAGCATCTGAAAGTCCTTCTGTATAACCGTAGAAAGAGGCATTTATCTGATATCGTTCCACATAAATATATTTTGTGGGCAAATTATTTTTCTTTAATTCTTTAATAAAATCGGTGCGTTCTTTTTCTTTTGCTGTGATGTAATTTTGAATAGACATTTCAAGAGTTTCACCTTTGGTAGCAGAATATTTTTCTGCAAGAGAATCGAATAAACTTTTTCTTTCTTCAAAATTTCCAGTGAAAAGAATTTTGAAATTATTATTCAAATCATAAGAAAGAAAGTCCAATTCAATAGGGTATACATCTTGAATTAAATGCAAAAGATAAACCTCATCTTTGTGCATATTTTCTTTGAGACTAAAGTTTGCAAAGGCCTTTGCAAAAGGCAGTTTTCCTGTAGAATCAAAGGCTTGAAAGGGCAAAACATCCTTGCCCCAGACTTCAACTTCGCTGAATGCGCACCACTGTAAAGGTTCGTCTTGAGTGAGTTTTGCGATTTTCACAAAAGTTGTTTGTCGGGGAGTAAATTTTATCGTTTGTTTTTCAGATGTTTTGTTTAGGGTAAAGGAAATATTTTCGCCGTCAGAAAATTCAAGAATGCCATTCTTCCAGTATCCATCATGATCGAAGTCTGCTCGTATATAAATTTCTACTTTGTCAACTTCAACAAATCTTCCGAAATCTATGAGTACTGAACTTTCCTTTTCTTTGTCGGGCCCCCATGATCGATACTCCCAAGAATTATGATTTTTATCACTGGCAGTGAGTCCATTGATTATATTGCGTGCCATAAATTGAGGCATATTTTTATATTCATTTTCTGAAACAGCTTTAGGAAATGTATTTGTTCTTGTTCCCCAAATATAAGGATTAAAAGCAATATTTCTATACTCAGAAAGTTCTTGATAAGAGGCAATGTCAGCAGTGAAAGTTGTGTTTGGGTAATGGAAAACGGCATTTCCATAGTCTTCGAGATTCGTTGGATTTATTCTTTCAAAAATAAATTCTTCAGTAGGCGAAAAAAGAATAGCAGAACGTTCGTCGCCATCAAAAGCAATTTTTACATATGGACTATTTCGCACTTTGATTATGCGAGAATATCCCTTTTCAGGAGTAGCATATCCATAAACAGGTCCTTTATAGCTAGGGTCTAAAAGATGAAATTTATCACATTCGCGAGTGTAAGATTGCCACGTATCTATATCCTTATAGAAGAATCCAAATTTTGGAGTTCTTAGATAATCTTGTGAAAATGCCTGCATTGAGCACAGCAAAAAAATGCGAATAGAATCTTCCCCATAAATCCCCTTGTGCCGACGAGTATTTTCTTAATCGAAAAGAATGTCAACTACTTTGCTGTTGTGTTTGAAGTCTCGCGGAGACATTCCGTATTTTGCTTTGAATAAAGTTGAGAAATATTGACTCGAAGAAAATCCACAATCTAAGGATAAATCAGTGATAGAAGTTTTTGGGTTTTCAGACAAAATATTATGAGCTCTAGTAAGGCGCAGTTCATTGAGGTAATCAATGGGTGTAGAATTTGTGATTCTTTTGCAATAGTAAGCAAAACGAGTTGGCTTTAATCCGCAGTCTTTAGCCATTTGTTCTATAGTCCAAGGCTTATGACAAATATCTTTTAGTTGTTCTAAAAATAATTTTACAGAAAATTCGTTTGTTGGAGAAGTGTCAGATGGTTTAATATTTTCGCTTCTATAAATTTCCAATAAAGACAAAAGGATTCTATTAATTAACACTGCACAAAGTGAAAAATTTATAGATTCAGATTTTTTTATAGATGTAGATAATTCTGTAAAGGCGTCAGTCAAATTTTTATTTACAGGGAATACGCATTTTGATGAATGACGGGCGAATTCAGCGAGTTCTTTTAAATCTTTCTCATCTAAAATAATCCAGTTAGGCCATTTCCATTTTTCACTCTGTATGCGTGCGGAAATATCTAAAATAATCCAGTGTAATTTACTTTTTTCTACAGATGGATTCCCTATTGAATGCTCCTGCCAAGGACAAGTTACTGTAAGTGAATTTTGAGTTAAATCGAATTTTTCAAAATTTTTTGTTGTACAAAAAAAATCCAAATTTCCGTTTTCTAGCCAAGTAATTTCAATGCCTTCGTTACAATGCTTGGGTAATCCCCACTGTTGTTCGCTAGTACAATTCCAGTAACCAGCAGATATCAAGCCTTCGAGTTTATTATCTGGGAGTTTTGTTCCTGGATAAGTACCTCTTGCGATAGCGTTAAACTCTGCGAGATTTCTATCGGCTGCATCTTTCAAAGGTGCGCAAGAGATGCACTCTTTAGTCTTTTTTCCTTCTTTAGATTTAGCGTTATTATTCATATCAAATGGAATTACATCTTGGAGTAAACATTTTAAAAAAGTATCTTTCAAGATTTAATATGTTAAAAATTCTGCAATGAAAAATTTTGAAAGAATAAAATGAATCTGTCTGCTAGAATGAAATTACAAGAAAGGTAATTATATATTATGGCAAAATTCAGAATAGCATTAAATATGGAGTACTGTCGCAGTGCAGATAAATCTTTTGAAGCAGGTTTAGAGATTGCTTCAAAAATCGGATACGAATATGTCGAGCCAATGGTTCATACGGGATGGGAGTTGTTGAGTGAAGCGAATTATTTCCATTCTTTCTCATTAGAAAATGATGGGCTTTCGATGAAAGAATTGTGCGATAAATATAATCTTAAAATATGTTCTCTGAGTGCGCATAGTCCGCTGATGAAGCCAGAGGCTTCGATAGATAGAATTACTCGCAGTATAATTGCAGCCCGCGATTGTGGTGCAAAATTTGTCAATACAGACGAGGGCATAAAGCCTGAGTGGATGGATGAAAAGTTAGCATTTGAAGTCATGCGTTATTCTCTTACAAAGATAGAGCAAGTTGCGCGTCGCTATAATATCATAGTGTGCATTGAACCGCACGGCATCTATACAAAGACAAGCAAAGGGTTGATGGATATTGTAGATTTAGTAAAAAGTCCATTTATTCAAGTCAATTGGGATACAGGTAATAGTTACATTGCAGGTGCAGAAGACCCTTATGTAGGTTTAGAAAATGTTAAGTCGCGAGTTTATCACATTCACGCGAAAGATATCGCAATGGGTCATAGCGATTCTGAACGTGGGCACGTTACAGGAACTCCTGTTGGTTGTGGTTGTGGTGAAGGTGTTATAGATTGGGTACGCGTCGCAAAAATTCTTGAAAAGGAAGACAGAGAAATTTTCCTTTCCGTAGAATGTGGAACTATTGAACAAGCGAAAACCAGCTTAAAATATTTAAACGAAACTCTTAAAGATTACATCGTAAAATAATGAAAATTAAATTTAAACTACTCGCATTTTTTGCAATGACTCTCTTTGTTTTGCAGGGTCTATACGGTGCAAAATGCTTGATAATTACTGGGCAAAACAATCATGACTGGGGAACTACAACACAGCAACTTAGTCATATATTAAATCTCACAGGCAAGATAGATGTCACAGTTAAAACTAATCTTGATGAAATCACGGAAGCGGATTTTAAAGACTTAGATTTCATAATTTTGAATTGGAACAATTTTAACTATGGCAAGACAGGCGGTAAAAAAGATATGCCTGCGAATGTTGCGGAGTCTATAGAAAATTTTGTGAGGAATGGTGGTGGTGCAATCACTATTCACGCAGGTGGTTCTGTTGTCGGTGCAAGCGATAGTTTCAGACACATTGCTATTGGCAATTGGGGTGCAAAAACAAAACACGCCCCTTATGGAACATTTACTGTTAACGTTGTAAAAGAGCACCCAATCACAAAGGGTCTTACACAATTTATGACTTGCGATGAACTCTGGGTTGACACAGAAATCACGGGCGATGTAGAAGTTTTAACAGAGGGCGTTTTATCTGTTGATATGGCAGAAAAAATTGGCAGAGAATCAAAGTCTGCAAACATACAAAGCGTAGTTCACTCAAAATATGGCAAGGGCAGATGCGTTTATATTCCTTTGGGTCATGATGCAAATTCTATGATGTATTTTGGATTCAGAACACTCTTTATTAATAGTGCATTTTGGCTTTCCGACATAAAGAGCGAAGGGCTCTATATGAAAAATATAGACATTGATAAAGCTTTTGCAGAAATCGCAACAATCGCGTCGTTTGGAAATTTGAGTTTGCTTAACGATATGGAAATGCTTTTTTCACAGCTCGATAATAAGAGTCGCGCAAAAATGTTAGAAAAAATTTCTGCATTAACGGATGAGGATAAGTATAGCGTTACAGTTACAACTTGGGCATACAGAGTGGTAGATAGCTATGGCTTAAAAGCAGTGGCGTTAAAGAGTGAAAAGAAGAAGGAAAAATCTCAGGACTTAAAAGCATTGCTTGCAAAAGGCGATAGTCTTTCGGAAGACGAAAAGATGTTGGCACTAGGTGCGTTTGCTAGAAATAAGTTTTTACCTGCATTAGACTTTGCAAAAGCAAATGCATTTGCAGAAAATAAAAGTTTGGCAATGCATGCAATTTCTGCGCTTCCTGGATTGGCAAGCGATAAAGATTATCCTTTCTTTGAAGAGCTCTATAAAAAATATGCTAAAGACCCTGGGATGATGCGTTATGTAACAGAAGCATTTTTGAGTGTAGATGCTGGAAAATTTGATGTCATTGCAAAAATAAATTCTTGTGATGAAGAAACAATGCCTATGTACGCAATGCTAGCACACGCTTTGCAAGTAAAAGGATTAGATACAGTTTTGGTTGAAAAAGTCAGAACAGCAAAATCTGAAGATTGCGTCAAAGATTTGCTTACAGTTTTCTTGCTTGCGAGCGATAAAGACACTGTAAAAAAGCTTGTGTCTCTTTATGGAATCAATAACGCAAGAGACACAGCTGTCACAAGAACGATTGCAACTTTTGTAGGTACTAATTCAGGTAGCGATGCAGAGACTCTTGAAGTTTTCACTAATGCAGATCTTGCTATCCAAGCAAAAATTCTTCCAGCACTTGCGCTTTCTAACTCGAAAGAAATTTTCAATGCAGTTATGAACTTATTGTCTAGCGAAAATAAAGTTGCAGCAAAAAACACTCTCAAAAAGTGGAGAGATGTTAGCGTGCTTGAAGATTTGGCAAATGTTCCAGAATCTTTGCGCGGCGATGCAAATGAAATCGCAGCAGGAGTCATTGCGTCTCTCAAAGAATTGACAGATGCTCAAGTTGTGTTGCTTGAAAAAATGCTTAGTCACAATGCTGAAAATACAGATGTTCTTAAAAAAACATTTGATATAGTAAATGTTCCTGTGACAAAAAGCGCTCCTCTTAGAGGCGACCTCAATCACGCGAAAGGTGCAAAAGCAGAAAGTATTTTCAATCACGGAATTGATGGCGCTGGAGGTCCGCCAAGTGCAGCAATTGACGGCGACCGCAATACTTATTGGGATGAAACTGACCGCAAAGAAAAGTATGGCATACGCGTGATTTTGCCTGAAGAACGAGAAATCAGTCAGATAAGAATCGAAGGATTTGCTTATGAAAATTATGCTCCTGCAGGATTTGAAGTTGTGTTAGATGGAAAAAATGTAATGAAAGTTCATCGTGCAATATACAATCCGCAAGGAAGATTCTTCTTAGACATCCCTCCAACAAAGGCAAAGACTATAGAAATTATTATAGATAAAGTTTATGGTCCATCTCCTGCAATCAGAGAACTCGAAATTTACTAAAATTATGAATAGAAGAAATTTTATAAAATCATCATTATTTGCAGCCGCTTTGCCAACAATACTTCCATCGAGTGTATTTGGTCAGAGCGCGCCTTCAAAAAGAATTAATGTAGCCTTTATTGCCACAGGCGATAGAGCAAATCAAATTCTTGGCGGAGCCTTGGCAAATCCCGATTGCAAAGTGGTAGGTGGTTGCGACCCAAAGCCTGCACATATCGATAAAACTATTGCGAGAATCAATGCGCATTATAGCAATAACGATGCTAAAAAATATAAAGATTATCGCGAAGTAATTGCAGACCCAAATGTCGATGCAGTATTTATTGTCACTCCAGACCACAATCATACGCCGATTGCGATTGCCGCAGCCCAAGCAGGCAAGCACGTGTATTGCGAAAAAGGTTTGAGTGTTGCAATGAATTGGCGGCAGCAGTTGAGGAAAACTTTGATAGAAACAGGTGTAACATTCCAGTACGGAACTCAACAGCGCTCAGAATATTATACAGGTCGAGCAGTTGAATTTGTGCGCAATGGCTATATTGGTAATTTGAAAGAAGTGATTATCAATAGTCCTTGCATAGGTGGAAATTCTATTCCGCCGCCAGCACAGCCAATACCTGATGGCTTCGACTATGACCAATGGATAGGAGTGGCTCCTATGGTTGAGTATCATCAATCAAGAGTAAGTCAAAATGGTGGCTGGCACATTTACGATTATGCTTTGGGATTCTTGGCAGGTTGGGGTGCTCATCCGCTCGACTTGGCTCAGTTTGCTATGAATACCGACGATACAGGGCCCATCAAAATTGAAGGTACAGGTATGTTACCAACCGCAGGTATCTTCGACACGGTTTACGATTGGGATATTCTTTTGAGTTATGAAAATAAAGTTAAATGCAAATTCTCGACTCCTAAGCACGTAAGAAATCACTTGCAAGCTTATACATTCAATAATACTGCGCTCCCGCAAGTAGTGTTTGTTGGCGACGAAGGCTATATAGGCGTGGACAGAGGTTGGATTTCTTATTCAAATCCAAAATTGGAAAAAGTGGTGTTGAGACCTAGCGATTGGCGTGTTTCAAGACTCTCAAGAAGATTGTATGACCACACAGCAAATTTCATCAATTGCTGTAAGTCTGGCGATACTCCTGTTTCTAATTTTGAGGCTGCAATACGTAGCGATACAATTTCTCACTTGAGTGATGTTGTTGTACGTACAGGCAAGTCTATGAGTTGGAACCCAAAAACAGAGCTCGCAGAATCTGACATTCAAAATAAAATGATGTTAAGAAGTATGCGTAAAGAATGGGCAGTTTTTTAAAGTTTGAAATGGGTGAACTTCGTTCTTTGATTCTAGTTTAAGAAAATAATAAATAAAAAAAGGCTCTTTGATTTTTTCAGAGAGTCTTTTTCTTTATCATAGAAAATCAGGCAATTTTGCGAAACTGTTATAGTCTGTGCTATGTATCTTGTGCATAAAAAATAATTTTATGCTTGAAAAGATAAAAAACCATCTCCATCGTATGAGACCTACAAATTATTCATTTAGTCACGGGGGACATATGACAGCTTTAAATGAAATTATTAAATTAAAATATGAAATAATCTTATGAAAACGAAATTAAAAATATTCGCGTTTTTCGCAACGGCGCTCTTTGCTTTGCAAGGTCTGTACGGAGCGAAATGCTTGATAATAACAGGTCAAAATAATCATGAGTGGAAACAAACTACTCCTGAAATCGTTCATATATTAAACCTTACAGGCAAAATAGATGTTGAAGTTAAAGACAATCTTGATGAGCTCTCAGAAGCAGACTTCAAGGGTGTAGACTTCATCGTAATGAATTGGAATAACTGGCATCACCGCGATATGCCAAGAAAAGATATGCCTGAAAAAGCTTCTTTGGCTATAGAAAATTTTGTGAAAAACGGCGGTGGAGCAATTTCTATACACGCAGCAGCTGCTCTCAATAATGTTAGCGATGATATTAGAGCACTTACAGTAGGTAAGTTTGTTGGTGGAAAAACAAGACATCCATCTACTAGAACTTTTTGGGTTAATATTATAAAAGATCATCCAGTCACAAAAGGGCTCACGAGCTTTATGGTCTATGATGAGCTTTGGGTAGATCCAGAATACAGAGAAGATGCTGAAATTCTTGCAACCAGCTTGTTGTCTGTAGAAAGCGCAACACAAATAAAAAAGAATCCACCTGTAACAGAAAATATTCCAAGCGTGGCTTACGCAAAGTTTGGTAAAGGCAAATGCGTTTACACAACGATGGGTCACGATGCACTTTCAATGAGATTTTTTGGATTCAGAACAATCCTTATTAATAGTGCGTTCTGGATGAGCGGTATAGAGAGCAAAGGTCTCTATATGAATAATATCGACTTAGACAAAGCTTTTGCAGAAATCGAAAAAGTTGCAGCATTTGGTCAGTTGAATTTGATGCACGATATGGGAATGCTTTTTATGCAACTCGATACAAAGAGTCGCGAAAAGTTGCTAGTCAAAATTGAAGAATTGGCAACAAACGAAGATTATAGTGTTTCAGTTCACGCATGGTCACGCAGAATAGTTGATAGCTATAATACAAACCCAGAAGCTACAAAAGTAGCAAAAGTAAAGTCAGATAAACAAGATTTGAAAGCCTTACTCGCAAAAGGTGACAATCTTTCTGAAGACGAAAAGATGTTGGCTCTTGGTGAGTTTGCTAGAAACAAGTTTTTACCTGCATTAGACTTCGCAAAAGCAAATGCAGTATCAGAAAATAAGAATTTGGCAATGCACGCAATTTCTGCATTGGCAGTGCTAGCAAGCTACAAAGATTATCCCTTCTTTGAAGAACTTCACAAAACATATGCTAAAGACCCAGGAATGATGCGTTATGTAACAGAAGCATTTTTAAGTGTAGATGCTGGCAAATTTGATGTTATCGCAAAAGTCAATTCTTGTGATGAAGAATCAATGCCTATGTACGCAATGTTAGCACACGCATTAAAAGTAAAAGGTCTTGACGCAGTTTTGGTTGAAAAAATCAGAGCAGCAAAGTCAGAAAATTGCGTCAAAGAATTGCTCACAGTTTTCGTGCTAGCTAGCGATAAAGACACTGTGAAAAATCTTGTATCTCTTTATAACATCAACAAAACAAGAGATGCTGCAATCACAAGAACTCTCGCAACTTTTGTTGGAAATAAATTAGAAAGTGATGAAGAAACTTTGGCAGTTTTCAGAAGTGCAGATATTGCAACTCAAGCAAAAATGTTACCAGCGCTTTCGCTTTCTACTTCCAAAGAAATGTTCAATGAAGTTATGAAATCTTTGTCAGGCGAAAATAAAGATATCGCAAGAAATACTCTAAAAAAATGGAGAGACGAAAGCGTTCTTACAGAATTAGCAAAAGTTCCAGAAGCTTTGCGTGGCGATGCAAATGAAATCGCAGCATCGATTATTTCAAATCTCAAAGAGTTGACAGACCCTCAAGTTGCACTTCTTGAAAAAATGATTAGCTACAATGCAGAAAATACAGATATTCTTAAAAAAGCATTTGATATAATAAATGTTCCTGTAACAAGAGGTGCACCTGCTCGCGGTAATGCTAATCTTATAAAGGGCGCAACTGCAGAAAGTGTTTTCAAATATGGTAAAGATGGTCATGCAGGCGAAGCTTCTGCTGCAATAGATGGTGATCCTGCTACTTATTGGGACGAAGTTGACCACAAAGGTAAATATGGCATACGTATAATTTTGCCTGAAGAAAAAGAAATTATTCAGATTAGAATATTTCCATATTCACCTATATCACATACTCCTATTGCTTTTGACGTTGTGTTAGACGGCAAAAATGTAATGCGAGTACAGCGCGCAGTATACGATATGCACGGAAGATTCTTCCTGGATATTCCTAAAACAAAGGCAAAGACCATCGAGCTTATTATAGACGGCATGACTGGTCCATCAGCTGCAATCAGAGAAATCGAAATATACTAAAATTATGAACAGAAGAAATTTTATAAAATCATCATTATTTGCGGCGGCATTGCCAACAATACTTCCTTCAAGTGTATTTGGTCAAAGCGCGCCTTCAAAGAGAATCAACGCTGTTTTCATCGGGTGTGGTGATAGAGCAAGTCAAATTCTTGGCGGAGCTATGGCAAACACTAATTGCAAAATAATTGGTGGTTGCGACCCAAAGTCAGACGCTCTTGAAAGAACTATCAATAGAATCAATAATCATTACGGCAATAAAGATGCTAAAAAGTATAAAGATTATCGTGAAGTTCTTGCAGACCCAAATGTTGATGCAGTATTCATTATAACTCCAGACCATAATCATACACCTATTGCTATTGCCGCAGCACAGGCAGGCAAGCACATATATTGCGAAAAGGGTTTGAGTATTGCAATGAACTGGCGTAAGCAATTGAGAACAGCTGTTACTGAAAGTAAAGTTACATTCCAATACGGAACTCAACAACGCTCAGAGTACTATACAGGCCGCGCAGTTGAATTGGTGCGCAATGGTTATATAGGTAACTTGCAAGAAGTGGTTCTAAATAGTCCTTCTATTGGTGGAAACTTTATGGCTCCAGCATCGCAGTCAATGCCTGATGGTTTTGACTATGACCAATGGCTTGGTGTTGCACCTATGATTGAATATCATTCGCACAGAGTTCATCAACAAGGCAGTTTCCATATCTACGATTATGCTTTGGGTTACTTAGCAGGTTGGGGTGCTCATCCGCTAGATTTGGCTCAATTCGGTATGGATGCTGATAACACAGGACCTATCAAGGTTGAAGGTACAGGTTTATTGCCAACAGCTGGTATGTACGATACTGTTTACGATTGGGATATTCTTTTTACTTATGAAAATAAAGTAAAATGCAAATTCTCGACTCCACGTCATGTAAAAAATCATTTGCAAGGCTATACATTCAATATGGAAAGATATCCACAAGTAGTGTTTATCGGTGACGAAGGTTATATAGGCGTTGATAGAGGTCAGATTTCTTATTCGAATCCAAAGTTGGATAAAGTAATCTTAAGACCAAGTGATTGGCGCGTATCAAGACTCTCAAGAAGATTGTACGATCACACAGCAAACTTCTTAAATTGCATTAAGTCTGGAGAAACACCTGTTTCTAGTCTTGAAGCGGCGATACGTAGCGATACTCTCTCTCACTTGAGCGACGCAGTTGTACGTTCTGGTAAATCAATGGACTGGAATCCAAAGACAGAGATGGCTGCACTCGACATTCAAAATAGAATGATGTGCAGAAATATGCGCAAAGAATGGGCTGTATAATAGCATAATTATTTATTTTTAAAAGAGCATTTTCATTTAATAAATTTATTAAACGAAAATGCTCTTTTTGTTTATAATTATTTCTTATTCAATGTTGTGTTCCTGCAAAGGGCTTCCGCCCTTTGCAAACCTGATTGGGGCTGGTTTCGCCCCAAACCCCAAAGCAAGTGCGACTTGCAGCGAAGAGTAGTCATAGTCTGCAATGATGTTCTCACCGCATTGCTACGCAATTGCTCTATGCAATACACTGAAAAATAAATTTTCTTAAATTAGAATTAAAGCACGTAGTGCGCCTCTTTAGAAACTTTAAAAGAATCGCATTCAGCAATTGCGAAGCAATGCGAAAGTCTTCTATGCAGTACACCCTAATGGATGCAGGCACTGCCTGCTTTGGGTTGTAAGGGCGAAACCAGCCCTTACTCGGGGATTAGGGGCAGACGCCCCCTAAAAGAAAAGAGCTTTGCAATGAGAATAGAGAGAAATAAATATATACAAAAAAAGGCGAATTTCGTTAAATAAGAAATTATTTAACAAATTCGCCTTTTTTAAAATATAATTACTTTATTATTTATTTTTCGTTTTTAAGTATTCTTCAATTGTAGAAGGCCAGCGACCAAATTTTTTCAGTTGAACGTCAGGTTGCTTTTCGATGTATGCGGGAGCTTTAACATTTATCTTTTTCAAGAATGCTTTTGCGTATTGAAGTTGGTTAGAATCTTCTGCTGGAACATCGTAGAATTCGCGTAGTCTTTCCAATTCTTTTTGCATAGCTGCAACGCGTTCAGCTTTTTCAGGAGCTGCGTATTTATTGAAAATCTCAAGTTTGTCTTCGCGCAAGTCGTAGTATTCTTTTTCGCCGAGCAAGTAAAAGTCTATAAGCTTTTCTCCTTCTTGAGTAATCACGCCATCGTGACGGCAAACAGTGTGAATGTCGTTACCGCCAGCCCAGTAATGATAGTATAAAGATTTGCGCCAATCGTCTGTATTTGGGTCTTTGAAAAGAGGTACTAAACTTCTACCTTGCATTTCTTTTGGAGATTCAATGCCTGCAACATCTAAAATAGTTTGGGCGAAGTCTAAGTTTTGAGCGAGTCTGTCTGTGCGAGTACCAGCCTTGATTTTAGAAGGCATACTCATCAAGAGAGGTGTTCTAAAACTTTCTTCATACATAAAGCGTTTGTCGTAGATGCCATGTTCGCCAATAAAGAACCCTTGGTCAGAACTGTAAATCACAAGAGTATTTTCGCTCAAATTATTGGCATCAAGATAATCTAAAATGCGACCAATTCCTTCGTCCATTGCGAGAACGGTTGCAAGATAGTTTTGCATAAAGCGTTTGTATTTTAACAAAATCAATTTGTCGCCAGTTGCACCGCTTTCTAAAAATTCTTTATTTTTTGCATCGAATGCTTTGTGCCAGGTTGCTTTTTGTTCTTCGTTCATTTCTGGAGGAGGCTCAACTGCCATACGTTCAAAGCCCATATGTTCTAAGATGCGCACTTCTGCAAGCGACAATGCTTTGCGGTTGCGCATATCGTCAAACAAAGTTGCAGGAACAGGAATATAAGCATCGTCAAAAGCATTTAAGTGGCGCAATGCAGGTTCAAATTCGCTGTGAACAGCTTTGTAATTTACGAATGCCATAAATGGTTTGTTCTTATCTCTGCCTTCGTCCATCCACCAGATAGCGCGGTCTGTGATGATGTCTGTGCAGTAGCCTGTGTATTTGATTAGCTCGCCATTCTTGATAAATTCAGGATTATAATATTTGCCTAGTCCAGGCATAATTTCTACATAGTCAAAGCCTGAAATTTTGTTCGCGAGGTGTAATTTACCTATGATAGCAGTTTGATATCCGCCAGCTTGCAAGAGCTTGGGGAATGTAACTTGCTCTTGATTCCAAGGGCTATCGTGGTCGACATAACCATTTTTATGACTGTGCTTTCCTGTCAAAACGGTAGCACGAGAAGGTCCGCAGATAGAATTTGTAACGTATGCTCTATCAAAGATAATACCTTGATTGCCTATTCTATCGATGTTAGGAGTTTGGGCTATACCTTTCAAATCAGTAGCATAAACGCCTATAGATTGAAATGCGTGGTCATCACTAAAAATAAAAACGATGTTGGGTTTTTGACCTGCTTGCAGTACGCCAAAGCCCAGTAAGAGAGAGGTTATAATGAATTTATACATAATGCCTGACAGTAATATTTAAGGAAATATATTGTCAAGCGATTAAAGGTTTTTGTCTCTGTGCAGAAAACAAAAAAGCCCTCCGAAATTGGAGGGCTTATAGAGTAATTAAATTTTAGTATTGTCTGGAATGATTGCGCTTTTAGAAACAATCAAAACATTGTCGCGAACGTAAACGCCGTTTTGTTCCCAAAGGTCTGGCTTGCCATCTGGCGAGAGCTCAACGTTATTACCTATGCACGCATTTTTGTCGATGATTGCATTTTTGATTTTGCAATTCTTACCAACGCCCATAGCAGGAATATTTTGTTTGCGAGAAGCAGCTTTTTCTTCATCAGTTTCGTAAGAGTCTGCACCCATCATCACAACGTTTTCAAGAGTAGAGCCTTCTCTAATAATGGAGCGAACACCAATCATACAGCGAGTAAGAGAACAATTCGTAATCTTACATCCATCTGCGATAGACGATGAATCTAGAACACTCTTACTAACTTTTGTTCCTGGGAGAAAACGTGAGTGAGTATAAACTTTATTCTTCTCGTCATAGAAATTGAAAGGTGCATCGTGACCTGCAAGCGCGAGATTTGTTTCGAAGAACATTCCAACAGAACCGACGTCTTCCCAGTAACCGTCGAACACATAAGCGCAGAGCTTTTTCTTGCCTAGCATATTTGGGATAATTTCTTTACCAAAGTCGAGTTCTGTACCGCCCATAGCTTCTGCGAGGGCCTTGTAGGAGAAAACGTAAATGCCCATCGAAGCCATACAGTAATCGCCTTTAGGGTCCTTCATATTTGCTTTTACTGCGTCACCTACAAGCAGAGAGTCTATAACTTTTGGGTCTTTAGGTTTTTCGATAAATTCAATGATATTCAAACCGTCGTCAACGCGCATCACACCGAGCTCAGAAGCGATAGACTTTGGAACTGGTTTTGATGCAATAGTTACATCAGCTTTAGTTGCTTTGTGTTGTTCTATTAAGAGTCTGAAATCCAAATTATAAAGTTGGTCGCCTGAAAGGATGAGGAAATAATCTTCATCTGAATGAGCCCCAAAATGGCTCATATTCTGACGTACAGCGTCTGCCGTGCCTTGATACCAATTGCCCCCAGTGTCAGTTTGTTCAGCAGCTAAGATGTCAACAAAACCTTCGCTGAAAGAATCGAATCTGTAACTGCGACGTATGTGTCTATGTAACGAAGCTGTGTTGAACTGAGTCAAAAGATAGATTTTATTGCAGCCTGAATTAAGGCAATTGCTTATCGGGATATCAACTAATCTATACTTCCCTGCGAGGGGAACAGCTGGTTTGCAACGAGATTTTGTGAGGGGGAAAAGACGGGTGCCTCTGCCACCGCCCATAATTATGCTTATGATCTGGCTCATATATTAACTTGATTGTGTTGTTTTTTCTGGAAGCTAAAGTGTTTTTTAATTAAAGGCGAGTAAAATTTTTCGGAACGATTGTAAATTTGACTTGTCGATAATTATGTGTGATTCTAGAAGTTTGACACTATTGAGATATTTATCATTAAAAGAGAAAAAATATTATGAACTTGGCCGAATTAAATGACAAAGTAAAATCTAGCGCAGGGTGGGTATCGTTGCTTAGAAGCGAGATGAGTAAAGCTCTTATCGGGCAGTCGTACTTGGTAGATAGACTCCTTGTTGGTTTGCTTGCTAACGGACACATTTTATTAGAAGGTGTTCCAGGGCTAGCAAAAACTCTTGCTGTAAAGACAATGGCAAAGGCAATAGATTCAAAATTTAATCGCATACAATTTACTCCAGATTTGTTGCCTGCCGACATTGTGGGCACTCTTATTTATAATCAGCAAAAGGGTGAGTTCGTTACGCAGAAAGGTCCTATTTTTGCGAATATAATTTTAGCTGATGAAATTAATAGAGCTCCTGCAAAAGTGCAAAGCGCATTGCTTGAAGCTATGCAAGAAAGACAAGTTACAATAGGCGCTACAACTTATCCTCTCGAGCAGCCATTTTTGGTTTTGGCAACAGAGAATCCTATTGATCAAGAGGGCACGTATCAATTGCCAGAAGCGCAGGTCGATAGATTTATGCTTAAATTAAATATCTCATATCCTAGTCGTGAAGAAGAGCGTATGATTTTAGATTTAATGGCAAAAACAAATCCTGAAGTTAGCGTCAATACGGTTGTAAATCCGAGTCAGATTTTGGAAGCGCGTAAAGTTGTCGACGAAATTTATATAGATGACAAAATTAAAGATTATATAGTAAGCCTAATTTTTGCTACACGTAAGCCCTCGCTTTTCGGATTGAAGTTAGATTCTATGATTCAATTCGGCGCAAGTCCGCGCGCGACAATTGCAATTGCGTTGGCTGCAAAGGCTCAGGCATACTTGTCGAACAGAGCCTATGTAACTCCGCAAGATATCAAAGATATTGCTCCAGATGTTTTACGTCACCGCGTTATCGTCAGCTACGAGGGCGAGGCAGAGGGTATAAATTCTGAACAAGTCGTCGCAAAAATTTTAGATACAGTACCAGTTCCCTAATTAGTTTTTAGTAGTGCGCGAAAAAATCACAGATATGCTTAGAAAAGTGCGTCGCATAGAAATACGCACTAATAGACAAGTTAGCGATGCACTTGCAGGTGCGTATCATAGTGTGTTCAAAGGTCGTGGTATGAATTTCGAAGAATCGCGTGAGTATCATGCTGGCGACGAAACGCGTTCTATAGATTGGAATGTCACCGCGCGCACAGGTAAAGCTCACGTAAAGCAATACAAAGAAGAGCGCGAGCTTACTATAATGATAGTAGTAGATTTATCTGCTAGCGGACTCTTTGGTAGCTCTCAAGAATCAAAGCGCGAAAAGGCGGCAGAGCTTGCAAGTACGCTCGCATTTTCTGCAACTCGTAATAACGATAAAGTTGGGTTGGCATTATTTACAGATAAAGTGGAATTGTTAATTCCTCCGCGTAAAGGACGCCAACACGTGTTGCGATTGATACGCGAGATTTTATTTTTTGAACCTAAAAGTTTGCGTACAAATATTTCTGTTACGCTTGATGAAATCAATAGAGTTCTGAAACGTAAAGCGATTGTATTTTTAATAAGCGACTTTTTACAAGGTAAAGATGGATTGCTTCCGACAGAAGAATCTTCTGATGTTTTAAAATCTCTTTCACTGACAAATAAAAGGCACGATTTGATTTGTTTTAATATCGTAGATTCGAGAGAAAAATTTTTGCCTGAAATAGGATTGTTGAATCTTGAAGATTCTGAAACAGGCGAGTGTGTGGTCGTAGACACAACAAATGCAACTGTTCGTAAAGAGTATGCAAGGTTTAATGAAGAGCGTATTCAAGAATTTAAAAAGGCATTAAAAAAATCCGATATAGATGTTTTGAATATAGAAACAGATAAAGCATATATAAATTCTTTAAGAAACTTTTTTGAATCGCGAAGGAAACGCAGATGAAATTTTTTGCACAAATAGTATTTGAAGATTTGAGCGAACCCTTTGGTATTATAACCCCAAGTTTCCTTGAACGTAACTGGATGTGGCTTATTTGCTTGATCGTAGTTTTCTTGTTTTTATGTGGGATAGTAAGAATTTTCAAACCAAAGCCAAAAGCACAAGTCCCTGTATTAGTGGCATTGCAAACTTTAGAGTCGCTAAAAAATTCTGAATTAAACGATAGTATTTTTGCAGAAGCAGTGAGTGAATTGATAAGAATTTATCTTGAAAAAGAATATTCTCTTCCTGCATTAGAAAGAACAACACCTGAATTCTTGGCTCTGGCAGCCGATTCAGGAGCTTTGAATGAAAGTTTAAAAAACGCTCTTAGAAAAATTTTGGAATATAGCGATATGGCAAAATTCGCAAAATATTCCTTCTGTGCAAATGAGCGCGAAGAACTTTTTAATCTTTCTTCGAGTCTTTTGAAAGACGAATTTGAACTTCAAAATAAAAAGAAAAAATGACAAATTTTGAATTTCATAGTCCTGAATTTTTGTGGCTATTGCCCTTGCTTTTGGTCTTGGCTATTTTAAAAGGTGCTAGTGGTAAAAGGGCATCAATATTGTTTTCTAGCGTTGGTATTGCAAAAATTGCATCACGCAAAAGTAAAACTTCAGCAGGTAGATTTTTATTTTTCTTACGTATCTTTGCTCTTTGCTTATTGATAATTGCAATCGCTCGTCCGCGTCTTGGAACAGGTTATAGCGAGCGCGAAGAAAGTGGTATTGATATTGTGTTAGCAATAGATGTCTCTGGCTCTATGGCGGCTTTGGAATTTTCCAAAAGCTCTGATAATTTGATTACAAGGTTAGATGCTGTAAAAACAGTAGTTTCGGATTTTATCAAGAAACGTCCTAACGATAGAATAGGTATAGTGGCTTTTGCTGCGAATCCATTTTTGGTTTCGCCTATTACTCTTAATCACGATTGGCTTATACAAAATCTCGATAGACTTGAAATTGGTGTGATTGACGGGCGCGCTACAGCTATTGGTTCAGCGGTAGGAATGAGCATTAATAGATTGCGCGATTTAAAAAAATCAAAATCAAAAATCATAATTCTTTTGACGGATGGTGAAAATAATGCAGGTAAATTATCGCCTGTTGCATCGGCTGAGGCTGCGGCATCTTTTGATATAAAACTTTATACAGTTGCCGCAGGTAAATCAGGCTTAGTGCCAATGGCAAGAACAGATAGACAAGGTAATCTTATACGAGATAGATTCGGTAGAGTTGCTTACGGAGGTGAAGTTCAAAGTCAGTTAGATGAATCTACTTTGATAAAGATGGCAGAACTTACAAATGGTAAATTTTTCCGCGCAAATAACTATAAAGAATTGAATGAAATTTATTCTATAATAGACAGTCTTGAAAAAACAAAAGTGAAAGTGCGTTACTTTACTAGTTATAAAGAATTGTTTGCTTTCTTTGCTTTGGCAGCTCTTGCATTTATTGGATTTGAAGTTCTGCTAGCAAACACAAAATATAGGAGCTTGCCATGACATTGTTATACGAAGCTTACATATATTATGGAATTCTTGCTATTGCGATTTTGTGCGCAATCTTTTTAAGAAGCGCATATTTAAAACGCAAAGCATTGACTATGTTTGCATCAAAAAGTCTGTTGAATATGCTCTGCAATAATTATAGCAAGAGCGCGGCAGTAATAAAAAAGATTTTAATATTGTTAGGAGTAGGATTTATTTTCTTTGCACTTGCGCGCCCGCAGTGGGGCTACGAATGGCAAGAAACTAAGAACAAAGGTATCGATATTGTTTTTGCGTTAGACTGCTCAAAAAGTATGAATGCAGCCGACATAAAACCTGACAGATTAAATAGAGCAAAACTAGCAATAGAAGATATTATATCAAATCTTGACGGCGATAGAATAGGTCTAGTTGCATTTAGCGGACAAGCATTTTTGCAATGCCCAATAACTCTGGACTACGATTCATTTAGAATGTCTTTGGAGGCGGTCGATACAGATTTAATTCAGCGAGGTGGAACAAATATTTCTGCCGCGATAGACGAGGCTCAGAGCGCATTTGGCGATAGTACAAATCATAAAATAGTTGTTCTATTTAGTGATGGAGAAGATTTGGAAGCTAACTCAATTGATCGCGCAAAAAAAGCATTTTCTGAAAATGTAAATATTTACACAATGGGTGTAGGCTTGAGCGAAGGACATACAATTCCTGTTCGTAATGCGCGTGGGCAAATAGAAAATCTTAAAGATGCTCAAGGCAATCTTGTTAAAAGTAAATTGGATGAAGAAAAATTGATTCAAATTTCAAGCGAAACAGGAGCCTTTTATAGTTCTTTAGTTTCGGACGGAGTAGATAAAGTAATCGAAGCTTTGAAACAAATTCCTAAACAGGATTTGGAAGCAACAATGCGCCGCCAAGCAATAGATAGATTCCAAATATTTTTGGGAGTCGCGTTGATTTTTTTAGCGCTAGAAAGTCTTATAGGCACAAGAAAAATTTTTGTAAGACGCATAAAATCTGTGTCGCTTGAAAAAATTGTTCCACTACTATTCTTCTTTTTAATACTGTTATTGCCTAAAGAAGATTATGCAGAAAATACTGCAAAAGAAATTTTCAATGGCGCAGTAAAAAACTTTGAACAAGGCAATATTTCAGAAGCTAGTGAACTATATTTAAAAGCAATAAAATCTAGCGATGATTTGAAAATCCATAGTAAAGCATTCCATAATTTAGGATGCATAGATTATCAAAATGCAAAATCTGCGAATGAAAAACTTGAAACGCAAAATGGAATTTTTGACTCTGTAAATCAGATAAAAAATGTGTCTAGTGAGTTGATGATTCAAGGTAAAGAACTTTTGAAAGAAGGCTTACAACGCGCATATGATGATAAAGAAAATAATACAAAAACGTTGGAAGATGAGCAGTTTCAAAATGTTTTGAAACAAGGAATCTCGCAGAGTGAAGATCTTAAAAAACAAAGCGAAGAACCTCTCAAAAATAAAAATCCCTATATGAATGATTTATCTGTCTTGAAGAATAGCATTCAAAAATCTGTCAAAAATTTTGAGAGCGCAAATGCGTTGAATCCAGAGTTAGAGGCTTCGCAGAAAAATTTGCAAATTGCAAAAAAGATTTCTGAGTCTGTAACAGAGCAAGAAACTTTAGCTAAAGATTTTTTTGAAGACTTTGATTCAATGGGAAAGAATTTAGAAACTCTTATAGAAGAATTGAAAAAACTTGTGCGCGATAAGGAAAACGAGAATCAGGATAATCAGCAAGACAAGCAAGACAAGCAAGACAAGCAAGACAAGCAAGACAAGCAAGACAAGCAAGACAAGCAAGACAAGCAAGACAAGCAAGACAAGCAAGACAACTCTGAACAAAATAAATCAGAAAGCGATAAGAGTCAAAATAATCAGGAAGAAAACCAGCAAAATAAAGACGATAAATCTTCTGAAAAAAATGATTCTGAACAAAATAAAACTGATGCGAATTCAGAGAATCAAGAACAAGAAAAATCTGATAAATCGGAAGAGCCTAAAGAGAATTCAGAACAAAAATCTCAGTCTCAAAACGAATCAAATGATTCTAAGGAAAACAATGTTGATAAAGACGAAATAGCTTCTGCTCAAGAAGAGAAAGAAGAAACTTCCACTCAATCAGAATCTGCTCAAGCTCAAGAATCATCGGCTAAAGGCGCTAAAGAAGAAAATGCAAATCAAGCACAAGCCTCCGCGCAAGATTATCGCAAAGATGCCGGGGTTATGACTTTGCGTGAAGCTATGCAACTGATGGATTCTGAAAAAGAAAACGAGAAAAAACTTCCTTTCAGAGGCTATGGTACAGGACAAGAAAAATCTCAAAACTTTAAGGATTGGTAAATGAAACAAATATTTATTCTTTTATTTTTTATTTTTTCAACAGTAGCATTCGCGCAAAATAAATCACAAATCACAGCGTCGTTCTCTCAAGAATCCGTGCGCCCTAACGATACTTTTGCGTATGTTCTAGAAATCAAAAATATCGATACAAAATTCGAGCTAAAAAATATTCCTATTCCAGAAGATTTCAAATTTCAAAGACAAGAAAGTTCTAATCAAATGGCAATGTCTTTTGGATCATCTGGCGGAGGATTTACAGAGCGTACGCAAATTCTTAAACTCTTTTTCCAAGCCCCATCCAAAGAGGGTGATTATAAAATCGATTCTTGGTCTGTAAAAATCGATGATACAGAATACACTGTAAATGCTGTTTCTGTAAAAGTTGATTCAAATGCAAAACAGATTGTGCAAACTCAACAGCAAAATCCTTTTGGTAGAAACTTTCCACAGCGTGCACGTCAACAGCATCGCCAGCCTCAAGAGATTGATTTAAATAGTATAGTCTCTGCAAAAGTAGAATTCAAAGAAGGGAATATTTATGTGGGCGAAAGTATTCCTTGTGATGTAATTTTATTGGTAGATAAAAATGCTCTTGCAGAAAATTCTTTGCGATTAGTGGCATTGCAATGCACAACAGAAAAGGCGGATGATTTTTCTTGTACCGCAATTCCTCAGCAACCAGACATTGATGAGAATGATCCAAAAAATGCTATATTAAAATATCGCACATTTATTACGCCCAATAAAGCAGGTGAGTATCAATTGTCTTTTGTGTTTGATGGAATTTTTGAAGGCGGAATGCCAAGCGCTATGGATATGGATATTTTTTCTGTTTTTGATAATAATTTTTTCGGCAGAAAAATTCCATTTAAAGTTCCAGTGCAAACGCAAATACTGACAATCAAAGAGCTCCCGCAAGAGGGCAGACCTGATGATTTCACAGGAGCAATAGGTAATTTTTCTATAGAAAAACTTGAAGTCGATACAGATTCTATAACTGTCGGCGAGCCTTGCACATTGAAAGCAAAAATTATAGGCAGAGGCAACTTTGACAGGATTTCTGCTCCTTTAATTAAAGAAACCTCAGATTGGAAAACTTATAAACCTAAGTCAGAATTCATAGATGAGAGCAATGGAATGCATTTGTTTGGTGCGAAAAATTTTGAATATGTCATAGTCGCGCAAAAAGCAGATTTAGAATTTTCGCCTTCTATTTCTTTTTCTTATTTTGATTCCATAAAAGAAAAATATGTAACACTAGAAGCAAAGCCTGTTGCAATGAGTGTTGCACCTGCAAAGAAACATTCCTTTGCATCCAATGTATCTAAAGAAAGTTCGCAGCAAAACACAAAAGAGGGCGAGTTTGAAATTTTAGAATCTTCTGTACTAAATAAAGAATCGTCAGCAAGTGCTCCATTCTTTTTATCTAAAGAATTTTGGATTGCGCAAATAATACTTATCTTGATTGCAGGGTTTGTGATAAAAATGCATCTACGTAAAATCAAGCTTTCGCAAGATTTACCTTATGCAAAATATTTGAGCGATAGAAAGACTTCTTTAAAGAAAACAAAAGAAGCTTTGAATTTTTCAAACAAAAGTAAGGCACTTGAATTTTTCAATTCTGCAAAAGGATCTATACAGTACGCTCTCGCGGCAAAAGAGCCTATCGAAGCTTTGTCTATCACAGAAAAAGATGCTTGGCGTTTATTAGAAAAAAATAATCACACAGAACTTTTTGAAGATATCAAAATTTTCTTTGAAGGCGCTAATATGATTTTATACGGCGGAAAAACTGAAAATGTTAGCGATTTAGCGAATCTAAATTTTAAACTAAAAAATATATGTACAGAATTATTAAAATAGCGTTTTTATTTTTTAGTCCGTTGGCTCTCTTAGGGCAGAGTAGTCAGGAGTTTTTTCATCTTGGTTGCAGTGCATATAAAAATGGAAACTATGCGCAAGCGGTAGAATATTTTTTGGAGTCATCAAAAATTTCTCCTGTGGCAAAAACAGATTATAATCTTGCAATCACTTACGATAAGCTTGGTGAAATCGGCTATGCAAAGGTTCACTATATGCGCGCTTTGAGCAAAGAACCAAGATTCAGAGAAGCAAATGCAAATTTTAAATTGTTCTTAAAAAAATATAATCTGGAAAGCCCTACGCAAAATTACATAGACGAATTTTATTCAGAATTATCAATGAATGAATGGATATTAATTACAGTAGTTTCTTTTTGGTTAACGATAGTTGCATTAATAATAATTCCTATTCTTCAAAAAAAATCTGGAGGCAAAATTTTTGTAAGTGGAATATTTTTAGGATTAATTTTACTTTTATTTTTAATACTTTCATCAATGGCAATTTATTATTGGGTCAGCTTTTCAAAAACAGCAATTGCGATTAAGGACGAAGCTCCATTACAGATTTCTGCGACAGAATTTTCGCCTATTGCTACGACTATAAAAAAAGGGCAGTCAGCAAAAATAATCAAGCAAGTCAGTGACTTTTATCTATTAGATAACCTATCTGGTAAGCGCGGTTGGACTAGGTTAAATGAGCCAGAATCGTCATTTAAAAGCATAAGTGAATAAAAATAGTTGACTTATAGCGCAATTTTAAAAGAATGTGCGTTTAAATTTTTCAAAAAATGGCAAATAAGAAATCATCTAAAAAAGACATTCGTCGCACAGAAACACGCACTAAAACTAATCGCGATGCTAAAAGTCGCTTAAAGACACTCGCGAAGGCAGTTGCTGGCGCTAAAGATAAAGAGTCTGCTGCAAAGCTTTCTCGCGACTTAGTTTCTGCCACAGACAAAGCTGTTAAGACAAACAAAGTTCATAAGAACAGAGCAAGCAAGCTCAAGAGCAAGCTCGCAAAAGCTGCTAATAAAGCTTAGTTTTTCGCAAAATTTGTTTGCTGACCTTGCTTTTTTTAGGCAAGGTTTTTTTATGGAAAGATTCATCGGATTTTCACCTGACACTTTAGCGCAAAATGCTTTGCGTTTGCGTATTCCTTTTTTCAAAGCTGGCAGATTCTTTTTTTTAGAAAAGCCCAGCAATGTTTCTTTGGAAGCTTCTACTGCAACAAACGACGAAACAAATATCATTGCAGAAATTAAAAAAAGTCTCGAAAAAAACGAGGTGAAAATTTTGGAGATAAAAATTCCATACGCCGTTAATTTTATAGATAAAGATGTCTCTGGGTTGTGCTTGATTTCTTGCGACAAAGAAGAAGCTACCTATTTAAGAAATTTAAATGGTTCTGAATTGATAGACTATGAATTTTTGTTTTTGAGCAAAGACGAAAAGCTTGCCGACGAAAAATCTTTCTTTACAGATTTGCCAATGCTTTTTGATAGAGAAAAAAATCGTGCAATTATTTCTCATCGATACGGCAAAAAATGCTCTGCAAATTTTGAATGTATAGAACGGGTCTCTGGATTTTCTCTTTGGAAAGTTAAAACAAAATTTCTACGTCAGCATCAAGTAAGACTTCACGCTTTTGAAGCGGGATTGCGCATCGTGGGCGATTCTATTTATGCAGAAGAACCACTGCCAAGATTATCTGAATTCAAAAAACGCTACAAAAAATTTGATGAAGAAAAACCTTTGTATGATTCTATTGCATTGCATTTAGTATCTATTTCTTTCAAGGATTCTGACGGAGAATTGGTTTCTGCAAAATCGGAGTTAGGAAAAAAGTTTAAGACAATGCTTACAAAACTTGCTTTCAAATGCGTAAATGAAATCTGAAGATGTTAAAAAATATTTTGAAGATGCAAACGTAGTTTCTGACTATTCTTTTGCGGTTACGCGTGTTGGGCTTTGGGCTTCTGAGAGAATAGTTTTTGAAAAGTATATAAAAAAAGATGCACAGATTCTCGAGCTTGGATGCGGAGCAGGGCGCATATCTATTAATCTTTATAAAGAAGGTTACGAAAATATCTCTGCGAGCGATTATTCTTTGGGTATGATTGATTCTGCAAAAATTATTGCGCAGGCGTTGAATTGTCCTGCTCCATTTATTGTGGAGGATGCGCGTGATTTGTCTAATAGGAAGAAAAACTTTTATGATGCAGTGATTTTCGGCTTCAATGGATTTATGCAGATCCCGCAGGAAGAAAACAGGCGAAAAGTTATTGAACAAGTGAATCAAGTTTTGAAAGAAAAAGGAGTTTTTATTTTCACTTCGCACGATAGACGCGTGAAGCAAAATACAAAATTCTGGCAAGATGAAAAATCGCGCTGGGAATCTTCAAATCAGGAAGTCTATCTTGATGATTTTGGCGATAAGTTTTATCAGGACGAGCGCGGATTTGTCTTTATGCATTCGCCTATTGAAGAAGAAGTGATATCTCTTTTAAAAAAATCTGCATTCAGCTTGCTTTATACAAAATTTCGGAGTTCAATAGCTCTTGAAAATGATTATGTCAGAGAGTTTTCCGACGATTGCAGATTCTGGGTTTTTGAGAAAGGAAATGTATGAAATCATTAAAATATGTATGCGTACTAGTGATTATTTTTTTAAGCTATTTTGCTATGAGAAATTCTAATGAATTGAGGTTTGATGAAAGATTGAAAATTGTAAAACTTGATAATGGTTTTACTATTTTGCTGTGCAAAAATATTGAGCCTCCAGAACGAGTTTCTATGCGATTAGTTGTAACACGTGGCTCTTTGAATGAGAATGAAGACGAGCGTGGCATAGCGCACTTTACAGAACATATGGCATTCAAAGGTACTACGAATTTTCCATCTGGAAAAATGATAGAGTACTTTCAGCATTTGGGAATGGCATTTGGTTCAGACACAAATGCACACACGTCTTTTAGCGAAACTGTTTATAAAATAGATATGCCAAGTAATGTGGCAGAGACGACAGAAAAAGGTCTGCTGCTCTTGAGCGATTATGCAAGTGAAATTTTGTTTGAGAAAGAAGCAATCGAATCTGAGCGCGGAGTAATTCTTGCCGAAAAAGTTGCGCGCGACAGTGCAAATTACAGACTCTTTACAACTTTTTGGAATAAAGTTTTCAAAGATTCAAACCTTGTAGATCGCTTCCCTATTGGAACAGAAGAGGTGGTATCTAATGCGCAACGCGATGTTTTTGTGAAGTTTTATGAAGAAAATTATACGCCAGAAACAATTACAGTGGTTGTAGTTGGAGACTTTGATGAAGCACAAATTTTAGAACAGGCGAAGAAATATTTTTCAAATATCACAAAAAAAGTTCCGCGCCCTGATTGGCAGAGCGATTTAAAATTCGGCAAAGCATCAGCAAAATTTTCTGACTTAGTGACACGAGCAGAAACATTTGAATTTATCGATAAAGAATTACAATCTGCAAGCGTGCGAGTATCTGCTTTGTCTGATTGCAAGTTCGATGGAGACTCTTGGGCATCGCGCGCTCACTATATGAAGCTTGAGCTTGCAAACTACATTTTGGCAAGACGTTTTGCAAGGCTCAGTGCCGAAGATGGTGCACCCATTACAGATGCAAATAATTTTTACTCTACTGAAATGGCAGATTATTCTGCGGACTTAACTGTATTGCAAGTGAGCGCAGAGATTGGTAATTTAGAAAAGGCTAGCGAATTGCTTTTTGAAGAATTCAAAAAAGCTTTGGAATTTGGTTTTACAGAAAATGAATTAAAGGAGGCTGTGTCCTATTTAATGAGTCATTTGGAAAACGAAGTTGCAATAAATTCGACGCGTCCTACTCCTGTGCTTGCGAATATGATTGCTTCTACAGTTGGCTCAAAGCTTATCATTACAAGTCCTAAAGACGATTTAGATTTTGCAAAAAAAGTTTTAAAAGATTTCACTGTTAAAGAATGTTCTGAATTGTACAAGAGTCAGTTTGAGGATGCAAAAATTCTTGTATTTTTAAGTGATGCGAAAAAAATAGAATTTTCTCCAATGCAGATTTTGGAATCTGTTGCGAAGAAAGAAATTCAAGCTTACGAGAATATAGCACTCAAAGAATTTGCTTATGGAAATATTCCAAATTATGAAGGCACGATTGGAATATATGAACGCGAAGACTTAGGAATTACTCAATTAAAGTTTGAAAATAATGTGCGTGCAAATTTCAAGAAAACAGATTTTGCAGCAGATACTATTCTTGTTAGAGTTACATTTTCTGATGGATTTTTAGGATTAGAAAAACATCAAGCAGCTTTTGCACAGTTGGCTCAATTGGTGTTAGAGGGCGGATTAAAGTCCCATAGCTACGACGAGTTGACTTCGATTTTTGCAGGCAATGAGCTTTCTTTAAACTTTGCAATAGATGAAGAATCTTTTGTGCTAAGTGGCAAGTGTTCGGCAGGTGACCTCAAAGAACAGCTCTTAGTTTTGCGTGCATTTTTTAGCGAAGCAGCTTTCGACAAAAAAGTTTTGCCAAGAATTAAAAAGCGTGCTGAAGAAAAATATATACGTATGCAAACAAGTGCCGAAGGCGTTTTTGAATCAAAGGTAGGCAAGTGGTTTTCGAAAGATGATCATAGATTTGGTCTGCCTAATCGCGATGAAGTAATGCGTGCAACTGCTGAAGATATAAAGAATTGGATGGCTCCTATTCTCGAAGATTCCTATATGGAAATTTCTCTGGTGGGTGATTTTGATACTGAAAAAGCGCAAAAATTAGTTGCAGATATTTTTGGTACATTGAATGTGCGTCAAGAATTCAGAACAGTTTTTTCAAATGAGAAAAATGTAGTTCTTCAAGAAAAAGGATCTGTGGCAGAGTTTGATTTTGAATCAGAAAAATCGAAAGCAATAGCATCTATTTCTTGGCAAAGCTATCCGATGAACGAGATTAAAAAATCGCGAATTACACACATCGTAGCTTCTATTTTAGACGATAGAATGCGTGTTAAAATTCGCGAGCAAGACGGTATTGTTTATAGCCCTTTTGCATATAATGTTCCATCGAAAGCTTACGATTACGGATTCGTTCACGCAGGTAGCGTTACCGAAAAGCAATATTGCGATAAAGTAATCGCACTCATCGAAGAATGCGCAAACGAAATGCTTGAAGAAATTACAGAAGATGAATTCATCAGAGCGAAGCTACCTTTGATTAAGCAAATCGAAAAATCAAAACGCAATAATACGTATTGGGCAAACGTGGTTTTGGCTTTGTCGCAGGCGTATCCAGAGCGTATGGACTGGGCTAGCACTATGATTGACGGCTACGAAGGCATTACCATTGAAGATGTGAAAAGTGTTGCCGCAGAAATCTTGAAAAATAAAGAAGCTTACAAAATTAAAGTTATACCTTTATCTCAAGAGAAAAGTGTTGAATAAAATTGTCAACTTTGGATAATTCTAAAAAAATTTATCAATATGAGTTTCAAGCGAATAGTTTTAAAAATAAGTGGGGAAGCCCTTAAAGATGTAAAAGAAGGTCACGCGCTCGATCAAGAGATTCTCAAAAATCTTGCGCGCGAGCTTAAAGAAGTTACGGAGATGGGCGTGGAAATTTGTATGGTCGTTGGCGGCGGAAATATTTTTAGAGGCTTAGCTGCCTCTAAAAAAGGAGTCGATAGAACTACTGGTGACTATATGGGTATGCTTGCAACTACTATCAATGGATTAGCGTTGATGAATGCGCTTGAGAATGAGGGCGTAGAAGTTCGTGTTCAAACTGCGATTCCTATGGAAAAAATTGCAGAACCTTTTATTGTGAGAAAAGCTATAAGGCATCTTGAAAAAGGTAGACTCGTTATCTTTGTTGCAGGAACAGGAAATCCATATTTTTCAACAGATACAGCCGCTTCTTTGCGCGCTGCGGAAGTTCAAGCAGACTGCGTTTTCAAAGCTACAAACGTTGATGGCGTCTATAACAAAGACCCAAAGAAATTCAACGATGCAGTTCGTTACGAAAAAATTTCTTATGCTCAAGCAATTACAGAGAAGCTTGAAGTTATGGATATCACTGCGTTTTCTATGTGCGAAAATTCAAAGATTCCAATTTTTGTTTTTGATATGAATACTTATGGAAATATCAAGAAAGCTCTTCAAGGCGACCTATCAATAGGCACTTTAGTTAGTTAATTTAATCAAGGAAATAAAATGGAAATTCAAAGCGAAATTAAAAAATGTTCAGACGCAATGGCTAAAGCTTGCGATTTTGTTATTCACGAATTCGACACTGTTCACACAGGTAAAGCTTCTACAAGTATGGTAGAAAATGTAATGGTAGAAGTTTATGGTTCTATGATGCGTCTCAAAGAAGTCGCGGCGATTACTACTCCTGATGCTCAAACTATTCGTGTTCAACCTTGGGATAAAGGCGTTCTTAAGGGCGTTGAAAAAGCTATCTTGGCGGCGAACATTGGCTTTACTCCTGCAATTATGGGCGATGCAGTTCGTTGTCCTGTTCCATCATTGTCTGGCGAACGCAGACAAGAACTTATCAAGGTTTGCGGCGAAATGGCAGAACAGGGTAAAGTTCGCGTTCGCAACATTCGTAGAGATGTTTTAGATATTCTTAAAAAAGCGCAAAAAGATTCTTTGATTTCTGAAGACGATTACAAGCGCACAGAAAAAGAAATTCAAAATCTTACAGATAAAAATATTGATGTAATATCAAAAGCTCTTGTTACAAAAGAAGCTGAAATCAAAAAAGTATAATAAACTCTTATGCTTTCTAAAGCTCATCGAGTGGTAATAAAGATTGGCACTGCTGTCTTGACTGAAAAGTTAGGACAGCTTGATATTTTGCGTATGGAGCAAATTGCTTCTGATATTGCAAAGCTTATCAAGAAAGGAACGCAAGTTGCGGTTGTTAGCTCAGGAGCCGTTGGTCTTGGTGTTGGCAGGTTGAATCTTGAAGCGAAGCCGAAAAAAATTAGCTCTATACAAAAATGCGCGGCTGTTGGTCAGGGGATTCTCATCGAAACTTGGTCGAACATTTTTAAGAAGCATTCGATTCCTGTTGCGCAGCTTTTATTGACTCGTGATGATGTCGATAATCAACATCGCCACAATACACTCAAAGAGCTTATCGATGAAATGCTTGCCGAAGGCATCGTTCCTGTAATAAATGAGAACGATAGCATTAGCGCAGCAGAGCTTAATATAAAGTTTGGCGATAACGATGTTCTTAGTGCATTGCTTTCTAGTTTGATAAAGGCAGATTTTTTGATGATTATTTCAACAGCTCCAGGACTTATAAATACTTTGGGCGACGGACAAGTTATCAAGAAAGTTGAGAAGATAGATACATCTATCAAAGCTCTTGCAACAACTGCAAAGACAGCAGCAGGCACAGGTGGAATGGTAACAAAATTGAAAGCCGCACAAATTGCAACATCTTGCGGATGTCCAACAGTTATAGTAAGCGGACGCTTGCCGAATGTTGTTTTGCGTGTTTTAGATGGAGAAGATTTGGGCACATATTTTTCACCTAATGCAAAAAATGCGTCATCAAAAAAACGCTGGGTTGCACACTTTGGAAAAAGCAAAGGCAAAATTTTAATTGATGACGGAGCTATGAAAGCTCTTCGCGATAAGGGTGGATCCTTGTTGATAGCAGGAGTGTCTTCTGTGTCAGGCAATTTTTCTCAGGGCGATTTTTTAGATATAGTGAGTGCTTCTAGTAACGAAGTAATTGCAAGGGGTCTTAGCGATGTGTCTTGCGATGAGGCTTGCGAAATGCTCAAAAATAAATCTCAAAAAAAATCGCAAACAATAGTTCATCGCGATAATTTGGCTCTGTTATAAAAAAATGGAAGCTCTAATAAATTTGACTCGTACGTGCGATGCAATGCTCATTCCATCAGGGGTGAAAGTAAAAATTGCAGAACTTACGCCTGTTGAAATCACACATAAATTAGGTGGTAACTTTACTGTTAAAGGACCTTTCGGTTTGGCTCGTATAGAGGGCGTAGATGCCGATGCTTTGGGTCAAGAAATCCCTGTTGTTGAAGAATTGCCTTCGCAAAAATTCGAGCTTCCTGAAAAATCTGAATTGTGGGATGCTGCAAAAGGAGTCTATGATCCAGAAATTCCTGTCAATATAGTCGACTTAGGATTAGTTTATAGAATCGAAGTTACGAAGAACTCTGAAAGCAAAAATATTGTGGAAGCTGACATTACTCTTACGGCTCCAGGATGCTCGATGGGCCCGATGATTGCAGAAGATTTGCGTCAAAAGCTAAAAGCATTTCCTGCAATAGACGATGCCGTTGTAAATATCGTTTGGGATCCTCCTTGGAATCGCGATATGATTACAGAAGAAGGTAAGATGGAATTGGGCTTGATGTAATTTATCATTATATCATTGAATTAAAAAAGTCTGCGCATAAGCTGTTTGAATTGCCCGATGAAATTTCAAAAAATTGTCAGACTGTTTATCTTTGTATTTCTCATAGTTTGTGTGGAAGTTTTTGTTGGCTGGAAAGATATTTTGGCATATTTGAAAAATATTGCAGAGATTAGTAATAGTCCTTTGTTTTTTATTTTACTAATGGGCATAGGTAGTGCTTTTGGATTTCCAGTTTCTGCATGCTATATTTTTGCAGGAATTGCGTTCGGAATATTTTGGGGTTGGATTTATTGTCTGACAGGGCTTTTTATTAGCGGAACATTTGCTTATGTGGTTGTTCGTTTTTTTGTAAGCGAAGAGGATTTTCTAAAAATAGTAAAATTTTTTAAGATAAAAACTGATTTATCTAAACTTAAATATCACGCGAATTTCTTTTTGCGGGCGATTCCAGGGACTCCGTATTTTTTGCAGAACATTTTGCTAGCAGGAATCAAGACATCATATCCAATGTATATAGTGATGTTGCTTTTGACTCAAGGTTCAGTGGCATTAGCTATGAATTTTATCGTAGGCGCATTTGCTGTTGGCTCTGTGCGAAAGGGCATTGCAGCGGGATTGTTGATTTTATTTTTAGCATGCGTACATAGAATAATGGGCAAATATTATCTTAAGAAAAATTCTATGGAAATTAAAGAGATGGAGGGTTTTTGAAAAAATGATTATTGAAAAAATAAAAAATTTCCTTTCTCTAACTATTCGTGGAACATTAGGATACGGTACATATATTCTGCTTAATATAGCATTTGTTGTTTTAACAGTGCTTGTATTTTTTCTTCTCTTTCCATTTAAAAATTTTCGCCGCAAAGTAATTTCTTTTTTGCTAATGTATTTTTCAAAGGCAATAATTCTAACCTTAGACATTTGTCAGATTTTAAAAACTGAATGTATAGGCGAAGAATTTTTAGGTAAAAAGAATTCAATAATTGTTTCAAATCATACATCGCTTTTAGATGCGATTTATATAGCAGCTTTTGTTCCAAATATATTTGTTGTACTGAAAAAGAATTACGAAAAATTTTTTCCTGTATGGATTCTTGTAAAGTGTTTTGATTTTATTGTGATAGAAACATCTTCATTAGAATCTATACAACAAGTTCAAGAAAAGAGCAGAGCACTTATGGAAAAAGGCTGTTCAGTTTTGATTTTTCCAGAGGGAACAAGAAGCCTTTCAGGTCGCATTCAAGACTTTAAAATCTTAGCATTTAAAATTGCAAAAGAAATCAATGCCGATGTCCAATGCTTGACTCTTTATCAAGAAGGGACATTGCTAACTAAACGCAAACCTACATTTTTCCCTCTGCCAAAAGGATATTTTTGCCTTAGCATCTTGCCAAAAATTTCGTCGTCCGAAGCAAAGAATCCTGAGATGTTAGCGAATATGTGTCATAGAAAAATTGCAAAAGAATTAGAACAAATAAAAAATAGGAGAAATAAATGATACTTTCAAAAGATAAAATCATAGAACTTTTACCACATCGTGAACCATTTGTTTTTGTGGATAAAGTTATGAGCTTTTCAGAGAAAAAATCTATCGAGGCTGAACTTTATTTGGATGAATCTCTTCCTTTTTTTGCAGGACACTTCCCAAATAATCCTATTATGCCTGGAGTTCTTACTTGCGAGGCTTTGGCTCAGACAAGTGGATTGTTGATTTCTTTGAGCGGAATAAATTTAGGTAAACTTTTCTATCTAGCATCTGCGAATATGAAGTATATGAGCATTGCAAAAGCAGGTGATACTCTTACTTTGAAATCAGTGCTTACAAAAGATTTTCAAGGGTTGGTACAATTTTCTGTTGAAGCATTTGTAGGCAGAGAACCTATAGCAAAAGGTTCAATAGTTTTGGCATCTGAAGACAACGTAAAGTAATGAAAATTCTCCTGCTAAGAGGCAATCCGCGCAAGACAGGCATTAGTGAGATTCTTGTAGATTTATTTGTGCAAGGAGTAAAAAAAGCAGACGGAATTATTGAAGATATAAATTTATGCGATTTAAAAATCAAGGAATGCATAGGTTGTTTTTCTTGCGCAAAATCAAGTTCAAGTAAATGCATTTTCGATGACGATATGAAAGTATTAAATGAAAAACTTTCAGAGTGCGATGTCTTGATTTGTGCAACGCCAGTTTATTTTTATTCGATGTCTGCGAAGATGAAAATCTTTTGGGAGCGATGCTTTCCTTTTCTTTCAGGTTACGAAAAAAGCAAGAAAGATACTTGGCAAAACTCCTTGAATTTCAAAGTTCGCAATAAAAAATTTTTTACAATAAACATTGGTAGCTCGAGATTTTTAAATACTTATAAAGCTTTGGAAAATACGTGGAATACAATATCGGATTCTATGGGTTTTGAATCTTTGGGTAATATTGTAAGGAGTGAATCTGTTCAGTTCATTCATCCAAATAGCAATTTGGAAAAAGTTGAAAGAATCAAAAAAGCCTTTGTTAAAGCAGGCGAAAGCATAGTTAAAAATTCTTTTATAAGTGAAGAAATTTTCAATGAGCTTTCGATAGAGTTGTCTGAAAGTGATGAAATTTTTGCGTATAATTCGAATCTTTTTTGGCAAAGATTAAAGTCAAAAAACAATGATGAAAAAGTTTCTGCAATTGATTTAATGAATCTTTTGAAAGAGGAATTTATTGCAAATGCAAGAAATCAAAAAGTCGATATGCTTCTAACTTTCACTGATGTTAACGAAAGTTATTCATTGAATTTAGATTCTCAAAAATGTGAATTTGTAAAAGGTGAGAGTGGGAATTTTGATTTAAAAATCAAAACAACTACGAACGCTTGGAATTCTTTTATTAAAGGGCGATCGAAAATCTTAGAGCAAATCGCGTGCAAGGAAATTGAACTTGTTGGTAACATTCATATTTTCGCCAAGCTTAAAAAGTATTTCGATTTAACTTAAGCGTTCATTCCATTTTGCAAACTTAATGCAACAATGGGTGGCATTGATATAGTAAGTAAATCTCTTTCGCCAGAAACTTTTGAAGAGTATTCAAAACCAGAAAGTCCAAATTCTTTTTCAAAAAGAACAAGTGCAATTGCGCACTCTAAAATTTTTGAATATGCACAAGCGATAACTTTTCCGACAGAAGTGCCTTCATTGAAAACTTCATCACCGACAGAAAATTTACTTTCAGGATTTTTGTATCTGATTCCAACAAGGGCAGTTCTTATTCCTTTTTCACGATTTTCAAAAATGCTTTTTGAACCGTTGAAGTTTTCTTTATCAAAATCAATCATCCATTGAAGCCCGAGTGCGAGAGGCTTTTTTACAACAGCACCTTCTGCATAAATATTGAAAAAATTGCCTTCAAGCCTTGCATTAAAATGAATGTCTGTACCGCCAAGTTTCCCGCCTATTGCATTAGTAGAATTCTTAATTGCTTCAAATAATTTTTCTGCGATAGAAGTTTCCGCTAGAAATTGATATCCAAATTCGCCCGTTGTGCCCTTGCGCAAAAGCTGAATTTGAGTTTCTTCAAATTGGAAATTTTCAATAGAAAGATATGGTAAATCAAGAATATCTTGTCCGCAAACATCTTTTGCAACGTGCCACGATTCTGGTCCATCTATCGAGAGCAAAACGGTTTCGTTCGTGATCTCTTTGCAAGAATCACATTTTAAAAATACAGAATCTAAATAGGCTTCGTCTTTAATGGATTCTATAAAAAGATAAATTTTATCTGATATATTCGCAACAAAACAATCTGCACAAATGTTGCCGTCTTCATCGGCTAGAAAGGTATTAAGAACTCTGCCATAGCGCAAAGTCAAAATGTTTTCTGCTAAAACTGTGTCAAGAAAATCGAGTCCGTCAGATTCATCAAATACATAGCGCTTGCAAAAAGAAAAATCTGCAAAGAGAGATTTCTTGCGAATCGCTTCATACTCTTCTTCAAAGCTAGAAACATATTTCACTGTTTCTGCGCCATAGAGTTCATCAAAGATAGCGTTTTCTTTTTCCCACAAATTTTTTAAAATTAAGCTTCGCATTTTGCCTCCTGCTGAGAAAGGATGAAATCTACAATAGTGTTGAACGAGCGCAGAATATGTACACTAAGTTCAGGCACTTTAACATTGAATCCACCTTCAATCGTGAGAACAACTTCGAGAATGTCTAGCGAATCTAGTCCAAGACCCGCGCCTATTATGCTGATATCATCACGCAAATCCTCCACCTGATATGGCAGATTCAGATTTTGTATTAGTGAAGATTTTAGTGAATCACAAATTTCTTTGCGCTTTGCTAGATTGTTTTTAGTAGGAATCATTGTAGAATTTTTAGTTAGTAGAATCTTAGGTTTTAGTATTGTCAATTGCAATTTCTGATTTAACCTTTGTGAAGATAAAAAGTTAGCTAAATGAATGCCTGTGTGATAATTCCGTGTTATAATCACGACGATACTTTGTCTCAAGTTTTAGACAAAATATCTTTGCCTGTTATTGTTGTCGACGATGGGTCAACTATTCCAGTTGTAGTTGATGTTCATACATTGATACGTCTTGAAAAAAATTCCGGGAAAGCAAAAGCGTTGCAGGTTGGATTCAAGAAGGCAGCATCTTTTGGTTTCACGCACGCAATCACGCTAGATGCCGATGCGCAACACGATGCTTCTTTTATAGACACATTTCTTGCATTAGCAGAAAAAAACCCGAACGATTTAATTACTGGTGTGCGAGATTTTTCTTTAGCAGAGATTCCTGAAAAACGCAGGTTCTTAAATAAATTTGCGAATTTTTGGTTTAAGTTTGAGACAAAAACTATTCTTACAGATACACAGTGTGGATACAGATGCTATCCTCTTGACTTGATAGAGAATTTAAAGGTTTCATTTGGTCGCTACGCATACGAAGCGGAAATTTTGGTAAAAACAGTTTGGGCAGGTCGAAAAATTTTGACTATAGAAATCCCAACAATATATACACAGAAAAGCTTGGCGACATCGCATTATAAGCCGTTTAAAGACACATTTCAAATGTCTATAATGAATAGCAAGCTTTCCTTTTTATCATTCTTTCCAAAAAGATTTTTGAAAAAAATATCTATCAAAAATAAATGCTAGAAAAGTTACACAATATCATTTTTAAGAATTTTAAGAAGGCAATATTTTGCCTGACTATATTTTGTGCATTGTGCATTTTCTTAATTTCTCGAACAAATTTTAATTCTAGCATTGCAGATATTCTGCCTGTCAAAGACTCTATAATAAGCGAGCACGAGATTGCTTTAGAAAAATTTGGACAAAGCAATTCTTTGTATTTTTCTATTTATGCGAATCAAAATTTTGATATAGAACAGCTAGCAATTTCTTTTTCTGAACAGCTAAAAGAAATTCCAGAATTAAAAGATGAATTTCACGGAGTAGATGCTTCGCTTTTTTTGGAAGACATAGATAAACTTCTTGCATTTTTGCCTTATGTTTTGGATGAAGAGTCTTTGAATCTTCTCGCCGAAAAAACAACGGAAGAATCTTTGGATAAACGCCTCGAATATTTCAAAACGCAAATTGCGAAGTTCGGTGCGCAAGGTTATGGAGACATTCTTCGCAAAGACCCTTACGGAATTTTAGATGTGTTTAAAGAACGCTTTGAAAAATCTAATCTCGAAAAAGTGGCTCAAATGCAGGGGTCTGCAATGGTATCTGCCGATGGAGAATCTGCACTGATAATTGCAAGTTTCAATTTCGATGCAAAGGATTCTAAGAAAAGTATAGAGTTAGTTAAAAAGGTAAATGAGAAAATTTCTGAATTTAAAAATCAGTTTAGCGGAACAGAAATTTCTTATGTAGGCGCATATAGAATCAGTGCAGACAACGCAAAAATGGCGATGAGCGATTCGCTTTTTTGCGTGATTATTTCTGTGATTTTAATGTTTCTTTTATGTGCTGTTGCGTTCAATGGAAGATATTATGTTGTGTTAGTTTTTCTTCCTTCAATGTTAGGTACGCTACTTTCTTTTGCGTTGATAGGTTTGATTTTTGAAAACGTATCGTCAATTGCAATTGCCTTTGCAAGTATCGCGATAGGTATAAGTATAGATTACGCGATTCATTTTATGATAGGTAGTAGCGCGAAAAAAGATTCTTCACTTGCTGCAGTAAGTCAGGTTGCAAAGAAGATTGCGCGTCCGACTCTTATTAGTGCAGGAACAACAATTATTGCTTTTTTGATAATGCTAATTGTGGGTAGTCGTGGTTTTATTCAATTGGGAATCTTTGGTGCAATAGGCGTGATCACAGCCGCATTTGCGAGTTTGATTATTTTGCCAGTGATTTTTGCAAAGCTAAAACCAAAGCCACTTTCTGCCACAATATTTGATTTTATTGCAGGCAAAATTTACGCCACAAAAAGATATTATATTTTTTATGCTATTGTAATTGTGTTTACTATTTTGAGCATTTTCAAAGTAAGCGATATAAGTTTTGATGGAAAAATTTCGTCATTTAATGGAATCTATAAAGAGACAAAAAGCGATTACGAAAAGATTTCTAAAAACTGGTCTAGCGCACTGAGTAAGACTCTTGTGATTGTAAGAGGCGATGATTTCGATTCTGCTTTACAAAAGAATTCAGAGCTTTTCAAAAAATTATCTGCAAACGATTCTGTGCATAATTTAGATTCTCTATCGCTGATTATTCCTACAAAAGAATCGCGTGAAGAAAACCTAAAAAACTTCAAATTTTTGTTTTCTGATAAAGAAGATGTGTTAAGAAAAGTTGCAAAAAAGCATAAATTCAAAGTAGCGATTTTCGAGACTCATTCGCAAATCAAAGATTTCAATCAAGCATATAGCGATTTGAACGAGAGCGCATTTTCAAAACTTTTTGAACATAAAATTAGAGAAGATGAGAGTGGTTTTTATATAGCAACTCTTTTTAATTTAGATTCAAAAATAGATAGAGCAAAATTTTATGAGTCAATCAAAGGCGAAAATATTTTTGTGGCAGATAATCTGTTTTTTGAAAGCTATGTTTCGCAACTAGCAAAAGATTGGATGTTCAGATTTTTTGCGCTCTCTTTGTTGATAGTAAGCCTTTATGTAACTATTGCTTTTAAAAGTATCAAGTATGCTTTTATTGTTATGTTTTCTGTTGCGTTAGGAATGTTATGGACGTTTGCAATTATGGCATTTTTTGGAATCAACATTACTTTGGTAAATGCAATCTTTGTAATTTTTGCAGTGTGTATCGCAGAAGATTATGCTGTATTCATAATCTTTGAACGCTTGCGAAATGAGAATTCGAACGCATTGCAGGCGGTTATGCTTGCAGCCTTTACAACTATAATTGCATTTGGCGTTTTAGCTTTTGCAAATCATCCTGTACTAAATGGATTAGGTTCAACAGCCGCGATTTCTATTTTCTCAGTACTGTTATCGAGCATACTTTTTGCATTTCCTATATCGCGCAAATTGAAAGGTAAAAATGGAATCTGAAACAAAGTGGAGAGGTAAGTCTTACGGAGGATATTTTGGTCACAAATGTTTTTATTTTTTATTTAAATTTTTTGGTCTACGCGCAACTTATGGATTGTTGATTTTTGTAGCTACGTATTTTATTTTTTTCAAGCGCGGAGTATATAAAGAAAGCGCATCATACTTAAGACTCGTTGTGGCACCTAAAAAATTCACAATGCTTTTCTGTGTCTACAAGCATATATTCACATTTGGAAAAACTTTGATTGATAAATGGGTGTATCTTTACGGCACTGGAAAGATAAAAGTAGATAATACAGAGTCTGAGAAAATCGCAAAAAAAATCCCTGTGGAATCTTCACTGATAGTTGTGAATGCTCATGTAGGTGGATGGGAGTTATCGGCTTCGCAGTTAGAAAAAGTCTTTAAGAAAAAAGCATATATACTAGGAATAAATAGCGAAGACGAAAATATTTTGCGCGCTCTTGAAAAAGATAAGAAGGAAAATGCTCCTGAATTAATTGCTCAGAATAAAGACAAGATTTCCACTTTGAATGCTTATGCATTGCTGAAAAAATCGTCAATAGTTGCAATGCTTGGCGATAGGAATTTCGGTGGAAGAACAGGTGAAGTTATATTCTTTGGTAATAAAATTCAAATTCCACAAAGTCCATTTATATTGGCGCAAAAAGCGAATGTACCAATAATTCAAATTCATTGTATGCGAGTGAAGTCGCGTGAATATAAAATGTATGTTTTTGATTTTTCTGATTTGTCAGAGCAGGGGGCTGGCATCGAAAAGTATCAGCAAAGATACGCAGACAACTTGGAATTTATCGTGAAAAAATATCCATACCAGTGGTGCAATTTTTATGACTTTTTTGAATCTGAAACAGGCAAAAAGCTTGATTAAAAGTATATTTCCACGCAGACTTTAAAAATATTTAACATTAGACATTCTTCAAAATATGCAAAAAGAACAATTAATTAATTCACTTAAAGAAAAAGTAATCGCGGCATTGAATCTTCCCGATGTAAGTGCAGACGATTTGCAATCAGATTCTCCTTTATTTGGTGAAGATGGGTTAGGTTTAGATTCAGTTGATGCTTTGGAGCTTGTTGTAATGTTAGAGAAAGAATATGAAATTTTTATTGACGATAAAGTTGAAGTAAAAAAAGTATTTTTTTCAATTGATTCGATAGCAGATTTCATCATTGCAAACAAAAATCAAAATGCCTGATTTTTGTGCATCAAACGTTGCTGTTATTGGGATGGGCTTATGCACATCTGCCGGTAACGATTGCATTCAGAATTGGGAGAATGTAAAAAAATCTTGTGACTTTTTTTCACCGCAAAAAATGTTTAAGAGTTTGCGCTATGAGTCGAAGCTTTGCGGGGAAATAAAAAGTTTCGATAAAGATTTTAAGAATTCAAAATTATCAAAGTGCGCAAAATCATTGATTATCGCAACCGAGGAAGCATTGATGTCGGCAAACTTGTCAGATGATTTGAAATCTGAATGCGGAATTTTTTTAGGAACAAGTATAGGTGGCGTCTTTGAATGCGAAGAAGCTTTGCGCGAAAATTTAGAAAATGCTTCTGATAATTTTTCTGCATTGCGCTACTATGAGTGTTCGAGTCTTGCAGATATGTTGGCGAAAAAGTTTTCGCTAAAAGGGATGAGAATGAGTTTTTCGACTGCGTGCTCTAGCTCAGGATTGGCAATAGAAGCCGCCTGCAATGCACTCTACGATGGAAAAATAAAAGCTGCTTTAGTTTGTGGTGTAGATGCATTATCTAGAATTACTGTAAATGGATTTGGTTCTTTAATGCTTCTTTCAAATTCAAAGTCTAAGCCTTTCGATAAGTCGCGCGATGGCATAAATCTTGGAGAGGGTGCAGGCGTGATGATTTTAGTAAAAGGTGATTTATCAAAAAAATCTTTGGCAAAAATCGCAGCGTGTGCATCTTCTTGCGATGCTCATCACGCAACGGCTCCGCACCCAGAAGGCTTGGGATTGGCTAAGTCAGTGGAGGATATTATCGCTCTTGCAGAAATTTCACCTAAAGATATTTCTTGCGTTTGTGCGCACGGGACAGGAACAGAGGCTAATGATTCTACTGAATTTTTAGCTATGCAAAAAATTTTTACAGATAATATTCCTCCATACTTTTCGTTGAAAGGAATTTTTGGTCATACGCTAGGTGCTAGTGGAATTGTGAATGCCATTATATCGGTGATGGCAATGCAAGAAAAAACCATTCCTCCAAGCACAGGCTTTGTTGAATGCGATACTCCGATAACAAAAAATCCAAATTGCGATTTGAAGAATTTAGATATTAAATATGTGCTATCTAATTCACTTGGTTTTGGTGGAAATAATTCTTCTATTTTGTTAAGCAATCAATCGCGCGAGTTGGTCAAAAAAGATAACAGAAAGTTGTGTATATATTCTAGCGGAGTAATTTCTCCTGTTGGAAATTCCTATGAAGATTTTACTAAAAACTTTGTGAATTCAAAAAATAATGAGTGTGATACTAAAAATATTTTGTCTGCAATTTCGCCTCTTAAAAAAAGACGCTTTGCAAGATTGCAACAAATGATTTTAGATTCAGCGCTTCAATGTTTTGAAAAAATAAATGATATTTCTTTTGATTCGGATAATACTTCTACGGTATATGCCACGGGTCTTGGAATGACATCTGAAACTTCGCGCTTTATCGAAAATGTTTTGATTAAACAAGAGGCAGAGCCTATACCATCTGCATTTATAAATTCTGTACATAACGCGCCGTCTGCATTGATTGCGAATGAAAAAAAGTTACGTGGTCTAAACAGTGCAGTTACTGCAAAAGAATTATCTTTTGAATCTGCACTGTGGCAAGCTTGGGCACAGATGAAATATTCTACACCTTCTTCAGCTCTGATATCGGCAGGAGATGAGAGGCATCCATTCGCAGAAAAATTTAAAAAGAATCATTCAATTTATTCGCGTAAAGATTCTGCAATTAGCGAAGGGGCAGTCTCATATTTTGCAATGTTAGAAAATGAAGAGTATGTAAAAAATGCGTTGATGAAAATGCATTTTATAGAATTTGCAGATAAGAAAAATTCGCCAAAAGAAAATGCGCGGTGGGTTTTAGAGAAACTTAAACAAAATAATATATGCGATATTAATTCTTGGATTATTCCTTCAATTGCAAATGCTTATGAAGAAAAAATCTATAATGCAGTATTTGATTTAGTAGATGCAAAGGAACGCATAAATATTGAGAATCATCTTGGGCAAAGCTATATTAACTCTGCATATTTTCCGCTTGTGGCGCAAATGTTAGGTGCAGGCAAATATGCTTGCTTTACAATTTCAAGTACGGGTTGTGTTGCTCTGATGGTTTTAGAGGTCTTATGAAAAAAATAATTTTAGGAATAATTTTTACAGTGATTTTCTCTCAACTTTTTTCAGGCGAGATGTCGGAAAAAATGTCTGCGGCTTCAAAGAAAAATTCAAATATCTATCTTGAATTTATTCAAGAACGCAAAATAGATTTGCTTGAAGAAATTTCTATTTCAAAAGGTTTTATTCTTTTCGATGCGCAAAATAAAATGCGTTGGCAAATAAATGAACCATTCAAATCTATAATGATTTACGATGGAAGAAATGAGCGTAGCTTTGAATTCGACAACAATAAGTGGAAGGCTCTAAAACAAGAAAATAAGCGCATTGGTAAAATGCTAGAGCAAATTAGACATCTTGTGATGGGTGACTATTCCGACAATGCGTATAATATTAAAGAAGAAGATTCACATATCATTTTGATTCCACAAAGTGATGCGGTGAAAAAATTTATTTCTGAAATAATTATTAAGCCACGCGAAGATTTTTCTGCTCCTGAATATATCAAAATAAATTTTCCAAATGGCGATAATGCATTTATCAAATTTGAAAAAGTTCTTGCGAATCTTAAAGATTACGGCAGTGCTTTCGATATAGAAAACGTTAAAGACTTCAAAGTAGATTGATGAGGAAAATTCTCGCAGCATTCGTGTTTTTTTTAAGTATCTTCTGTTATGCAGATGAAAGATGCGATATGCGTTCTCTTAGTTATACTCAGCGCGGAATTCTTGAAATAGGTGGCAATGAAGATGTCGTAAACATCTACGTTAAGAGCAATGAGCGTGGTGCTATTATGCAGATAGATTCGACTTTTGGAACTCTTTGCAAATTGGGAATAGATAATGCTGGCGAGATTTTTTTACTAGAATCACAAATTCCTTTCAAAGACGATTGGGTAAAAAAATATGTGTATAGAGATTTTCTTATTATTTTAGGATTCAAAGAAAAATTTAATTTCAACAAATTTGAAACAAAAGAATACTGTAAATTTATAATAGATGAAACTTATGCAATTAAATTTTCAGATTTCAAAATTTTAGAGAGTAATAAAATTATTCCAGAAAAGATTTTTATCAAAGACAAAAATTATAATCTTAAACTGAATTTGCTTAATCTAAAAAATAAATAGAAAATGGAAAACAAAGCATCAAGAATAGAAGCCGCAATTAGTGGTATAGGCATTGTATCGCCGATTGGCAATGATATCGAGAGTGTTAAAGAAAATCTTTTGAAACGCAAAGATGGAATTGCAACAGCTACTAAAATTGATGTAAGACCTTTTGTTTCCAAGCTTTGCGCTCAATACAATTTTGATTATGCAAACGAGTTGAGCGAAAATGAATTGTCGATTTATACAGACCCTTGTTTGCGTCTTGCAATTTCTACAGCGCGTAGAGCTTTGCATGATTCTAATATAGATATTACTTCCAACCAAGAGCGAATAGCTTTAGTTTTTGCAACTTGCAATGGAACTTTGAATTCGCGCGAGCACGAATACAAAGTTCAAAAAGGAATAGAAAAAAATTTCAACAAAAAAACCTATATGCAAGCAGAGTTTTATTCTGCTGCAAAAGCACTTTCTTGCGCGCTTGATTTGCGTGGTCAAGTGTGGGTTGTTAATACCGCTTGCTCAAGTTCTACGGCGGCTATCGGATTGGCAGAGAGCTTGATAAAAGATGACAGTGCAGATGTTGTAATTGTTGGTGGAGCTGATGCAGTTGCGCTTTCAAACTACGCAGGTTTTAGTGCAATAAAGGTTGTATCGAGTGAAAAGACAGCGTCCTTTTCAGAACCTGTCGGAATGAACATAGGCGAAGGTTCTGCATTTTGGATAATTGAAAATTTAGAGAAATGCAAAAACCGCAAAGGTAAAATTTATGGAAAAGTACTCGGACATTCAACTGGTGCAGACGCTTATCATCCGACTCAACCAGATCCAAGAGGCGAGGGTGCGTATAGAGTTTTGAATAAGGCTATAGAAAACGCGAATGTAAAATTATCTGATATTGCTTGTATAAATGCGCATGCATCGGGGACTCTTGCTAATGACAGAGCCGAAGCCAAAGGCATTTTAAAATTTTTGGGTGAGGAAAAAATTCCTGTTACGTCTTCAAAATCATATATAGGTCACTGTATGGGTGCGACAGGAATTCTTGAAGCAACACTGCAACTGATTTCAATGAACAACGATTTCATTTCGCCTACATTGAGGTTTGTTGGACCTCGTAAAGACTGTGAAAATTTGAATGTTGCAGAATCTTTAATTGAGAAAAAGTACGATTGTTTCTTGTCTTCGAATTATGCATTTGCAGGAAACAATGCGGCAATAGTTGTTGCAAAAGAATCGGTGGAATCTTCACAAGTAATTCCAGAAAAAAAGAAGATTGTAATAACTTCACACAATACATTTACGCCTTTAGGCAAGGACTCAAGCGAGCTTTTGTCGGCATTGAAAGAAGGAAAGAGTGCGATAAAAAAAGTAGAACGCTTCAATGTTGCTAATGAAAACTTTTCTTATGCATCGCTAATGCCAAAGCTTTCAGCGCGCGATTTAGATAGACGCATTGATTTTAGTGGTATGAGTGTAATAGGTACATATGCAACAATGGTTGCTAAAAAAACTTTAGAAAAAGCAAATTTAAAAGTTTCAAAAGAAAATTCAGAAGATGTTTCTTTGACTCTTTGCGTGTGTCGCGGAGCAGATGAATCTGTGCATTTAGAAAGTGTTTTTGCAAGCGATGAATATAAAGGTAACGTAGCTTCGTTTTCAAACATCACAGCGAATTCTACGGCAGGTTGGGTTTCGAAAGCATTAGAAATTAAAGGTGCAAATATAACTATAACTTCTGGCTTAAATTCAGGGCTTCAAGGCATTATGAATGCTTGCAGAATAATTGATTTTGATGAAGCAAAATTTGCAATGGCAGTTTGTGCTGACGAAGTTTTTGCTCAAGAATTATCAGGTTATGCAAATGCAGAATTTTTGTGCGATAATAATCAAGCTGAAAATTTTGAATCTAATTTCGACAACAAGTTCCAAACAGTTTTAGGAGAAGGTGCATGCGCATTTTTACTTGAAGAAGAAAAGAATGCAATAGCAAGAGGCGCAAATATTTTAGGCACTATTGTAGGGTATGAATGCAGAACTTTTTGTGATGATTTTTATTCAGAAAATCTTTCTGGAAATACATTGCTTAGTGTTGTAAAATCGGTTTTAGAAAAAGCAAACTTATCTGAAAATGATGTAGATATCATTATTTGGAGCCCTATGGGTAATGCTCAAGACAAGAAAGTCTTAAACATTGCAGAGAAATTTTTTAGTAATGCAATTCTTTTAAATAGTACTTACAATTTAGGTTATGTAGAAACGTCATCTACTGCGATAAATTTATCTGCTTGTCTTGAAGCGATAAAAAATGGCGAAGAATTTTGGGAACAAAAAGTAGGAACTAAATCTGATAAAAATTTAAACAAAAAAGCGGAAAATATTTTAGTTCTTGCAAGTAGCCATATAGGCAATAATTATGCGCTTCTTATAAATCTTTAGAATATGCGCCAATAAATTCATCGCTCCATTCTAGGAGTACGCTTGACCAAGAAAGTCCGACGCCGAATGCAGAGAAAACAATTTTTTGTCCTACCTTAAGCCTATCCTTTATTGAGGCGTCAGCCAATGCAATGCCAATAGAAGAGCCACCGCAATTGCCGATATCAGACATTTTGAAATGAAGTTTTTCTTCAGGAATATTTAATTTTTTCGCGGAGTGGCGTATGATTTTTTCACCTGCTTGATGAAATATAAAAAGGTCTATATCTGAAATTTTCAGAGAATTTTTTTCGAGCAAATTATTTATAGATTGTGGAATGATTTTATTTGCAAATGAAAAAATTCCAATTCCATTTATATACATATTATAGTTTGTGCGAATGTTTCCATTGACATCTTTAATTTCAAGAAAATCATCGTTGCTTTTTTTATGGCGAAAACCAAGGGCTGGAATAATCAAATCTTTGTGTGATGAGCCATCTGTTCCAAAGTCAAAATCAATCAATCCATTTGAATCAGATAGCTCAAGCAGTGTTGCGGTTGCGCCATCTCCAAAAATAGTAACAGAACTTTTGTCTAACGGATGTATTGTTCGCGTAACAGTATCTCCCGTTAAGATCAAAACTTTTTTTGCCATTGAAGATTTTAAATATGCATTCGCGCACGACAGCGCATAGACATATTGCGAGCAACCAAGATTGATATCAAAGGCAGCACAACTTTTTTTAAGAGCCAATCTATCTTGTAAAATACAAGCGGTTGTTGGCATTAAATAATCTGGAGTTTGAGTTGCCATAATAAGCAAATCAATTTCGTTTTTATTGATTTTTGTTTTTTCAAATAAAAGACGAGCGGCTTCGTAAGCCATATCTGAGGCGCAAACATCAGTAGATGCGCGGCGTCGATTTTTTATACCTGTAACGCTAGCAATTTTTTTCATTACATCTGCGCCAAAGCGCTCGCAGAGCTCTTCGTGCGTGAGCGAGTCTTTTGGCAAGACGTAAGAAATTGCTTTGATTATTGCTTTCAAAAACTATTGCTCTGGAGGTGTTGGGCGAGGGAATAGAATCACAGGGTCTGACACTTTTGCGTTTGTCAAAGTTTCTCCCCAATTTAAATTTTCACCAAAAAGTTTAACTTCTTCGCAAGCGAGTAAAGATAAAATTTTTGCGCTGACTTCAGGCATTACAGGTGTAAGTGCGGTTGCTGCTAGGCGCAAAGATTCTGCCATATATGCAAGAGAAGTATCCAAAGAATTTTTTAAAGCTGGATCTTTTGCAAGCTTCCAAGGTGCCTTTTGTTCCGCATAACGATTGATTCCGCGAATGAATGTGAAAATTTTATCAAGTGCTGTATGGAATTGCATTGAATCAAAGAGAGGGAACAATTCGCTCTTGGTTATTTCCCAAAGATTTTTTAATTCTTTTTCAGCATCACCATTTTCAGAAGATGCAGGAATTGTACTTTCGCAATAGCGCTTTGTCATATTCAAAAGACGACTTACAAGATTGCCTAAGTCATTTCCCAAATCACTTGTGTAGCGAGTGAAAAATAAGTCAGCAGAAAAATCACTATCTTGACCAACATTCATTTCTCGCATCAAAAAGTATCTGAAAGAATCTGCGCCAAAGTCATTAATTAAGTCTAAAGGATTAACGATATTGCCAAGGCTCTTTGACATTTTTTCGCCAGAAGACAACCACCAACCGTGAACTAAAAGAGACTTTGGCAATTCAATTCCCGCAGCTTTCAACATAATAATCCAGTACACCGAATGCGGAGGAACAAGAATATCTTTGCCAATTACGTGGTAGTCGACAGGCCAGTAATCTTTGAAAGAATCAGTGCCGTAGCCGACAGCAGAAATATAATTTACCAATGCATCAAACCAAACGTAGGTAACAAAATTTTTGTCGAATGGCAATTCAATGCCCCATTCCAAGCGTTCTTTAGGACGCGAGATACACAAGTCATTCAAAGGTTCTTTCAAGAATTCCAAAACTTGCTTTGCGCGAAAGCGAGGAAAAATAAAATCTTCAGTTTTTGCAATATAATCGCGCAACCAATCTTGATATTTGCCAATTTTGAAAAAGTAATTCGATTCGCTAATCTCAACAACATCGCCGAAGATTTCTGGCCACTTGCTGTCTACTTTATCCTTCTCTTGCAAGAACTGTTCTTGGCGAGTTGAGTAAAAACCTTTGTATTCGTCTTTGTAAATCTCGCCCTTATCAAAAAGCATTTGCAAAAGAGTTTGCACAACACTTTTATGACGCGGTTCTGTTGTGCGAATATAATCGTTATTAGAAATATTGAGAGCTTTGCACAATTCTTGAAAAGCGTTTGCGTGCTTGTCGCAAAATTCTAAAGGAGTGAGTCCTGCTTTTTTTGCGCTTTGTTGAACTTTTTGTCCGTGCTCATCAAGGCCTGTCAAGAAGTGAACGTCTTTGCCACGGAGTCTATTGTAGCGAGCAATGACATCAGTCAAAACTTTTTCGTAAGCATGACCCAAGTGAGGATTGCCATTTGCGTAGTCGATGGCTGTGGTAAGATAAAATTTTTTCATTTGCCTACATAATTGCCAAATGAGAATTTTTGTCAAATTCTTTGATATTTAATGGTTCCGTTTACAAAAGTTTTTTGGACATTTAGGTTTGAATCCAAGATAACTAAATCGGCAGGGAAGGATTTTTTAATTTGTCCTGTTTTCAAATTTAAAGATTTTGCGGGAGCTGTGCTTGCGCAGTAAATCACATTTTTTAGAGGGATACCAATCTTGAGTAAATTCTTTGCAGCCTCATTAATTTTAAGAACACTGCCAGCGAGCGCATTTGTTTTTCTGACACGTGCTTCGTTATTTTTAAGAGAGAGAGCAATGCCTTGCATATTATAATTGCCATCTTTAAGACCTGCTACATTTATAGCATCGCTAATTAAAATGATTTTTTTGTAATTTTTTACTTTGAATAAAAGATTCAAAACATCTGGCGCAATATGAATAAAGTCTGCAATGATTTCAACGAAGAGATCGTCTAGATGAAGTCCTGCGCCAACGAGACCGAAGTCACGCGAAGTCATAGGCGAGCAGCGATTGAAAAAGTGAGTGATGTTTTTTACTCCAAGCTTATACGCTTCTAAAAACCTATTGTACGAAGCCTTGCTATGAGCTGCGGATAAAGCAATTTTAGCAGCGTATTCTTTTGCAAAAGAATTATTTTTATCGCATTCAGGCGAGTAGCTAATTTTGCCTATTTTGAAAATGGAATCTAATTCATTAATCAATTTTAAATTCGGTTTTGTAATGAATTTCGGATTTTGCGAACCGCTCATTTCTTTATTAAGGAAAGGCCCTTCAAGATGAACACACGGCATTTTACAAAACTTATTATCGTAATTTTTTAGAGACGAAAAAATAGCTTTCAATTTTTTTTCAGAAACACAAAGAGTAGTGGGAATCAGTGTTGCAACGCCTTCAGATAATTTGTATTCAGCAATTTTTTCAATGTCAGAATTTTTGGCATTTGAAAAATCTGCACCCAAAGCACCGTGGCAGTGAATATCAATAAATGCAGGACAAAGAAAATTATTTTTTGCATCAATGATTTTATCTTTTTTAGATTTTTCAAAAGAACCACTTCCAAAATCTAAAATTTTAGAATCTTTAATTCGCAAAAAAGCATTTTCAATTATTCTGCTTGGCAGAACGATTTTTGCATTTTTGATGATTGTCATTTTAGTGGTGATATCCTGTTTTTGCAGTGATAGTTTTTGCGCGATAAAGTTGTTCAAGAAGGAAGGCTCTTGCGAACTCGTGTGTAAAAGTCATGGGCGAAAAAGAAACAATTTTTGTGGCTTTGTCTTTGACTTCTTGCGATAATCCATAAGCGCCGCCTATTATAAAAAGGCTATGAGGATTGTTTTCTAGAAGCTTTGAAAATTCTTCTGATGTAAAAGTTTTGCCTTCTTGGCTCATCACGAATGCTGAACCTTTGAATTTTTCAATAATATCTAAAAGCTTATCTGATTCCTTTTGCAAAGTGGAATCTTTGAGAACAGATATTTCTATATTATCAAATCTAGTGATGCGCTTTTCGTAGTCTTGGCAAAGAGACAAAAGCTCAGGATTCTTCATTTTTCCTATGACTGCAAGCTTTATCATTTTGTAGATGTATTAGTTTTTCGCTGTGCAAAGATTATGAAAATTATTCCCAAGACGATTGTGAATATGGAATAAAATGTTCCGCGACTTAGTCCGAAAAGAAGAGAAACGCCTATATCTGGTTCTCTGAAAATCTCGCAGAAGATTCTGAAAATTCCATACAAAACTAAGAATTCGCCAGATAGCATACCGATTTTAGGTTTGTGTTTCCAGAATCTAAATTGCAGATATAAAAACAAAACCAATCCCTCCAATAAAGCTTCGTATAGTTGAGATGGATGGCGTGCTAAAATTTGGTCTATGGGTAGAGTCGGTGCGCTTTCTGGGAATATCATTGCAAGCTTTGAATCGCTGATTTTACCCCAGAGTTCTCCGTTAGTAAAGTTTGCAAGGCGTCCTAAAAAAATACCTGGGCAAGCAATGGTTACAACTAAATCGCCGACTTCAAAAAACTTCAATTTCCTGCGCTTTGCAAAAATGTATATGCTGATAATTACGCCAATGAATCCGCCGTGACTTGCCATTCCACCTTTCCAAATTTGGAATGCAATAAGTGGGTTTTTGAAAAATTCCACATAGTCGTAAAAGAACATATATCCTAATCTTCCGCCTATGATTATACCAAAAAGTAGATAGGTAATCAGTGAAGAATTGTCGTCATAAGTCAGACGCGAGCGCTTCTTTTTTGTGTAAAGGGTCAGTAGCAAAAGACCTATGATAAATCCTACAAAATAAGCTAATCCGTACCAGCGAATTCCGTCGATGAACCAGTCTTGCGGAAAGCGTATCGCGTAGGGGTCAAAATCAACTACATATTTGCCTGAAAAAAGATTGAACATAATTTAAATAGTTGTTTAACTATATTACTATAAATTGCGAGTTTATTTTATGAATCAATTTGATATCAAAACTTTAATCGAAAATCGATACGGGCAAAATTACGAATTGCACGATAAATACGTTAACAGAACTTTGTCAAAAGTTCTCCGCACAATAGGCTTTGACAAGGTTTATAAAAGTGCAAAAGGCGCGTATCTTTACGATGAAGAGGGGAATGCCTATTTAGATTTTCTCAGTGGCTATGGCGTGTATGGCATCGGGCGTAATCATCCTGTGGTGGGAAAGGCTATCAAGGACGCAATTGATATGGATTTATCGAATCTTGTTCAGTTAGATTGCGCGCTACTAAGTGGTCTTTTGGCAGAGGCTTTGGTTAGCCTAACTGGTTCAAGACGCGATGCAGTTTTCTTTTGCAATAGTGGTACAGAAGCTAATGAGGGTGCGATTAAATTTGCGCGCGCTCATACAAAAAGACCTAGAATGATTTCTCTACATGGAGCGTATCACGGTCTTACTTATGGATCTTTATCGCTTACCGTCAGCAAGAATTTCCAAGAAGGTTATGGACCTCTCATTCCTGGGATTGGTGAAGTTGAATACGACAATCTTGAAGCTCTTGAAAACGAACTAAAAAGTAAAGATGTTGCAGGGTTTATTTTTGAACCTGTTCAGGGCAAAGGAGTCTATTATCCTAAAGACGATTACTTTGTAAAAGCACAAGAGCTTTGCAAAAAATATGGAACTCTTTTTATCGCAGATGAAGTTCAAACGGGATTCGGCAGAACAGGTAAAATGTTCGGGTATCAACATTGGGATTTGGATCCTGATATAGTAACTGTCGCAAAAACTTTGAGCGGTGGGTACGTTCCTTGTGCTGCATTTATCACGACAAGAGAGATTCATCAAAGCTCATTTAGTTCAATGGAAAAATGCGTTGTGCATTCTACAACTTTCGGACGCAATAATTTGGCAATGGTTTCTGGTCTTGCAACTATCGATGTTTTGAAGTCGGAAAATTTGGTCGAACAAGCAAATGTAATGGGCGAAAAATTGCGCGCAAAAATTCGCACGCTCCAAGACAAATACGATTTCATAAAAGAAGTTCGCGGACTTGGACTCATCATCGCAATCGAATTTCAAGAGCCTAAAAAACTCACAACAAGGTTAGCTTGGAAAAGTCTTAAGGCTGCAAATCAATCTTTGTTTATACAAATGATTGTTACTATGATGATGGAAAATCACCGCATTTTAACTCAGATTGCAAGCCACAATATAGATGTTCTTAAAATTTTGCCTCCATACGTAATTACAGATAAAGAAATAGATTTGTTTGTAAATGCGCTTGACGATACTTTGAGTAAAGTTGGCAACGTGGCATCTAACTTGCTAAGCTTTGGTAAAAGACTTTTAAGTGCTGCTAGCGAAGAAAAGGCTAGTAAGAAAAAATTAGCATCAGAGAAAAAGGAATGATTTCTTATCAAGAGTTTTGCTTGAATTGCGAGAAGCTTTTTGAACGAGTTTCAAAAGCGTGTGATTCGTGTTCAAGAAATTTAAACTCTGTAAAAATTTTGCCTGTAACAAAAACTCATAGTGTCGAAGCCGCATTTTATGCCTTTCAGCGCGGGTTTTTGAATGTGGGCGAAAATAAAGTTCAAGAAGCTATTTCAAAAATTCCGCTTGCTCCTGAATCTTTGAATTGGGAATTGATTGGTCATTTGCAAAGTAACAAAGCAAAATTGGCAGTGCAAAATTTCGCAAGAATTCAAAGTGTAGATAGCGAAAAACTTTTGAATAAATTGAATGCTAATGCTTTTGAAATAGGAAAAGTTCAAAGAGTCTTGTTACAGATAAATGCAGGTGCAGACCCCGCAAAATTCGGAGCTGATGCAGAGGATGCAGAGAAACTTTTTGTATGTGCAAAAGATTGTAAAAATATTTCTGTCGAAGGCTTAATGGCTATTGCGCCTTTGGATAGCGATTTATCTATCGCAAGAAAGTGCTTTGCTAATCTGCGAAATATAAAAGAAAAATTAGAAAGCGCATATAAAATTTCGTTGCCAGAACTTTCAATGGGAATGACAGGCGATTTAGAATGCGCCATAGAAGAGGGTTCAACAATTATAAGAGTAGGAACTGCATTGTTCGGGACAAGATGATATGGTTTTTACTTTAGAGAATTTGATTAAAGAAAATTTTGCACAAAAATCTTTTGCTGTTTTGGGTTTTCCAATCGCACATTCACTTAGCCCGCTAATGCAAAATAAAGCGTTGGAGTTTTTGAAAATTCCAGATTCAAAATATTATGCTTTTGAAGTCGCGCCTGAAAATTTAGGCGATGCATTGAATAAATTTTCAGACAAAAACTTTTGCGGATTGAATTTAACTATTCCACATAAATCTTTGGTTTTCGATTTTGTAAAAAATATTTCTGGCGAAGCTAAAGCGATAGGTGCTTGTAATGTTTTGAAAAATATGGAAGGGCAGTGGTGCGGATTTAACACTGATACTTACGGGATAGAAAAAGCTTTAGAATGCGAATTGAATTTTTCTTTGCGCGATTCTACGGTTTTGATTTTTGGTGCAGGTGGAGCTTCAAGAGCTGCGGCATTCAAAGCATTTTGGAATGGAGCAAAAAAAGTTTATATTTCAAATCGCTCAAAAGAGCGTCTGGAATCTCTGTTAGCGGATTTACAAAAATATGGATTTTCGGCTAATGAATTTTCAGAAGAAAATGCAAAAGAAATTTCTTTGATTATAAACACAACTTCGCTTGGTCTTAAAGACGAAGATAATGCAGTTTGTGATTTTTCAAAATTCAAAAAAGATGTTTGCTTTTTTGATTCAGTTTATAGAACAGGTAAAGAAACAGTGTCAGTGAAATCCGCAAAGCAAGTAGGGTTGAAGGCTTGTGATGGATTATCTATGTTAGCATATCAAGGTGCAAAGTCTTTGCAGATATGGTTTGATTTAGATGACAAAACGCTAGATGATGTTTCAAGTCTTATGGTAAAAACTTTAAAATCTAAAATATGGAACTCTTAAGAGGATTTGAAGATTTAATATACAAAATTTTTGTATTTTGTGTAGGTGCTTGTGTAGGCAGTTTTCTTAATGTCTGTATTTTGCGTTTGCCTAAAGGTAAATCTATTGTCAGCCCTGCGTCTATGTGCGCTTGCGGAAAAGCAATCAAGTGGTACGACAATATTCCTATTTTAAGTTGGTTTATTTTGCGCGGAAAATCACGCTGTTGTAAAACAAAGTTTTCTTTCAGATATGTTTTTGTCGAAGTTATTTGCGCTGTACTTTTCTTGAGTGCGTGGATTATGTTAGGCCGCGTGGAGGCAATTGTTGCAATGTTCTTTGTAAGCTTGATGATTCTCGTAACATTCATTGACATCGACACTCTTGAACTTCCTGATTGGCTTACTGTTGGTGGAGCTTTTGCAGGATTAGTTTTATCAACGATTTTTCCGCAAATACATAATGCTTATTTGAGCGATTATCCTTATCTAATTTCTGCGATTCGTGGGCTTTTGTTTTCTTCAATAGGTTTGATGATAGGTGTTGGACTTTTATATTTTTTGCGTCTTACTGCCGAGATTGCTTTTAACAAAGAAGCAATGGGTGAGGGCGATGTTGTTTTAATGGCTTGCATCGGTGCCTTTTGTGGGTGGCAAGGCGCATTATTTTCTATATTCATAGGTTCTCTTATCGGGGCAGTTATAATGTTGCCTTTGTATCCTATTATGAAAAAGAAGGGTGAAGATTTAATGATTCCTTATGGTCCTTGGTTGGCTCTGGGTGCGATTGTTTTTATGCTTTTTTGCAGAGAGATTACTGAAGAATATTTTTCCACTATACTTTATATGTTAACACTTACACAGAATTAAAAATGAAAAAACTACTCGTACTACTTTCAATGTTTTCGTTTGTATGTTGCAATGCGGCTGTCTTTATAAAAGAGCAGGTGATTGAAGATGACAAAACATTTGCAGACATTCCACAAATTATAAAAAAGGCTCATTGGATTGTTGCAGAGACATATCCATTTTTTGAGACTGTGAATCTTTATTCTCAATTCAGAATTTGCTTTGATTCAGCAGACCTGCCAAAGATTGCAAACTTGTTCATAACAGCAGACCAATCATACCGACTCTATGTCAATGGACAGTACATTAATGCTGGTCCTGCTAGAGGTTATCAGCATTCTTGGAGCTATGACGAGATTGATATTTTGCCTTATATCAAAGAAGGCAAAAATGTTTTAGCAGTTCGCGTTTATGGAAGTGGAAGAAATACATTTGCATATCTTACATCTGGCTACACAGCATTTTTGTTCGCGCTTGATTTAGGCGATAGACAAATTGTTAGCGATTCAAAAATAAAATCGCGTCGTCAAATTGGTGTGGCAAGAGAAACAGCTCAGTACTCGAATCAGTTGGCGAATCAAGAAATGGTAGATTTAAATATCGAAGATACTGATTGGAAAAACGTAGACTTCGATGACTCTTCTTGGACAGAAAGTATGGATATGGGTGTCTATAATATTATGCCATACTATAAGCTTCAAGCGCGTGGAATTCCTATGTTTGAAGTAAAAGATATGCCTGCACCAAAGTTGGTAGGTGTTTCAAAGGGCGCAACAAAATCAAGCGAAAAATTTGTTCGCAACATAAATATTTTGTTAACAGAGGAAGGCACCTCACACACTCCTGTAAAAGATTCTGTGACATTTGCGAAGGTAGATAATTTGTCGGATGGGCAGTTCCAGAGTTTTCTTTTTGATTTCGGAAAAGTTGTTACAGGTATGCCTATTTTGAAAATCGAAAATGCAAAGGGCGGAGAAATTGTTGATATGCTTTTGGCAGAAAGTTATCAGGAAGATATGAGCATTTTTCCTTATCATACATTGGGTAGCCGTGCTGCACTTTCAAACAGAGTCATTTGCAAAAAGGGGAATCAAGAGTATGACTTCTATCACTTGATGGGCTTTAGATATATGATTGTTCGTGTGCGTAACGCGAGTGATATTACTGTTACACCTACTTTGCGTTGGAGCGCTTATCCAATGGAATCAAATGGTAGATTCATAACTTCTGACGATAACTTGAATGCAATTTGGCAAGCAAGTGTGCAGACTCAAAGAATCTGTTCTTTGGATGCTTATGTTGATACTCCTTGGCGTGAACAGGCTCAGTGGTGGGGCGATGCAAGAGTTCAAAGTTGGAACACATTTTTCATTTCTGGAGATGCGCGTTTGCTGCGTCGTGGAATTCAAGTTATGTCAGAACAAAAGGTTCCTAACGGTCTAACTTATGGTCACGCACCGACAACAGCGCACAATTGCATTTTGCCAGATTACTCAATTACTTGGGTTCTCACTTTGTGGGATTATTATTGGCAAACAGGTTCGATCGAAGCATATCAAACTCATCGCGACACTTTGATGGGTTTGGTCAAATACTTCGATACTACTCTCGACGAAAAAACAAATCTTTTGAAGTTCGATGAAAGGTATTGGCTCTTCTTAGATTGGACAGATATTCAACGCGAGGGTTGCCCAAGTATTTTGAATCTTTGGTGGCTGTACGCTATGGATAGAATGACTCAACTTTGTTTGGACAATGGCTTAGATGAAGATGCGCAATTTTTTGACAAAAAAGCATCAGATATAAGGAAAGCAATTACAAAAAATCTCTTGGCAAAAGATGGGCTTATGTCAGACGGCATCTTGCCAAATGGAGACCAAAGTATAAAGAAAAGTTTACACTCTCAAACATTGGCAAAGCTCTGTAATATAGAAGGTTTCGATTTCAAGAAGGCTTCTGATGAATTGATTTTGCCATATTTGCGCGGACAACTTAAAACTTTTGCAGATCCATCAGCTTATTGGGTTGTGTATATACTCCAGCTGATGGCAGACGAAGGTTATACGCAAGATGTGGTAAATTATATTGCGCTACGTTGGAAAGAAATGGGTGAGTTTGGAACAACCTTTGAAGATTTTCATACAGACCCTATGGAAAATATTTCTCGCTCACACGCTTGGTCTGCGCATCCAGCATTTTTGCTTCCACAAATCATAGGTGGAGTAAGACAAATGGCTCCTGCTTGGAAAGAAGTTTCGTTTAAACCAAACTTCTTGGTGGAAGAAGCAGCGATTACCTATCCAACTCCGCAAGGAAATATTAATGTTTATTTCAGACAAAATAAATTGGGAACTTTCGATTGCGTATTTACAAAACCAAGCGCAATAGAAGTTCAGAGCAAAGAATTTCAAATCAGAAATTGATAAAAAAAGAAAATAACGAATCTCTGAAAAACGCCTTTCAGTCTATGATAGGCGAACAGCGACGTTATTCCCAATATACTTTGCGCAACTACAAATTTGCCATAGATGAATGGAATTCTTGGTTATGCGAGAACGAATTTTTTTCTGGTGATATTACAGATGTCAAAAGACTTTTGGCAAAAGATTTCATTGTATATTTGTTAAAGAAATACGATAGAAATACTTTGCATAATAAAATTTCTGCATTGCGTTCTTTTTACAAATTTTTGTTGGCAACAAATGAGTGCAAAGATAATCCATTTGCAAATATTCCATTGCCTAAAAAAGAAAAATCTTTGCCTATATTTTTGAATGAAAAACAAATCGTAGAGTTGCTGCAAATGCCAGAGACTCTTTTTTATGAAAAGAAAATTTCTGATAGAGAAGCTTTCCGCGATAAAATTGTTTTAGAACTTCTTTATGGTGCAGGCTTTCGTATAAGCGAGTTGTGCGGGTTGCGTTGGGAGAATGTAGATTTGAAAAATGCATTCGCAAGAATCATAGGGAAAGGTAAAAAAGAAAGAGTTTGTCCATTTGGGAAGTCCACAGCAAATATGTTAGAGCTTTGGAAAAGTAATTATGTAACAAATCCAACGCTCAAAGATTTTGTTTTGGCAGCAGAAGATTCAAGCCCTCTTTATCCAAGATTAGTGCAACGCAATTTGAAAAAATATCTAGCACTCGCAGGATTACCTTTAGATATTACTCCGCATAAATTGCGTCACTCTTACGCAACACATTTGATAAATGCAGGAATGGGCTTGCGCTCTTTGCAAGAGTTGCTCGGGCATTCCAGCTTGTCTACTACGCAAGTTTACACACATTTAAGTATGAAAAAAATTCGTCAAGACTACAATATGGCACATCCACACTCATAAAATAAAATGAATAAAAAAATAAGTAACTTTATCGAAACTCTTGCTGAACTGAAAAATAAAAATTTAGTTCAGTATGATTCTGAAGAAAGAATTTCCGATTACTTAAGCAAATATTTGGAAGATTCTTCACAGAAAAGTGTAGGGCAATATGTGTTCTATATTTTGGGCGCGATGTTTTCTCTCGCAGGTCTGATTTTTTTTATCGCATACAATTGGGATTCTTTTTCCGATGTGGCGCGTATTAGTTTAGGGCTTATTCCTCTATTAATTTTTGGCGTGCTAGGTTTCTATTATTTCACTTCGAAATCTCCTGCATCTTTTTGGAAAGAAGTTATTCCTCTTATAGGAACTACAGGTGTGATAACATCCATAGCCACTATTTCGCAGGTGTATTCTACAAATGGACAGCTTGAAGATTTTCTTTTAGTAGTTATAAGCCTTACCTTTTTGCTTCCGTTTATTTTTAATTCAGGGCTCGCAGTCATTGCGCAATTCGCACTGATTTCAATGTATGCATCAGCAACGTGGGGTTTTAGAAGTTTTTCGCTTTCTGATTTAACTGTATGTATTTTGATGTCTGTATTGGTTGCATATCTATTTTATTTTTATCAGAAAAACAAAATAGAAAAGACAGGAGTGCTGGCTATTTATCTTTCAGCAATTTTTTTGTCTGTATATTTAATGACGTCTTTAGATTCTAATATTATTCCAGACACACATCTAGCAATAATGTTATTGGGCGTGGTTTATTGCATATATATGCTCAGTGCTCTTAAAGCAAAACGCGGGTATGGAATAGAAAAAATAATAGCAATAATTTTAATTCTTTTCTTATCTGCATATAGTCCATTTATGGGATTCTTACCATTTTATGTTTCGATAGAAAATAATTTTGAAATCACAGCACTTGTATTTTTAGGAGTATTATATTTATATTATTTGTATCTTTTTGTTACATCATTAACTAAGAAAAATATTCCAGGTGCGTATAAGTATTTGAGTATATTTCCACTATTGTATCTTTCTTTAATCACGATGTCCGAAATGCGTACAGTTGAATACCATAATTATCGATTGGATTTTTATTTTGAGCACTTTGTTTTTGGAGTTTTTGCTGTGAGTGTGGGTATTGTTTTCATCATTAATGGAATGAAAAGATTATCTAGTACTCTTTTAAATTTGGGAATTTTATCAATAATTGTGTTTACCTTTGTGTACTTCTTCGCACACGAATATTCGATTTTAACACAATCGTTTATTTTTATAGTAGTGGGGATTTCTTTTATTGTGTTAAATAAAATTCTCAATGCTCTCAAAAGAAGGAGCGTACAATAATGAAAAAGAAAATATTTTTTATAACTTTTATAATACTCTTTTTAATACAGTTCTCAGTTCCATTATTTATGATAATGAGGCAGTACCATATTGTTTCGGTAGGTACTTTATATAAAATCAAGTGTGAACCTGTCGATCCGATGGATTTATTCAGAGGCAGATATGTAACTTTAAGATTCTCTGACGAATCAACGATTCTTGTGTATGATGAATCTGTTACAAAAGTTCGCGAAATTATTTCAGAAGCAGATGGATACAGATACCTTTCATATGATAAAAACAACGCATTATATGTGAGTATATCTAAAAATGCAGATGGATTTTTAAGATTAGATTCTTGTTCAGAAACAGTACCTGAAAATGGAGATTATTTGTATTTAATGCCAACTTCCTGCCACACAGATGCAAAGATTTTAAGATTCGATATGCCTTTTGATAGAGTTTTTATGAATGAAAAATATGCACCAGAAGCTGAAAGAATATTAAGAAGGAATTCTTCTGGAAAAGAAACTGCATATGTGGAAGTATATATTAAAAATGGCAAATATTCTAAAATAAATCTATTTGTAGACGGCAAACGAATCCATGATTATATAGACGAAAAACTTGAAGAAGAAAAGAAGCGTCTTGAATTAGAATAAATAAAAAAAAGCAATGAGTGTTATACTCATTGCTTTTTTTTGTGAAATAATTTTCTTCGATTTTTTCTTAGCAAACTTTGATAACTTCTATATCAAGAAGCGCTGCAAGCTTTTCTAGTTTTGAATGTAAGTGTCCAACACCTATCGCACAATGATGTGCAGGGCCTTCTTTATTCCAGCGCTTCATAAATTCGCGAACGCCAATAGAAAATCTGTAACGACTATTCGTATTACCAATTTCTAGAATATCACCTTTTTCACTTTTGCCTTCTGCACAAAGCAAAGCAAGCTTGCCGCCTTTTTGTTCTATCACGCTAAGCAATGTTACGTTGCCAGCCTTTACGCTCATTTCAACAGAGAGTCCTTTGCCAACTTTTCCGTGATAAACTTTTAATGGACGCACTTTGATTTTGCCTTCTGCAATTTTCATATGACCTGGGCCGTCGTGGCCAAGCAAGACAACATCATCTTTAAAATCGCAAGTAACATATTCAGTGAACGAGCCTCCTGCGCCGAAAGAATCTAAAATTTTCATAGCTTGAGCAGTTTTGATTTCATATTCTCCAGCAGTTGTAACTCCTTTTTCGTTCAAAAGAGAATTACCTAAAATGATAGAAGATAGAGTATCTTCATTTTCTGGAATTCCGCTACCCATATAGTAGTACGCCATTGAGCCAAGATTTTTTGCATCAACAAGTTTATCTAGAGCAACAGAAGTAATAGCTGCGCGTTCGAGCTCTTCTTGCGGGCAATCTTTTTGAATAGCAAATTTTGCTTTGAATTCTTTTACTTTATTTTCGATTTCTTTCTTAGAAACTTTTTTGCGCAATGCAGATAATTCATCGACTTCAAAAATCTCTACGTGTCCACCGAATGTTGCGAGTTGCAAAGTGATGTCTGTATAAACATCAACCATACCGTTGTAGTAGTGACCCATAAGACCGAGTCTATTATGACGCATTACATTTGCAACCTTTGCAGCTTCTACCCATTCGCTGACTTCTTTCCAGCATTCATCTTTTGAATTCAAGACTCCGTTGATTTCGTAAAAAGAAATTCCGCATCTATTGAAAACATTAGCGATTTCAGGAACAGGGCAAGAATTGCAATATCCAAGCCAAATGCCAGTCATTTTAGTTCTGTCTTCAAGAGCATTGAATTTTTTGTAATCGATTTTATCTTCTGGTTGAAGATTCAAAATAATCACAGGAACTTTTGCACGCTGAACAACTGGCAAAACAGTGGAACTCAAAGCATAAGTTGCGACATATAAAAAGATGATATCAACATCACTTCTTCTAAATTCGTGACCTGCATCAACAGCTTTTTCAGGACTATCAATCAAACCAAGATTGATAATTTCAATATCATTTTGAGAAATATTTTTTTCAACAGCCGAAAGATTCTTTAAAAGAGTATCCTTCAATCCGTTAAATTGAGGCCAGTATGCTTCTAAACCTATACCGAAAAGCCCGACTCTTAATTTATATTTGTTTTTCATAAAAATTTTTAGTTTGTTGTGAAGATATATTTGTCTTCAAGATTTGTGTAATAATTTCATCAAAATTATTTTCCATATAGTTCCATTAATCAAGTTTTTTTATTTTTGCTCTTTATGAAATAAGATTTTTCAAAATTTTAAGACGAAAAAAGAGCCAAAATTGAATATAAAAAATTCAGTAATTTTAGTGAAAATTTAACGCTGTAAAAAATCCTTAGAAAAAATAAGAGTTGACAAAATTTTCTGAAAATATGAGTTTCGGGATATCAAAATATGACAACAGGATATAACAAATCAATTCTAGAGGCAGCTACACGCGTTGTAGAGGCTATTCTGTTGCCC
>JGI994J12354_10000075_pt1 | contig 86299 bp, 68 predicted proteins | sample IntmicLarv3ML3BL_FD_12354 | JGI IMG/M metagenome (IMG submission 12354) | reverse complement strand
GGGGGGGTAGACGTCAAGAATGCCTCTGCAACGCGCGCAGATGCCTCTAGAATCAATTTGTCATACCTAAGTGTCATTTTTTAATACCCTGAAACTCATACTTTTTAATAATTTTGTCAAGTCAGTTTTAATCACTTTAAATTCTTAAAAATTGATATTCTGCGTTTTTTGAAGATGTGAATTTAATCATATCCTCAAAAATCAATTGCGACGGGAGGAGGGGCGATTGGAAGTATTTTGGAACGAAGAAGAAGATGTGCTTCTTGTATTATTGGAGTTAAAGCTTTTGGAGTTGTCGCTTGAGCGGTCTTTTGAAGAGTCTCTAGATGGCGGAGGAGAGGATTTTGGAGGATTAGAGCGAGGTGCTGATGCTTTAGGCGTAGAAGGTGTTTGTGATTTGGGTGCTGACGCTTTAGGTGTAGTTGCACGAGGCGTTGATGCCGCTGCTTTAGGAGTGGTCGAGCGGGATGTTGTAGTTTTTTGGACTTCTTTAGAAGGAGTAGATACTTTTTGAGTTTCAGAACGTGGAGCAGATGCTTTGGAAGATTCAGCAGGACGTTGGGCTGTTTTCACATTTGCAGAAGATGAAGGTCGTGTGGGTGTCGTAGTTGTTCGTTGAACAGCTGAATTTTGAACGCTATTTGAGGTGTTGGATTGAGTAGCATTTCGAATATTTTTATTCGTGTTATCTACATTTGGATTTTTTCTATTGGGGTTATTTTGAGCGTCTTTATTGCTACTGATTTTATTGGCGTCTGCCCTATTGATTGTGTTTCTATTTGCCTCACGTCTTTTATTTGCTTCATTAGTTGCATTTAGAGTGGACGCTGTGCTTAGAGTTGTCACATCAGCACTTGCAGGTGTTGCGGTGCTCCTTGAAAGATTTCTTTGCGGACGATTATCACGCATTCTGTTATTAGCATCAGGTCTTGAAAATGTTCGATTTTGTCCATCTCGATTTATTTGCGTATTGTGTTTATAAAAAGAGCGATTTTTTCCATCAGTAAGATGATGAGGTCTGTCTTTATGATGAGGCCTGTCATACTTATGATTTGATGTGTTGATAATTACTATAGGTCTTGAATAGTATGGATAATAATAGGGATAATAGTAAGGATTACTAAAATAGCTTCCATAGTATCCTCCGTAATAACTGCCATAATAGCCACCGCTATAAAATCCCCATGAATGCCAATCGTACAAATGACGCATTCTCCAATATTCGTAATTTGAGCCGTAATAATAGTTCGTGCTATAACTGTATGTTGAATAAGCTACAGGTTCTTCATAAACATCATGATCGTCAAACCAAGAGCATCCAGAAAGCAAAAGCAGACTGTTTATTAATGCAAAATATGTGAAAATTTTTTTCATCACTTTCTCGTAGAAGGCGGAAGAGTAGAATTTCCTACGCCATTTGAATTTTTGTATACGTTCGATTCTGACATGCTATCGAATCCAAAAGGACGAGCATGACCACCCTTACAATCACACTTTTGACTGTTATGACATCCCGAAAGCAACGCAATTACAGCGCTTGCTATCAAATATGAAATGAAAGATTTCATGAGTGTATTCATATGTCTATTTAATAAAAATATCAAGTTTATTATCAACTCAAAGTATAAAAAGTTAAACACTTGGTTAAACTTTTTGTTTCAGCCCTTCGCAAATAAAAATAAATTTGTAAAAGATGTTTTTATTTTTTTGCCAATTTCACAAAGAATTCAAACGGAAATTTGTCGAATAAAAGTATTCAGTTTATTTTGAATGTTATGAAACTAAACAAAACATTCAAAATTGAAAATAGAATTATTCAATACACAATTGAAGCCTCAGAATTAAAACAAAGTGAACAACAAAACTTAGAAAAATTTATCGGCATCTCTTATAATATGTCGCAATTTGCGATAGAAAAATTAGAGAAAAAAGATTCAAAAGATGCCGAAAATTTTTTATCTCTAATTTACAATGAAGTCAGTGAGGAATTAAAAAATACTCTCATTGATATTTATTTTGATATAAGGAAATTCATTGAAAAAAGTCTGCATATCCAGCGTGAAAAGATTTTTATAGATGATAATAATCAAGAAAATTCTTTAGTGCTTGCTTCGGCAAATTTGGATAAAAATGTAATCAATATTTACGATAGTTTTTTTGGGAAAGCAGAAGGCGATGATGAAAATTTGAATCCACGCCCTACTGTCTTGATGCATGAAATTGCGCATCTGTTAGGACTCACTTCTGATGCTGAATTAAATGATATAAATTCAGCCGAAGCCTTCAGGAATTTCACATTACTTATTTGTGAAATTGTCAGTCCTGAAATTTTGTTTTCTAAAAAAGAAAATGATAATAAAAACGAATCTTCTGAAGATACGAATCTTGATAAAGAAAAACTCGATGAAGAAAACGACAAAGAAAATCTAAAAGATAAAAAAGAACATGGCAAGAATGATGAATTGCCCTTTAATCCAAATCATCACCCCGCAGGCAGTTCACAAGGCGGACAGTTTGCTTCCAAAGAAGGTGGCGATGCAGGCACTCCAAAAACAGAACCTAAGGAAAAATCTATTTCTGAAAATGGAGAAAATGAAACTTCAGAAAAACGTAAGCCTTATGAGCATATGTCAAAAAACATGAATTCTAAGATGCGTGAAAGAATAGAAAAAGGACGCTATTATACATATGATGAGGCGAAGGATCTTATAGGTGACGTTTTAGATACTATGGAAAATGATGAGCTTGCAGTAGTAATGTCACGCATAAAATATTTATCAAAGTCAGAACCTATTCCTTCAAAAGACAACTCAATAGAACAAGCAAAATATTATGCAAAACATTATTATGCTGGAAATACTGCCGAAAAACGACTCAATCGACAAAATAAATTTGTAAATACTAATAAAAAATTTAAGGATAAATCTGAATGAAAAAATTAATCCCACTTTTTTTAATTTCCTGTTTTTTAGTTTCAAATATTTTTGCGATTGAAAATCTAAACTGTAAAATTCGACATAAAAAAGATATAAATATTAAAAAATATCCTGAAATTGTAGCAATGTGTTCTCTCAGTATTGCGAACAATTCGTATCCAGATCATTTTGCATTTATCATTAAATCAAAAAATCCAGATTATGCAGAAGATACATACATAATGATTTTCGATTACGAAGAGGATTCTTTTGCTCAACGCTTCGAGATTATGGATATTGATAATGATGGAGACGATGAGCTCATTATTTGGTATATGCGTGGTAATCATGGGCACTTCATGAAAGTTTATGAGTTTGAAAACCTCGACTATTCAAAAAAGAAACCTCGAGCATGGGCAACAATTTTTGGTGGTGATTCTTGGGATGTGGAAATCAAAGATGGCTATATAATAGAATATGTAGACAATGCAGAAAAAGGGATAAAAGAAGTTTCAGGGAAATATAAAATTGTAAAAGACGGCATTTTTAAAAGTTTCTAAAAAGACGGAGTATCGGGAAGAAAAGACCCATCTAATATAAAACTAGCGAGTGAATTCGAAATGCAATATGACAGCAAAACAGGCAAAACAAATTTACTAAAAGGGTCTATGACTACAGGTGGAAAAGGATACGATAATCATTAATCTGTATAATCATAAATTATATCTTCAGGGTCGCAGTAAAGTGCGGCTCTTTCCTTTATATAATCAATGATTTCTCCATGATAAAAAGTATGGGGTCCACTAGGGTATGGATTTTTATGGAAAAACATTCCAAATACGTAAGGTAAAGCATATTTTTCGTCTTTGAGACCTTCTTCTATAATGGCAATTATGGATTTGGCGCTATCTAAGTCATAAATAGGATTTTCAATTTCTATATCCATATCAATAGGGCAAGCCTTTTCTGTTCTATGGCGAATTACAAATTTTTCTGCGCCATAGCATGCAGCTTCATTTAAAGTAATAACATGTAGCTCCCAAAAATTTCTAGTGATTTTTGGTGAAGTTTCTGGCTTTTTACTATATCTAATAATGGCTCTTTTAGTAAGCAGTTTTCTTTGTAGTTCAGGTGATTCACCTAAAATTTCTGTAAGCTCAGGATATACATCTTCGAATAAAGACAAGGCGATTTCATCAAAATTTGTTTCTTCAGGAACGAGTTTTTTATATTCGTCGGCTTTTTCTTTTATGTAAGAAAAAAATGTTCCGTAATAATGGTAATAGACTCCATCCCAGAAAGGATACTGTTTCGAATATAGATTAAATAAGTAATATAATACTTCAGGATTATCTTTAAATTCATTTTCGAGTTCTGCCATTATAGCTTTAGCTTTTTCTATGTCTTGAAAATAATTTAAAGTTTCTACGATTTTATCTTCACCCCACCCAAAAGCGATTTTTTGTTCACACATTCGTTTTTCTGTGCCATATAACATCGCAGTAATCATTCGTAGTCTTGGAGCATTTTTTTTCTCAGATTTTTCCAAATCCTTAATCGAAAGAAGATATCCTCGAGCTCTATTGGAAGTGTAATTTCCTTCTTGCTCTCTTAATTCTCTTAGGATTCGTTTCTCTTCTTTAGTGAATTCACAATAGCAGGAATTTGAAAAAATCAGCGCAATGAAAAACAGGAAAATATATTTAAAAAACTTCATATCATTTTTAATCTAAAATTATTAAATCAGATATCGGAGTTTTTTCAATTCTTTTGAAGAGATATTTTGAAGATATAAGTGAAGATAATACAAGCTTTGCAAAAACAAAAAACTTGAGCTTTAAATGGGAATAGTATTTTCTCTGTTGGATTAAAAAATGCTATTGGGTAAGTATAAAGTGATAGTTTGTGGCGCGGGTCATGCGGGGTGCGAAGCGGCACTTGTGGTGGCACGCATGGGGCTCGACTGCTTGTTGCTTACAGGCAATCTTGACACTATTGCGCAAATGAGCTGCAACCCTGCCATAGGAGGACTCGCAAAAGGACACATCGTTTGCGAGATAGACGCTCTTGGTGGCGAAATGGGCATTAATGCTGATGCTACGGGCATACATTTTAAAGTTTTGAATGCGTCTAAAGGCCCTGCTGTTCAAGCGGCGCGCGTCCAGTGCGACAAAAAGGCCTATCAATTTCGAATGAAGCATGTTCTTGAAAAGACAAAAAACCTGCACATTTTTCAAGCCGAAGTTTGTGCTTTGATTGTCGAGAATTCAAAGGTTGTGGGCGTGAAAAGCAATCTTGGACTAGACTTTTTCGCAGACGCGGTGATTTTGACAACAGGCACTTTTTTAAAAGGACTAATGCATGTCGGTTTCAACAAAACTGAAGGAGGAAGAATGGGCGATTTTTCATCAAAAAAATTGTCCGACAGTCTTGCAGAATGTGGAATCGCTCTTGAAAGATTGAAGACAGGTACTCCTGCTCGCATCTTGGGTTCTTCGATAGATTTTTCGAAATGCGCGATCCAAGCAGGAGACGAAACTCCTTGTTTATTCGGCTTTTATGATAGCTACAACAAAGACTTGTTCCACGTGGAACAACTAAAAACTGGAGGAGATTTCTGCGGATTTGGCATAAATCAGCTCGCTTGCTACGAAACCAGAACGTCTGAAGCTAGTGCCCTTCTCGTCAAAGAAAACATCAAAAAATCCGCAATGTATGGCGGTCAGATTCAAGGCACAGGCCCTCGCTACTGCCCAAGTATCGAAGATAAATTTGTCAGATTTTCAGACAAAGAGGGTCATCGTCTTTTTCTAGAACCCGAGGGCAGGCACACTGACGAATGGTATATCAACGGATTATCCACTTCCCTGCCCTTAGATGTTCAACAAAAACTTTTACGCACAATTCCAGGGCTCGAAAATGCAAAGATGACTCGCAGTGCCTACGCTGTCGAATATGACTATGCTCCCCCTACTCAGCTCAAGGCGAGCTTGGAATCGAAAGTCATCGACTCTCTCTTTTTCGCAGGTCAGATAAACGGAACTAGCGGATACGAAGAAGCCGCAGGTCAAGGATTAGTAGCAGGAACAAATGCCGCGGCAAAAATCATCGGCAAAGAAGCCCTTATTTTGAAGCGTCACGAAAGCTACATAGGCGTTCTCATTGATGACCTCGTCACGAAAGGCACTCTTGACCCATATCGCATGTTCACTAGTCGCGCAGAATTTAGGCTTCTCTTGAATCACACAAGCGCAGAGCACAGGCTCTGCAAATACGCCAAAGAATATGGACTCGTTGACGCTATTCGTATATCCAACATGGAAGATAAAATTACAAAGACTTCTCATTGGCAAAACGCTTTGGAGAAAACTCCTCATGCGCTAAAACTACGTCAGGAAGGACGCTCTTACGCTCCAAATCTGCCAGAAGAGTTTCTCGCCCTGCCCGCTTCTTATAGAGATGAGATTTTGTACAGGATAATCTATAAAGGATATCTCGAGCGCGACTTACGCCAAATAGAAAAACTTTCTGAAATCGAAGATTTACGCTTCCCCGAAAGTTTTGATTTCTCCCAAGTAAGTGGCTTACGCATAGAGGCTCGTCAAAAACTAATCAAATACGCCCCACTTACAATAGGACAAGCTTCCCGCATATCAGGAGTCTCCCCTGCCGACATCAATATCCTAATAATCCATTTATCAAAAAAGAAAAAATAATTTATATTATAGAAAAGAGGATTCATTAAATAAATCTATTTAACGAATCCTCTTTTTTGTATATATTTATTCCCTTTTCATAAGCTTTTCTTTTCAAGGGGGCTTCTGCCCCCTTACCCCCACGAAGGTATTCTGCCTTTCGAAACCTGACTTAGGGGTTTGCCCTAAGAATCCAGCAAAGGCTTGCTCCGCCTTTGCAAACCGAGGCAAGTGCGACTTGCAGCGATAATCCCTTACGGAGCGTTTATTTCGTAAACATCACACTTTGTGCAGAGGATAATTTTATAACAGTACACGGGATAATTTGTTTATAGTGAAATGAAGTAAAAACGATTACCTAGAAATCGCATTAAGCAATTAGCGTAGCTAATGCGTGAGTCTTCTTTGTAGAAGGGCTATATGATGCAAACGCAACGTTTGCTTTGGGATTGCAAAGGGCGAAACCAGCCCTTTGCCGAGGGTTTGAAGGGGCGAGAAGGCCCTCGTGGGTTGTAAGAAAAAGAGATATTACAAACAAGAAATATATATATACCAAAAGAGCATTTTCGTTTAATAAACTTATTAAATGAAAATGCTCTTTTTTAAATAAAGCTTTTTTGAGAAAAATCCGAATTGGGCAGGGCAAAAGTTGCAAAAACAGCCCAAAAAGGGGCGAAAAAGACCTTAAGCGTCCGAATACTCGTCTTGTGTTCCGAAAATCGATTCTAGGGGCATTTTTGGAGGTCGATTTTTGCCCAATTTCGCAAATTTTTGTGATTTTCCTGCTTTTTAAGATTTTTTTCTAAAAACTCTACATTGTTCTAAAAAATAAAAAAAGTTCCATGTGGAACAATTTTTTTATGTGTCTTAAAAAATCCTCTAAAAAATTTTTGTATTCAGAAAAATTTAATTTGATTTGAAATTTTTTTTCAGCCCCTTGTTCCACATGGAACATTTTTATCTCTTATCAGAATTTTTAGAAAACTGTTTAAAGCTTATTATATATAAAATTTTGAAAAAAAATTCTGTCATTATTTCTAATTCAAAAATTCTTTTTGTTCCACGTAGAACATTTTTGAAAAATCGAAACAGTTGGGCAGGGCAGTAAAATAAAATTTTATTTATTTTATTAAAAAGAATAAGTCATATTTTTCTGACTATCTTTTTTCACGATATGCTCTATTCCAACCATCCCAAATGAATTCATCGGAAAAAATATTTTTATGGAAATTATATGAACCGTCTGTAATCCTAAACGATTTTCCATCCCAATGAGCACCTAGATAAATAGCAAAATATAGATTTTCTTTATTAGCGCACATTCTATAAACGGCTTGCGCAGAAAACATTTCATTCTCTTTTTCAATCTCATATTCATCTCGGATTGTAGCCATGTGTGCGTTTAATTTTAGTAGGGACTCTTTAAAAAGAACGCATATTTCCTAATTTGTTTTTTGTGACAAAAACTCGCTTTGTAAATTTATTGTGTCAAAAAAGCGATGTCTTTTCAGTTTTTCTTTCAATTCTTTTTCATCTAGAAGAATGAAGGTATATTGAGCATACAGTTCTAAATTTTCTAAAGAAAAAATCAGTATTTTCCTGTCGGTTGAATTCTCTCTTGAATGTAAAAACACTATTATGTGTTTCATTTTTGAGTTTGGAAAATCTCGAAACATTCGTTGAAAGTCGTCGTCATTTTCAGGAATATCTTTTATAAATTCTCTAATTTCATTAACGAAATAGCTTCCAGAATAAAAGTAAAGCGCGAATGAATTAAAATAATAATTAGCAAATTCTTCATTATTTTTTGCGAAGAATTCAATCATCTTATCCATAAAAATATATGATGAACCTTTAGAATAATCGGCTAATATATATGCAGGAACTTCGGCATATATCGCCTCTTTTTCTATTTGAATATCGGAATCACACTTGCAACTTGTAAGAGTTAAAACAGAGCAAATCGATGCTAAAAATATTGCTCCAATTAAAGAAAAAAACTTTATTTTCACAGCATATTAAAGAGACGGAAATTCAAATATTATGAAATTTCTTTCAACAATCTATCTTATAACTTGCTGAAATACAATTCGTTATAGATTATGCAAAAGTGTTTAAAAGTCCTTCACCGAGAGCGTTTATTTCGTTGATATATATCAACTTTTCTGCCCAGCGCGCAGGAATTTTAGCCGTACCATGTTGCGCGCCCATTAGCATCCCGATGATTGAACCTCTACCTGAAGATTCTCCACCAAGTTGAGCATTTGCGCAGAGTGCTTCTTCAAAGCTATGTTTATATTTTAGCGCAATATAAAAGCTCAAGGGTAGAGAGTTCTCAAGATTTGCGGCTGTGCTAAATATATCTAAAACTGCGGCATCGCTTCCATTTCTTATCCATCTACGATAGGGAAATGCGAGAGTATAATGAGAGTCTGTTTTGAACTTTTCAAAGAGAACCGTTTCCAAAGTTTCGCCACACATTAGCATATACAAAACTTTAGACAAAAAGGTCGAAGCATTTGGGCTTCCCTCGCTACGAACGAATCTTTTGAAGATTTTATATTGAGCGTCTATTGCGTGTTCAGGACGCAAAGAATACAAGAGCAAGAGAGGCAACATATAAGCAATATCGCCCAAATTTGCTTCATAGACTCCATTATTTTGAGGGCTTTTTCCGAGAGATAAATTTTCAAAATATGTGCGCTGCATCGCTGGAACATAGAGGTCGTTATAGCCATTTGGTGTGCACATTACGGACTCATAGCGTTTGAACCAAGAGACATCATCATATTTTTTCTTTTCAATGAGTTCATTGGCTAAATGCAATGCTAGAAACAGTTGTAGAGTATTTTCACCTGCTTGCAAAGTAGCATGAAAGTGAGTCCCTGGGCACTTCCAAAAAGTGAGTTTTTCGTTAATGAAATCGAATTGAGGTTTTAGTTTAGGCAATTTACTAAGAATTCTAGGCATAGTGCAGTCTGGATGAGGCGACTTAGGAGCTAGCATATCTCTAATTTTCCCATATTCTTTCTCGACATCTTTAATTTCGAGATAACCGCTAGTTGGCATACTAAAAGCTTCACCAGTGTAAGCACCCCACCAAGCGCCTAAAAATCTTTCTTTATCGAACTTCATCATAGCAAACTCTTTAAATTGACTCCTTACAGTGAGCCATTAAAGCTTTGCTATAAGTATATGTCAATACTAATCAATGCTTAAACTTTTTGATTGTTCTATAAAATTTTCATCAACAATTTAAAATGCTCCTCAAAAAAATAATTGAAAACCCTAATATGATGTGACAACCTTGATTAAAGGTCGGTATGCTTTTATGAAAAATTTTATGCCTATTTATAATCGTTAAATCAGATAATGAGACTACAATTAAACATCGCCATTTTGAACAAGATTAGTCATCTTGTTGCACGCAGAACATCGGTTTCTGAAATGCTGAAAGAAATTCTTAATATTTTGCATACAGAAATAGGACTATTACGTGGAACTGTGACATTGCGTGAAGGCGATATGCTTATTATCGAAGCTTCGGAAGGATTGAGTTCTGCGGAAATAGAGCGTGGAATGTATCGCATAGGCGAGGGCATTACAGGAAAAGTTGCGCAAGATGGCTCCCCGAGAATCATTGAAGATATATCGAAAGCAAAAGAATTTTTGAATCGCACAAAAGCGAGAAAAAACGATAAAACCACAGCATTTATTTGCGTTCCTATTCTATATAAAGAAGAAGTAATTGGCACTCTCAGCATGGATAGACTTGTTTGCGAAGAGACAAATCTAAAAGAGGATTTACATCTGCTAGAGCTTATTTCAAATATCACGGCAGAAGCAATATTTGCATCGTATTCTGAAGCCGAGGAAAAAGAAAAGCTCATTGCAGAAAATCGCAAATTGAAATCTGAATTAAATAATCGATTGCGTCCGAACAATATCATTGGCAACTGCAATTCAATGAAAACTGTTTATTCCATGATAAGCAAAGTTGCTCCTTCTAGCGCAACAGTTCTTATACGTGGAGAATCAGGAACAGGCAAAGAGCTTGTGGCTCGCGCTATCCATAATTCTAGTGCTCGAAAAGATAAAGCTTTTGTTGCTGTGAATTGTGCAGCTCTTCCTGAAGGTCTTGTTGAAAGTGAGCTTTTCGGACATGAAAAAGGAGCATTTACAGGAGCAATCAATAACAAAACGGGGCTTGTCGAACTTGCAGATTCGGGAACTCTTTTTCTGGACGAAGCTGGAGATTTGACTTCGCTTATGCAACTCAAGCTTTTGAGATTCTTGCAAGAACGCACATATTATCGAGTGGGCAGTAATATTGAGCGCAAGGTTGATGTTCGTATAATTGCGGCGACAAGTCGTAATCTTGAAAGCATGATAAAAGAAGAAACTTTTAGAGAAGATCTCTATTATAGACTCAGTGTATTTCCGATTTTTATTCCTGCTCTGCGCAATAGAAAGTGTGATATTACTCTTCTTTCGCAATATTTTCTCGATAAATTTAACACTATCCATTCTAAGAAGGTGAAGCGAATTTCTATTCCTGCAATAAATATGATAAGTTCCTATTATTGGCCTGGAAATGTCAGGGAATTAGAAAACTGCATAGAATATTCTGTGCTTAATAGCTCTGATAATGACATCAATGGATATAATCTGCCGCCTACATTGCAGATGACACAATTTGAAGAATCTACTTCAGATGGAACTCTTACAGACTACGAAACTCTTGTGAGAAACTTTGAGCGTAAAATAATTATCGAAGCCTTAAAATCTAATAAAGGCAATGCGAATAATGCGGCAAAACAGCTACAAACAACATCTCGAATTATCCTATATAAAATAAAGAAGCTCGGAATAAATTCCGAATTGTATAAATAATATTTTTTTGTGGCTGCTACAAATTTGTTTTTTGTTTAACAACAATTTCGTAGTTTTTTGTTTGTGAAAAGTAAAGCTATAAATGATTGAATTGTTCGCAATCCCGCTTGCTTAAAGGGATTGATACTTTATAAAAAAACTGGCACGGAGTTTGCTGTATATTGGTATCGTATTAAAAAAATGAAACTAATAATAGCATATATCAAACCTGAACAGCTGACTGAGGTTAAGCATGAACTCTCGAAAAGAGATATTTGCAGAATGTCTGTCACAAATGCACTTGGCTGTGGGCGCCAAAAAGGCTACAGCGAGAATTATCGTGGAGCAGAAATTGAAGTCAATCTTCTTAAAAAAGTGCGCTTAGAAATCGCCGTTAATGACGAGTATCTGGATACTGCGCTTGAAGCAATTATCAAAGGAGGGCAGACCAATCGAATAGGCGATGGCAAGATTTTCGTCTTGGAAATTGCTCAATGCATACGCATACGCACAAAAGAAACTGGCCCAAATGCAATAGGCTAATCTGAAAGTACTTTTATATGAAGAAATTTTTATTTACAGCTTTAATAGCTATATTTTGCATTTCCGGATTCGCACAAGATTCTTCAAACACACAAGCGGTGAGTGTGGAAATGTTTACAATTAATAATCTATGGATTCTGATAGGAACTATACTTGTTTTTATTATGCATCCAGGATTTGCGATGCTAGAAATTGGTCTAGTTCGAGCAAAAAACAGTGTGAATGTTCTTTGCAAAAATGTCGTGGTAATCGCTCTAGGCGTAGTTCTTTACATGCTTATCGGATTCGGATTAATGTATCCTGACGACAGCTGGATAATGGGAGGAATTTTAGGATTCACTCAATTCGGAATTTCTCTTCCTGACGGAGCAGCAATCGCTTATAGTGACGGAAACTACACTTATTGGACAGATTTTATTTTTCAAGCAATGTTTTGTGCAACTAGTGCAACAATAGTTTCTGGAGCGGTAGCAGAGAGAATAAAACTATCCTCTTTCATTGTATTTTCCTGCTTTTTGATAGCTCTTATTTATCCGATTATAGGTTCATGGGAATGGGGTGGTGGATGGCTTGCAGACTTAGGTTTCTATGATTTGGCAGGCTCCACATTTGTGCATTCTGTAGGCGGATGGGCTTCATTGATATGCATATTGATTTTAGGTCCACGTATAGGCAAATACAGCAATGGAAAAACTAATGCGATTCCAGGTCAGAATATAGGTTTTGCCGCTTTGGGAGTATTTTTGCTTTTCTTCGGCTGGTTTGGATTCAATGGAGCTTCGGTATTTTCAGCTGACCCAATGAAAGTTTCTTATGTTTTCGTTATTACTACATTAGGAGCTTCAACTGGAATATTATCATCAATGGTAGTTTCTAGAATAATTCAGAAGAAACCTGACTTAACAATGATTCTCAATGGATGTTTAGCAGGACTTGTTGGAATCACTGCCGGAGCTGATGTATTCACTATTTTTGAGGCATGCATTGTGGGTTCTATTGCAGGTGTTTTGGTAGTAATTTCTGTATATGGTTTTGACAAAATCAAAATTGATGATCCTGTTGGTGCGCTTTCTGTCCACCTTGTGTGTGGTATTTGGGGAACTCTTGCAGTGGGTATATTTGTCGAAGAAAAATCTTTCTTTATACAACTAATAGGAGTTGTTTCGGTGGGACTTGCAACAGTGATTTCTACTTTTGCAATTTTCTATAGTATTAAGAAAATAATGGGTGTACGTGTAAAAGAAAAAGAAGAACTTCGCGGACTAGATTTGAGTGAACATGGAATGGAAGGATATAATGGCTTTCAAATTTTTTCTAACCAATAAATTTGTATAATAAATAATATCTTACAATGGTCTTCTCTAAAGGAGAGACCATTTTTTCATAAAAGTTTTTATATTGGTAAAAAAAACCTTACTATACATTTATCTATCATCAAAAAAATCTTAATAGTAGTATCAATAACTCTGTTGATAACTTGTCGGTAAAGTTTTTGTGCGAATAAGCTTAATTTTCTGCTAATATTTTTCAAATATTTCTTTAAAAAAAATTCTCATATATTCCTAATAATATTCCACTTAAAAACTTATTATACTTATCAACAACCTATATTAAGAATATTAATTTTTTAAAATATATATAATATAATAGTAATTAATAGAACTGTGTATAAGGCAAACTGGGTTTGCATCTATATCCCTCACGGAGCATCCGCTTTGCGGACATCACACTTTGTACATAGGATATTTATTTATAGTGATATGAACGAAGTTGGAGATATTTGGTAGTGAGGTTGGAAAGATTAGGTTGGGTTATTTTTGCGATTTTTGTCCGTTAGCCGACGATACGAGCGGTGAGGAGAAAGGAGTGTATATAAATACACGACTGCACCCTGAATCCCGAAGTAGCTAAGGCTAGAGGGCAAAAGTTTTTTATATGGCACGCCTTTTCTTATTAACACTACTCAAAAAATAATAGTGCCATATAAAAAACGTAAGCGCATAAATAACAGAAAAGCTTCATACTTACATGTATGAAGCTTAACGTTCCCCGGCAGAGACTCGAACTCCGACTGAAGGAATCAAAATCCTCTGTGCTACCATTACACCACCAGGGAATGTAATAAAGTGAGAGACTCTACATATAGAGTTAAGGTCGTCAAGCATTTTTGTGAAAGAGATGAAAAAAAATAGTAAATTTAATCAAATTTTTAGTTGCTTATTGAGGTCTTTTAAAATAGATTTTTCTATAAATGTATCAAAGCTAAAAGTGTCTTTAAATATAACGATTGGCTGATGATTTCATAAAAAAATTTCATTTAAAAAATTATGTCAGATAACACACCACAAAACGATAATTACGATTCCTCGAAAATCCAAAAACTTGAAGGTCTAGAAGGCGTGCGTAAGCGCCCCGATATGTACATTGGAGATACCAATGAACGTGGACTTCATCATTGCGTGTTTGAAATAGTCGATAACTCGATAGACGAAGCTCTTGCGGGCTTTTGCAATCAAATTAAAGTGACTATACATCTTGATGGTTCTTGCTCTATAGAAGACAACGGACGCGGTATTCCTGTCGATATGCACCCTAAATATAATATGCCTGCGCTCGAGTTGGTGATGACAAATCTTCACGCAGGCGGAAAGTTTGGCAAAGGAGCATATCAAGTTTCTGGAGGTCTGCACGGAGTCGGAGCAAAGTGCGTTAACGCTGTTTCTGAACACTTTGAAGTTGAAGTTCGCAAAGACGGCAAGATTCATAAAATGGTTTTCGAGCGTGGCAAAACTATAGAAAAGATGAAAGTTGTCGGTGACACAAAAGGAACAGGCACAAAAATCACATTTCTACCTGACCCAGAAATCTTTTTGCTTACACGCGAGTTCAAGCATGATATTTTGGTTAAACGTTTGCGTGAATTGGCTTTCTTGAATCCTGGAATTCGTATCAATCTCAAAGACGAACGTGTTGAAAGCGAAGAAGAATTCTGCTTTAAAGACGGTATCAAGGAATACGTTGAGTTCTTGAATAAGAATAAGGCTGTTTTGAATAGCCAAGTGATTTCATTTGCGGGTGAAGCTTTTGCTAATGAAGAAAAACCCGATTTGAAAATCGCGGTAAATATCGCAATGCAGTATAATGATTCTTATAATGAACAAATTTATGCATACGCTAATTCTATTTTCAATGTTGAAGGCGGAACGCATCTAAGCGGGTTCAGAACAGCCCTTACACGCGTAGTAAATAGCTATGCAAAGGCTAGCAACCTCTTAAAGGATAAAGACCCTGCTATTTCGGGTGACGACTGTCGTGAAGGGCTTACAGCAGTAATTTCGGTCAAAGTGCCAGAACCTCGATTCGAAGGTCAGACAAAAACAAAACTCTCGAATGGAGAAGTAGATGGCATAGTTCAAAAGATTGTGGGTGAAAATCTGAAATATATTTTCGAGACTCAACCACAAATAGCAAAACGCCTTATCGAAAAATGCTTAATGGCAGCTCGCGCAAGAGAAGCCGCAAGAAAAGCTCGTGAAACTGTTCGTAAAACAGTAATGAGCGCAGGTGGTCTCCCAGGAAAACTTTCTGACTGTTCAGAAAAAGACCCTTCATTATGTGAATTGTACATAGTAGAAGGTGACTCTGCGGGCGGTTCAGCAAAGCAGGGTAGAGACAGACGCTATCAGGCTATCTTGCCTTTGCGTGGAAAAGTTTTGAATGTCGAAAAAGCAAGGCTTGATAAAGCTTTAAATAATAATGAAATCAGAACTATCATCACAGCTTGCGGAACAGGTATAGGTGAAGATGGCGAAGGAGCATTCAATGCGGCAAATTCTCGTTATCATAAAATCATAATTATGACTGACGCTGACGTTGACGGGTCTCATATCAGAACTTTGCTTTTGACATTCTTCTTCCGTCAAATGAAAGGACTCATTGAGTCGGGTTATATTTATATTGCGCAACCACCTTTGTATAAAATCAAGCGTAAGAAGCGTGAGCAGTACGTGATGAACGATTCCGAGCTTAATAAAATTCTTCTCGAACTAGGTTCTGAAGAAGTGACACTCATGAACTTGGCAGATAATCATGAGTTCGACGCAAAGAAAGTCGATAAAATGGTTGAATTACTTTCAAAGCTCGAAAGTTTTGGCGGCTCTGTAATGCGCTATGGATGCCCGCTTTCGACATATCTTGAAAAGGCAAGAGGCGATGTTTTGCCTCGCTATCTAGCAAGAATTCGCACAGGTAATAAAGAAGAATATCGTTTCTTGTTCAATGAAACAGAACGTTCTTCTCTCTTTATAGAGCTCGGAAATGTGGACGATATTTTTGAAAGCAACACAGTCCGTGAAGCTATAGATGATCATGGCAATAAAGTGCAACAACGCATAAATGTTTATGAAATCTACGAAGCAGGGCAAATGCAAAAACTTCTTCAAGAATTTGAAAAATTAGGACTTGTAGTAGCAGACTTTATTCCTAATCAAACGCCAAAATTCAAGCTCTTGGAAAGCGGTTCAGAAAATGGAAAAGAATCTATAGAGTTGTTTTCTATCTTGGAGCTTGTTGCTAAGATACGTGAAATAGGTCGTAGAGGCTTGCATATTCAACGCTACAAAGGTCTTGGAGAAATGAACGCTAAGCAACTTTACGAAACAACTATGGACCCAAATAAACGCGCGCTTTTGAAAGTTGATATCGAAGACGCCGCTTCTGCTGACGCAACATTCAGTATGCTAATGGGTGAAGATGTTCCAATCAGACGCGCATTCATCGAAGATAACGCGCTCAACGCAACAAATCTTGACGTTTAACCTTTAAATATTTTTCTAGATGTACACAGAAAACGAAAAAATAATTCCAGCAAATATCACAAGCGTGATGAAGAGCGCATACATAGATTATTCTATGTCTGTCATTGTTTCTCGCGCGCTTCCCGACGTGCGCGATGGCATGAAGCCTGTTCAACGTCGTATTCTTTACGCAATGTTCCGAGAAGGTTTGCATCATAACAGGTCATTCGACAAATGCGCAGGTGTTGTTGGTGAAGTTTTGAAAAACTATCACCCTCATGGAGATACTTCTGTATATGATACTTTGGTGCGTATGGCTCAAGATTGGGTGATGCGTTATCCATTGATTATGCCTCAAGGCAACTTTGGTTCTGTCGAGGGCGACTCTGCTGCTGCGTACAGGTACACTGAGTGTAAATTAAGTTCTTTAGCTCAAGAACTTCTCACAAATATTGACGAAGACACCGTTGATTACGTGCCTAATTATAAAGAATCAACAACAGAACCTTCTGTTTTGCCATGCGGAGTTCCTGCTCTTTTGATGAATGGTTCTACGGGTATTGCAGTTGGTATGACTACAAATATTCCGCCGCATAATTTGGGCGAGCTTATAGACACAACTTGCGCAATTATCGATAATCCTAATATCACTTTAGACGAAATTCTGAAAATTATTCCAGGACCAGACTTTCCTGTAGGTGGCTTGGTTGTTGGCAGAGCTGGTATCGATAGTTATATGCGTACAGGTCGTGGGATTATCAAAACTCGTGGCGTTGCAATTTGCGAAGAGCTCAAAAATGGCAAAGAGCAAATTGTAATCACAGAAATCCCTTACAATGTAAATAGAGCAACTCTTATCGAAACTATCGCAAGATTAGTCTCTGATAAAGTGATTACAGAAATCAGTGATATACGTAATGAGTCAGACGAAAATACTCGTATAGTAATTGAGTTAAAGCGTGGAGAAAGTCCACGTGTTGTGCTCAATAAACTTTATAAGCATACATCTTTGGAATCGTCTTTTGGTGTGATTTTGTTGGCTTTGGACAAGGGTAGACCAAAGCAAATGAATATCAAAGAAATGCTCGAGTGTTATATAGAGCATAGACGTGAAGTCATTTATAGACGCACACAATTCCAACTTCGTAAAGCCGAAGATAGAGCCCACATTTTGGAAGGCTACAAGATTGCTTTGAATAATTTGGATGATTTTGTGAAGATAATTAGAGCTTCAAAAAATCGTGACGAAGCAAAACAATCTCTCTTGGCAAAATATCCTATTAGCGATCGCCAAGCCAATGCTATTCTTGATTTGCGCCTCTATCAACTTACAGGTTTGGAAAGAGACAAAATCGAAAATGAATATATTGAATTGATGAAAATCATTGAAGAATATCGTTCAATTTTGGAAAATGAGAAAAAGCTTCTTGGCATAGTCAAAGACGAAATGCGTGAGTTGAAAGATAAATATTCAACACCTCGTAAGACTCAACTTATCGCTGAAGAAGGCGAGTTTAGAATGGAAGACGTGATTGCTAACGAAGGTTGTATTATCACAGTTTCTCATAATGGATTTATCAAACGCACAAGCGTAAGTTCTTATCGTTCACAAAAACGTGGAGGCAAGGGCGTGATAGGCTCAGGTCAATACGATGAAGATTTCATCGAACATATTTTCACTGCGTCAACTCATGACCATGTGGTTTTCTGCATGAGTTCAGGCAGAGTTTATGTTCAAAAAGTTTATGAAATTCCTGAAGGTTCTCGTACCGCAAAAGGACGCTCTATCAAGAATGTTCTCGAGTTGCGTGAAGACGAAACTTTGGCTGCGATGATTTGCGTAAAAGATTTGTCTGAAGAAAAAGCTCTGATTATGGCAACTAAGAAGGGCGTTGTTAAAAAGACAATGCTTGAAGAATATAAGAATTGCCGTAAGGGCGGAATCATCGGCATAAATCTTGATGATGACGATGCTTTGATTGGCGTAGTCTTGGCTGGTAATGACGACCACGTTGTTCTTATTACTCATGAAGGGATGTCTATACGCTTTAGTGAAAAAGATTTGCGAGCTCAAGGCAGAGCAACTCGTGGAGTCAAGGGCGTGACACTCAAGAAAGAGAATGATTGCGTAAAAGCAATTGTTGTCGTGGATAACGAATCTACTTTGCTTATCGCAGGAGAAAGAGGTCAGGGTAAACGCACAGCGTACGATGAATATAGAATTCAAAGTCGTGGTGGCTCTGGTGTGATTGCAATCAAAACTAAAGGCGTTGCAGGCGCACTCTCTGTTCGTGAAGAAGATGAGATTATGATGTTCACAAAAGAAGGTCTTGCAGTTCGCTCACCTGTAAAAGGCGTGAGAGTAATAGGCAGAACTACACTTGGTGTTAAACTTATAAATCTTGCGGAGAACGACCACCTGATAGGCATATGCAAAATCGTCAACACACAAGATGACGAAGGCGATATGGATATCGTTGCAAGTGACGAAGAATAAGAAATGAAAAATGTCTGACTCAAAAGAAAATTCTACGCAAGAAAGCGCGAGCATTAATACGCTCAAGCCTCTTGAGTTGCGCAAAGTAAGAAAGGGCAAATTTTTTGTTTTCTGCTATGCTTTTGTTGCAGTGATGATTCTTTTGCAGATTTTAATTATATTCTTTTTGATATAAAAATAAAAAAGACTCAAATTTTTTGAGTCTTTTTTCATTATGTACAAAGCTATAAAGCTTTAATGTACAAAGCTATAAAGCTTGAGTGAATAAAGCTATAAAGCTTTAGATAAAGTCCAAACAAAAAAGCCTCAATAAAATGAGGCTTTTTTTTGAGTGTTATGAAGTTCTATTTTGCTAAATATGCTTTGATAGAATCCATTTCTTCTTGAGTAGATTTTTGATGTTTTGCTTCGTAATATTTGTAGTATTTCATTTCGCCTTCAGACCAAGCGTTAGATTCATAAAAGTCGCCACAGTATGGAACATAAAGGTCTATCCACGCACTAATTTTATCAAGTTCCTCTTGAGTCAATGCAGTCTTTCCATGACCTTTTTTTAGCATTTCTGTAAGCTTACTTTTTGCAGCACCTCGTTTATATGGAGGTTGCAATGGAGGAGTACTTTGCGCTCCAAGCCAGTTAATTACAGGATTCATATAGTCCGCAAGATTTGGTGCACCTTCATGAATTCTTGGTTTTAAAAGATTATAATAGGAGTCATTAAAAAATCTTTTTGCTAATTTGTTTTCAATAGGCACATCAAGCAAACTGAATGCGCTTTTCTCTGGATTTTTAATTTTTTCTATTAACTCTAAAAGATTCACATCTTTGTTTTCTGCAAAATCTGCAACAGAAAAAAGTTGCTTGAAATCATCTGAAGGAATGCGCGCAACAGTTCTATCGTTATGACAAGTAATGCAATGCTTATCTAAAATTGGTTGGATAACTTTGCGATAAGAAAATCCTCCTTGCACATCGTAGAAAGGCGTTAGCTTTTTAGCTCTGCGATTTGCAGTTAGCGAGGCGTCTTGAGGAGAAGAAGCATCTCTGTCTCCATGGCATCCCATGCAAGAGTAGAACTCATTTGGTTGCATAGTTGCCCACGAACGCATTGTAGTTACTGCATAACCATTTTTATCTATGGGTTGAAAATAAATTGGAGTACGCGCAGGCACTTCAAAATAAACAGAACCGTCTTCTTCAACATCAACTTCACCTAAAATTTCTTTTGTATCCCAAGCTCCATTGCCGAGAGCAATCGCATTAAACATGTGTGCATAAACATCAGTGCCATCTTCATTGCCGACTGCATTCATGTGCCCAATTGGCGCATGACCATAATCAATTTTTACTATGCGAAGTTTTTTGATACTACCTTTTTCGATTCCTTTTGTGCCTTCACCATAATAAATATTTCGCACAAAACAATAGCCGACATCATTAGTATAATCCAAAGTTGAAGGTTCTAGCACAGGAATTTTTCTTGGAGTAAGAGCAACAGCTTGAGTGCAATTCAAATATGGATGCCTCATAAGCATGGCGCGCTTTCCGTCAGGATTCATCAGGTATAGAGCGTAAGGGAATCTTGAAATTTTTTCTATGAACCTGCCAATTGGGTCAGAGGCTACTAAGAATAAATTTTCATTCAAAGGATATGGATATTCGTATTGAGCATGATTTTGTCCATAATCATCTATGCGTACTGCCTCTTCTTTACGTTTGGGAGCAAGAAGCTCTACGCCTGAATTTTCTTGAGTTCCAAGAGTAGTGTCTATGGTTGCAAGCTTTCCATGAGGTCCAGTGTGATGTCCATGAAGAATTGCCATAAACTTGTTTGGCATATTTGGAATTTGTCTTATTTGGCTAGGTGCAGTTGGATACCACGATTTATTTCCATACAGCTCACGCTGGAAAGAACCATCATATTTCATCTTGAAAAGGCTCTGAGTAAATATCTGTCCTCTATCATTGTAATCCCAGCGAGTATAAGCAATGTCGCCATTTTCACAGACGCTAGGGAAAGTAGTATGCACTTGGTCATAGCCTACGCGACGCAAATTCGTACCGTCGGAATTTATCAAATAAAAATTACTAACTTCTGTAATAAAGCAGTCGGTGAGCTGTTCGCAACGCGTTGACGCAAAAACGATTTGTCCATTTGGCAAATATTTTGGCTCTATGTATGCTTGGCGTTCAGACTTAATTACAACACGAATTTCTTTTGAATCTAAATCCAATTCATAAATAGCGAAGTCATCTTGAATTCCTTTTTTCCAAGAAAATAAAACTTTTTTCGCATCGTAAGAAACATCACAATCACGCAATACGCCTTCTTTGTCTGCAATCAAAACTTCGCGATTAATAGTTGCGTCATCATTTATTGTGAGCAAACAAAGTGCAGAGTCTGGCGCAAAAACTGTTTCACCACGAGCATCAGAAAGTCCCTCTGTATAGCCGTAGAACGAAGCATTTATCTGATTTCTTTCAATATAAACATATTTTGTTGGCAGATTATTTTTCTTTAATTCTTTAATAAAAGAGAGGCGTTCTTTTTCTTTTGCATTGATATAGTTTTGAATAGAATCTTTCAGCGTTTCGCCTTTAGGCGCAGAATACTTTTCTGCAAGAGAATCGAATAAATTTTTTCTTTCTTCAACAGTGCCGAATAAAAAAGTTTTGAAATCATAATTCAAATCGTAAGCTAAAAAATCTAGAGCAAGCGGAAAAGCATTTTGAATTAAATGCAACAAATAAATTGGTTCTTTATGCATGCCTTCTTTAATTTCAAAATTTGCGAATGCCTCTGCAAACGAGCTTTTATCAGGGAAAGGAAGGACATCCTTACCCCACACTTCAACTTCAGTTATTGCAAAGTTTTTTGAAGAATCTTCTTTAACAAGATTTTCTAATTTCACATAAGTTGTCTGGCGAGATGTAAAAGTGATTGTATGTTTTTCTGTAGTATTATTCAGAGAAAATGGAATAGTTTCGCCAGAAGAAAATCTTAGAATTCCACTTTGCAAATATCCATCGTGTTCAGAGGCTGAGCGTGTGAAAATTTCAACTTTATCAACTTCAACAAGACGTCCAAAATCTATACGAACAGAATTTTCATTTTTGTCTTTATCAGGACTCCAAAAGTCAAATCTATCATTTGTAGTACGTCCATTTATTATATTGCGCGCAGAAAAGTAAGGCGCATTGGAAGCTTCTTCTTTAGTCGAAAAAACTTTTGGAAATCCCGTTGAGCCTTCGCCGAATATATATGGATTTAATGCAACATTTCTATACTGCGAAAGCTCTTGAAATGAGGGAACATCAGCTCTAATAAACGAGTGGTCATAGCCAAAAACAACAGGTCCATAGCCTTCGCGTTCTGCGGGATTTATTCTTTCAAAAATAAATTCATCATTGGGCGAATAGAGTGACACAGGTTTTGTATCTTCATCAAAAGTGATTTTTATATAAGGCGTGTTTACGATTTTTATTAAGCGAGACTGCTCTTTAAAAGGCATTACATATCTATAAACGCCGCCGTCATAACGAGATTCAAGAGGATGAAATTTTTGACAATCAGGCGTGTAAGATTGCCAAACAGCAAAGTCTTTGTAATAGTTGCCAAACTTTGGAATTTTTAGATACTCTTGATTCTCTGCAAACGCGCTAGATATGTATGCAAAAAGAATTAAAAGTGTTAATGAAAATTTTCCCGACATATATAGCTACTTTCTTTCTAAATATTCTTTTATAGAATTCATTTCTTCTTGAACAGATTTTTGATGTTTGGATTCGTAATATTTGTAGTAATTCATTTCCCCTTCTGACCAAGTATTAGCTTCGTAATAGTCGCCACAATATGGAACATATAAATCTATCCATGCGCTGATTTTATCGAGCTCTTCTTGAGTCAAAGCAGTTTTTCCATGACCCTTTTTTAGCATTTCTAACAACTTACTTTTTGCAGCGCCACGCTTGTATGGGTCTTGCAATGGAGGCGTACTTTGCGCTCCAAGCCAGTTAATTACAGGATTCATGAAGTCTGCAAGATTAGGCGAATGCTCATGCATTCTTGGCTTTAGAAGATTATAATAAGAGTCATTAAAAATTCTTTTTGCAGTTTTATTTGCTATAGGCACATCAAGCAAACTGAATGCGCTAATTTTTGGGTCTTTAATTTTTTCAATTAAACCTAAAAGTTTTACATCTTTATTTTCCGCAAAATCAGACACACTGAAAAGTTGTTTGAAGTCTTCTGAAGGAATGCGAGCAACAGATCTATCGTTATGACAAGTAATGCAGTGCTTGTCTAAAATTGGTTGAATCACTTTGCGATATGAAAATCCACCGTGCACATCGTAGAAAGGCTTTAATTTTTTAGGTTCTCGATTTGCGGTAAGAGAGGCGTCTTGCGGAGAAGAAGAATCTCTGTCTCCATGACATCCCATGCAAGAGTAGAACTCGTTTGGTTGCATAGTTGCCCAAGAACGCATAGTTGTCACAGCAAATCCATTTTTGTCGATTGGTTGAAAATAAATTGGTGTGCGTGCAGGCACTTCAAAATAAACAGAACCATCTTCTTCAATATCAACTTCTCCTAAAATTTCTTTCACATCCCAAGCTCCATTTCCAAGAGCAATAGGAGTATAAGAATGCGCATAAACATCAACACCGTCTTCATTGCTGATAGTATTCATGTAGCCTACAGGTGCATTCATATAATCTAATTTAACAATGCGAAGTTTTTTGATATCGCCTTTTGCGACACCTTTTGTGCCTTCGCCATAATAAATATTTTTAACAAAGCAATAGCCTTTGTCTTTGGTGTAATCTAAAGCAGAAGGCTCTAGGTCAGGAATTTTTCTTGGCGCAATAGCAACAGCTTGAGTGCAATTTAGATATTTATGCCTCATAAGCATTGCACGTTTTCCATCAGGATTCATCAAGTATAAAGCGTAAGGAAATCTTGAAATTTTATCTATGAATCTGCCAATTGGGTCAGAGGCTACTAAGAATAAATTTTCATTCAAAGGATATGGATATTCATACTGAGCATGATCTTGTCCGTAGTAATCTATGCGCACGGAATCTTCTTTGCGTTTGGGAGCAAGGAGTTCTACGCCTGTGTTTTCCTGCTTTCCAAGAGTAGTATCTATAGTTGCAAGTTTTCCATGAGGGCCAGTGTGGTGTCCATGAAGTATAGCCATAAATTTATTTGGCATATTTGGAATTTGTCTTATTTGACTAGGAGCTGTTGGATACCACGATTTATTTCCATATAATTCATGTTGGAAAGAGCCGTCATACTTCATCTTGAAAAGAGCTTGAGTATATACAGGGCCTCTATCGCTATAATCCCAGCGAGTATAGACAATACTGCCATCTTCACAAACACTAGGGAAGGTAGTACTCACTTGGTCAAAACCTACTCGACGTAAATTTGTTCCATCTAAATTCATCAAATATAAATTACTGACTTCAGTAAAATAGCAGTCTGTGCTTTGTTCACAGCGTGTTGAATGAAAAACAATTTGATTATTTGGCAAATACTTTGCTTCTATATAAGCCTGACGTGGAGTCTTAATTACAACACGAATTTCTCTTGAATCTAAATCTAATTCGTAAAGACCAAAGTCGTCATGAATATTTTTTTTCCAAGAAAATAAAACTTTTTTTGCGTCATAAGAAACATCACAGTCTCTAAAAACAGCTTCTTTATCTTCTAATAAAACTTCACGAGTAATAGAGCCATCATCATTTATAGTGAGCAAACAAAGCGCGGAATCTGGAGCATACGAAACCTCTCCACGTCCATCAGAAAGCCCTTCTGTATAGCCGTAGAATGAAGGATTTATCTGATTTCTTTCAACATAAACATATTTGGTTGGCAAATTATTTTTCTTTAATTCTTTAATAAAAGCAATGCGTTCTTTTTCTTTTGCAGTGATGTAGTTTTGAATAGAATCCTTTAGCGTTTCACCTTTTGAGGCGGAATATTTTTCAGCAAGAGAATCGAATAAATTTTTTCTTTCCTCAATGTTTCCATAGAGAAAAGTTTTGAAATCATAATTTAAATCGTAAGCAATAAAATCTAGTTCAAGAGGGAAAATATCTTGAATTAAATGTAGCAAATAAATTGGCTCTTTATGCATTCCTTCTTTGATTTCAAAATTTGCGAAAGCCTCTGCAAATGAGATTTTATCAGAAAAAGGCAAGGTATCGCGTCCCCAAACTTCAACTTCAGTTAAGGCATACCATTTTGAAGAATCGTCTTGAATTAGCTTTGTGATTTTAACAAAAGTTGTTTCTCGTGATGGAAATTTTATTGTTTGTTTTTCCGCAGTTTTATCCAAGGTAAATGGGATGTTTTCTCCAGAAGAAAATTCTAAAATTCCACCTTTAAAATATCCATCATGTTCAAAGTCTGCGCGTATGAAAATCTCGACTTTGTCAACTGCAACAAGACGTCCGAAGTCAATGAGTACTTCGCTTTCAGGTTCTTTGTCAGGGCCCCAAGAACGATATGCCCAAGAGTCATGTTTATCATTTGCAGTGAGTCCATTGATTATGTTTCGCGCAAAAAACAAAGGCATATTTTTATATTCATTTTGCGAACTAGCTTTTGGGAAAGAGTCTGACCTTGTGCCGAATGTGTAAGGATTAAAAGCTACATTTCTATACTCTGTAAGTTCCTGATAGGTCGGAACATCGGCTGTGAAAAATGGATAATGATTTTCAAAATTCGCGCCACCATATCCATCGAGATTGTCAGGATTTATCTTTTCGAAAGCCAGTTCATCATTTGGCGAAAAAAGAATTACAGGAGTTCCTTGATACTCAAAAGAAATTTTTATATAAGGCGAATTTGTCACTTTTACGACTCTCGAAAATCCGATGTCAGTGAGGTCATATTGGAAGACTTTATTAAAACGTGGCGCGCGTTGATGAAAGTTAAGGCAATCAGGTGTGTAAGATTGCCATGCTACGATGTCTCTGTAATAGTTTCCGAAACGCGGGATATTAAGACATTGTTGATTCTCTGCAAACACGCAAAAAATGTGCGCGACAAAAAACAAAAAAACGAAAAAAGCTTTCCTCATAAATAACCCTTTGATTGCGCAAGTATTTTATGTGTCGAAAAGAATGTCAACTACTTTGCTATTGTGTTTGAAGTCTCGTGGCGACATTCCATATTTTGCCTTGAAAAGCGTAGAGAAATATTGACTTGAAGAAAATCCACAATCTAAGGATAGCTCTGTGATAGATGCCTTTGGGTCTGCCGACAAAATTTCATGGGCTCTTGCCAATCGCAATTCGTTTAGATAATCGATAGGCGTGGAATTTGTGATTCTTTTGCAATAGTAAGCAAATCGAGTTGGTTTTAGACCGCAGTCTTGAGCCATTTGTTCAATGCTCCAAGGCTTATGACAAATGTCTTTAAGTTGTTCTAAAAACAATTTTACAGCGTATTCGTTTGTGGGCGAAGAATCAGATTTTTCAACATTTTCACTTCTATAAATTTCCAGCAAAGACAAAAGAATTCTATTTATTAACACCGCATAAAGTGAAAATTTTATGGAATCGGATTTTTTTATCGAAATCGACAATTCAGTGAAAGCGTCAGTCAAATTTTTGTTAATAGGGAAGACACATTTGGTTGAATATCTGGCATATTGAGCGAGTTCATCTAAGTCGTCTTTGTCTAAAATAATCCAGTTTGGCCACTTCCATTTTTCATTTTGTTTGCGGGCGGAAATGTCTAAAATAATCCAGTGCAACTTGCTTTTTTCAACAGAAGGATTACCTATCGAATGCTCTTGCCAAGGACATGTGACAGTAAGTGAATTTTGTGTGAGATCGAATTTTTCAAAATTTTTTGTTGTGCAAAAAAAGTCTAAATTTCCATTTTCTAGCCAAGTGATTTCAATGCCTTCATTGCAATGTTTTGGCAAACCCCATTGTTGCTCGCTAGTGCAATCCCAGTATCCTGCAGACATCAAGCCGTCTAGCTTATTATCAGGGAGTCCTGTTCCTGGATAAGAGGCTCTTGCAATAGCGTTAAACTCAGCAAGATTTTTATCTGCCGCATCTTTCAAAGGAGCACAAGAGACACAACTTTGAGTCTTTTTTTCTCCTTTAGATTTAGCCTCGTTATTCATATCAAATAGGATGAGATTACGCTTTCGGAGTAAATATATATAAAGATATCTTTCAAGATTTAATATGTTAAAAATTTAACAATGAAAAATTTTGAAAGAATAAACTCACTTTGTCTGCTAGAATGAAATTACAAGAAAGGTAATTATATATGGCAAAATTTAGAATAGCATTAAACATGGAATACTGCCGCAGCGCAGATAAATCTTTTGAAGCAGGATTAGAAATCGCTTCAGAAATCGGATACGAATATGTGGAGCCTATGGTTCACACAGGATGGGAATTGTTAAGTGAAGCAAATTATTTCCACTCATTTTCTCTTGAGAATGATGGGCTTTCGCTGAAAGCATTGTGTGATAAAAATAATCTTAAAGTTTGTTCTCTTAGCGCGCATAGCCCGCTGATGAAGCCAGAAGCCGCGATAGATAGACTCACTCGTAGTATAATTGCGGCTCGTGATTGTGGAGCAAAGTTTGTCAATACAGACGAAGGTATAAAACCTGAATGGATGGATGAGAAATTAGCATTTGAAGTCATGCGTTATTCTCTTACAAAAATCGAGCAAGTTGCGCGTCGCTATAATATTATAGTGTGCATAGAGCCACATGGCGTCTATACAAAGACAAGCAAGGGCTTGATGGAAATTGTGGATTTAGTAAAGAGTCCATTCATTCAAGTCAACTGGGACACAGGCAACAGCTATATTGCAGGAGCAGAAGATCCTTATGTAGGGCTCGAAAATGTAAAGTCACAAGTTTATCATATACACGCAAAAGATATCGCAATGGGTCATAGTGAAGAGGAGCGTGGTCATGTGACAGGAACTCCTGTTGGATGTGCTTGTGGCGAAGGCGTGATAGATTGGGTACGTGTTGCAAAAATTCTCGAAAAGGAAGATAGAGAAATTTTTCTTTCTGTCGAATGCGGAACTATAGAGCAAGCGAAAACAAGTTTAAAATATTTAAACGAAACTCTTAAAGACTACATAGTAAAATAATGAAAATTAAAATGAAGGTATTAGCATTTTTGACAATGACTCTTTTTGTTTTGCAGGGTCTATACGGCGCAAAATGCTTGATAATTACAGGGCAAAACAATCATGACTGGGCTAGCACAAGTGATGCGCTTAGTCATATATTGAATCTCACAGGCAAGATAGATGTTGAGATTAAAAGCAATCTTGATGAAATCACAGAGGCTGATTTTAAAGATATTAATTTCATTATTTTAAATTGGAACAATTTTAACTATGGCAAAACCGGCGGCAAAAAAGATATGCCAGCACAACTTGTTGCGTCTATAGAAAACTTTGTGAAGAACGGTGGTGGCGCAATTACAATTCACGCAGGAGGCTCTGTTGTTGGCGCTAGCGATAGCTTCAGACACATTGCTATAGGCAATTGGGGTGGAAAAACAACGCATGGTCCATATGGAACTTTTACAGTAAATGTAGTAAAAGAACACGAAATCACAAAAGGGCTTACACAATTCATGACTTGCGATGAACTCTGGGTAAACACTGAAATCACAGGCGATGTTGAGGTTTTAACAGAAGGTGTTTTATCTGTTGATATGGCAGAGAAAATCGGCAGAGAGTCAAAGTCATCCAATGAACAAAGTGTAGTGCATTCCAAATATGGCAAGGGCAGATGTGTTTATATTCCATTGGGGCACGACGCAAATGCAATGTTGTATTTTGGATTCAGAACACTCTTTATCAATAGCGCATTTTGGCTTTCTGATATAAAGAGCGAAGGGCTCTATATGAAAAATATAGATATCGATAAAGCTTTTGCGGAAATCGAAACAATAGCGTCTTTTGGAAACTTGAGCTTGCTCAACGATATGGAAATGCTCTTTTCACAACTCGATTCAAAGAGTAGAGAAAAAATGTTGGCAAAAATTTCTGCGCTTACTGACGAGGATAAATATAGCGTGACAGTGACAACTTGGGCATACAGAGTTGTAGATAGTTATGGCTTCAAATCTGTCGCATCAAAGGGCGAAAAGGCAAAGGTAAAATCTCAAGATTTAAAAGCTCTTCTTGCTAAAGGAGACAAACTTTCTGAAGACGAAAAAATGTTGGCTCTTGGTTCTTTTGCTAGAAATAAATTTTTACCTGCATTAGATTTTGCAAAAGCAAATGCCTTTGCTGAAAACAAGAGTTTGGCAATGCATGCAATCTCTGCGCTTCCCGCATTGGCAAGTGATAAAGATTATCCTTTCTTTGAAGAACTCTATAAAAAATATGGTAGCGACCCTGCAATGATGCGTTATGTGACGGAAGCATTTTTAAGTGTGAACGCAGGCAAGTTTGATGTTATCGCAAAAATAAATTCTTGTGATGAAGAAACAATGCCTATGTACGCAATGTTAGGGCACTCCTTGCAAGCGAAGGGTCTTGACGAAGCTTTGGTTGGAAAAATCAGAACAGCAAAATCTGAAAATTGTGTTAAAGATTTGCTTACAGTTTTCTTGCTTACGAGCGATAAAGACACTGTGAAAAAGCTTGTGTCTCTTTATGGAATCAACAATGCAAGAGATGCAGCCCTCACAAGAGCAATTGCAACTTTCGTTGGTACTAACTCAGAAAGCGATGCGGAAACTCTTGCAGTTTTTGCAAATGCGGATACTGCAACTCAAGCAAAAATTCTTCCTGCTCTTTCAGTTTCTAACTCCAAAGAAATTTTCAATGAAGTGATGAAGCTATTATCAGGCGAAAATAAAGTTGCCGCAAAAAACACTCTCAAAAGATGGAGAGATGTAAGTGTTTTAACAGAGCTAGCAAATGTTCCAGAATCTTTGCGTGGTGACGCAAATGAAATCGCAGCAGGACTGATTGTGCCTCTAAAAGAATTGACAGATGATCAAGTTGCTTTGATTGAAAAAATGCTTAGCTACAATGCGGAGAATACAGATGTTCTTAAAAAATCATTTGATATAGTGAATGTGCCTGTGACGAAAAGTGCTCCACCTAGAGGAGACCTCAATCATGCAATAGGTGCGAAAGCCGAAAGTATTTTCAATCATGGAATAGATGGAAATGGCGGACAGCCAAGTGCGGCAATTGATGGCGAACGTGACACTTATTGGGATGAAAGTGACCACAAAGAAAAATATGGTATACGTATAATTTTACCTGAAGCAAAAGAAATTAGTCAAATTAGAATAGAAGGATTTGCTCATGAAAATTATGCTCCAGCAGGATTTGATGTTGTGTTAGATGGCAACAATGTAATGAAAGTTCATCGTGCAATATATAATCACGGAAAATTTTTCTTAGATATTCCTAAAACAAAGGCACAGACTATAGAAATTATTATAGATAAAGTTTATGGTCCATCTCCTGCAATCAGAGAACTCGAAATATACTAATATTATGAATAGAAGAAATTTTATAAAATCCTCATTATTTGCGGCGGCATTGCCAACAATACTTCCTTCAAGCGTATTTGGTCAAAGTGCGCCTTCTAAAAGAATCAATGTAGCGTTCATCGCTTTGGGCGATAGAGCAAATCAAATTCTTGGCGGAGCTTTGGCAAATCCTGATTGCAAAGTAATTGGTGGTTGCGATCCAAAGCCTGCGCATCTTGAAAAAAGCATTGCGAGAATCAATGCTCATTACGGCAATAACGATGCTAAAAGATACAAGAGCTATCGTGAAGTAATTGCAGACCCAAATGTAGACGCAGTTTTCATTGTCACGCCAGACCATAATCATACTCCAATTGCAATTGCTGCCGCAAAAGCAGGAAAGCATGTGTATTGCGAGAAGGGCTTGAGTGTTGCAATGAATTGGCGTCAGCAATTGAGAAAAGTTCTGACAGAAACAGGTGTGACCTTCCAATACGGAACTCAACAACGTTCGGAATATTACACAGGTCGAGCAGTAGAGCTTACTCGCAATGGATACATTGGTAATTTGCAAGAAGTCATAATCAATAGCCCATGCATAGGTGGAAATTCTATTCCTCCTCCAGCGACAGCAATGCCTGATGGCTTTGATTACGACCAATGGATAGGTGTGGCTCCTATGGTTGAGTATCATCAAGCAAGAGTAAGTCAAAATGGCGGATGGCATATCTACGATTACGCTTTGGGATTCTTGGCAGGTTGGGGTGCTCACCCACTTGACTTGGCTCAATTGGGCATGAATACTGACGAAACTGGCCCTATTAAGATTGAAGGCACAGGTATGTTGCCAACTGCGGGTATCTTTGATACTGTTTACGATTGGGATATTCTTTTGACTTATGAGAATAAAGTTAAATGTAAATTCTCAACTCCAAAACATGTAAGAAATCACTTAGAGCCATATAAATTCAATCTTGTCAGAACTCCGCAAGTGGTGTTTGTTGGCGACGAAGGCTATATAGGCGTGGATAGAGGCGAGATTTCTTACTCGAATCCAAGGCTAGATAAATTAGTCTTAAAGCCTAGCGATTGGCGCGTATCAAGACTCTCAAGAAGATTGTACGACCATACAGCAAACTTTATAAATTGCTGTAAGTCTGGCGATACTCCTGTTTCTAATTTTGAAGCGGCAATACGTAGCGATACAATTTCTCACTTGAGTGATGTGGTTGTGCGTACAGGCAAGTCTATGGATTGGAATCCAAAAACAGAGCTCGCGGCATTAGATATTCAAAATCGAATGATGATGCGAAATATGCGCAAAGAATGGGCAGTCTAAAAAAAAAGACTCTTTGATTTTCAAAGAGTCTTTTTTTTAATGAAGAATGAAGAATGAAGAATTGAATTCAGTCTTCCTTGCGGGAATTGGGGTGTTTTAAAAAAGAATAAATGATTTTTTAATTCTCAATAATTAGGGAAAAGAATTTAACTTTTTCCATTCTTCAATTGTATTCCCTCGCTTAGTTTTGCGTGGTAAAACCAAGCGGTTGTCAGCTATTCACTTTGTTTGGGGCTACTTGCTTTGCGCTCGTTGTACTTTTTCATTTTAAAAGTACCAAATTCTCCGCAAGGAAGACTGAATTCAATTCTTCATTTTTAATTCTTCATTCTTCATTAATTTTGTGCTTGCAAAAGCAAAAAACCATCTCCATCGTTTGAGACCAACAAATATTTCATTATGTCAGCGTGGTGAGGGGAAAAACCAATTTGGTATATTTAAATGAAATTTTTTAAAATTAGATAACAAAATGATGAAAAAGAAAATTAAAATACTAGCGTTTTTCGCAATGGCTCTCTTTGTTTTGCAGGGGCTATATGGTGCGAAATGCTTAATAATTACAGGACAAAACAATCATGAGTGGGTACAGACAACTCCTGAGATCACTCATATATTAAATCTTACAGGCAAGATAGATGTCGAAGTTAAAGACAATCTTGATTTGCTCTCAGAAGCCGATTTCAAGGGAGTAGACTTCATAGTAATGAACTGGAATAATTGGCATCATAGAGACTTGCCTAGAAAAGATATGCCAGAGAAGGCTTCAATTGCCATAGAAAATTTTGTGAAAAATGGGGGTGGAGTAATTTCTATTCACGCTGCAGCAGCTCTTAATAATGTTAGCGATGGAATCAGACAGCTTACAGTAGGTAAGTTCGTTGGCGGAAAAACAAAACATCCATCTACTAGAACTTTTTTGGTTAATGTTATAAAAGATCATCCTGTCACAAAAGGGCTCTCAAGCTTTATGATCTATGATGAACTTTGGGTAGATCCAGAATACACAGAAAATGCTGAAATTCTTGCAGAAAGCTTGTTGTCAGTAGAAAGCGCAACTCAAATAAAAAGAAATCCACCTGTAACTGAAAACATTCCAAGCGTAGCTTTCGCAAAATATGGTAAAGGCAAATGTGTTTATACAACTTTGGGTCACGACTATCTCGCAATGAGATTTTTTGGATTCAGAACACTTCTTATTAATAGTGCGTTTTGGATGTCTGATATAAAGAGCAATGGTCTCTATATGAATAATATCGATCTCGACAAAGCTTTTGCAGAAATCGAAAAAGTTGCCGCATTTGGTCAGTTGAATTTAATGCATGATATGGAAATGCTTTTTATGCAACTCGATACAAAAAGTCGCGAAAAGTTGCTAGTAAAAATTGAAGAGTTGGCAACAAACGAAGAATATAGTGTTTCAGTTCACGCATGGGCTCGCAGAATTGTCGATAGCTATAACACAAAGCCAGAAGCTACAAAAGTAGTAAAAGTAAAAGCAGACAAGCAAGATTTGAAAGATCTTCTTGCTAAAGGCGATGCTCTTTCTGAAGACGAAAAGATGTTGGCTCTTGGTGAGTTTGCTAGAAACAAGTTTTTACCTGCATTAGAATTTGCAAAAGCAAATGCAATTGCAGAAAATAAGAATTTGGCAATGCATGCAATTTCTGCGCTTCCTGCATTAGCAAGTTCTAAAGATTATCCTTTCTTTGAAGAGCTCTATAAGAAATACAGTAGCGACCCAGGAATGATGCGCTATGTTACAGAAGCATTTTTAAGTGTGGACGCAGACAAATTTGATGTCTTCTCAAAAATAAATACTTGCGACGAAGAATCTATGCCTATGTACGCAATGTTAGGACATGCTTTGAAGAGAAATGGATTAGATTTACTTTTGGTTGAAAAAATCAAAACTGTAAAATCTGAAAATTGTGCTAAAGAATTGCTAACAACTTTCTTGCTTGCGAGCGATAACGACACTGTGAAAAATCTAGTATCTCTTTATGGAATCAGTAATGCAAGAGATACAGCGCTCACAAGAGCATTAGCAAGTTTTGCTGGAAACAAATTGGAAAGTTATGAAGGCACTCTTGAAGTCTTTAAAAATTCAAATGTTGCAATTCAAGCAAAAATGCTTCCTGCGCTTTCAGTTTCTAATTCTAAAGAAATTTTCAATGAAGTTATGAAATCTTTGGAAGGCGAAAATAAAGCTATTGCAAAAAATACTCTCAAAAAATGGAGAGATGAAAGCGTTCTTACAGAATTAGCAAAAGCGCCAGAATCTTTGCGTGGCGATGCAAATGAAATCGCAGCATCTATTATTTCTAATATGAAAGAATTGACAGATCCTCAAGTTGCACTGCTCGAAAAAATGCTCAGCTATAATGCAGAGAATACAGATGTTCTTAAAAAAGCATTTGATATAATAAATGTCCCTGTGACAAGAGGTGTAGCAGCTCGTGGCAATGCTAATCTTACAAAGGGCGCAACTGCAGAAAGTGTTTTCAAGCATGGTAAAGACGGTCATGCGGGCGAAGCTTCTGCTGTGATAGATGGCGATCCTGCAACTTATTGGGACGAAAGTGACCACAAAGGTAAATATGGCATACGTATAATTTTGCCTGAAGAAAAAGAAATTATTCAGATTAGAATATTTCCATATTCGCCTATATCGCATACTCCTATTGCTTTTGACGTTGTGTTAGACGGCAAAAATGTAATGCGAGTACAACGCGCTGTATATGATATGCATGGAAGATTTTTCTTTGATATTCCTAAAACAAAAGCAAAAACTGTTGAGCTTATTATAGACGGCATGACTGGTCCATCAGCTGCAATCAGAGAAATCGAAATATACTAAAATTATGAATAGAAGAAATTTTATAAAATCATCAATATTTGCGGCGGCATTGCCAACAATACTTCCTTCAAGTGTATTTGGTCAAAGCGCGCCTTCAAAAAGAATCAACGCAGTTTTCATTGGATGTGGTGACAGAGCAAGTCAAATTCTTGGCGGAGCTATGGCAAACACTAATTGCAAAGTAATAGGTGGTTGCGACCCAAAATCTGACGCTCTTGACAGAACTATTAATCGAATTAATAATCATTATGGCAATAAAGACGCGAAGAAATATAAGGATTATCGCGAAGTTCTCGCAGATCCAAATGTTGACGCAGTATTTATTATTACTCCAGACCACAATCATACACCTATTGCGATCGCTGCTGCAAGAGCAGGCAAGCATATCTACTGCGAAAAGGGTTTGAGTATTGCAATGAATTGGCGTAAAGAATTGAGAAAAGCTTTGATTGAAAGCAAAGTGACATTTCAATACGGAACTCAACAACGTTCAGAGTATTACACAGGTCGTGCAGTTGAATTGGTGCGCAATGGCTATATAGGCAACTTGCAAGAAGTAGTTCTAAATAGTCCTTGTCTTCCAGGAAATATCTTCCCTCCAGCATTACAACCAATGCCAGACGGTTTTGATTACGATCAATGGTTAGGGGTTGCTCCTATGATTGATTTTCATCAATTCAGAGTTCATCAACAAGGTAGTTTCCATATATATGATTACGCATTGGGCTACTTAGCAGGATGGGGTGCTCATCCTCTAGACTTGGCTCAATTCGGTATGGATGCTGATAACACAGGTCCTATCAAGGTGGAAGGTACAGGTCTTTTGCCAACTGCGGGTATCTTTGATACTGTTTATGATTGGGATATTCTTTTTACTTATGAAAATAAAGTAAAATGTAAATTCTCTACTCCACGTCATGTAAAAAATCACTTGCAAGGTTATACATTCAATATGGAAAGATACCCACAAGTTGTGTTTATCGGTGACGAAGGTTATATAGGCGTTGATAGAGGCATGATTTCTTATTCGAATCCAAAACTCGATAAAGTAATTCTAAGACCAAGCGATTGGCGCGTATCAAGACTTTCAAGAAGATTGTACGACCACACAGCAAACTTCCTCAATTGCATTAAGTCTGGCGAAACTCCTATTTCTAACTTTGAAGCCGCAATACGTAGCGATACGCTCTCTCACTTGAGCGATGCAGTTGTGCGTTCTGGCAAATCAATGGATTGGAATCCAAAGACAGAAATGGCAGCCCTCGACATTCAAAATAGAATTATGTGCAGAAATATGCGCAAAGAATGGGCAGTTTAATATAAAAAAAAGGCTCTTTGAATTTTCAAAGAGCCTTTTTTTTAATGAAGAATGAAGAATTCAAAATGAAGAATTAGAGGCACTCTTCCTTGAGGGGATTTTAGTCTTTTTTAATAAAGAACAAAACAGCAAAAGTTGCTTGTCGGCTTTTGAGGGGACTACGAACAAGATTAATTAACCATGAAAAATTATTTATTCTTTTTTAAAGCACCAAATTCCCCGCAAGGAAGTGTGAATCTAATTCTTCATTCTCAAGTATTCTTCTATACTTGAGGGCCAGCGTTTAAAAATTTTGAGTTCAACATCTGGTTGACTTTCTATATAAGCAGGAGCCTTTACACCTATTTTTTTCAAGTATGCTTTTGCGTATTGAAGTTGATTAGAATCTTCTGCGGGCACATCGTAAAATTCACGCAAATTTTCTAATTCTTTTTGCATAGCTGCAACACGTTCAGCCTTTGCTGGGTCTGCAAATTTGTTGAAGATTTCAAGTTTGTCTTCACGCAAATCATAATACTCTTTTTCGCCAAGCAAATAGAAGTCGATAAGCTTTTCGCCTTCTTGAGTAATCACGCCGTCATGACGACAAACAGTATGAATGTCATTACCGCCAGCCCAATAATGATAGTACAAAGATTTGCGCCAATCCGTAGTATTTGGGTCTTTGAAAAGAGGCACTAAACTTCTGCCTTGCATTTCTTTTGGAGATTCAATTCCCGCGACATCCAAAATAGTTTGAGCAAAGTCCAAGTTTTGAGCGAGTCTATCTGTGCGAGTTCCAGCCTTGATTTGAGAAGGCATACGCATCAAGAGCGGAGTTCTAAAACTTTCTTCATACATAAAACGCTTGTCGTAAATTCCGTGTTCTCCAATAAAAAATCCTTGGTCAGAGCTGTAAATTACTAGAGTATTTTCAGTCAAATTTTTAGCGTCAAGATAATCTAAAATGCGGCCAATTCCTTCGTCCATAGCAAGAGCTGTTGCTAGATAATTTTGCATATAGCGTTTATATTTTAACAAAATCAATTCATTGCCGGTCGCGCCACTTTCTAAAAATTCTTTATTTTTTGCATCGAATGCCTTGTGCCAAATTGCTTTTTGTTCATCATTCATTTCTGGAGGAGGCTCAACTGCCATGCGTTCAAAGCCCATGTGTTCTAGTATGCGAACTTCTGCAAGAGACAATGCTTTGCGGTCTCGCATATCGTCAAACAAAGTTGGAGGAATAGGAATATAAGCATCATCAAAAGCATTCAAGTGACGCAATGCGGGCTCAAATTCGCTATGAACAGCTTTGTAATTTATGAATGCCATAAATGGTTTGTTCTTGTCTCTGCCTTCATCCATCCACCAAAGAGCACGGTCTGTAATGATATCTGTGCAATAGCCTGTGTACTTGATTAGCTCTCCATTTTTGATGAATTCAGGATTATAATATTTCCCGAGCCCAGGCATAATTTCAACATAATCAAATCCAGAAATTTTGTTTGCAATGTGCAATTTGCCTATGATTGCAGTTTGATATCCACCTGCTTGCAAAAGTTTTGGAAAAGTCATTTGCTCTTGATTCCATGGGCTATCGTGGTCTACATATCCGTTTTTGTGACTATGCTTACCTGTCAAAACTGTTGCGCGAGAAGGTCCGCAGATTGAATTTGTCACATAGGCTCTATCAAAGACTATGCCTTGATTTCCGATTTTATCGATGTTCGGAGTTTGTGCGATGCCTTTTAAATCTGTGGCATAAACGCCTATGGATTGAAACGCGTGGTCATCACTAAAAATAAAAACGATATTAGGTTTTTGTCCTGCGTGCAAGACGCCAAAGCTCACTAAGAGACAAGTTGCAATAAATTTATACATAATGCCTGACACTAATATCCAAAGAAAGCTATTGTCAAGCGATTAACAAATTGCATGAGGCTAAATAAAAAAAGCTCTCCCGCAAAGAAGAGCTTTTTTAAATGCGGACAAACTAGATTTTAGTATTGTCAGCAATGATTGCGCTTTTTGAAACAATCAAAACATTGTCGCGAACATAAACGCCATCTTGCTCCCAAAGGTCAGGTTTGCCTTCGGGTGAGAGCTCAACGTTATTGCCTATACGAGCATTTTTATCTATGATTGCGTCTTTGATTTTGCAATTTTTTCCAACGCCCATGCTTGGAATTTTTTGCTTCTTACAAAGAGCTTTTTCTTCATCAGATTCATAAGAGTCTGCACCCATCATCACAACATTTTCAAGAGAAGAACCTTCTCTTATTATAGAACGTACACCTATCATGCAGCGAGTCAGTGAGCTGTTTGTAATCTTGCATCCATCCGCGATAGATGAAGAATCGAGCGCGCTCTTGCTGATTTTTGTTCCAGGGAGAAAACGTGAGTGAGTATAAACTTTATTTTTCTCGTCATAGAAATTGAAAGGAGCATCGTGACCTGCAAGCGCAAGATTCGTTTCAAAGAACATGCCAACAGTGCCGACATCTTCCCAGTATCCATCAAACAAATAAGCGCAAAGCTTTTTCTTACCTAACATATTTGGAATGATTTCTTTGCCGAAATCGAGTTCTTTGCCCCCCATAGCTTCAGCTAATGCTTTGCCAGAAAACACATAAATGCCCATTGATGCCATGCAATAATCGCCATTAGGATCTTTCATGTTTGCTTTGACTTTGTCGCTTACGAGCAGAGAGTCTACAACTTTTGGGTCTTTAGGTTTTTCGATAAATTCAATGATATTTAAATCATCGTCAACACGCATGACTCCAAGTTCAGAAGCTTGAGACTTAGGAACAGGTTTTGAAGCAATTGTCACGTCAGCATTAGTTGCTTTGTGTTGTTCTATCAGAAGCCTGAAATCCATATTGTAAAGTTGGTCACCTGAGAGAATCAAAAAGTAATCGTCATCTGAATGGCTGCCAAAGTGGCTCATGTTCTGACGTACAGCGTCTGCAGTACCTTGATACCAATTGCCGCCAGTGTCTGTTTGTTCAGCTGCCAAGATGTCCACAAAGCCTTCACTGAAAGAGTCGAATCTATAGCTACGACGTATGTGTCTATGCAAAGACGCAGTGTTGAATTGGGTTAAAAGATAGATTTTATTGCATCCAGAATTTAAGCAATTGCTGATGGGGATATCAACTAATCTGTATTTTCCTGCAAGGGGAACTGCAGGTTTGCAACGTGATTTAGTTAAGGGGAAAAGGCGTGTGCCTCTGCCACCGCCCATGATTATACTTATGATTTGGCTCATATTTTAATTTAGTTGTGTTGTTTTTTCTCAAAGCTAAATAGTTTTTAAAAGAAATGCGAGTAAATTTTTTCGGAACGATTGTAAATTTGACTTGTCCATAATTAACTGCAATTCTTGAATATTGACACGACGCAGATTTTTATCATTAAAAAAGAAAAAATATTATGAACTTGGCTGAATTAAATGACAAAGTAAAATCAAGCTCGGCATGGGTTTCTATGCTAAGAAGCGAAATGGGAAAAGCTCTGATAGGTCAGAGTTATTTGGTCGATAGACTTCTTGTGGGTCTGCTTGCGAACGGGCACATTTTGTTGGAGGGTGTTCCAGGATTGGCAAAAACGCTAGCAGTCAAGACTATGGCAAAGGCTATTGATTCAAAGTTTAATCGCATACAATTTACTCCAGATTTGTTGCCTTCCGACATCATAGGCACTCTTATATATAATCAGCAAAAGGGTGAATTCATCACACAAAAAGGACCTATTTTTGCGAACATAATTTTGGCTGATGAAATCAATAGAGCTCCCGCAAAAGTTCAAAGCGCATTGCTCGAAGCTATGCAAGAAAGACAAGTGACAATAGGCTCAACTACTTATCCTCTTGAACAGCCATTTTTGGTTTTGGCAACAGAAAATCCCATCGACCAAGAAGGCACATATCAATTGCCAGAAGCGCAGGTCGATAGGTTTATGCTCAAATTAAATATCTCTTATCCTAGCCGTGAAGAGGAGCGCATGATTTTAGATTTAATGGCAAAAACAAATCCTGAAGTGAGCGTTAATACTGTGATAAATCCAAATCAGATTTTGGAAGCTCGTAAGATTGTTGATGAAATTTATATAGATGATAAAATCAAAGAATATATAGTCAGCTTGATTTTTGCTACTCGTAAGCCTTCTGATTTCGGATTGAAGTTGGATTCAATGATTCAATTTGGCGCGAGTCCGCGTGCCACGATTGCAATTGCGTTGGCTGCAAAAGCGCAAGCATACTTGTCTAACAGAGCATACGTCACGCCTCAAGATATCAAAGATATTGCTCCTGATGTTTTGCGTCACCGTGTGATTGTCAGCTACGAGGGCGAAGCGGAAGGCATAAATTCTGAACATGTGATTTCAAAAATTTTAGACACAGTTGCTGTTCCCTAATTAGTCTGATTCATGCGAGAAAAAATTACAGACATGCTCAAGAAAGTGCGTCGTATAGAAATACGCACTAACAGGCAGGTAAGTGACGCTCTTGCAGGCGCGTATCATAGCGTGTTCAAGGGCAGAGGCATGAATTTTGAAGAATCGCGCGAGTATCACGCAGGTGACGAAACTCGTTCTATAGATTGGAATGTCACCGCTCGCACAGGCAAAGCGCATGTCAAGCAATACAAAGAAGAGCGTGAGCTTACTATAATGATTGTGGTTGATTTATCTGCTAGCGGACTCTTTGGTAGTTCGCAAGAATCCAAGCGTGAAAAGGCGGCAGAGCTTGCAAGTACTCTCGCATTTTCGGCTACTCGCAATAACGATAAAGTTGGATTGGCGTTATTCACAGACAAAGTGGAATTGCTGATTCCTCCTCGTAAAGGGCGCCAGCATATATTAAGATTGATACGTGAAGTTTTATTTTTTGAACCTAAAAGCTTGCGAACAAATATTGCTATTACACTTGATGAAATCAATAGAGTTTTGAAAAGGAAAGCAGTTGTGTTTTTGATAAGTGATTTCCTTCAGGGTGCCGATGGATTGTTGCCTACGGAGGAATCTTCTGATGTCTTAAAAGCTCTTACGCTTACGAATAAAAGACACGATTTAATTTGCTTTAATATTATAGATTCACGTGAAAAATTTTTGCCTGAAATAGGATTATTGAATTTGGAAGATTCTGAAACTGGAGAGTGTGTTGTTGTGGACACAACAAATGGAAGCGTGCGTAATGATTACGAAAAATTTAACACGCAAAGACTCCAAGATTTCAAGAAAGCCCTGAAAAAATCTGACATAGACCTGCTTAATATAGAAACTGATAAAGCTTATATAAATTCTTTAAAAAGCTTTTTTGATTCGCGGAGGAAACGCAGATGAAATTTTTAATTTTAGCACAAATCGCATTTGAAGAAATCAGCGAACCTTTTGGAACTATAGGAGCAAGCTATCTTGAACGCAACTGGATATGGTTTGTAAGCTTAGTTGTAGGGGTTTTGTTGGGTTCTGTTTTGAAAAAGATTTTCAAATCGAAACCAAAAGCTTTGCCTCCTGTAAAAGTTGCATTGCAAGCTTTGAATGCTCTTAAAAACTCAGAATTGAGCGATAGTGTTTTCGCAGAAGCCGTGAGTGAATTGATAAGAATTTATCTTGAAAATCAATATTCACTTCCCGCATTAGAAAGAACAACTCCTGAATTTTTGGCTCTAGCAGCCGATTCAGAAGCCTTAGGCGAAGAATTGAAAGATGGATTAAAAAAGATTTTAGAATTTAGCGATATGGCAAAATTCGCAAAATACGCATTTAATAAAAATGAACGTGAAGAATTATTTAATCTTTCTTTTGTGCTTTTAAATGGAGAGCTTGAACTTCAAAACAAAACGCAGTCATGACAAATTTTGAATTTCATAATCCTGAATTTTTATGGCTATTGCCTTTGCTTTTAGTGTTAGCTCTTTTAAAGGGGGCACGTGGCAAAAGGGCATCAATACTATTCTCTAGCGTGGGTATTGCAAAAATTGTTTCTCGAAAAAGCAAAACATCAGCAAGCAAATTTTTATTTTTCTTACGTCTTTTAGCGTTGTGTTTATTGATAATTGCAATTGCGCGTCCGCGTCTTGGCACAGGCTATAGCGAGCGTGAAGAAAGCGGTATAGATATAGTTTTAGCAATAGACGTTTCGGGTTCTATGGCCGCTTTGGAATTTTCAAAAAGTTCAGACAATTTGCTTACAAGACTAGATGCTGTAAAAACTGTAGTTGCAGACTTTATTAAAAAACGTCCGAACGACAGAATAGGTATCGTCACATTTGCAGCGAATCCATTTTTGGTTTCTCCTATTACTCTTAATCACGATTGGCTTGTTCAGAATCTCGAACGTCTTGAAATAGGCGTGATAGATGGTAGCGCGACTGCCATTGGTTCAGCTGTCGGCATGAGCATCAATAGATTGCGAGATTTGAAAAATTCCAAATCAAAAATCATAATTCTTTTAACTGATGGGGAGAATAATGCGGGCAAAATATCTCCTATTGCATCTGCTGAAGCAGCGGCTTCTTTTGATATAAAAATCTACACAGTTGCCGCTGGAAAGGCTGGAATTGTGCCAGTGGCACGAGTTGATAATAAGGGCAATCTTGTAAGAGACAGGCATGGCAAAGTGAGTTATGCTCGTGATGTTCAAAGTCAGATAGACGAACCTACTTTGATGAAAATGGCAGAGTTGACTCATGGCAAATTTTTCCGAGCAAATAATTTCAAAGAGTTGGAGGAAATTTATTCTATAATAGACTCGCTTGAAAAAACAAAAGTGAAAGTGCGCCACTTTACTAATTACGAAGAATTGTTTCACTTCTTTGCTCTTGCGGCTCTAGCGCTTATCGGCTTTGAGCTCTTGTTAGCAAACACAAAATATAGGAGCTTGCCATGATACTTTTCAATGAGGCTTATATATATTTTGGAATTTTAGCTCTCGTAATTTTATGCGTTTTGTTTTTGAGAAGCGCGTATTTAAAACGCAAAGCATTGAGTTTGTTTGCGTCTAGAAACTTGCTTCAAACTCTTTGCAATAATTACAGTAAAACAGCGGCGATTGTAAAAAATATTTTTATATTAATAGGTGTGGGATTGTTATTTTTTGCGCTCGCTCGTCCGCAGTGGGGCTACGAATGGCAAGAAAGCAAGAGCAAAGGAATCGATATCGTGTTTGCTTTGGATTGTTCAAAAAGCATGAATGCAGCCGACATCAAACCTGACAGATTAAACAGAGCAAAACTTGCAATTGAAGATGTAATTTCAAATCTCGATGGAGATAGAATAGGTCTTGTTGCGTTTAGCGGACAAGCATTTTTGCAATGTCCAATCACATCAGATTATGATTCTTTTAGGATGTCTTTAGAAGCAGTCGACACAGATTTGATTCAGCGTGGCGGGACAAATATTTCTGCCGCAATAGATGAGTCTCACAGTGCGTTTGGCGATAGCACAAATCATAAAATCGTTGTGATATTCAGCGACGGCGAAGACTTGGAAGCTAATTCTATTGCTCGCGCAAAAAAAGCATTTTCTGAAAATGTAAATATATATACAATTGGTGTGGGCTTGAGTGAAGGACACGTTATCCCTATTCGCAATGCTCGAGGACAGATAGAAAATCTTAAAGATGCTCAAGGCAATTTGGTGAAAAGCAAGTTGGACGAAGCTAAGCTAATGCAGATTTCAAGCGAAACAGGAGCTTTTTATAGTTCTTTGGTTTCTGACGGAGTCGATAAACTTATTGGCGCATTAAAACAAATTCCAAAACAAGAATTAGAAGCAAAAATGCGTCGTCAATCTATAGATAGATTTCAAATTTTTTTAGGTGTGGCTCTTGTTTTGTTAGCGCTAGAAAGTCTTATAAGCACAAGAAAATTTTTTGTAAGACGCATAAAATCTGTAAGTGTTGAAAAAATTGTTCCCATGATTCTATTCTTTTTAATAGTGGCATTGCCAAAAGAAAATCATGCTCAAAACTCAGGAGAAATCAGCGCTAAAGATTTTTTCAATAAAGCTGTCGAAAACTTTGAAGAAGAAAAATTTTCCGACGCAAGTGAGCTTTATTTAAAAGCAATAAAGGCTAGTGACGATTTAAAAATGCATAGTAAAGCATTTCATAATTTAGGATATATAGATTATCAAAATGCAAAATCTGCTAACGAAAAATTGCAGACGCAAAACGAAATTTTTGATAATCTAAATCAAGCTAAAAGCGTTGTCGACGAACTCATGCCTCAAGGCAAAGAGCTTTTGAAAGATGGGCTAATGCGTTTGCATAATGACAAAGAAAATAAGACCACAACTCTTGAAGATGAAGAGTTTCAAAACCTTTTAAAGCAGAGTATTTCTCAATGCGAAGAGCTTAAAAAGCAGAGTGAGGAAATTCTGAAAAATAAAAATTCTTATATGAGTGATTTATCTGCTGTAAAAAATTCTTTGGAAAAATCGGTCAAAAATTTTGAGAGCGCAGTGGATTTGGATAAAGAAAATGTGTCTTCCGCAAACAATAAGAATGTAATAAAAAAGATTTTTGAAAATGCGCAAGCGCAGGAAATTTTTGCAAACGATACTTTCACAAATTTTGAAGATGCTAAAAAAAATTTGGAAGCACTCATAGAAGAATTGAAAAAACTTGTGCGTGATGAAGATAATCAAAATAAGGATAATCAAGACCAGCAAAATCAGCAGGACAAGCAGGACAAGCAGGACAAGCAGGACAAGCAGGACAAGCAGGACAAGCAGGACAAGCAGGACAAGCAGGACAAGCAGGACAAGCAGGACAAGCAGGACAACTCTGAACAAAATAAATCAGAGCAAGAGCAAAGTCAAAATAATCAAGAGGAAAAAGAAAATCAGTCTCCTGAAGAAAAAAATGAAGACGAAAATTCTGCCAAACAAGAGCAAGAAAAATCTCAAGAAGCGAATCAAGAATCTCAGCCTGAAAATCCAAATGAGCAAAATGGAGAAGATGTAAATAAAGAAGAACTTGCCGATGCTCCAGAAGAAAAGGAAGAAGCTCCAGCGCCAAGTTCAGAGCCAACTGCAGGGCAAGAGCAACCTGCAGAACAAGCAGAAAATCCTGCACAAACAGCATCTCAAGATTTTCGTAAAGAAGAAGGTTCTATGACTTTGCGTGAAGCTATGCAACTTATGGATTCTGAAAAAGAGAACGAAAAAAAGCTTCCATTTAAAGGCTATGGAACAAGACCAGAAAAAACTCGAGACTTTAAGGATTGGTAAATGAACCGTATATTTATTCTTTTATTTTTTATTTTTTCAACAGGTGCATTTGCGCAAAAAACACAGGTGTCAGCTTCGTTTACACCAGACACAGTGCGCCCTAACGATGTTTTTGCTTATGTGGTGGAATTAAAAAATCTTGAAGCAACTCTCGATTTTAAAAACATTCCAATTCCAGCAGATTTTAAATATATAAGACAAGAAATATCTTCGCAAATGGCGATGTCTTTTGGCACAGGAGGCGGAGGTGTAAGTGAAAGAACTCAAATTATAAAACTGCTTTTTTCCGCTCCTCAAAAAGAAGGCGAATACAAAATCGATTCTTGGAAACTCAATGTAAATAATATCGAGCATGTGGTAAATTCAGCGTCAATTAAAGTCGATTCAAACGCAAAAGCTGTAATACAAAGTCAGCAAAATGTGTTCGGCAATAATTTTGGTTCAATGCGTCAGCAGCGTCAGCCACGTCAGCAGAGAGAAGTGGATTTGAACGCCGTAGTTTCATCAAAAGTAGAATTCAAAAAAGGCAATATTTATGTGGGCGAAAGTATCCCTTGTGATGTGAGTTTGATTATCGATAAAAAAGCCCTTTCAGAAAATGGATTGCGACTTGTAGGACTTCAATGTACAACAGAAAAGGCGGATGATTTCAGCTGTACAGGCTTTCCGTCAAGACCTCAAGTTGATGAGAGTGACGCAAAAAATATTTTCGTAAAATATAAAACATTGATTACGCCTAATAAAGCAGGGAATTATCAATTGGCTTTTGTGTTCGATGGAGTGTTTGAATCTGGGATGCCGACAGCTATGGATATGGATGTTTTTTCTGTTTTTGAAACGAATTTTTTTGGACGACAAATCCCATTTAAGCTTCCTGCGCAAACGGAAAATCTCACAATAAATCCTCTTCCGATAGAAGGGTGTCCTGATGATTTTACGGGCGCAATAGGCAAATTTTCCATAGAAAAACTTGAAGTAGACAGTGATTCTATATCAGTAGGAGAGCCGTGCACATTGAAAGCGAAAATTATTGGAAGAGGAAATTTCGACAGGATTTCTGCTCCTCAAGTGAAAGATGATGAAAACTGGAAAGTCTATAAACCAAAAAGTGAGTTTATAGATGAGAGCAATGGCATGAACTTTTTTGGTGCAAAGAATTTTGAATATATAATAGTAGCGCAAAAAGCGGATTTAACTTTGTCTCCTTCGCTTTCATTTTCTTATTTCGACACTGAAAAAGAGCAGTATGTCACAGTCGATGCAAAGCCTGTCGCAATGAGTGTTGCTCCCGCCAAAAAGCATAGTTCGGCTTCAGGATTATCTAATGAATCCGCACAGACTGTTGCAAAAGATGGAGGCTTTGAAATTTTAGATTCCTCCGCATTAACAAGTGAATCTTCGTTAAAGACTTCGTTATTTTTGACAAAAGAATTTTGGTTTGCGCAAATAATAATTTTATTGCTTGCCGCAGTGTTTATTAAGACACATTTGAATAAAATTAAGCTAGCAAAAGATTTGCCTTATGCAAAATTTTTAAGTGATAAAAAACTCTCTGCAAAGAAATCGAAAGAAGCATTTTTATTCGCAAATAAAAATAAAGCATTGGAATTTTTCAATTCCGCAAAAGAATCAATACAGTATGCGATTGCCGCAAAAGAAAGCGTGGAAGCTTTGTCTATCACAGAAAAAGACGCATTGCGTTTGCTTGAAAAAAACAATAAGACAATGCTCTTTGATGAAATGAAAATCTTTTTTGAGGGCTCTAATATGATTTTGTATGGAGGCGAAAACAAATCTGCAAGCGACTTAAAAGAGCTTAATTTAAAACTAAAAAATATATGCGCAGAATTATTAAAATAGTTTTTTTATTTTTTAGTCCGCTTGTTCTTTTAGGGCAGAGCAGTCAGGAGTTTTTTCATCTTGGTTGCAATGCGTATAGAAGTGAAAATTATACGCAGGCAGTCGAATATTTTTTGGAGTCTGCAAAAATTTCTCCTGACGCAAAGACAGATTATAATCTCGCGATAACATATGATAAGCTTGGAGAAATTGGTTTTTCAAAAGTTCATTATATGCGCGCTTTGGCAAAAGATCCTCGATTCAGAGAAGCAAAAGCAAATTTTAAATTATTTCTAAAAAAATATAATGTGGATAATCCTTCGAAAAATTATTTGGACGATTTTTATTCAGAATTATCAATGAATGAATGGGTCTTGATTGCAGTGATTTCTTTTTGGTTGGCAATAATTGCCTTAGTCGTGATTCCCTTGATTCAAAAAAAATCTGGCGGAAAAATTTTTGTAAGCGGAATATTTTTCGGATTAATTTGTTTTATATTTCTTGTGATTTGCGCAATGGCAATCAGCTTTTGGTTGAAATATTCAAACACAGCAATTGCGCTAAAAGATGATGCGCAAATCTTGATTTCTCCCGCAGAATCGGCGCCTGTTTCAGCTGTCTTGAATAAGGGGCAATCGGCTCAAATACTCAAGAGCGCGAATGGGTTTTATTTAATAGACACTGGGTTTGGCAAGCGTGGGTGGACAATTATAAATGAGCAAGAATCTGCATTTAAAAGTATTAATGAATAAAAACAGTTGACTTATAGCGCAATTTTAAAAGAATGTGCGTTTAAATTTTTCAAAAAATGGCTAATAAGAAATCATCTAAAAAAGACATTCGTCGCACAGAGACACGCACTAAAACTAATCGCGATGCTAAAAGTCGCTTAAAGACACTCGCAAAAGCAGTTGCAGGCGCAAAGGACAAAGAGTCTGCTGTTAAGCTTTCTCGCGACTTAGTCTCTGCAACAGACAAGGCTGTAAAGACAAACAAAGTTCACAAGAACAGAGCAAGCAAGCTCAAGAGCAAGCTCGCAAAAGCTGCTAACAAAGCTTAGTTTTACAAAATTTGTTTGCTGACCTTGCTTTTTTAAGGCAAGGTTTTTTTATGGAAAGATTCATTGGATTTTCACCTGATACTTTGACGCAGAATGCTTTGCGTTTGCGTATTTCTTTTTTCAAAACTGGGCGATATTTTTTTGTGGAAAAGCCCTGTAATATTTCTTTGGAGGCTTCGACTGCTGCAGAAGGTGAGAGTAATATCGTTGCCGAACTTAAAAAAAATCTAGGAAAAAATGAACTTCAAATTTTCGGGATAAAAACTCCATACGCTGTAAATTTTATAGACAAAGATGTGTCAGGATTATGCTTGATTTCTTGCGGTAAAGAAGAGGCAACATATTTGCGAAATTTGAATGGCTCTGAATTGATAGATTATGAATTTTTATTTTTGAGCAAAGGCGATAAAGAAGAAAAATCTTTCTTTATAGATTTGCCAATGCTTTTTGATAAAGAAAAAAATCGAGCAATAGTATCTCATAGATACGGTAAAAAATGTTCCGCAAATTTTGAATGCTTGGAATCTTGCGCAGGATTTTCTTTATGGAAAGTTAAGACAAAATTTTTGCGTCAACATCAAGTAAGACTCCATGCTTTCGAGTCTGGATTGCGCATCGTTGGCGATGCAATCTATGCAGAAGAGCCTCTTCCAAGATTATCTGAATTCAAAAAACGCTATAAAAAATTCGACGACGAAAAACCTCTCTACGATTCTATCGCTTTACATTTGGCTTCTATTTCTTTTAAGGATTCGGATGGCGAAAATATTTTTGTAAAATCAGATTTAGGAAAAAAGTTTAAGACAATGCTCTCGAAACTTTCGTTCAAATGCGTAGATGAAATCTGAAGATGTAAAAAAATATTTTGAAGACGCAAATGTGGTCTCTGACTATTCTTTTGCTGTCATGCGTGTTGGACTTTGGGCGTCAGAAAAAGTCATCTTTGAAAAACACATTAAAAAAGACGCTCAAATTTTAGAGTTAGGATGCGGCGCAGGGCGCATATCTATTAATCTTTTTAAGAGTGGCTACGAAAATATTTCCGCGAGCGATTATTCTTTGGGCATGATAGAATCCGCAAAAAATATTGTGCAATCATTGAATTGTCCTGTTCCTTTTGTTGTGGAAGACGCTCGTGATTTATCGCAAAGACAGAAAAATTTTTATGACGCAGTGATTTTTGGATTCAATGGATTCATGCAAATCCCACATCAAGAAGACAGACAAAAAGTTGTCGAGCAAGTTCATGAAGTTTTGAAAGAAAAAGGAGTTTTTATTTTCACGAGTCATGATAGGCGTGTGAAGCAAAATGCGAAATTTTGGCAAGAGGAAAAATCACGATGGGAGGCTTCTACGCACGATGTGATTCTTGATGAATTTGGCGACAAGTTTTACGAAGATGAGCGTGGATTTGTGTTCATGCATTCTCCTATAGAAGAAGAAGTGATTGCTCTTTTAAAAAAATCTGCATTCAGCTTGCTTTATACAAATTTTCGGAGTTCAATAGCTCTTGAAAATGATTATGTCAGGGAGTTTTCTGACGACTGCAGATTTTGGGTTTTTGAGAAAGGAAATGTGTGAAAACATTAAAATATGTAAGCGTACTTGTGGTTATATTTTTGAGCTATTTTTTTATGAGCAGTTCTAACGAATTAAAATTTGATGAGAGATTAAAAATCGTAAAACTAGAAAATGGTTTTACAATTTACATGTATAAAAATGTAGAGCCACCAGAAAGAGTATCGATGCGATTGGTCGTCACTCGTGGTTCGTTGAATGAGAATGAAGATGAGCGTGGTATTGCTCATTTTATCGAGCACATGGCATTCAATGGCACAACGAATTTTCCTTCAGGAAAAATGATAGAATATTTTCAACATTTGGGAATGGCTTTTGGTTCAGACACAAATGCACACACATCATTTAGCGAAACTGTTTACAAGATAGACATGCCTAGCAATGCGGCAGACATCACAGAAAAAGGACTTTTACTTTTGCGTGATTATGCAAGTGAAATTTTGTTTGCTAAGGAATCAATAGAGTCTGAACGAGGCGTAATTCTTGCGGAAAAAGTAGCTCGAGACAGTGCAAATTATAGGCTTTTTACAACTTTTTGGAATAGTATTTTCAAAGGCACAAATTTAGTCGATAGATTCCCTATAGGCACTGAAGAAGTCATATCTAACGCGCCTCGTGAAGTCTTTTTGAAATTCTATAAAGAGAATTATACTCCTGAAACAATCTCTGTTGTGGTAGTTGGTGACTTCGATGAATCGCAAATTTTAGCTCAGGCAAAAAAGCATTTTGCATCTATGGAGAAAAACACTCCGCGCCAAGATTGGCAGAGCGATTTGAAGTTTGGAAAATCTCCATCAAATTTTTCTGATTTGGCTATTCGTGCGGAATTGGTTGAATTTATCGATAAAGAATTGCAATCTGCAAGTATGAGAATTTCTGCTTTGTCAGAATCAAAATTCAAAGGAGATTCTTGGGATGCTCGCGCGCATTCAATGAAGCTTGAGTTGGCAAATTACATTCTCTCAAGACGCTTTGCAAGACTCAGTGCCGATGACGATTCACCTATTACAGACTCGAATAGTTTTTATTCCACAGAGATGGCAAACTACTCCGCATACTTGACTACATTGCAAGTAAACGCGCCTATAGGTAATCTAGAAAAAGCTAGCGAATTGTTATTTGAAGAATTCAGAAAAGTTTTAGATTTTGGATTTACAGAAAGTGAATTGAAAGAAGCTGTAAGCTATTTAATCAATCAGTTGGAAAACGAGGTTGCAATAAATCCAACACGTCCAACTGCGCAAGTCGCAAATATCATGGCGTCTGCAGTTGGCTCGAAGCTTGTGATTACGAGTCCTGAAGATGATTTGGAATTTGCTCGAAAAGTTTTAAAAGATTTTTCAGTTAAAGAGTGTTCTGAAATTTATAAAGAACAATTTGAAAACGCAAAAATTTTGATATTTTTAAGTGATGTGAAAAAAATAGAGTTTTCTCCTTTGCAAATTTTTGAGGAAGTCGCGAATAAAGAAATTCAAGCATACGCAGATGTTGCTCTCAAAGAATTTGCTTATAGTGATATCAAAAATTATGAGGGTTCTTTTGCAATATATGAGCGTGAAGATTTAGAAATTACGCAATTAAAGTTTGAAAATAATGTGCGTGCAAATTTCAAGAAAACAGAGTTTGAGGCAGATACTGTTCTTGTGAGAATTAGTTTTGGCGAAGGATTTTCTGGTTTGGAAAAACATCAAGCGCCATTTGCTGCTCTCTCGCAATTCCTGTTAGAAGGCGGGCTCAAGGCGCATAGCTATGACGAGATTACTTCTATTTTTGCGGGCAATGAAATTTCTATAAATTTTTCTATCGATGAAGAATCGTTTATCTTGAGTGGAAAATCTTCCACAAAAGATTTGAAAGAACAGCTTTTACTTTTGCGTGCATTTTTAAATGAAGCCGCTTTCGACAAAAAGATTTTGCCAAGAATCAAAAAACGTGTTGAAGAAAAATATATACGCTCGCAAACTACAGCAGAAGGAGTTTTTGACTCGAAAGTTGTAAACTGGTTTGTGAAAGGCGATTCCCGATTTGGTTTGCCTAATCGTGATGCTGTAATGAGAGTAGGTGCGGCAGATATAAGGAATTGGTTGGCTCCTATTCTTGAAAATTCTTATATGGAAATTTCTTTGGTGGGGGATTTTGATTCTGAAAAAGCGCAAAAATTAGTTGCTGATATTTTTGGAACATTACGTGTGCGTGATGAATTCAGAAAAGAACTTTCCGAAGAACAAAAAGTGACTCTTCAAGAAAAAGGTTCTGCGAAAACCTTCGATTTTGAATCAGAAAAATCAAAGGCGATTTCAACAGTTTCTTGGCAGAGTTATCCAATGAAGGAAATCACAAAAGCGAGAATTGCTCATATACTTGCTTCTATTTTAGATGATAGAATGCGTATTAAAATTCGTGAGCAAGATGGCATTGTTTATAGTCCATTTGCGTATAATATTCCTTCTAAGACATATGATTATGGATTCATTCATGCAGGAAGTGTTGCTGAAAAGCAGTATTGCGATAAGGTAATTTCCTTAATTGAAGAGTGCGCAAACGAAATTTTAGAAGAAATAACAGAAGATGAATTTATTAGAGCCAAGCTTCCACTAATGAGGCAAATCGAAATCTCCAAACGTAAAAATGCCTATTGGATAAATGTTGTGACAGCTTTGTCGCAGGCGTATCCAGAGCGTTTAGACTGGGCTAGCACTATGATTCAAGGTTATGAAGCCATCATTCTTGAAGATGTAAAAAATCTTGCTGCGGAAATTTTGAACAACAAAGACGCATACAAAATTAAGATACTTCCTTTATCTCAAGAGAAAAGTGTTGAATAAAATTATCAATTTTGAATAATTCACAAAAAACTTACCAATATGAATTTCAAGCGAATAGTTTTAAAAATAAGTGGCGAAGCCCTTAAGGATACAAAAGAAGGTCACGCAATAGATCAAGAGATTCTCAAAAATCTTGCGCGCGAACTTAAAGAAGTGACGCAGATGGGTGTTGAAATCTGTATGGTTGTTGGCGGCGGAAATATTTTCAGAGGCTTGGCAGCCTCGAAGAAAGGTGTCGATAGAACAACAGGCGACTACATGGGTATGCTTGCTACAACTATAAATGGATTGGCATTGATGAATGCTTTGGAAAATGAAGGCGTAGAAGTTCGTGTGCAAACTGCAATCCCTATGGAAAAAATTGCTGAGCCTTTTATAGTGCGCAAAGCTATCAGACATCTTGAAAAGGGCAGACTCGTAATCTTTGTTGCGGGAACTGGAAACCCTTATTTTTCCACAGACACAGCGGCTTCATTGCGTGCTGCAGAAGTTCAAGCAGATTGTGTTTTCAAAGCCACAAATGTTGATGGAGTCTATAATAAAGACCCAAAGAAATTTAGTGATGCTGTGCGTTATGAAAAAATTTCTTATGCTCAAGCAATCAATGAGAAGCTTGAAGTAATGGATATCACTGCGTTTTCTATGTGCGAAAATTCAAAGATTCCAATTTTTGTTTTTGATATGAATTCTTATGGAAATATCAAAAAGGCTCTTCAAGGAGATTTAGCAATAGGCACTTTAGTCAGTTAATTTAATCAAGGAAAATAAAATGGAAATTCAAACAGAAATAAAAAAATGCGCGGATGCAATGAGCAAAGCGTGCGACTTTGTAATTCATGAATTCGATACAGTCCACACAGGCAAGGCTTCTACAAGTATGGTGGAAAATGTAATGGTGGAAGTGTATGGTTCTATGATGAGACTCAAAGAAGTTGCCGCTATCACTACTCCTGACGCGCAAACTATACGTGTTCAGCCATGGGATAAAGGCGTTCTCAAGAGTGTTGAAAAAGCAATTTTGGCGGCAAACATTGGCTTTACTCCTGCGATTATGGGCGACGCAGTGCGTTGTCCTGTGCCTTCATTGTCTGGCGAACGCAGACAAGAACTCATTAAAGTTTGCGGTGAAATGTCTGAACAAGGCAAAGTTCGTGTTCGCAATATTCGCAGAGATGTTTTGGATATTCTCAAGAAGGCGCAAAAAGATTCTCTTATTTCTGAAGACGATTATAAGCGCACAGAAAAAGAAATTCAGAATCTCACAGACAAAAATATTGACGTAATATCAAAAGCTCTTGTCACAAAAGAAGCTGAAATTAAAAAAGTATAATTTTTCATGAGCACACCTGCTAAGGTTCGTCGAGTGGTAATAAAAATTGGCACTGCTGTTCTGACTGAAAAGTTGGGGCAGCTTGATATTTTGCGCATGGAGCAAATTGCCGCAGATATCGCAAAGCTTATCAAGAGCGGAACACAGGTTGCTGTTGTAAGCTCAGGTGCGGTTGGTCTTGGAGTTGGCAGATTGAATCTTGAGGCTAAGCCAAAAAAAATCAGCTCTATACAAAAATGCGCCGCAGTGGGGCAAGGTTTGTTGATTGAAACTTGGTCAAATATTTTCAAGAAACATTCAATCACAGTTGCGCAACTTTTGCTGACTCGTGATGATGTCGATAATCAACACCGTCACAACACTCTCAAAGAGTTAATAGACGAAATGCTCGCTGAAGGAATTGTTCCTATTATCAATGAGAACGATAGCATTAGCGCGGCTGAGTTGAATATTAAATTCGGAGATAATGATGTTCTTAGCGCATTGCTTTCCAGCCTTATAAAGGCGGACTTCTTGATGATTGTTTCAACTGCTCCAGGGCTGATAAATACTTTGGGCGATGGACAAGTACTCGAGCGAGTCGAGAAAATAGACGCGTCTATAAACGCGCTTGCAACTTCTGCAAAGACCGCCGCAGGCACAGGTGGAATGGTGACAAAATTGAAAGCTGCGCAAATTGCGACTTCATGCGGATGTCCTGTTGTGATAGTAAGTGGTCGATTAGCTAATGTGATTTTGCGTGTTTTAGATGGTGAAAATTTGGGAACATATTTTGCGGCGAACACAAAAAATGCTTCATCAAAAAAACGTTGGGTTGCTCATTTTGGCAAAACCAAAGGCAAGATTATTATTGATGAGGGAGCTATGAAAGCTCTTCGTGACAAAGGTGGTTCGCTCTTACTAGCAGGTATAAATTCTATGTCTGGGAATTTTTCTCAAGGTGATTTTTTGGATATAGTAAGTTCTTCAAGCAATGAAGTAATAGCAAGAGGTCTTAGCGATGTGTCTTGCGAAGAGGCGGTTGAATTGCTGAAAAATAAAACGCAAAATAAATCGCATACAATAATTCATCGAGACAATTTGGCTCTCTTATAAAAAATGGAAGCTGCTATACCTTTGACTCGTACTTGCGACGCAATGCTTATCCCTTCGGGAGTGAAAGTAAAAATTGCGCAAATGACTCCTGTGGAAATCACACATAAATTGGGTGGAAATTTCACAGTGAAAGGTCCTTTCGGATTGGCTCGCATAGAAGGTTCAGATGCTGATGCTTTGGGTCAAGAAATTCCTGCTGTCGAAGAATTGCCTTCTCAAAAATTCGAGCTTCCTGAAAAATCAGAATTGTGGGATGCCGCAAAAAGTGTTTATGATCCAGAGATTCCTGTCAATATAGTTGACTTAGGTTTAGTGTATCGTATCGAGCTTGTAAAAAATTCTGAAAACAAAAATGTTGTCGAAGCAGATTTAACTCTTACTGCTCCAGGGTGCTCTATGGGCCCGATGATTGCAGAAGATTTGCGTCAAAAGTTGGTTGCGTTTCCTGCGATAGATGAGGCAATTGTCAATATTGTTTGGGATCCCCCTTGGAATAGAGACATGATTACTGAAGAGGGAAAAATGGAATTAGGATTAATGTAATTTTGTGAAATTTCAAAAAATTGCTAAACTTTTTATATTTATTTTCCTCATTGTTTGTGTGGAAATTTTTCTTGGTTGGAGAGATGTTTTTGCTTATTTAAAAAATCTTACAGAAACAACTAATAGTCCTTTGTTTTTTATTTTGCTCATGGGAATTGGTTGTGCGTTTGGTTTTCCTGTTTCTTTTTGCTATATTTTTGCGGGGATTGGTTTCGGAATTTTTTTTGGTTGGATATATTGTCTGATAGGTTTGTTTGCCAGTGGCACACTCGCTTATTTGGTTGTTCGACTTTTCGTAAGTGAAGAAGATTTCTTGAAAATCATGAAACGTTTTAAATTAAAAATGAATGTTTCAAAACTTAAGTATCATGCCAATTTCTTTTTGCGAGCCATTCCAGGAACTCCATATTTTTTACAAAACTTTTTTCTTGCGGGAATAAAAACTCCATATCCAATGTATATAGTCATGTTGCTTTTGGTTCAGGGTTCTGTGGCTTTGGCAATGAATTTCATGATGGGAGTGCTAAGTGGTGGTTCATATAGAAAAATCATAGCAACGCTTTTGTTAGTTTTATTTTTGACTGTTGTGCATAGAGTAATGGCAAAAGTTTATCTCAAAAAACAAGAGATAAAAGAAAATAGCGGACAGATATGAAACTCAAAAAAATAGGAATTATATTATCTCTGTTTGTCAGAGGATTTTTTGGATATGGTTCGTATGTTCTGATTAATATAATATTTGTTTTTGTTGCGTTGATTGCATTTGTGTTTTTGTTGCCATTTAAAAATCTTAAACGCAGAGCGGTTTCATTGATGTTAATGTATTTTTCCAAAGCAATAATTTTTTCTCTAAATTTTTTCCAAATACTAAAAACGGAGTGTGTTGGCAGAGAATTTTTGGATAAAAAAAATACGATATTTGTTTCAAATCATCTTTCGCTTTTAGACGCAATAGTGATTGCTACTTATGTGCCGAATATTTTTGTTATGCTGAAAAAGAATTACGAAAATTTTTTTCCTGTGTGGGTATTAGTGAAGTGTTTTGATTTTATTGTGATAGATAAATCTTCACTTGAATCTATACAAATTGCGCAAGAAAAATGCAAAGAACTTTTGGCAAAAAATTGCTCAATTCTGATTTTCCCTGAAGGCACAAGAAGTTATTCAGGACGCATTCAAGATTTTAAAATATTAGCTTTCAAAATCGCAAAAGAAATAAATGCGGATGTTCAAGGTTTGGCTCTTTATCAGGAGGGCACCTTGCTTTCAAAAAGAAAACCACAATTTTTCCCTATACCAAAAGAATATTTTTGTCTTAGCATATTGCCAAAAATTTCGTCATCAGAAGTCAAGGATTCTGAAATGTTAGCGAATATGTCTCATCGCAAAATCGCAAAAGAATTAGAGCAAATAAAAAACAAGAGAAGTCATGATAATTTCAAAAGATAAAATCAAAGAATGTTTGCCTCACCGTGAGCCATTTATTTTTGTGGATAAAGTGGTAAATTTTTCAGAAAAAAAATCTATAGAGGCGGAACTTTATTTAGATAAATCGCTTCCATTTTTCGAAGGTCATTTTCCAAATAATCCTATAATGCCAGGGGTTCTTACTTGCGAAGCTTTGGCTCAAACAAGTGGCTTGTTGATTGCGCTAAGTGGAGAAACTTTAGGCAAACTTTTTTATCTAGCATCAGCAAATATGAAATATATGAGCGTTGCAAAAGCAGGTGATACTCTTAATTTGAAATCAGTGTTGATGAAAGATTTTCAAGGATTAGTTCAATTTTCTGTGGAGGCTTTTGTCGGACGTGAACCTATTGCAAAAGGGTCTATAGTTTTGGCGGCAGAAGAAAATGTGAAGTAATGAAAATTCTTTTGTTAAGAGGCAATCCACGCAAGAATGGCATTACTGAAATGCTTGTGGATTTGTTTGTGCAAGGAGTCAAAGAAGCCAACGAAAATATAGATGATATACATCTTTGTGATTTAAAAATATCAGAATGCAAAGGATGTTTTTCATGTGCAAAATCAAGCACTAGTCAGTGCATTTTTGATGATGATATGAAAGTGTTAAATACTAAACTTTCAGAATGCGATATTTTGATTTGTGCAACACCAGTGTACTTTTACTCAATGTCTACGAAGATGAAAATTTTTTGGGAACGTTGTTTTCCTTTTCTTTTGGGTTATGAAAAAAATCAAAATAATGTTTGGCAAAACACATTAAATTTCAAAGTCCGCAATAAAAAGTTTTTGAGTATAAATGTTGGCAGCTCAAGGTTTTTAGATTCTTACGACGCGCTAATAAAGACATGGAATACAATTTCAAATTCTATGGGCTTTGAATCTTTGGGCAATATAGTCAGGAGCGAGTCTGTTCAATTTTTTCATCCAAATAGCAATTTAGAAAAAATAGAAAAAATCAAAAGAGCTTTTGTTCAAGCGGGATATAGCCTTGCGAAGAATGCTTTTATAGAGAAGAAAATCTTTGATAATCTTTCTATTGAATTGTCAGAGAGCGATGAAATCTTTGCATATAATTCAAATCTCTTTTGGCAAAGATTAAAATCAAGAAGAGATAATCAAAAAGTTTCCGCTATAGATTTGATGAATATTTTGCAAAAAAAATTCAAAGCAAATGAGCATAATCCAAAAGTTGATGTCCTTATAAATTTTTCAGATTGCAATGAAAGTTATTTGTTAAATTTAAGTTCAAAAGAGTTCGCATTTAGTAAATGCAACAATGCAAATTTTGATTTAAAAATCAAAACCTGCACAGCTTCTTGGAATTCCTTTATTAAAGGACAGTCAAAAATCTTGGAGCAAATTGCTTGCAAAGAAATTGAGCTTTTGGGAGATATTCATATCTTTGCAAAGCTCAAAAAATACTTTGATTTAGATTAAGAATTCATCCCATTTTGCAAACTTAACGCGACAATGGGGGGCATTGAAATCGTGAGTAAATCTCTGTCTTGTGAAGCTTTTGAAGAATATTCAAAACCTGAAAGTCCATATTCTTTTTCAAAAAGAACAAGAGCTATTGCGCAATCTGAAATTTTTGAATATGCACATGCGACAACTTCTCCCACACATTCACTTTCATTAAAAATTTCATCGCCTATAGAAAATTTGTTTCCTGCGGTTTTGTGTTTTATTCCAACAAGAGCTGTGCTTATTCCTTTTTCACGATTTGCAAAAATGCTTTTTGAACCATTGAAATTTTCTTTATCAAAATCAATCATCCATTGAAGCCCGAGAGCAAGTGGGTTTTTTACAATCACACCTTCCGCATAAATATTAAAAAAGTTGCCTTCTAATCTTGCATTGAAGTGTATATCAGTGCCGCCGAGCTTTCCATCTATAGCCAAAGTGGAGTTTTTTATCGTATCAAATAATTTTTCCGCGACAGAAAGAGGCGCTAAAAATTGATATCCAAATTCACCTGTTGTGCCTTTGCGCAAGAGTTGTATTTGAGTATTTTCAAACTTGAAATTTTCTATGGAAAGATATGGCAAATCAAGTATGTCTTGCCCACAAATATCTTTTGCAACTCGCCATGCTTCAGGGCCGTCAACAGAAAGCAAAACGGTTTCATTTGTGATGTCTTTACAAGATGGGCATTTTGAAAATATAGAATCCAAGTAATTTTCATCCGCAATGGATTCCGCAAAAAGATAAATTTTATCTGATATATTTGCTACAAAACATTCTGCGCAAATATTGCCTGAGTCGTCTGCAAGAAAAGTATCGAGTACCCTGCCATAACGTAAAGTCAAAACATTTTCAGCCAAGATGGTGTCGAGAAAATCGAGCCCATCAGACTCATCGAACACGTAGCGTTTGCAAAAAGAAAAATCTGCGAAAAGAGCTTTTTTGCGTATCGCATCATATTCTTCTTCGAAGCTGGAAATTGATTTTATAGATTGCGCGCCATACAATTCTTCAAAGACAGCATTTTCTTTTTTCCATAAATCTTGTAGTATTAAACTTCGCATGACGCCTCCTTCTGAGAGATTATAAAATCAACAATTGTATTGAAAGAGCGCAAAATATGCACGCTAAGTTCAGGAACTTTTACTCCAAATCCGCCTTCAATGCTAAGCACCACTTCGAGTATATCGAGAGAATCCAATCCAAGTCCTGCGCCGATTATACTAATATCATCGCGTAAATCCTCAACCTGATAGGGCAGGTTAAGATTTTGTATTAACAAAGATTTCAATGTGTGGCAAATTTCTTTGCGTTTTTGTAGATTATTTTTTGTAGGAAGCATCGGAAATTTTTCAGATAATAGAATATTAGGATTTTGTATTGTCAATTGCAATTTCCGATTTATCCTCATTGAATAAAAGAATTGAGAAATGAAGCCCTGTGTAATAATTCCCTGCTATAATCATAACGACACTTTGAATGAAGTTTTGGAAAAAATATCTTTGCCTGTGATTGTTGTTGATGATGGTTCAGATATTCCAGTTGAAGCGAATGTTTTTGAATTACTACGTATTGAAAAAAATTCAGGGAAAGCAAAGGCTCTACAAATTGGTTTCAAGAAAGCAAAGACATTGGGTTTTACTCACGCAATTACTTTGGATTCCGATGCGCAGCATGACGCTAGTCTTATTGAAACTTTCCTCGAGTTGGCGAAAGAAAATCCTAACGATTTGATTACGGGCACTAGAGATTTTTCTTTGCAAGAGATTCCCGAAAAGAGAAGATTTCTAAATAAGTTTGCGAACTTTTGGTTTAAGTTTGAGACAAAAACTTTTCTTTCCGACACTCAGTGTGGATATAGATGTTATCCTCTTGAGCTTATCGAAAATTTAAAAATTTCATTCGGACGTTATGCATATGAAGCGGAAATTTTGGTAAAAACAGTTTGGGCGGGTCACAAAATTTTGACTATAGAAATCCCGACTATATATACGCAAAAAAGTCTAGCGACTTCCCATTATAAGCCATTTAAAGACACTTTTTTAATGTCGATGATGAATACTAAACTTTCATTTTTATCATTCTTTCCGAAAAAATTTCTGAAGAAAATTTCTATAAAAAGCTAATGCTAGAAAAATTACATAGTATTCTTTTTAAGAATTTTAAAACTGCAATAGTTTGTCTTATTTTATTTTGCGCATTTTGTATTTTTCTAATTTCGCGAACAAATTTTAATTCAAGTGTCGCAGATATTTTGCCTGTCAAAGATTCTATAATAAGTGAGCATGAAATTGCTTTAGAAAAATTCGGTCAGAGCAATTCTTTATATTTTTCATTGTCTGCAAATCAGGATTTTGAAATCGAAAAATTGGCTATTTTATTTTCTGAATCACTACGGGAAATTACAGAATTAAAAGATGAATTTCATGGAGTGGACGCTTCGTTATTTTTAGAAGATGTGCCTAAATTGCTAGCGTTTGCGCCTTATGCATTAGATGATGATTCTTTAAATTTGCTTGCGGAAAAGTTGACACTGGAATCTTTAGATAAGCGTTTTGAATATTTTAAAACTCAAATTGTAAAGTTTGGAGCGCAAGGCTACGGAGAGATTTTACGTAAAGATCCATATGGAATTCTAGATGTTTTTAAAGAACGTTTTGAAAAATCAAATCATGATAAAGTCGCACAAATGCAGGGGCAGGCGATACTTTCGCCAGATAAAAAATCTGCATTGATAATCGCAAATTTTAATTTTGACGCAAAAGATTCTAAAAAAAGCATAGAGCTAATTCAGAAGATAGACGCAAAAATTTCTGAATTTAAAAATGCGAATAATGGCGTCCAAATCACATATGTAGGCGCATATAGAATCAGTGCGGACAATGCAAAAATGGCGATGAAAGATTCTCTTTTTTGTGTGATTCTTTCTCTTGTCTTAATGTTTATTTTATGTGCGATTGCGTTTAATGGTCGAGTTTACGTAGTGTTTGCTTTTCTCCCCGCATTGATGGGAACTCTATTTTCTTTTGCATTGATAGGTTTAATTTTTGAAAATGTTTCATCTATTGCAATTGCTTTTGCTAGCATTGCCATAGGGATAAGCATAGATTACGCGATTCATTTTATGATAGGCAGCACTGCGAAAAAAAACTCTTCACTGGAGAATATGAGTGCTGTGTCAAAAAATATTTTGCGCCCCACGCTTATCAGCGCAGGGACTACAATTATTGCCTTTTTGATTATGCTGATAGTAGGCAGTAGAGGCTTTATGCAGCTAGGAATTTTTGGCGCTTTAGGTGTAAGCGCGTCTGCCTTTGCAAGTTTGATTATTTTGCCTGTGATATTTGCGAAGATAAAGCCAAAGCCGCTTTCTCCCACGATATTTGATTTTTTTGCAAAGAAGATTTATGCGACTAAAAGATATTTGTTTTTTTATGTAATTGTAATTTTCTTTAGCGTGTTGAGTCTTTTTAAAATTGGCGATATAAGTTTTGATGGAAAAATTTCATCTTTTAACGGTATTTATAAAGAGACAAAAAGCGATTATGAAAAAATGGCTAAAGACTGGTCAAACGCTTTAAGCAAAACATTAGTGATAGTTCGTGGTGAAGATTTTGATTCTGCCCTAAGTGAAAATTCAAAATTGTATGAAAAATTATCCGCAAACACTCTTGTGCAAAATATAGACTCGCTATCTCTGATTATTCCTTGCAAAGAAGCGCGTGAAAAAAATCTTAAAAATTTCCAAGCATTATTTCTAGGCAAAGAAGATTTGCTTATGGAAGTTGCAAAAAAACATAAATTCAAATTTGAAATCTTTGAAACACAAGCTCAAGTCAAAGATTTTTCTGAAGCATATAATGCATTGACTGAAAGTTCTTTTTCAAAACTTTTTGAGCACAAAATCAAAGAAGATGAAAGTGGAGTTTATATAGCAACTCTTTTCAATTTAGCTACTGAAATAGATAGAGCAAATTTTCACAATTCAATCAGCTCACAAAATGTGTTTATGGCAGACAACACATTTTTTGAAAATCATGTTTCGCAACTTGCAAAAGAGTGGATGTTTAAATTTTTCGCATTGTCATTATTGATTGTCAGTGTGTATGTGGCACTTGCTTTTAAAAGCGTTTCACAAGCATTAATAGTCATGTTTTCTGTGGCATTTGGAATGCTTTGGACATTTGCCATCATGTCATTTTTCGGGATAAATATTACTTTAGTAAACGCAATTTTTGTGATTTTTGCTGTGTGTATCGCAGAAGATTATGCTGTCTTCATAATCTTCGAACGCTTGCGAAATGAGAATTCAAACGCATTGCAAGCAGTCATGCTAGCGGCATTCACAACTATCATTGCATTCGGCGTCTTAGGACTTGCAAATCATCCAGTCTTGAAAGGATTAGGAACTACGGCGGCAATTTCAATTTTTTCAATATTGTTATCTAGCATATTATTTGCGTATCCAATGTCTCGCAAATTGAAAGGTAAAAATGAGCGTTGAAACAAAGTGGAGAGGTAAATCTTATGGCGGATATTTCGGACACAAATGTTTTGTTCTTTTGTTTCGCTATCTAGGTTTGCGTGCGGCTTATGGACTTTTGATATTTGTGGCGACATATTTTATTTTGTTTAAGCGTGGCGTTTATAAAGAAAGTGCTTCCTATTTAAGAGAAGTCATTGCGCCAAAAAAATTCACAATGATTTTCCATGTGTATAAACATATTTTTTCTTTTGGAAAAACTCTTATCGATAAGTGGGCATATTTTTATGGCAGTGGAAAAATCCAAGTAGATAATTCAGAGTCTGAAAAAATCGCATCTGAAATTCTTGCGGATTCTTCGATAATAATTGTTAATGCGCATATAGGAGCTTGGGAATTGTCGGGGTCTCTGCTTGAAAAAGTTTTCGGTAAAAAGGCGTATATACTAGGAATCAACAGCGAAGACGAAAATATTTTACGTGCGCTTGAAAAAGAAAAAACAGAAAAATCTCCTGAATTGATTGCGCAAAATAGCGAAAAAATATCGACACTTAGCGCGTATGCTTTGCTGAAAAAAGCATCTATAGTCGCAATGCTTGGAGATAGAAATTTTGGTGGCAGAACAAGTGAAGTTGTGTTTTTTGGAAAGAAAGTTCAGTTTCCGCAAAGTCCATTTATTCTAGCGCAAAAAGCCAATGCAAAAATAATTCAAATACATTGTATGCGCACAGAATCTCGAAAATATAAAATGTTTGTTTATGATTTTTCTGATTTAGAAGAACAAAATGCAAGCATTGAAATTTATGCGCAAAGATATGCAACGAATTTGGAATCTATCGTAAAAAAGCACCCATATCAGTGGTTTAATTTTTATGACTTTTTTGATTCTAATTCAGGCAAAAATGCTTGATTAAATAAGACTTTACGAACACACTAAACAAAAATTTTGAACATTAGACACCCCCTTGAAATATGCAAAAAGACCTATTAATAAATTCTCTTAAAGAAAAAGTAATCGCCGCATTGAATCTTCCAGGAGTAAGCATTGACGATTTACAAGCAGATGCTTCTTTGTTTGGCGAAGATGGGCTGGGGCTAGATTCTGTCGATGCTTTGGAGTTGGTTGTCATGTTGGAAAAAGAATTTGAAATTTTTATTGATGATAAAGTCGAAGTGAAAAAAGTTTTTTTCTCTATAGATTCTATCGCAGATTTTATTATCGCAAATAAAAAATCAGATGTCTGATTCAAAAGGTTCAAGCGTTGCTATCATTGGGATGGGGCTATGCACATCTGTAGGAAGCAATTGTATTCAGAACTGGGAGAATGTAAAAAAATCTAATGACTTTCTTTCTCCGCAAGAACTTTTTGAAAGTCCACGTTATGCTTCAAAACTTTGCGGAGAAATAAAAAGTTTTGATGAAGATTTTAAAAATTCAAAATTATCAAAGTGCGCTAAATCATTGATTGTTGCTGCGAAAGAGGCGTTAGCATCTGCAAATTTATCTGACGAACTAAAAGAAGAGTGTGGAATTTTTTTAGGGACTAGCATTGGTGGAGTCTTTGAATGCGAAGAAGCTTTGCGTAAAAATATAGAAAATTCTTCAGAAGATTTTTCCGCATTGCGCAATTATGAATGCTCAAGTTTATCCGATATGCTTGCGAAAAAGTTTTCTCTCAAAGGGATGCGAATGGCTTTTTCTACCGCATGTTCAAGCTCAGGGTTGGCTATAGAAGCCGCATGCAACGCCATCTATGATGGAAAAATAAAAGTTGCATTAGTATGTGGTGTCGATGCTTTATCAAGAATTACAGTAAATGGATTTGCTTCATTAATGTTGCTTTCAAATTCAAAATGCAAAGCATTTGATAAATCTCGAGACGGCATAAATCTTGGTGAAGGCGCAGGAGTGATGATTTTAGCAAATGAAGATTTTGCAAAAAAATCTTTTGCAAAAATTGCTTCATGTGCGTCTTCATGCGATGCTCATCATGCAACAGCTCCGCATCCAGAAGGCTTAGGTCTTGCAAAATCCATTTCAGATGTCCTGACATTTGCGGGAATTTCTTCAAAAGAAATCGATTGTGTTTGCGCTCACGGCACAGGCACAGAGGCAAATGATTCTACTGAATTTTTAGCGATGCAAAAAATTTTTGCGGATAATATTCCTCCATATTTTTCACTTAAAGGAATTTTTGGGCACACACTTGGAGCTAGTGGAATAGTCAATGCAATCATTTCTGTAATGGCGTTGAATGAAAAAATTATTCCTCAAAGCAAAGGATTTTGTGAAGCGTCTTTGCCGATTACAAAAGAGCCAAATCGAGATTTGAAAAATTTGGATATAAAATATGTATTATCTAATTCTCTTGGATTTGGCGGAAACAATTCATCGATTTTGTTGAGCTCTTCGAATGCTAGAGAAATCAAAAAAGACAACAAGAAATTATGCATTTATTCTAGTGGAGTAATTTCTCCTATGGGGAATTCTTGCTTTGAATTTTTTGAGAATTTTTCAACTTCAAAAAATCACAAATGTATTACGGAAAATATTTTGAGTACAGTTTCTCCTCTTAAAAAGAGACGTTTTGCAAGATTGCAACAAATGATTTTGGATTCATCATTTCAGTGTTTTGAAAAAATAAATAATGTAAATTATGATGCTGATAATACTTGTACTGTCTATGCAACAGGATTAGGTATGACATCTGAAACATCTCGTTTTATAGAAAATATTCTAGTCAAAAAAGAAGCTGAAGCAATTCCATCAGCTTTTATAAATTCTGTGCATAATGCGCCATCTGCATTGATAGCAAATGAAAAAAAGTTGCGTGGATTAAATAGTGCTGTCACTGCAAAAGAATTATCTTTTGAATCCGCTTTGTGGCAAGCTTGGGCACAATGCAAATACACAAATATTAGTTCAGCATTGATTTCTGCAGGAGATGAAACGCATCCTTTTATTGAAAAATTCAAAACAAAGCATGCAATTTATTCTCAGGAGAATTTGCCTGTGGGTGAAGGCGCAGTCTCATATTTTGCGATGTTGGAAAATGAAGAGTATTCGAAAAGCGCAGTGATGAAAATTCATTTTATAGAATTTGCGTCAAAGAAAAATTCAGCAAAAGAAAACGCACTTTGGGTTTTAGGCAAATTAAAAGAAAATGGTATAAGCGATATTGACGCATGGATTATTCCATCAATTGCAAATAAGTTTGAAGAAAAAATTTATAGAGAAGTTTTCAATTTGGTGAACGCAAAAAAGAGCGTGAATATTGAAAATCATGTTGGACAAAGTTATATAAACTCTGCGTATTTTCCGCTTGTGTCGCAACTTTTAGGTAAGGGGAAATATGCGCAATTTACAATTTCAAGCACAGGATGTGTGGCATTAACAGTTTTAGAAGTCTTATGAAAAAAATAATTTTAGGAATATTTTTTATATCTATTTTTTCTCAACTTTTCGCAGGTGAAATGTCTGAAAAAATGTCGGCTCTTTCAAAAACATATTCCAATTTGTATCTTGAATTTACTCAAGAACGCAATATCGATTTGCTTGAAGAAATTTCTATTTCAAAAGGATTTATTCTTTTTGATTCTCAAGGGAAAATGCGTTGGGAAATATCAGAGCCTTTCAAATCTCTGATGATTTACGATGGAGAAAATGAATCCAGTTTTGAGTTTGAAAACAATAAATGGAAAGCTTTGAAGCAAGAAAATAAACGTATTGGCAAGATGCTAGAGCAAATCAGACATCTTGTAATGGGCGATTACTCAGACAATGCTTATACTATTAAAGAAGAAAACGAATGTATAGTTCTTGTGCCTGTAAGTGACACGGTGAAAAAATTTATTTCTGAAATAATTATAAAATCAAGAGAAGATTTTTCTGCTCCTGAATATATCAAAATAAATTTTCCAAATGGGGATAGTGCTTTTATCAAATTTGAAAAAGTGCTTGTGAATCTCAAAGACTGTGGCAGTGCTTTTGATTTAATAAATGTTAAAGATTTTAAAATTGATTGATGAAAAAAGTTTTCACACTTCTTGTTTTTTTTCTATGCGTTTTTTGTTATGCTAACGAAATATGCAATATGCAAGGGCTGAGCTATACTCAACGTGGAATACTTGAAATAGACGGCAATGAAGACATGGTAAATATCTATGTTAAGGCTTCCAAGAAAGGGACTCTTATGCAAATGGATTCCACATTTGGAACTTTTTGCAAGTTAGGTGTAGACAATGATGGCGCAATTTTTTTGCTTGAAGCGCAAATTCCATTTAAAGAGGATTGGGTCAGAGAATATGTGTATAGAGATTTTCTAATTATTTTAGGAATCAAAAATTTTACGGAAGATGAAAACTATATAATCCAATTTTCTGATTTGAAAAATTTGGAAAATTTGGATAAAAAAATTCCAGAAAAAATTTTTATAAAAGACAAAAATTATAGTCTTAAATTGAATTTACTTAATGTAAAAAAGAAGCAGTAAAATGGAAAATCAAAGAGGAAAAATCGAAGCGGCAATAAGTGGAATTGGGATTATATCTCCAATTGGCAATGATATTGCGAGCGTTAAAGAAAATCTTTTGCTTTGTAAAGACGGCATTATAAATGCCACAAAAATTGATGTCAGACCTTTTGTTTCAAAGCTTTGCGCAGAATACAAATTTGATTTTTCAGAAGAATTAAATAGCGATGAAATATCTGTCTATACAGACCCATGTTTGCTTCTTGCAATTTCGGCGGCGCGCAGAGCTTTGCGTGATTCAAATATTGCAAACAATTTCAGCAAAGAGCGCATTGCTTTAGTTTTTGCAACTTGCAATGCAGGGCTTAATTCTCGTGAGCATGAATACAAAGTGCAGCGTGAAATTGAAAAAAAGTTCAATAAAAAAACTTACATGCAGGCGGAATTTTATTCTGCCGCAAAAGCTCTTTCTTGCGCGCTTGATTTGCGTGGAGAAGTTTGGGTTGTGAATACCGCATGTTCAAGTTCTACAGCGGCAATAGGATTGGCGGAAAGCCTTATCAAAGATGATAGAGCTGATGTTGTGATTGTTGGCGGTGCTGATGCAGTTGCGCTTTCAAACTACGCGGGATTCAGCGCAATAAAAGTTGTTTCGAGTGAAAAGACAGCGTCTTTTTCTGAGCCTGTCGGGATGAATATAGGAGAAGGTTCTGCATTTTGGATTATTGAAAATTTGGAAAAATGTAAAAATCGTAAAGGAAAAATTTATGGAAAAGTGTTGGGTCACTCAACTGGAGCCGACGCATATCATCCAACTCAACCCGACCCAAGAGGCGAGGGTGCGTATAGAGTTTTGAATAAAGCTATACAAAATGCGAATGTAAAACTATCTGATATCGCATGTATAAATGCGCACGCATCGGGAACTCTTGCCAATGATAGAGCCGAAGCAAAGGGCATTTTGAAATTTTTAGATGAAGAAAAAATTCTAGTGACGTCATCAAAATCTTACATAGGTCATTGCATGGGGGCGACAGGAATTCTTGAATCAACATTGCAGCTAATTGCTATGAATAATGATTTTATTCCGCCCACATTGCGCTTTGTAGGAGCTCGTAAAGATTGTGAAAATTTAAATGTTGCAGAATCTATAATTGAAAAAAAATATGATTGTTTTTTGTCATCTAACTATGCTTTTGCGGGGAATAATGCGGCAATCGTTGTGGCAAAAGAATCGGTAGCATCCACGCAAATCATTCCAGCAAAAAAGAAAATTGTAATTACTTCGCACAATACATTCACTCCTTTAGGCAAGGATACGTCTGAGCTTTTAAGCGCTTTGCAAGGCGGCGAATCTTCTATAAAAAAATCCGAACGATTCAATGTGGAGAATGAAAACTTTTCTTACGCATCGCTCATGCCAAAGCTTTCTGCTCGTGATTTAGATAGGCGAATTGATTTTAGCGGCATGAGTATAATAGGCACATATGCTACAATGGTTGCAAAAAAAACTTTGGAAAAAGCAGATCTAAAAGTGACAAAAGAAAATTCCGAAAATATATCGCTGACACTATGTGTGTGTCGTGGAGCAGATGAATCTGCACATGTCGAAAGCGTTTTTTCAAGTGATGAATATAAAGGCAATGTTGCTTCTTTTTCAAATATCACCGCAAATTCTACTGCGGGTTGGGTGTCGAAAGCTTTGGAAATTAAAGGAGCAAATATTACTCTTACTTCTGGCTTAAATTCAGGAATTCAAGGCATTATGAATGCTTGTAGAATAATTGATTTTGATGAAGCAAAATTTGCAATGGCAGTTTGTGCTGATGAAGTTTTTGCGCAACAATTATCAGGTTATGCGAATGCGGGATTTTTGTGTGACAATAATCAAGCAGCAGATTTTAAATCGAATTTTGATAATGATTTTCAAACCGTTTTAGGCGAAGGCGCATGCGCATTTTTGCTAGAAGAGGAAGCTAATGCAAAAGTAAGAGGAGCGAATATTTTAGGCACGATTTTAGCATATTCATGCAAGACTTTTTGTGATGATTTTTGTTCGGAAAACCTTTCTGAAGAAGCATTGCTTAGCGCCACAAAAGAAGTTTTAGAAAAAGCAAATATGTCTGCAAACGAAGTGGATATCATTGTTTGGGCTCCTATGGGCAATGCTCAGGACAAGAAAATTTTAAACATGGCGGAAAAATTTTTCAACAATGCAATTCTATTAAATACCACTTATAATTTGGGCTATGTAGAAACCTCGTCTGTTGCGATAAATTTATCGGCATGTCTTGAATCAATAAAAAATGGTTCAGATTTTTGGGAACAAAAAATTGGAACTAAAGGCAAAAATAATTGCGCGCAAAAAGCAAAAAACATTTTAGTTTTAGCAAGTAGCCATGTGGGTAATAACTATGCGCTTCTTATAAATCTTTAGTATAAGCTCCGATAAAATCATTGCTCCATTCAAGGAGAACGCTTGACCAAGAAAGTCCAACTCCAAAGGCAGACAAAACAATTTTTTGACCTGATTTCAAACGGTGATTTATTGCGGCATCGGCAATCGCAATCCCAATGGAAGAGCCACCGCAATTGCCTATATCAGACATTTTGAAATACAATTTTTCTTCAGGAATATTTAATTTTTTAGCAGAGTGACGTATGATTTTTTCGCCTGCTTGATGAAAAATAAAAAGGTCTATATCAGAAATTTTTAGTGAATTTTTTTCGAGCAAACTATTTATAGATTGTGGAATAACTTTATTTGCAAAAGAAAAAATCCCAATCCCATTTATATACATATTATAGTTTGTGCGAATATTCCCATTTACATCTTTTGTTTCAAGAAAATCTGCATCACTTTTTTTATGGCGAAATCCAATAGCGGGAATTATTAAGTCTTTGTAAGACGCGCCATCTGTACCAAAATCAAAATCACATATCCCGCCTGAATCACAGAGTTCAAGCAGAGTCGCGCAAGCTCCATCTCCAAAAATTGTCACAGAACTTTTATCAAGAGGATGTATTGTGCGTGTGACGGTGTCTCCTGTTAATAGCAAAACTTTTTTTGCCATTTTAGATTTTAAATACGCATTCGCACACGACAATGAATACACAAATTGTGAGCATCCCAAATTTATATCAAAGGCCGCACAGCTTTTTTTAAGAGACAATCTATCTTGCAAAATACAAGCAGTTGTTGGCATTAAATAATCAGGAGTTTGAGTTGCCATAATCAGCAAATCAATTTCGTCTTTATTGATTTTTGTTTTTTCAAACAAGAGGCAAGCGGCCTCAAAAGCCATATCAGAAGCGCACATATCAGCGGAAGCTCGTCTGCGGTTTTTTATTCCCGTCACACTCGCAATTTTTTCCATGACCTCTTTGCCAAAACGTTCACAGAGCTCGTCATGAGTCAGTGAATCTTTAGGCAAGACGTAAGAAATTGCTTTAATTATTGCTTTCAAAAATTATTGCTCTGCGGGTGTAGGGCGAGGAAAAAGAATCACAGGGTCTGACACTTTTGCATTTGTCAAAGATTCTCCCCAATTGAGATTTTCTCCGAAAAGATTTATCTCTTCGTAAGATAACAAAGATAAAATTTTCTTACTTATATCAGGCATTACTGGAGTCAAAGCAACTGCCGCCAATCTCAATGATTCTGCCATATACGCAAGTGAAGTATCCAAAGAATTTTTTAGCGCTGGGTCTTTTGCAAGTTTCCACGGAGCCTTTTGTTCCGCATAACGATTGATTCCACGAATGAATGTGAAAATTTTATCCAACGCAGTATGGAATTGCATAGAATCAAAGAGAGGGAACAATTCTTTTTTTGTTGTTTCCCAAAGATGTTTCAATTCTTTTTCAGCATCGTTATTTTCAGAAGGAGTTGGAATAACGCTTTCGCAATAACGCTTGGTCATGTTCAAAAGACGGCTCACAAGATTGCCTAGGTCGTTGCCCAAATCGCTTGTGTAGCGAGTGAAAAATAGGTCGGCAGAAAAATCACTGTCTTGACCAACATTCATTTCACGCATTAAAAAGTATCTGAAAGAATCCGCACCAAACGCATTAATCAAATCTAAAGGATTCACAATATTGCCAAGGCTCTTAGACATTTTTTCGCCTGCAGTCATCCACCAACCGTGAACCAAAAGAGATTTTGGCAATTCAATATCAGCAGCTTTAAGCATTATAATCCAATACACAGAATGTGGTGGAACAAGAATATCTTTGCCTATCACATGATAATCGACAGGCCAGTAATCCTTGAAAGAATCAGTGCCGTAGCCGACCGCTGATATATAATTTACAAGAGCGTCAAACCAAACGTATGTGACAAAATTTTTGTCGAAAGGCAATTCAATCCCCCATTCCAAGCGTTCTTTAGGACGTGAAATACACAAGTCATTGAGTGGTTCTTTCAAGAATTCCAAAACTTGTTTTGCTCGAAAGCGAGGGAAAATAAAATCTTCTGTTTTTGAAATATAATCGCGCAACCAATCTTGATATTTGCCAATTTTGAAAAAGTAATTTGATTCACTAATTTCAACAACATCTCCATAAATCTCAGGCCATTTGCCTTCGACTTTATCTTTCTCTTGCAAGAACTGTTCTTGTCGAGTCGAGTAAAAACCTTTGTAATCGTCTTTGTAAATTTCTCCCTTATCAAAGAGCTTTTGCAAAAGAGTTTGAACTACTGATTTGTGACGAGGTTCAGTTGTGCGAATATAATCGTTGTTGGAAATATTCAACGCTTTGCATAATTCTTGAAAAGCATGAGCATGTTTATCACAAAATTCTTGAGGAGTGAGTTCAGCTTTCTTCGCGCTTTGTTGAACCTTTTGTCCATGCTCATCGAGTCCAGTCAAGAAGTGGACATCTTTGCCACGGAGTCTGTTGTAGCGAGCAATGACATCTGTCAAAACTTTCTCGTAAGCGTGACCTAAATGAGGGTTGCCATTAGCGTAATCAATGGCTGTTGTAAGATAAAATTTTTTCATGTGTTTACAATGATTGCCAAATGAAAAACTTTGTCAAATTCTTTGATATTTAATGATGCCGTTTACAAAAGTTTTTTGGACATTGAATTCAGAATCCAAGATGACCAAATCGGCAGGGTAGGATTTTTTGATTTGACCTGTTTTCAAATTCAAAGATTTAGCAGGGGCTGTGCTTGCGCAGTAAATTGCATTTTTTAAAGACACGTCAAGCGACATTAAATTTTTCACTGCTTCGTTCATTTTAAGAACGCTACCTGCAAGAGCATTCGTTTTTTTGACTCGTGCTTCGCCATTTTTGAGTGAAAGGGCAATGCCTTGCATATTATAATTACCGTCCTTGAGACCTGCCACATTTATAGCGTCGCTAATCAAAATGATTTTTTTGAAATCTTTTACATTAAATAAAAGACGCAAAACGTCTGGAGTAATATGAATAAAGTCTGCAATGATTTCGAGAAAAACATCATCTAAATGAAGCCCTGCACCGACAATGCCAAAGTCTCGCGAAGTCATAGGTGCGCAACGATTGAAAAAGTGTGTGATATTTTTTAGCCCTAGCTTGTGTGCCTCTAAAAATCTATCGTAAGAAGCGTTGCTATGGGCTGCCGACAACACAAATTCACTTGCGAATTTTTTTGCGAAAGAATTATTTTTATCACATTCAGGAGCGTAGCTAATTTTGCCTATTTTAAAAATTGAATTCAATTCATCTATCAATTTTAAATTTGGTTTTGTGATAAATTTTGGATTTTGCGAGCCGCTCATTTTCTTGTTGATGAAAGGTCCTTCAAGATGAGCGCAAGGTATTTTGCAAAATTTGTTATCGTAATTTTTTAATGCTGCAAAAATAGATTTCAACTTTTTTTCAGAGACGCACAATGTAGTTGGAATCAGCGTTGCAACGCCTTCAGACAATTTGTATTCGGCAATTTTTTTGACATCAGAATTTTTTGCGTTGGAAAAATCCGCACCTAATGCGCCGTGACAATGAATATCAATAAAAGCAGGGCAAAGAAAATTATTTTTTGCGTCAATGATTTTGTCTTTTTTCGATTTCTCAAAAGCGCCTTGTCCAAAGTCCACAATCAAAGAATTTTCAATTCGCAAAAAAGCATTTTCAATAATCTTGTTTTGCAGAACGATTTTTGCATTTTTAATTATTGTCATTTTAGTGATGATACCCTGTTTTTGCGGTGATAGTTTTGGCTCTATAAAGTTGTTCAAGCAAAAATGCGCGCGCGAATTCATGAGTAAAAGTCATAGGCGAAAAGGAAACAATTTTTGTGGCTTTATTTTTGACTTCTTGCGAAAGTCCATACGCTCCGCCTATTATAAAAAGACTATTAGGATTATTTTCTAAAAGTTTTGAAAATTCTTCTGACGTAAAAGTTTTACCCTCTTGACTCATCACAAAAGTCGAGCCTTTGAATTTTTCAATGATTTCCAAAAGCTTCTCACTTTCTTTTTGCAAAGTGGAATCTTTGAGCACAGAAATTTCTATATTATCGAATCTAGTAATTCTTTTTTCGTAGTCGTTGCACAAAGAAGAAAGCTCTTGATTCTTCATTTTTCCTATGACTGCAAGCTTTATCATTTTTCTAGAGTATTAGTTTTTCGAAGGGCTAAAATTATAAAAAATATTCCCACAATTATTGTGAATATAGAATAAAATGTTCCGCGACTTAATCCCAATAAAAGAGAAATCCCAACGTCAGGCTCACGGAAGATTTCGCAGAAAATCCTGAAAATTCCGTACAGAACCAAGAATTCGCCAGACAACATACCTGCTTTAGGTTTATGTTTCCAGAATCTAAATTGCAGATATAAAAATAAAATTAATCCTTCAAAAAAAGCTTCGTAAAGTTGTGATGGATGGCGTGCTAAAATTTGGTCTATGGGTAGATGTGGCGCGCTTTCTGGAAATATCATTGCGAATTTTGATTCGCTTACTTTTCCCCAAAGTTCGCCATTTACAAAGTTTGCGAGGCGTCCTAAAAAAATCCCTGGGCATGCGATTGTCACAACTAAATCGCCCACTTCAAAAAACTTCAAATTTCTGCGTTTTGCGAAAATGTAAATGCTCAAAATTACGCCAATGAATCCTCCATGACTCGCCATTCCGCCTTTCCATATTTGAAATGCAATCAAGGGGTTTTGGAAAAATGCAACGTAGTCATAAAAGAACATGTATCCTAGTCTGCCACCTATTATGATGCCGAAAAGCAAATAGGTAATCAGTGAAGAATTGTCATCATAAGTCAGACGCGAACGCTTCTTTTTTGTGTAGAGAGTCAGTAGTAGTAAACCTATGATGAATCCCGCAAAATACGCCAATCCATACCAGCGCACTCCGTCTATGAACCAGTCTTGCGGAAACCTTATCGCATAGGGGTCAAAATCGACCACATATTTCCCTGAAAAAAGATTGAACATAATTTAAAGAGTTGTTTAACTATATTATTATAAATTGCGAGTTTATTTTATGAATGAATTTAATATCAAATCTTTAATCGAAAACCGCTTCGGCGAAAATTACGAGTTGCACGATAAATATGTGAATAGAACTTTATCAAAAGTTCTTAGAACTATAGGCTTTAATAAGACTTACAAAAGTGCAAAAGGCGCATATCTTTATGATGAAGAGGGCAACGCTTATCTCGACTTTCTTAGTGGCTATGGAGTCTATGGTATTGGACGCAACCACCCAGTTGTAGGCAAGGCGATTAAAGATGCTGTTGATATGGATTTATCGAATCTTGTTCAATTAGATTGCGCTTTGCTAAGTGGTCTTTTGGCAGAGGAATTGGTTTCTCTTACAGGTCCAAGACGTGATGCGGTTTTCTTTTGCAATAGCGGAACAGAAGCAAATGAAGGCGCAATCAAGTTTGCAAGAGCTCACACAAAAAGACCTAGAATGCTTTCTTTGCACGGAGCTTATCACGGTCTGACCTATGGCTCATTGTCTCTTACAGTGAGCAAGAATTTTCAAGAAGGTTATGGTCCTCTTATCCCAGGCTTGGGCGAAGTTGAGTACGGGAATCTCGAAGCTCTTGAAAACGAGTTGAAAAGCAAAGATGTTGCAGCATTTATTTTTGAACCTGTTCAGGGTAAAGGAGTCTATTATCCTCAAGACGATTACTTTGTAAAAGCTCAAGAGCTTTGCAGAAAATATGGAACTTTATTTATCGCAGACGAAGTTCAAACAGGCTTTGGCAGGACAGGGAAAATGTTTGGTTATGAGCATTGGAATTTAGATCCTGATATAATCACAGTAGCAAAAACTTTGAGCGGTGGATACGTTCCATGCGCAGCATTTATCACAACTAGAGAGATTCATCAAAGCTCGTTTAGCTCGATGGAAAAATGCGTTGTGCACTCTACTACTTTTGGACGCAACAATCTTGCAATGGTGTCTGGTCTTGCGACTATAGACGTTTTGAAGTCGGAAAATTTGGTTGAACAATCAAATATAATGGGCGAAAAATTGCGCGCAAAAATTCGCACACTTCAAGATAAATACGATTTCATAAAAGAAGTTCGTGGACTTGGTCTTATAATTGCAATTGAGTTTCAAGAGCCTAAAAAACTCACAACAAAGTTGGCATGGAAAAGTCTTAAAGCCGCAAATCAATCTTTGTTTATACAAATGATCGTGACAATGATGATGGAAAATCACCGCATACTTACTCAGATTGCAAGCCACAATATAGATGTTCTTAAAATTTTACCTCCATATGTGATTACAGATAAAGAGATAGATTTATTTGTGAACGCGCTTGATGACACTTTGAGTAAAGTAGGTAATGTTGCGTCTAATTTGCTAAATTTTGGCAAAAGACTTTTAAGTGCTGCTAGCGAAGAAAAAGCTAGTAAGAAAAAATTAGAATCAGAAAAAAAGGGATGATTTCTTATCAGGAGTTTTGTTTGAATTGCGAGAAACTTTTTGAGCGAGTCTCAAAAGCCTGTAATGCGTGTTCAAGAAATTTAAACTCAGTTAAGATATTGCCTGTGACGAAAACTCATAGTGTCGAAGCCGCATTCTATGCCTTCGAACGAGGATTTTTGAGCGTTGGAGAAAATAAAGTTCAAGAAGCGATTTCAAAAATTCCTCTTGCTCCTGAGTCTTTGAATTGGGAGTTGATAGGTCATTTGCAAAGTAATAAAGCAAAGCTTGCCGTAAAAAATTTTGCGAGAATTCAAAGTGTGGATAGCGAAAAACTTTTGCAAAAAATAGACGCAAATGCTTTTGAAATAGGTAAAGTTCAAAGAGTGCTATTGCAGATAAACGCAGGCGCAGATCCAGCAAAATTTGGGGCTGACGCAGATGGGGCGGAAAAACTTTTCTTGTGCGCAAAAGATTGCAAAAATATTTCTCTTGAAGGATTGATGACTATTGCGCCTTTAGATAGCGATTTATCCGTGGCAAGAAAATGTTTTGCGAACTTGCGAAATATTAAAGAGAACTTGGAAAAAAAATATAAAGTTTCGCTACCTGAACTTTCAATGGGAATGACATCAGATTTAGAATGCGCAATAGAAGAAGGCGCGACAATTATCAGAGTCGGCACGGCTTTATTTGGAACAAGATGATATGTTTTTTACGCTCGAAAATTTGATTAAAGAAAATTTTGCGAAAAAATCTTTTGCTGTTTTGGGAAGTCCTATATCTCATTCTTTGAGCCCATTGATGCAGAACAAGGCGTTAGATTTTTTGAAAATTTCTGATTCAAAATATTATGCTTTTGATATCGCTCCTGAAAAATTGGGAGAAGCGTTAGATTCTTTTTTAGATAAAAATTTTTGCGGATTAAATTTAACTATTCCGCATAAAAGTGAGGCGTTTGATTTTGTAAAAAATATTTCTGACGAAGCAAAAACTTTGGGCGCGTGTAATGTTTTGAAAAATATCAATGGGCAATGGCACGGCTTTAATACTGATGTTTATGGCATCGAGAAATCTTTAGAATGTGAGTTGAATTTTTCTTTGCGTGATTCTACTGTGTTGATTTTCGGAGCAGGTGGAGTTGCAAGAGCTGCGGCATTCAAAGCATTTTGGAATGGAGCAAGAAAAGTTTATATTGCGAATCGTTCTAGAGAACGCTTGGAGTCTTTGCTTGCAGATTTACATAAACATGGATTTCTTGCGCAAGAATTTTCAGAAGAAAACTTAAATGAAATTTCTCTAATAATAAATTCAACTTCTGTTGGTCTTAAAGATGGAGATATTGCAATTTGCGATTTTTCAAAATTCAAAAAAGATGTCTGTTTTTTTGATACGGTTTATAGAGCAGGCAAAGAAACAGTATCTGTAATGGCGGCAAAACAAACACAATTGCGTGTTTGTAGCGGATTATCTATGTTGGGATATCAAGGGGCTAAGTCTTTACAGATATGGTTTGATTTCGATGATAAAACACTAGAGGATGTATCCAGTCTTATGGTAGAAACTTTAAAAGCAAAAACATGGAATGCGTAAAAGGATTTGAAGATTTAATATACAAAATTTTTGTGTTTTGTGTAGGCGCGTGCGTTGGAAGTTTTCTTAATGTTTGTATTTTGCGTCTGCCTAAAGGTAAATCTATAATCAAGCCTGCATCAATGTGTTCTTGCGGACAAACGATAAAATGGTATGACAACATTCCTATTTTAAGTTGGTTTATTTTGCGTGGGAAGTCTCGCTGTTGTAAAACGAAATTTTCTTTCAGATATGCGTTCATAGAAATCCTTTGCGCATGTTTATTTTTGTCGGCATGGATTATGTTAGAGCGCACAGAAGCTATCATTGCAATGTTCTTTGTAAGCTTGATGATATTAGTCTCTTTCATAGACATCGACACTCTTGAATTGCCTGATTGGCTCACGGTTGGCGGAGCTTTTGCGGGCTTAATTTTGTCAACAATTTTCCCTCAATTGCATAATGCTATTATAGAGGATTATACTTTCGCATTGTCTGCATTTCGTGGGCTTTTATTTTCTGTAATAGGCTTAACGATTGGTGTTGGCGTTTTATATTTCTTGCGTCTTTGCGCGGAGATTGTTTTCAGAAAAGAGGCAATGGGTGAAGGCGATGTTGTTTTGATGGCTTGCATAGGTGCGTTTTGCGGTTGGCAAGGAGCGTTATTTTCTATATTCATAGGTTCTCTTATAGGTGCTATTATAATGGTGCCTTTATATCCTATTCTAAAAAAGAAGGGTGAAGATTTAATGATTCCATATGGTCCTTGGTTGGCTGCAGGAGCTGTTGTCTTCATGATTTTTTGCAGAGAGATTACCGAAGAATATTTTTCCACTATACTTTATATATTAACAATTACACAGAAATAAAAATGAAAAAAATCCTCATACTTCTTTCGATGTTTTCGATAGCATTTTGTAATGCGGCAGTCTTTATAAAAGAGCCCGTGATTGAAGACTCAAAAACTTTTGCGGATATTCCGCAAATCATAAAGAAGGCACATTGGATTGTTGCGGAAACATATCCATATTTTGAAACTGTAAATCTTTATTCGCAATATAGAGTTTGTTTTGACGCTGAAAAAATTCCTGAAATAGCGAATTTATTTATCACTGCCGACCACTCTTACAGACTATATGTCAATGGACAGTACGTAAATGCTGGGCCTGCTCGTGGCTATCAACATTCATGGAGTTATGATGAGTATGATATTTTGCCTCTTTTAAAAGAGGGTAAAAATGTTTTAGCAGTTCGTGTTTATGGAAGCGGACGCAACACATTTGCCTATTTGACCGCAGGCTATACAGCTCTTTTGGTGGCTTTAGACTTAGGAGATAAGCAGATTGTAAGCGATTCAAAAATCAAGTCTCGCCGTCAAACGGGTTTAGCAAGAGATACAGCTCAGTATTCAAATCAGCTCGCAAATCAAGAAATGATTGACTTGAACCTTGAAGACATTGCTTGGAGAAATGTTGATTTTGATGATTCTTCTTGGACAGAAAGTATGGATATAGGCGTCTATAATGCTATGCCTTATTATAAACTTCAGGCTCGTGGAATTCCAAATTTTGAAGTTAAAGAAATGCCTGCTCCAAAATTGGTCGGCGTGTCTAAGGGAGCAACAAAGTCGAACGAGAGATTTGTTCGCAACATAAATATTTTGCTTACAGAAGAGGGAACTGCGCACAGTCCAGTAGAAGAGCCAGTTGCATTCGCTCAAGTTGATAAATTAAATGAAGGCGAGTATCAAAGTTTTCTTTTTGATTTCGGAAAAGTAATTACAGGCATGCCTATTTTGAAAATCGAAAACGCAAAGGGCGGAGAAATTGTTGATATGCTTCTTGCCGAAAATCATTTGGAAGACATGAGCATTTTTCCTTATCACACATTGGGTAGCCGTGCGGCTCTTTCAAACAGATTGATTTGCAAAGAGGGCAATCAAGAATATGACTTTTTCCATCTGATGGGATTCAGATATATGATTGTTCGTGTGCGTAATGCGAGCGACATCAAGGTGACACCTACTCTGCGTTGGAGCGCGTATCCAATGGAATCAAATGGCAGATTTATTACATCTGACGATAACTTGAATGCAATTTGGCAGGCAAGTGCGCACACTCAAAAAATTTGTTCTTTGGATGCATATGTTGATACTCCTTGGCGTGAACAAGCTCAGTGGTGGGGCGATGCGAGAGTTCAAAGTTGGAACACATTTTTCATTTCGGGAGATGCTCGTTTGCTTCGTCGTGGGATTGAAGTGATGGCGGCGCAAAAAGTTCCAAATGGTCTTACATATGGACACGCCCCTACAACAGCGCACAACTGTATTCTTCCAGATTATTCTATCACATGGATTCTCACATTGTGGGATTATTATTGGCAAACAGGTTCAATAGAAGCATATCAAACTCACCGAGACACTCTGATAGGATTGGTCAATTATTTTGATTCAACTTTGGATGAGAAAACAAATCTTTTGAAGTATGACGATAGATATTGGCTCTTCTTGGATTGGACAGATATTCAGCGTGAAGGTTGCCCAAGTATTTTGAATTTATGGTGGCTCTATGCGATGGATAAAATGAATAAACTTTGTCAGGATAATGGACTCGATAGCGATGCGGAATTTTTTGCAAAAAAAGCGTCGGCTATAAGAGCAGCAATTACAAAAAATCTCATGGCAAGCGATGGACTCATGACAGATGGCATTTTGCCAAATGGAAATCAAAGCGAGAAGAAGAGTTTGCATTCTCAAACATTGGCAAGACTTTGTAATATAGAAGGGCTCGATTTCAAGAAAGCATCTGATGAGTTGATTTTACCTTATCTGCGTGGGCAACTTGAAACTTTTGCAGACCCTTCATCTTATTGGGTTGTGTATATTCTTCAGTTGATGGCAGATGAAGGTCATGTCCAAGATGTCACAAATTACATTGCGACACGCTGGAAAGAAATGGGTGAGTTTGGCACTACTTTTGAAAACTTCCATACAGATCCATTGGAAAACATTTCGCATTCTCACGCATGGACAGCGCATCCAGCATTCTTGTTGCCACAAATTATTGGCGGTGTAAAACAGATAGCTCCTGCATGGAAAAAAGTTTCTTTCCGTCCAAACTTTTTGGTTGATGAGGCGTCTATCACATATCCCACACCTCAAGGAAATATCAATGTTTACTTCAGAAAAAATGAGTCAGGAAAATTCGATTGCGTATTTTCAAAGCCAAGTCAAATCGAAGTTAATAGCAAAAATTGATAAAAAAAGAAAATAATGAATCTCTGAAAAACGCCTTTCAGTCTATGATAGGCGAGCAGAGACGTTATTCGCAATACACTTTGCGAAATTATAAATTCGCGGTTGATGAATGGGATTCTTGGTTGTGCGAGAATGAGTTTTTTTCAGGCGATATTGCGAATGTAAAGCGCACTCTCGCAAAAGACTTTATTATTTATTTGTTGCAGAAGTACGATAGAAATACTTTGCATAATAAAGTTTCCGCATTGCGTTCTTTTTACAAATTTTTGTTGGCAACATGCGAGTGCAAAGATAATCCTTTTGCAAATATCACATTGCCAAAAAAAGAAAAATCTCTACCAATTTTTTTGAACGAAAAGCAAATTGTTGATTTGTTAAAAATGCCTGAGACTCTTTTTTATGAAAAGAAAATTTCCGATAGAGATGCTTTTCGTGATAAAATTATTTTAGAGCTTTTATATGGTGCAGGCTTTCGTATAAGCGAGTTGTGCGGGCTTTGTTGGGAGAATGTGGATTTGAAAAATGCTTATGCAAGAATCATAGGTAAGGGCAAAAAAGAAAGAGTTTGTCCATTTGGGAAATCCACAGCAAACATGTTAGAGCTTTGGAAAAACAACTATCTTGATAAACCAACCCTCAAAGATTTTGTTTTGGCATCAAGCGATTCAACTCCTCTCTATCCTCGATTAGTGCAGCGTAATTTGAAAAAATATCTAGCTCTTGCGGGATTGCCTCTAGATATTACGCCACATAAATTGCGGCACTCTTATGCGACACATTTAATAAATGCAGGGATGGGTTTGCGTTCTTTACAAGAATTACTCGGACATTCTAGCTTGTCTACTACACAAATTTACACACACTTGAGTATGAAAAAAATACGTCAAGATTACAATATGGCACATCCACATTCATAGGAAATTTATGAAAAATAAAACACAAAGCTTTGTTGAAACATTAGCTGAGCTGAAAAATAAAAACTTAGTACAATATGATTCTGAAGAAAAAATTTCGGAATATTTAGATACGCAAATTTTCCAAAGTAAAAACGTTGGACAATTTGTGTTCTATATTTTAGGAGCAATTTTTTCTCTAGCTGGCGTGCTCCTTTTTATTGCGCATAATTGGGATTCGTTTTCAGATCCAGTGCGTCTTGTTTTAGGATTTATTCCTCTAATTATTTATGCGGTGCTAGGCATAAAATATTTTATTAAAAAATCTCCAGCAATTTTTTGGAAAGAAGTAATTCCTCTTATAGGCATTACAGGTGTGATTACATCTATAGCAGTTGTTTCGCAAGTTTATTCTATGGGCGGAACTTTAGGAGATTTTCTTTTCGTTGTAATATGTCTGACTTTTTTGCTTCCGTTTATTTTTAATTCAGGACTCGCTGTAATCGCAATACTTGCATTGTTATGGGGTCTTTCTTTTGAATTAGGCTTTAATAATTGTTCATGCGAAAGCATTTTAGAATGTCGTGATTTTTTTGTAAGCATTCTGCTTGCTGTATTGGTTGCTTATTTATTTTGCTCTTATAAGCACACTAAAATAGACGCATGTAAGTCAGTTGCTATTTATTTATCTTTGATTTTCGCACCTGCGATTTTGATTTCTTCTTTGAATTTGGCAATTTGGGATCGTTATATTCCTGCAATACTAGGATTGATTTTTTCTATATATATGCTTGTGGCTGTTAAAAATCAAAAGCAAGAAAACAGCCTAGGTTTTGGAATTCTTGCATCAATATTTCTTATATTATTATTGGCTATATATTCTCCTTTTGCAGAGATACGCAATTCCATTTTTCCTAGAGGAACTAGTTTAGAAAAAGTATCTTTAATATATCTGGGAGTTTTATTTTTGTATTATCTATACCTTTTGATTACCGCATTTAAGAATAAAAATATTTCAAAAGCATATTTGTATTTAGGTTTATTTCCTGCCTTATATGTATTCATGATTGCGATACTATCATATATGAGCACGCCAAAGGATTTTTATTCTGCGGATTTTACTTTGAGAAGCGTTTTAGAACTTTTCTGCGTGAGCGTAGGAGTTGTTTTCATTGTCAGTGGAATGAAAAGATTATCTCGAGGACTTTTAAATTTGGGCGTCTTAGCGTTGATGACGTATGCTATTGTGAAATTCTTCTCGCATGAATACTTGCTGTTAACACGTGCAATTATTTTTATAAGTTCGGGAATAGGATTTATTGTCTTAAATAAGGTTCTCAACGCTCGCAAAGAAAGGGCAGAATAGTTATGAAAAAGAAAATTTTATTAGTTGTATTTATCTTGATTTTAATGATGCAATTTTATGCTCCGCTTTCAAAGATTATAAAATATCATTCTATATTTCTTACAGGCACTATGTATAAAATCAAGTGCGAGCCCGTGGACCCTTTGGATTTATTCAGAGGCCGATATGTCACTTTAAATTTTAATGAAGATTCATTTTCTTGCGTATATAATACTCCCATTGCATTGGTGGAAGAAAGGATAGCTGAACACAAGAAATCTAGAAATACTGGATATGTTCGTTTTCCATATTACACAGAAGAAAATCTTTATGTGAGCATGACTAAGGACGAAGAGGGTTTTTTGAAAATCGATTCTTATTCAGAAACAAAGCCTGAACATAGTAATTATCTATGTTTGAGTATTTCTAGATACGATATAGAAACAAACAAAATAAAATTCAATGTGCCTTTTGATAGGACTTACATGAATGAAAAATATGCGCCCGAAGCTGAACGAATTTTAAGATGGAATAGTAATGAAAATGCATACGTTGAAGTATATATAAAAAATGGTGAATATTCTAAAGTAAATCTCTTTGTGGATGGCAAAAGTATTCATGAATATATAGATGAAAAACTTGCGCAAGAAAGAGAAATGCACGAAGAAGCAATTATTGCTCCAGAATAAGTTTTCGCAAAGCACAAAAAAGCATCAATGAAATTTGAATTCATTGATGCTTTTTTTTAGAGAGTTTTTTTGTAAAAAATCTTAGCAAACTTTAATGATTTCTATATCAAGAAGAGCCGCGAGTTTTTCGAGTTTGCTATAGATGTGTCCGACACCAATTGCACAGTGATGCGCAGGGCCTTCTTTATTCCAGCGTTTCATGAATTCGCGTGCGCCGATTGAAAAACGATAACGACTATTAGTATTGCCAATTTCTAAAATGTCTCCCTTTTCACTTTTGCCTTCAGCACAGAGCAGAGCAAGCTTTCCGCCTTTTTGTTCTATCACGCTAAGCAACGTGACGTCGCCAGCCTTGACGCTCATTTCAACAGAAAGTCCTTTGCCAACTTTTCCATGATAAACTTTTAATGGGCGCACTTTGATTTTGCCTTCCGCAATTTTGATATGCCCAGGGCCGTCATGACCAAGCAAAACAACATCATCTTTAAAGTCACAAGTGACGTATTCAGTGAACGAACCACCTACGCCAAAAGAATCTAAAATTTTCATAGCTTGTGCCGTTTTGACTTCGTACTCGCCCGCAGTTGTTATGCCTTTGCCGTTCAAAAGTGAGTTGCCCAAAATGATTGAAGAAAGAGTATCTTCATTTTCCGCAATTCCACTACCCATATAGTAGTATGCCATCGAGCCGAGATTTTTTTCATCGACTAGTTTGTCGAGCGCAACAGAAGTAATCGCCGCACGTTCGAGTTCCGCTTGAGAACAATCTTTTTGAATGTCGAAAGCTTTTTTGAATTCTTGAACTTTATTTGCTATTTCTTTTTTAGAAACTTTTTTGCGAATCGCAGATAATTCATCTACTTCAAAAATCTCCATGTGCCCGCCAAAAGTTGCAAGTTGCAAAGTAATGTCAGTATACACATCAACCATTCCATTGTAGTAGTGGCCCATGAGCCCGAGTCTGTTATGACGCATGACGTTTGCAACTTTTGCGGCTTCTACCCATTCTTTTACTTCTTTCCAACACTCGTCTTTGGCATCCAAAACGCCATTGATTTCGTAGAAAGAAATTCCACATCTATTGAACACATTTGCGATTTCAGGCACAGGGCACGCATTGCAGTATCCAAGCCAAATGCCTGTCATCTTAGTTCTGTCTTCAAGCGCATTGAATTTTTTGTAATCAATACTGTCTTCAGGTTGAAGATTCAAAATAATCACAGGAACTTTTGCTCGTTGAACAACAGGCAACACAGTAGAACTCAAAGCATAAGTTGCGACATATAAAAAGATAATATCAACATCACTTCTTCTGAAATCATGACCTGCGATTACTGCTTTTTCAGGACTATCAATCAAGCCTAAATTGACAATTTCAATATCATTTTGAGAAATGTTTTTTTCAACAGTAGAGAGATATTTTGTGAGCCTATCTTTCAGCCCGTCGAATTGAGCCCAGTAAGCTTCAAGACCTATACCAAAAAGTCCTACTCTTAATTTGTATTTGTTTTTCATAAAATTTTTTTTGTGATAGTGAAGATAATCCTCTTCAAGATTTGTGTAATAATTTCATCAAAATTATTTTCGATATACATCTATTAATCAAGTTTTTTTATTTTTTTGTCATTTTAATATTTCTAAAGTCCCAATTTTTTTGAATAAAAACCTCAAAAAATCCGTATAAAAAGATTTATTTTTTCGATATTAAAAAGAGTGAATTTTGCATATTTTTTAAGGCAAAAATCAGTAGTGAAAAAAGAGCATTTTTCAGAGTTTTTTTTAAGGGATACAGAGGAGTCTCAAAAAAATAATGTTTGACAAGGTTTGATGAAAATACGACTTTTTGGGTATTAAAAAATGACACTTGGGCATAACGAATTAATTCTAGGGGCAACTACACGCGTTGTAGGGGCATCCTTGATATCTACCCCCCCCCCCCCCCC
>JGI994J12354_10000074_pt1 | contig 87366 bp, 107 predicted proteins | sample IntmicLarv3ML3BL_FD_12354 | JGI IMG/M metagenome (IMG submission 12354) | reverse complement strand
GAATCAGAATCTCAAGAAGAGCAAGGCTCGGACGAAGGTTCGGGTTCTGATGATCAACAGGAAGATTCATCTGACTCTGGTGACGGAGAAGACGAACAGCCTCAAGGTGGTTCTGATTCCGAAGCCCCAGGGGATGAAGAATCTGAATCTCAAGAAGAGCAAGGCTCGGACGAAGGTTCTGGTTCTGATGATCAACAGGAAGATTCGACTGACTCTGGGGATGGAGAAGATGAACAGTCTCAAAGCAGTTCTGATTCCGAAGACCCAGGGGATGAAGAGTCTGACAATTCTTCTGCCTCTGAACACAGCAATGTGATCAGTAAGCTTTTGGAGGAATTGGAACAGATAGGCGAAGAAGATCCTTCTGAAATCATGAATCAGGAAGATGAAGGACAGTCTTCTGAAATTCAATGGGTGCAGCCCAAAGTCTTTCAGCAGCCCTTTGCTGGTATTCCTGAAGTCAATAAAAATGGGCTTAAAACCTGTAAGCTTGATCTGAAAAGCATCAAGCAACAGTCCGTTATGTTACGGACTCGGATTGCGAATTTGTTGCAAGCCGAAAAAATGGAAAAGTCCATGACTGCCAGAAGAGGGCGTTTGGCAACAAACAAACTCTATAAACTGGCCGTCAACGATGATCGGGTGTTCAACAAAAAGCAACCAGTGAAAAGCCATAACATAGCTGTTCACTTACTACTTGATGGCTCAAGTAGTATGGATTTTAGTTGTTTCAAAATGCCTGACGGAAGTTACCGTAACCGGGCTGCAATCGCATATCCTGCGGCCCAGGCGTTTGCACTGGCAGTGAGCAACTACCCTGACATTAATGTCGGGGCATCCATTTTCTGCCAAAAATATGTGGCCGGATCTGATAGTTATGAAAATTTAATAGTACCAATTTTGGAACATGGGCAAAAAATGACGCCAAATACCAATTGGGGGTTTGTGCCCTATGGCAATACCCCTTTGGCCGAAGGCATATTTTATGCCTGGTCAGAACTGATGAATCAACCTGAAGAAAGGAAGATTCTTATCCTTCTGACAGATGGTGATCCCGATAATTCAGTCACAACCAAAGAAATGATTGCTTTATGCAAACGCAGTCAGATCGAGGTTATTGGATTGTCCATTGGTTCTGATTATTTGGAGAGATTTCTTGACCCCGGTTGTTACCATGTGGTCAACAGCGAGAGCGAAATCGTGAATGGATATTTCTCGATATTGCAACAATTGCTCGCAACCAGAGGAAAACGGTAGCAGCCAACAAACCTTTACCCTGATGGGAGGCATGAATTCTCCCAGAAGGGGGCGTTCATGTCTCCTTTTTTTTGGAGGTAGTATGAACGTCGAAATTAAAACAGGCACTACGCACATTCAGGTTTTTATCTATGATGAACGTAGGGGCATTGGCAAAAGTTTCAGAAAAACCAACAGAGTAGGCATGAACGAATTTCTTATTCGGCAGCTTGACCGTCTTTACGACAGGTCGAAGATTTCTGCCAAAGGAGTTTTTCATGAAGAATATTAATTTGGAACTCATTCTCGAATTACACGCAAAATGGTTGCGAGACGAGGAAGACGGCGAAAGGGCAAACCTTAGCGGGGCAAACCTTAGCGAGGCAGAACTCAAAGGTGCAAATCTTGAAGAGGCAAACCTTGAAGGGGCAAATCTCGAAGGGGCAAACCTCGAATGGGCAAACCTTAGCGAGGCAGAACTCAAAGGTGCAAATCTTGAAGAGGCAAACCTTGAAGGGGCAAATCTCGAAGAGGCAAACCTCGAAGAGGCAAACCTTGAAGGGGCAAATCTCGAAGGGGCAAACCTCGAATGGGCAAATCTCAAGAGGGCAAACCTTGAAGGGGCAAATCTCGAAGGGGCAAATCTCGAAGGGGCAAACCTCGAATGGGCAAATCTCAAGAGGGCAAACCTTAATGAGGCAATCTTGGAAGAGGCAAACCTCGAAGATGCAAACTTTGATTTTTCGTCGTGGCCTTTGCATTGTGGAAGTTTCTGTGCAAAGGCTGATATGCGTCTTGTAGCGCAATTGGCAAAGCATCTAGCAATGCTGGATGTTTCCGGTTGTTGTGGAGGCATCAGAGAGGCCCATGCCGAGTTCTGCAAAACAGGGCTGGCACATCTTTTCGATGAATTTCGCGGCGACTTAGCAGAAACGTCAGTTGGTCAATAACCAGCCACCTACCCCGACTGAAGTCAGGGGTTTCCTTGTGGAGATTCTATGAAATTATTCGAATGGTGCGCTTTTGGCCTTGTATGCATAGGGGTTTGGTTTATCTCAAATCTTGATGTTACAGGGCAGTACCTCATGGCCGTTTCGCAAGTCTTATGGCTTATTGTCGGATTCAAGGAAAAAATGGGTGCTTTGGTTCTCCAAAGTTTAATTTTACTTGGTTTGGCAATTTACGCCATTACGAATTGGACAGCTACACTGACTGTAGCTGTGTAATTTTCTTTCACCCTTTATGGGAGGCACAAATCTTCCCGGAAGGGGTGGTTTGTGTCTCCTTTTTTTTAAGGAGCCTATCATGCGTGAAGAATCAGAAAATTTTATTGGCAATGGCACAGGTTTTGAGCGTACCCGGCGTATTACCGGATATCTTGTCGGTTCACTTGAGCGTTTCAATAACGCCAAGCGGGTCGAAGTTCGGGATCGTATTCCTCATGCTTTGAGCAAGCATACAGAGGCAATATGACTGGCACCGTTTTTCATAAACCGGAAGGTGTACACAAATACATCAGCCGTAGTTCAGGGGAGAGTATGGTGACGTTTTCTTCCCTGATGAAAAATGGATGTATGAGTATGCTCAAGGAATATTTTGAGGCATGGGAAGCCCAAGGCTATCCGTGGGTCAAAACTCCTTCAGGGTGGTGTCCTGTAAATTATGTTGAAAACAAAGAGGCTGAAACGACTCTTTTCAACCAAAGGCTGGTGTAACATGGGATACTATTCAAATGTTGGGCTGTGCCTCGACCAGTCTGCGTCAAAAAAGCTCCAAAAAGCAGTTTTGGCGATAACCGATACCTCCCTGCGGCAAAGTGTGCAAGATCTTTTTGACTGCGCTACTTTTTACATCGAGCGTGGCGATATTTTGTACCGATGGGAGGATATCAAGTGGTATGACGAAGAATCGGGGTGGCCTGTATCCACCGACAACCAATTTGTTATGGACTTTCTCAAGTCCTTGAACAAATATAGTTTTCATTTCATCAGGGTTGGTGAAGATTATGAAGACTATCAGGTTGTTGGTGAATACCAAAGGAATCGTTTTTCCTTTTGTCTTCAGCAGGGATACGGGGGTACACCTTATATGTGTTGCTCCTTTTTCCCGCTGTAGCCTCATGCCCGTCATGAGCACCAGCCCCAAGAATTTGGACTATGGAGCCTGTCAAATGGATAGTGTCTTCATGGTTCACCCCTTTCACACTACACCCTTTTGGGGAGCCAGTATTCTCCCCAAAAGGGTGAACGGCTCCCCTTTCTTACAGGAGCAAGGTTATGACATTTATGGAATTGAAAAAATATCACGGTAGGTGCTTCGTAAGGCTTACATCTGGACAAGATGTTGACCTTTTGAATCCCGACCCAGACACCATACTGATACAGGACATAGCCTCCCATCTGAGCCGTATACAGCGGTATAATGGGATTTTGGCAAAGTGTTCTGACCAACCGATGGGCCTGTCGGTGGGAATTCACTCTTTGATGGTTGCCAAGCTTTTGCCTGGTAGCCTCAAGTTGCAGGGTTTACTCCATGACGCTACTGAGGCGTATATGGGCGACCTTGTAGGGCCACTCAAGGATATTATCCCTGAGTTCAAAGAAATCGAGAACAACCTTATGTTGGCTATAATGCAAAAGTTTGACCTCGGTTTTCCCCTCCATCCCTTGGTTAAGGAGATGGATAAGCGTTGCCTCGCCGCCGAGATGGAACATTGTCTCGGATGGGTTGATTTGGCCTCGCAGATATCCGGTGTGCGACTGGAAGGCTTCAAGTATCCGAATTTGACTCCTGTTCAAGCAGAGAGGGCATTTTTGGGGGCTTTTGAAGAATACAGTCAACTCGCTCGGCAATAACCACAAAAAAAGAAGGTCGGTCATTTTTACCCGTAAGGGTTGAAGTGAACTTTGACCTTCTTTTTTTTTGCCTTTTTTTTGAGATTTTCTTCCACTGGAAGGTTTTTTTGTTTTAAAAATCGGTAATTTTTGGTATACTAAGACAAGAAAAAAAAACCGATGGAGGATTTATATGAACAGACTTTTTTGTTTGATTACAGTTTTGATTATTTGTCTTTTTGGTTTTGGTTGTGCGTCCATAAAAGCACAGCAGCAGTACGGGGAACTCAAGACGTATACCTACACCAGAGACAATCTGACGCTGGAAACGTCACCAAAAACGGCATATATAGCCGTTGAAGCTCCCCAGGGTATCACCGGATTGAAAGAGGCGATTGCAAACAAACTCCAGGGTAAGGGAATGACTATGGTAGATTCCCCGGAAACTGCCGACCTTGTGTTTGCTGTTGCCTTGTCTGATGCGGGTAAAACAAGTGTAAACTCCACTGATCTACAAAAGCCAGCGGAAATAAATTTTAAGACGTACACCCCTGGGGCCATGTTGGGGAGAGGCATTTCAAACTTGTTCGTGAACAATTGGGTGTCTCTGGATACGTTGAAAATCAACGCCCATGTGACCATGATTGAAAAAATGCCGAAGGGTTCCAAGGAACCCTATAGTCACAAGGAAACAATTTTGAGCATTCGTGCTCAAAAAACCAACTTGAGTTGGGAGGATTGCGCTACAGAGGTGAACCAGCAGCTTTCGCAGGAAATCACGAAAATGCTGTAGAAGAACAACAAAAAAAAGCCCCTGTGAGAACGGACATTTTCACAGGGGCTTTTTTTTGTTGTTGAAAATCAGGCTAATATGCGGTATTCTTTTTTTGGGCGAGTTCTCCGAAAGGAGGGTAAGCCGATGGTTGAGTTCCTTGTGAACGTCCTTGCGGCTGTATTCGCAGGCGTCATAGTGGCCCTTGTTTTGCGTTTTCTTAACGACTAAACAGGTTTGCCCCTAAAGGAACTTCCATCCTTTAGGGGCGATAAACTGGATCGAAAAAAATCCGGGGAACTTGCCCAAGGGCAGGGGTGTTGACGCACTCTTGCCCTCTTTTTTTATCTAAGCCGAACTCCCGAACAAGTCAAGATCTTCCTCGTATTTTTTGATCGCAACAGTTCTCTGGTCACCTCTTCTATTTTTCAGAATCTGCCTCCGGGCGGCTTCTTATTTTTCCCATTTTTTGGCAAAAAAAGGGTGGTAATTTTTTTCTGGTTTGCTATCTTTTTCTATTTATAGTATGCGAGATGGGAAGCTCTAATAGATGAAATAGAAAAATCATGGTTCATATTCAACAAAAAATAATAAGGCTGGAAAAATCATGGGTGCAGCACAGAAAACAGTGAGTGGTATCTTTGTCGGTATCGTAGTCTCTATCATGTTGACAGTATACCATTTCTACATTTTTGTGCCAACCTTTTCTGAATATGAAAAAAAGTTCTACGTCATTGATTTTCAGCAAATTTCTGCTGTCAGGGCGTTGGACACAATAGCGAAACAGAGTCGCGGAGAACTCGTCATAACCGGGGCTGCTGACATGGCAAAATTGGCAGAAGAGTTCCGTGAAGATTTTTTGAAGGCGATATATGCGGAAGTCGGTAATACGCCTGTATTTGCCAAGAGTTCCGTTATATCTGCGGAGAATTTTGAGGATTTGACCTTCGTTGTGGCAGAGCGGCTTGGTCTTGTTATTAATGAAGAAAAGCTCAAGGAATTTCTTTTCATATCCACTGCGAATCAGCAAGGGCTTACAAATATACAAATACCTGAGAAGGTAGTGGATCCTGAAGTGATGAATGTTTTTGAAATTAACTCTGATGGAGAAATTGTATTCAACAACAATTATCTTCTCAGGGAATTTGGTACAACCGATCTATCTACTCCTTCTCATAAAGATCCAAATAGCCTGAATTTTGAAAAATTCGAGTAGCAGGAGCTAGGAATGTCTTTCAATACAAAGATCCAGAAGTGTATGCTGTTGGTTATTGTCGGGGTGTTCTTGTTCACTGCCGATGCTCAGGCCGGATGGTTTGACAGTTTCAAAAAAAGTGTTGTGACAAACCCTGGCTCAAGTTGGACACTTCAACAACAGAATCACTATGCTGCTGGTGGGTTTTCTACTCGATTTGAATCAAACCAGCGGCCCTTTATGACAATCACTGCACCGAAAATATCTGTTGGTTGTGGTGGTATTGATGTTTTTTGGGGTGGATTCAGCTTTATGGATCCTCAATACTTTGTGCAGATGTTTAGGAATATTATGGCGGCGGCTCCTGCATTTGCTTTTCATATGGCACTTACCTCGCTGTGCCCTTCATGTATGGAAGTGCTGAATACCCTTCAAGAACTTGCAAATATTGCGAACTCTATGGCTATGGATGAGTGCGCTGCTGCTCAGGCGTTGGGGTATGCTGGTGGGGCCGCTATAGCAAGTCTTTTTGGTGGCAGGGCAGAAAAAGGGGAGAGTGACGGGAGTGGCGTAAATTGGCTGGAAGGCTTGAAAGAATTTAAAGGTAAAGCGCAAGATTTTGTCCAAGAACTAAAAGAAAAGCTTAAAGATAAATTTTGTGGGTTTCTTGATGGCGCACGACTCGATTTTTGCAAAAAAGTATACGCAGAGTCGGGTACATTATGGGAACGGGCGATTGAATTGGACAAAATGAAAAACATGTCTGGCAACAGAACACTGGATGAAGAGTTTGTGAAGATTATTCGTGCCATCGTAGGTGATGTTGAAATGACTCATGGTAATGATGTTAAAGATGATGATGGAAACAAGACAACAAATGAACCGTCAACCCTCAAGGTTCTACCAGTGAAACCCTGTGAGGGAGCAACTCCATATGAATTATTTGCAGCGATGCTCGAATCATCTGAAACTGATGTAAAACAAGTATATTTTCATCCTGGTGGTGATCCTGCTGGATGTTACAAAGGTGATATACCTGAATCGTTACGGGCAACTGTAAAAGCAAAAAAGGCTATTGCAGATATAAGAACGAAACTTTTTACAACAGGGCAAAGCTTGAAAGCTGAAACAATAGAAGTTGTTGGTGAAAACACATTACCAGTATACAAAATGGTAAATTTGTTTGCTTTGAGATCAACAACACGCGGCGGAGAATTTCTAACTTCAGAAGAAATAAATATGATGGTTGAAATTGCTGCTGTTGGACATGCATCACATATAGTCAATACTTCACTGGTAAGAGGTTCTTCGATTTTGGCGTATATAGCAAGTGAATTGGAACCTGCTGCATTTGAGTCTGGAGGAGAACCAACAGCACTTGGGAAGGCCAGAGAAGTAATGATGAAATTGATAGAATTAATGTCTGCACAATTTAATGTTAGAATAGCCAGGATAATGGCAGAGTACACTAAACATATGGAACTAATTTCAACAACTTTTGGTGTTCAGATAAAATACGAAGAATATCTTGTTAGGGCTGCTGTAGAAAGAAGATAAAAGAGGGGGAATATATAATGACTACTACATCTGAACTTAAAGAAATTATTCCTCATCACGAATCCATTTCGCAGTATTTGCCTTATGGAGTCTTTGATCCTTCAAAAGGGATGTTTTTTTCTGACAAATACGACACCTGTTTTTTCATATTTGAGACAGCCCCTCTGGCCTATCCTGACAAGAACCTCATTGAAACAACGACAAACCTGATCACGCAAAAAACATGGCCGAAGAACACGGTGTTTCAAACCACAATGTATGCTGACCCCAATTTGGACAGGCTACTTGAAGGATATATGGACTTGCGTGGTGACAGGAATTTTTGTCGAACTCAGTATACAAGATTCTTGCACGATTTTTCCAGTTCTACATGTGATTTTTATAAACAGCATGTACACGAAGGGATTCATCCTCACACTCATCCGGTTCCTTTCAGAAATTTTCGCTCATTCATAAGTATCCAGGTGCCTTGCTCTACCTCCGATTTTAATAATGGCAAAAATAACGCAGAGGTGCTGTTCAAAGCAAAAAATTTGCTTGCCAGTAACTTTAGAGCGGTATCTGTGCCGTTCATGGAACTTACCCCTGATTCCTTGCTTCCTTTGCTGTATGAGATTTGGAATATGGGGAAAAAAGCTCCTGCCAACCTCTATTGGGACAAGAACAGATATCTTCGTGATCAAATTGTTCGTTCCGACACTATTGTTGAAAGACAAGGGGCCGAGCTTTCAAAGATAAATGAATATTTTATCAAGGTGAAGACGCCGCAGCAGTATCCGCAATATCCTGAACCTTTCACTATTCAGAAATTAGTTGGAGAAATTAACAACTCCAACTCTAAACAGGTGAAATGCCCATATCTGTTGACTACCTATGCTTTTCTCGACCCTTATAATGACAGTATCAAAAAGAAGGGTGGCCTGGTTATGACTCAGCAATCGGCCACAGCAATGCTTGGGCCGAAGCACCAAAAAAAGCAAGAAGAGTACATGAATGCAGTTGATATCATGGATAACAAGGGAGGGACATTTCTTAACGGTGGTATCCTTTTTGCCGCATTTTCTCCTTCAGAGGAATTATTAAAAGATGCCGTTGATGCAATTGATACCGTTTGGGAAGGAGCAGGTTTCACAGCCCAAAATGAACCTTTTACCTCTTTGCCAATATTTATGTCTTGTATCCCAGGCGGGATGTTGAGTTCATTCAAGGACTTGAGGCGTGAAATTCCTGCTACAGCGAAATCCTGGGCCTTGATGTCTGCTATACAAGCTGACAGTAAAGGTACGAAGACCCCTACCATGTTCTTCAGTTCGCGGAGAGGGCAGTTAATAACTCTGGATTTGAGAGATTCTGACTCAAACTTCAATGCTGTCGTATTTGCGCCCTCTGGTTCAGGGAAATCGTTTTTTACCAACAATATTATCGTGAGTACGTTGTCCACCGGGGGTAGGGCGTATTTGATCGATATAGGCCGAAGCTATCAAAAATTGGCCGAAAGTCTTGATGGTCAAATTATTGAATTTAAAAAAGATAGCGACATAAATCTCAATTTGTTTTCGCTTGTTACGCGCAAATTGATTCAGGATGACAAAGCCGATACTGATCGGGAACGCCTTGAATCCAGTGATTATGACGGAGTCACAAGCAGCAAAAGCGATAGATTGGGCTTTGATAGTGAATCTCTTCGGGCGTTGCTTCATCGTCTATTGTGCCAAATGGCCTTCCCAAAAACTGAAATGCAAGATCATGAGAAATCTCTTCTTGGGAATGTTCTTGATAAAGCTATTGGTTCTTTACAAGATGGAGAAAGGCTTTCCATTGATCTGATCTTGCATACATTACAGGAAAAAATTCAGGAAGACATTCACAAAAGTAATGATACAGCGAGTAGGCTCCATGAATGTTTGTTGAAATATGGTTCAACGGGCATATATGCTCGCTGGTTTACCGGAATGCCAAATCTCAATTTTGAAAAGTCTTTGGTTGTTCTGGAGCTTGAAGAGTTGCGAAGCGACCCTGATCTTCGAGAGGTTATCCTTCTTCTCATCATGGGCATTATTGACCATCAGCTTTACATTGAGAATGACCGTTCACGACATACACTGGTTGTTCTTGATGAAGCCTGGGATCTGTTGAATGGTGCAAACTCTGCCCCGTTTATCGAAACAGGTTACAGGCGAGCAAGAAAATATCTTGGCTCATACATCCTGATTACACAGTCTCGAAAGGATCTCGAAAAGTATCCTGCCCTGGGCAACGCTATCGTCAACAACTCTGCATTCCAGTTTTTCCTCGCGCAGAAGTCCAGTGATATTGACGAAATGAAGGAACAGAATCTTATAGCATTATCTGATTACGATACGAAGCTCTTGAAGCAAGTCCACACAGTCAAGGGTGTTTATTCCGAAATTGGGGTTATTTATCCATCGGGTGCTTTTTCTGTTATCCGGTTGATTGTATCTGACAAGACAAAGATGCTCTTCACTACTGATCCGAATGATATGTATTGTATCAACAGACTCAAGGATATTGGATATTCTCTCAATGAAGCTCTTGAATATGCGTCAAAAATCGTCCTGATTATGGCAGAACGCAATGTTTCATTTGAAGATGCATACATAGCGACACTGGATCACAATATTGCCAAAACAATAGTTGCTCTAATGGGAAGTGGTCATACGCTCGAAGAGGGTATTCACGAAATTTCAAGGGCTTTTGACAAGGCTTCGTGAAGGTAGTTTTATCAATAACCCGCCACCTACGCTAACGCTAAGAGGTGGGGGGGGCTTTGTGGGGATTTTATGAGCACTTTCCATGTATATGCGTTTAACGAAGCCTATGAAATGGCTAATATTATTACTGGAATTCAACATTTTTTGAATTCCAGCACTTTCCAGGGCATGTTGATCATGGCGTTAATGATCGCATTGTTGATTGGTGCTTTGGGATTCATCAAGAAAGCTCATACGCCATATTGGGCTATCATGGGTTTTTTTGCTCCTTTGGTCATGTTTTTGGCTCTTGTCGTGCCGAGAGCAAAGATTAATATTACCGACATGTATTCCGGTGAGGTCTATACAGTTTCCAATATTCCCATTGGGTTGGCTTTTCCTTTGTCAGTGTCATCCCATATCGAATGGGGGCTTACCAAAATCATTGATGATAATGTGCGGCCTGTATCTTCACCATCATTTACGGAAATGGATTTTATGGGTCACTCCCGAATGATGGAACATGTCAGTAATTCAAACAATTATCTTGCTCCTCATGTAATTAGAAGTCTTGTGGCCTATGGCCGCGATTGTATGCTTCCAGCCCTTGCCAATGGTATAGTCAATTTCACTGATATTCAGACCAGCGGGAATTTGGCAAACAAGCTGAATTTTAATTTTTTGGCATTATTTACAACAACATATGATGTAAATGGGGTTAGATCCGTTCAGCCTTGTGGAGTAGCATACCCGTATATTCTGGGTGAGATAGGCAGTATTGTTAATACAGCTTCCAATACGCCGTTCAGGCAGCAAACTTTTTCAGTATTTGGCAGAAAAGCTCATCAACCTGCGTTAGCGGCAGCGGCTTTACATACGGGTGTAAATAGTATGTTTAGCGGGTTTCAGGGTAGTGCAGAACAACTTTTTCAACAGATGTTTCTCATTAATGGAATAAGATCAACTATTTCTACAGTCGATCCAACTCTTGGCCTTGCAGTCGCTGAAGCTGAACAAAAACAAATTACCTCTTCAGTGGTGGCAGGGCTATTAAATATCAAACAACTGAACAAATACCGCACATTTTTAAAACTTTTTTTGGTCACTATTTTGCCAATCATTATGGCATTTTGGGTATTTAATTTTGGCAGAACATTTTGGTCATGGTGTGGGTTGTTCATATGGGTTTCTTTGTTTCTCCCGATTGAAGCGGCGATTCATGCTGTATATATAGCTACATCTCTCGCTGAATTACGACAATATACCGACCCCTTCAATGGTCTTTCATTTATTTCACAGCCGAGTGTGCTCAAATGGGCAACAGAAACCAATGCAATGGCGTCTTTGTTCATGCTAGGCATCGTTGGCTTTTCTGGGTTGATTATGAGGATTTGTTGGCCTTCAATTGGCCAGGCTGTTATGTCTCTTGGCGCATCTGATCAAATCCGGCAGAGATTCCAGGCACAGTCTTCGGCGCAGGCATTGCAGCTTGCTCAAAGCAGGGCTGTTGAATTGGAAACAGACTATAGAACTAACCAAATGCTGATGCGCTTTGATAGGAATGGTGAAAATCCGTATAATGGCCTTTCTTCAGCTATTGGCAAAAGCATGATGCAGAAACAGGCTGGTTGGACAGATCAGGCATATATGGGAGAAGGGTTTAACATATGGGGGAATAGTGCCACTAAAGTAGAGTCTACAACTGATAGTTTGAGCAGGGAACGTGGTGGGAATTCCATGATGTCGTTCTCTTCTAACCAACAGGCACAACAGAATGTAGCAAACGCTATTAAGGCCACTCAAGCAACAATGAGAGCAATTGCTGAAGGAGTATCTTCGGCAAACACTGCTGCTGCATCCCATGATAAAAATGAAATGGCAGGGCGACAATTGTTAAAAGCTTCGGGGCTTACCTCTACAGAAGCGGGACAAAAAGTAATCGAGAATGCGATTCAAGAGGCTAAAACTTTTGCTGATAAAAGTGATATGACCGCCGAGCAAAAAAAGAGTTTCATGTCTTCTTTTATTGCAAACCTTGGCGCAGAGCTTTTCTTGGGTTCAAAATATTCGGGTACTGCGAGTGATACTACTGGCACTGGAACCAGTACATCTTTTAGTGAGGAAGATAAAAAGGCATTCAATAACGCCACAAAGAACGCTATAACAAAATCTGTTTCAGATACGAAAGAGTGGAAAGATGCTACTTCTCACAGTAGTTCGTCTAGTTCATCAGAACGTTTGGAATCCAGAATTTCTAGTTTGTACTCTGATCTAACTACAACGTCTTCTGGCTTGGAACGTGCCAGAACTGCCCAAGCCAGTTTGTCTGATACAAGTGGAGTTGGGAAAAGCAAGACCTGGAACGCGACCGACATGTTTGGGCAAATGAACATGGGAGAACTACAAAACTTATTGAACACTTACGAAAGGACACCTGGAGGCCCCTTGGATAGCTTAAGACCTGATGCCTCCAGAAAAGAAATTCAACACGCTTTGAATGATGAGTTCGACAAAGCAAGGCATGATGATGGTTCATTGTCAAATTTATTGACCCATGCGTCTGCGGCGACTTCCAATTCCAACAAAGCACTATCTAATCAATTTGGTGAAATGGCAGCTATTGTTGACAGTGGAGCACAGATTAGTCGGCAAATATCTGGCGCAACAGGTGTGACAATAATGGGGCCACGGGCATTACCAGGGGAATCAGGGAATACAGGGATTTCTTCACCAAGTTCGTATTTTAGACCTCCTTCATCTTCTACTTCTAACCTTGCGGGTTCGACAAGACTGCCTTCGGCACAACTTGCGGCACAACCTTCGGCACAACCTTCGGCACAACCTTCGGCACAACCTGCGGCACAACCTGCGGCACAACCTTCGGCACAACCTGCGGCACAACCTTCGCAAGATGGTGGAGCGGACAAAACACCTGCTGGAGGTGGTCGTCCTGGTCAAACTCCGCTTACGCCGCAGCAGTTAGAAGAATTAAGTAAAACAACACAAAATAGAAAAGCATCAGAGAGTAAACCTCCCGCTTCTGGCGATTCCCCTGCGAAGACGACTCCTCCTAAAATGGCACGTCCGCTTACAAGGGAAGAGCAACAGCTACCCACGCAAACGTTGGAGAGTATGCCTTCTATTCCAGGTTGGGATCCCCCTGCGGAGACAAAGCCGAAAGTTGCAATGCCTAGCAAGGAGACTCTACAAAAACAAGCGGGTATTGTTATCCCTGAAGCACCAGCAGCAGGAGCACCAGCAGGAGCACCAGCAAAAGTTGATAGCGATACTTCGCTTGATACGATGCAGACCCATAGGGGAGATCCTAATAATACACAGGTAACACCCGCAGCGGTAACACCAGCAGCAGGAACACAACACCTGTCACAGGAGATGCAAAAAAAGGCTGATGAGTTGAGAACAAGTGTAGAACAACTTGAGAGTGATACAAAAAAAGCAGATGATCAGTTTATTAGAAGAGCAAAAGATGGTGCTGATAAAATAGGAGGGGTGGTTAATGATGTTGGAAATATAGTAGCTAATGCTATTATAGATACGGGTAATTCTCTTGGAGATCAGGTAGTTAACCGTTTTGATTTTGGTGGTGCCAAGCAGGTAGGACAAGACGCTAAAAAAGACGCTGAAGAGAAGCCAGACTAAGGATAGTGTTAACTCTCTCCTTCAAAAGAACAGCGAAAAAGTTCACGAGCTATCAATTGTGATTTTTTTTCGCTGTTCTTTTATAAAACTCTTACAAAAGTTTAAATATATTGGATCTCAAAGAGGGTGTGGTTACAACGACCTGTAGAAGTTACCACGAAAGGTTTCCATTTTATTATTGTCGTCATTTTCATTATTTTCTTTTTTATTTTGAAGTCTTAGCTGTTTTTGTGCTTCATATTCTTTTTGTTTTATTTTTTTTTGATATCTTTCTGTCTTTTGACCAAAGGCGTCTGTAAAATATAACAATTCTGACGAGTTAGAGTTGAAGTCGATAGTTACATTTCCACTTCTGAACCTGGACGTTTCAGCGAGATAATCAGCGGTATATTTCCAAGATAATGTAGCAACAATTTTATAAGGGGTTAGGTTAAAGTTTTTTATAGAAATAGCTTCTAGAGTGTCATCATTGCTAAAAATGAACAGGACATCGCTTTTGCCCCAAGTAGGATCGAACAGTGCTGTTTTACACACCGCAATTTTTCCAGAAGTGATTGCAGTAGTTTTACTGTAATCGCAGCCGCAATCATCCAGCCTGTCCTTGATATCTTCAAATTTGTCCTTCCCTACATCGAAGCCAAACGGCCCCACGTTCTCGCTCCTCGCAGGCATCGGAGCAGAAAAAGAGAGAAGAGCAGTGGCAAGAAGCACTGACGAAATTTTTTTGGCATTGGTCTTGATATTGATTGGCATACGCTGCCTCCTTCGATGTCGCCTCGTATTCTTAAAATACGTTTCGAATACAGTATACCAAATCTAGTGGAAAATCCCAATCGGTTTTTTTGGGGAAGGACTTTTTCTTTCTCCTGCAAGATTTTCTTGAACTATAGCCTAAGATAACAAAAAAAATGTTGCTACGAAGAAATGACCGCTAAAAGGATTTGCCTTTGCACCGCACGAAATGGTATAATTCCATATACGGAATCAGAGGAGAAGTTCATTCAATGTCGGGAGGAACTGAAGTATGGAAATAACTCATCAAATTATATTGGATTCTATTGAAGGAACTCCTTTATACCCTGCGGCAGTTAAGACGAATACTGCTGTGCAACAGCCAACTACTCCTGTGCATAAAGATAATTCGGGAATAAATGGTAACTTTGTGACGTTGATCCCTTTCCTTATTCTTCTTTTGTATGCCATCAAAAAAGAAATATATAGCTACAAAGCGGTAAAAAGGGTTGCAAACATGCCCGACTATTCGCAGTTGAAACACAAACACATTAATATTTCTTCGCGCTATTAAGCGCGAGATACCAGGAATAGAAAAAGCCGCTCCAGTGTTGATCTAGAGCGGCTTATTTCTGTTTGGACGTGTGGCTGAAGTATTTATATTTATTTCGTTTAAAATAATATGGCCGCATGTTGCCAAGCCCATTGCTGAACTCGCCAAAATGCGGCGTGTAATATAATTTTTGAATATTCTAATTTTCCGAACTTGTCAAATTTTGACTTTTGCCAATTCCTCCCACCGCGTTGTGTACGCTCCTGACATCATTTTTCTTTGCATATGCCAGAAGGCTTCTGTTGGCCCTTGGGACAAATATCGAATGGTTCCTCTGCCGAACCTGTCATTAACCGAGTCCAAAGCCTTCATAAGCTTGGTTTGTCGCTCTGTCTCTGGTGAAGGCGTGGACTCCATCAGAGTAAGCTGCCTCGAATCTCGTTCCTGTATATCAAAGAGTATTATCCCGCCTTTCATGTAGTCGTGGCCTGGCTGGTAACATTTGTCCAGGGCGGCAAGAGCGTACCTAATGAGCAGTGTGGTAATGTTTGTGGGGGTTGGTATCGAAACATTTGCGCTTGCGCTAAAATATGGCTTTTCAGTATGTCTTGATGTCTGAATATAGACGCATACACCAGCGGCTTCCATTTGCTCCTTGCGGAGCCTCTCACCAGCCGATGTGCAGTGCATGGCAATCGCTTGGGCAAGGTCTTCCTGCTTGCTGACTTTTTTGCCGAAGCTACGCGAGCTGATGAGTGTTTTCCTGGGTACTGGTTCCTGATTTTCCATAATGCACTGGAAACCGCGAAGCTCAAGCACTGTGCGCTGGCCGACTACAGTTAGCAATTTTAAGGCCCGATCTGCGTCCATATCACGAAGTTGGCGAGCATTAGAGATTCCGATCTTTGCTAATTTTTCTGACTGTTTTCTTCCGATTCCCCAAATATCTCCTGTGGGAGTGACCTCAAGAATTTCTTCCAATTCTGCTGAGTTGATATCAAGTTTGAGGACACGGGTTTTCTTTTTGGCCCAGAGGTTCGCCAGTTTTGCCAGGGTGCGGGTAGGCCCAATACCCACTCGAACAGGCATTCCAACCCATTGGCTGATTCGATCATGTACGGCCCACCCAACGTCTACGGCCTGCGCTGCTGTTGCTCGATGAAAAGGAACAAAACTTTCGTCTATGGAGTATTGCTCAATGGGAACGAGAGTTTCCATAGTTCGCATCACGCGGCTGGAAATGTCTCCGTACAATGTGTAGTTAGAACTGAAGACAGTTACGCCAAGCTTTTGAAGTCTATGTCGAATCTGGAAGTATACCTCACCCATTTTGAACCCAAGAGCTTTGGCTTCCGGTGTCAAGGCAATGAGGCAACCATCATTATTTGACAGCACGACAACAGGCTTGCCGGCCAGGTCTGGCCTGAAAAGACGCTCGCACGAACAATAGAAGGAATTGCAATCGACCAACCCCCAAAGTTCGGGCTTTGAGAGCGTAGGTGGAGAAGGTACTGATGATTTATTATGTAGTTGCGCTTTCATGTTTATGTTTATAAACTTTGGAAGCTGTGAAATCAACTGGTGGTATTCAGAAAAGATTGCCACAAAATTTTTTTAAGTATTCTTTCTTGGTTGAGTTTGATAGAAATATTTTCAGAAGCAACAGAGAGTAGGCAAATTCTATTTTTGGAGACAAAAATGCGCGGAGTTATTGCTAATTTTCTTCAGAGCAAAGGGTACAAATCTAACAAAGTGAGTTAAATAAATGTCTCATAAATTTATGCCAACACAGGAACTTTGGCTTACTGCTGTTCAGGAATACGGTAAAGCACTAGAGTATGTTCCTGATAAACTTATAACATTTGAACTTTGTCTGGCTGCCGTCAAGCAGAATGTTAATGCGTTTGAATATGTGCCTGATAAATTTAAAACGCTAGAACTTTGTCTTGCCGCTAACGCCATTGGGTCTAATATTACGTTATTTGAGCATATGCCTAATGAACTCCTTCCAGAGTTTTGCTATTTAGCCGTAACAAAAGACTCTGACTCGTTGAGATTAGTACCTAAGATGTTCAAAACGTTGGAATTATGTCTTATTGCAGTTGAAAGAGCGTTTAAGAGTTTTACCTCAAAATATTCTTACGAAGAAAGCAAAATTCGGGATAAGAGGATATTTGAATATATTCCGGAAGAATTCAAATCAGAACTTTGCATTGCTACTTTACAAATGGATATTCAAATATTTAAATATTTTATGCCAGATAAACTGAAAACATCAGAAATATGTCGTTTTGCTGTTGAACAAGATCCCGAATCTTTTTTCTCTGTACCGGATGAGTTGAAAACACAAGAATTGTGCCTTGCCGCTATTCAGAAAAATGGGACTAATCTTAAGTATGTTCCAGAAGAATTGAAAACATATGAATTATGTCGTGCGGCCATACAGAGAGATAGTTATTGGGGTTCAATTGAGTTTGTGCCGGAAGAATTTAAAACATATGAAATGTGCCTCGCAGCAGTTCAGAGACGTAGTGATTTCAGTTTAGATTCAATTGAGATGGAGTTTGTACCGGAAGAGTTTAAAACATATGAACTGTGCTATAGTGCTATTCAGCAATATGGAGCCGCCATTTGCTTTGTGCCAAACGAGTTAATAACTCCAGAATTGTGCTTTCAAGCTGTTAAATATAGTGGTTATATACTTGAGTATGTACCAAAAGAGTTAATAACTCCAGAATTGTGCTTTCAAGCTGTTCAACATGCTAGTGATGCACTTCAATATGTGCCAAACGAGTTAATAACTCCAGAATTGTGCTTTCACGCTGTTCAGCATCAAAGTAATGCACTTTGGTATGTGCCAGAAGAGTTAAGAACTCCAGAATTGTGCTTTCATGCAGTTCAAACTTCTTGGTCTGCGTTTGATTATGTGCCAGATAAAATTATCATATCGAAACTATTCAAGACATCAATATTCAAGACATCAGAGCAGTGCTTGAGAGCCGTTAATAGAAATTCTAAAGTATTTAGATATGTGCCTGAAAAACTTAAAACGCTGGAAATTTGCATTGCTGCTGTTCAACAAAAAGGAGAGTTGCTTAAGTATGTACCAGAAGCCTTAAAAACAGTAGATATTTGTCTTGCCGCTGTCAATAAAGACAGTAGAGCACTTTGTTATGTGCCAGAAGCTTTAAAGACAGCAGAGATTTGTCTCTTAGCCTTTGATAAAAATGTGCGTGTCTTGGAGTATATACCAGATGCGCTAAAAACTCCTGAATTATGTCTTTCTGCTGTTAAAGAATCTAGTATCTTGACAATGTATGTTCCTGAATTCATTTTCAATACACCGGATTTTTGTTTGGCTCTTGTTCAAATATCAGGTAATTTTCTTTGGAAAATACCGGAACATTTAAGGACAGAAGAGATTTGTTTGACGGCCTTAAAAAATGGTTTTTCTTATGGTATTGGTCTGGTGCCGGATGATGTTCAAACATCAGAGATCTGGCTTGCAGCTATTTTAGCCAACTGTGCGAAATTTGATGATGTGCCTGAAGAATTTAAAACATATAATTTTTATCTTGCATATGTTCAGCAATTTGGCGCAGGACTTTGTCATGTACCAGAAAAATTCATGACCCATGAACTCTGTCTTGCGGCTATTCAGAACAGTGGAATAGCACTCTTCTATATGCCTAATGGTATGCTGACACAAGAAATAGGTATCGCAGCAGCGTTAAAAGGAGCTGATTATAACACAATGCCAATTGAAAAAACATATGATTTTTACCTTGCTTTTGCACAACATGGAGAGAGGCACCATATTTTGGAAGCAATCGAAAAACATCCAGAACTTTGTCTTGCTGCTGTGAAATCTCGTGGTCTTTCTCTTCAATATATACCTGAAGAATTGAGAAAACCGGAAGTTTGCATTGCTGCTATTAGGCAGAATATTTTAGCAATTAAGTATATACCCCAAAAGTTAAAGTGGTTTATCAAAGAAATGCTGACTGGTACATAAAGTTATTGTTTAGTTAAAGTTTTTTCAAAAAAAGTTTTTCGTTGGAAAATGGGGGGGCTACTCAAAGTGGATATAGCTGTTAGCATATACAGGAGCCATAATGGAAATATTTATGACGGTATTGGTGACATTAGCAACTCTTGCGGCTGCAATCGCAGCTTGGATGTCATATCTGACATCTAAACAGTCTTTTAGCTTTCAAAAAAAACTTGCCAGGAATCAGAATAGGCTTCACATTCTGGCATTAACGTCATCAAAGCTAAAGTCTTTAAAAACTATAACTAACCTATTTGAAATTCCAGACGAAAAATTCATATCACTGGAGCCACTATTTTTAGAAATAAAATCTGATATACAGAAGATGACAAAACTAGGGATATTAAAAGGAGAAACCTCAATCGGTTTTAGAGCATTAACGTTTGGTGAAATGCTAACACAGAACCGCAACTATATAGACGAAATAAACCATGAAATTGGACGGATTGAAACAGCTATCAACGAAATTTTTGACTAGATGATTAACGATTCATCGGTACTCACGCAGAATTTTCAACAGTTTCCTCTTAGCGTAAATCTAGGTGGAGGGAGCACGTCACGCTTGGCTCAACACTTCAGCCGCATACTGGTTCAAACTTTTGCCATTGGCCTGGGCCTTCAGAGCAAGCTTGGCGTGTAGCGAAGGGTCAATGCGTAAAACGAATTTACCAGAATAGGATTTTTGGGGTTCTTTGCCGATCTCGGCGCAATGTTCCAGATAATCGTCTACGGCCTCCTCAAAGGCTTGTTGGATTGCTGCTACGCTTTCGCCTTCGTAGGAAACGATATCCTGTATCCGGACAATACGCCCAAACAGGCAACCGTCTTTTTGGCTGTATTCTACCGTACCGACATAGCCTTTGTAGGTCATGAGTCAACCTCGCCTTCGATGTTTCCAGTAATTCCCTTCCTCCATTTTACGTCGTAATTAAGAATATAATCAAGCTCATCATTCGTAAAGTTATAGTGCTTTGAAAGCATGGAATCAACCTCATCAATAATGTGTTTAGCTTTTGATGGGGAAAATATGAGTTGCTCTCTGTAGCCAGTGGTCTTGTAATGCTGTATTTTTCTCTCGGCAGTATCAAACATAAAATCACAAATTTGTTTTCCTTTTAATGTTAATTCATTAATATAATTGCATGAAACGTAATCGAAAGGGAAGTTATATATCATATAATCTTTACAGTTATACATATCGAAATGCATTGTATAATACCACCACCAGAGATTAGAATTAAGCACAGCTATTATTGCATGAACACTAAAACTTTTACTGAAAGGTTTTTGCTTATTGCTAGTGCTGTCAGTCCCAAATGCCCGGTCGATAAATATTTTAAAATAGCGGCCACCTGCTGTTCTGTAGAACATAAGGTTATCAGGTTGTGTTCTTTGTGAGCTAAGATAATCATTAATACTTGAAGTATTTTTAGCTAGTTTTGATAATATTTTATTATCAAGTAAGCTCTGCATTTTTGGGATAGAAAAATTGAAAAATAAAGATTCCTGATTAACAGGAGTATAATTTATATTTTGAAAAACGTGTTTTCTATTTGGCTGTTGCCATCTGTTGTATTGCGTTGTGAATAAATGTTTGTGAGACTTATCTTTACAAATAATAGAGGTTATGATTGAAAGGTTCATTGTAACACCTTCAAATAGACATGCAGGCCGTGTTGCAAAATTGGATATCCAATTTGCTGATGCATGATGGAGTATTTCCTTAACCATTCCTTCCATATTTGGTGTTGAAACAGAGCTAATTTGAACTATCAAACTAATAAAAGAATTATGGTGTAATAAATTTTTTGCTCTTTCAAATACAAACGAGTATAGATTTTTTGTATTATAAGTTCTAAAAATATTTTCTTTTATGCGGTATGATACATTCTTCTGCGAATACTCAACATAAGGGGGATTGCCAATTATTATATCAAATCCTTTATTCTCAACAATAATTGCATAGAATTCACTAACCCAATGAAAAGGCAGATAATTATCATGCCAATCTTTGTCGCTTACATTGTTGTAATCCCACTTGCGGAGAAGGGTACTTAGCGTTCTGTTGAGGCTTGCCTGACGCTTAGACAAATCAGCCTTGGCCTTCATGAGGTCTTTTGTTTTGAAGTCAGTATCTCCAAGCTGTTGTTGCTTGTATTGTGCAGTAGCTTTTGCCATCTGAAGAAGGGCGTCTTTGACTTCACCGATCATTGTATTAGCCAACAAATTTGCGGATAGAGCATCATCAATTTCTTTTTCACTAGCGTAACCTAATAAGGTGTTGCCAGATTTAATGTTAAAATCGATATCTGGCAAAGGTTCAATGCCTAAATTTTCAAGGGAATAATTTGGATCGACTGTTGAAACAAGTTTGAGGAACAGACGGAGTTTCGCTGTTTCCACCGCTTCACGCATTATATCAACACCATAGAGGTTGTTAAGAATAATGGATTTGTAAATGAAATATTGCTTGTTAGGGTGTATTTCATTTTCCATTTGTTCCAATTTTTCATCAAAATAGCGTTTTAGGCTTCTTTCCAAGCTACCTTTATGGTCGTGATTCAAATAATCGTCCATGCGAGAAAGACAACTTTGATACAGAGGTTCCAGGATATTCAGGGCAGCGAAAAGGAATGCTCCAGATCCGCAAGTCGGGTCGAGGATAGTTATCCGTTCCAGACTGGCATAGAAGGCTTGTATAAATTGCGGATCTTCAATCGTATCCAATAAATCTATGACAAATTGCTCAATATCAAGGTTATTGGTAATAAAGTCAGCGGTATCCTGGATGTCACCAGATGAAATCAGGGTTTTAATTTTTTTGTATCGTTCTTGTCGTTCAACGACTTCACGCCATATTTCAGTAGGTAGAGCATATTCATCAGGCGCAGCCTCGTTCCAGCGGGTACGTCTTTCTAATAGATCAGGTGTATTTGTATCAATGCCGATAGCTATATATTCAGGCAGTTCCTTGCTTGATCCATGTTTTACGCTGTCGAAGATATATGTGTCACCACTTTGCTGTAGATAAGACCATACTGCGCCATGTTGTTTGAATGCTTGTGGGTAGCTTTTTTTCGTATTTTCTAGAAGCCAGGGTATTATGGTGCTGCGACTGATATAGTCGGTAATGTCTTCCTGTGTATAGTAAGCTCCCATCGAAGCTCTGTCGTTTATGTATTTTTCAAAAATATACCCTAAAACGTCAGGATTAATTTCATTACCTGTTGCACAATCGCGTGTATCCAGATGCCATTCGTAGCGGTCAAATAAATTGAAAATCTTTTCAAAGGCGTCATCTGAGATATCAATATCAGGATATTTTTGCTCTATTTCGTGAAGATCAAAGATACCGCCATTAAGATATGGGATTTCACCAATCATTAATTTTATTGCTGGAGAATGGTCATATGACCCGAACCCCTTCTGGAAAAGTACCAACAGGAAACTGCGATAAAAGGAATAAAATTTACCCTTTCCAAAAAGAGATTTTGACTCGTTGAGTTTGTTCCGAAGATAGTCTCGATCCTTGTTGAGAAACCCTCTGCGTTGCATAAAGTAGCAAAACATCAAGCGATTAAGCATGATGGATGCATACCATTCTTTATCAAGTTCTTCTTTTATCCCTGTGATTAGGCCAAGGAACGCGGCATGTTGATTTTTGAAAGAACCATAAAAACTTTTGGTAATATTTTCGGCGTTGGTAGCAAAGTTTTCACGGACGCGGGCTGTCACATCCACAATGGTGATATTGTCTTGTTCATCAAGTTCAAAGATTAGCCCCGCTGCTCGTTGGAAAAGGCGTTCGACGTTCTGCCCTATACGAAAACGGATCTCGGCCTTTTTGTTTTGAGAATAAAGAGTGTAGCGGTAAAGCCAAACCTGTTCTGTTTTTTTTGAATCGTAAAAAATCAGTAAATGTTCGTGAAACAATCTTTTTATCGCATTGGCAACTTGCAACCTCAACGAATAGGAAGGAATTAAATTTGTCTGGCACTCAATAATTTTGAAACCGTTTTTATCTGCAATCACACGGGGGGTAAATAAAGTATCCCCAATCTTGAGTGGCTGGATGGGTGTCAGGTCATTATTCCAACCCAAATCAATAAATAATTCTTTGAACTTAAAATCGTTTACATACAAGGCAAAATCAGTTTTAGGCATGTGACTCATGGCCGTTCTCCAATCAAACTCATTGAGCAAATAATTTGTGTTGAATTTTGTTCAAGGCTGTCGGTGTTAATACTGCATAATCTGTCAGAATCGTAAAGTGAAACAATTAGCTCGGCCAGGGAGGCATCTGTAATTCCAGAACGCATCTGCCGGGATAGTGTATCAACAGCGTTCTCTTTCAACGGGTACTGATACACAGTATCTAAAGCATATTTTAATCCTGATGGAACAAATAATGTGCCTTCTTTTTCTTCAAGGAAGCGTTGTAAACGCATAAAAACGCGGTATTTAACGCTATTTTTTCTTCCTAGCGAACCACTTATAGCAGTCGATTCTTTCTGGAGTTCTCCAATACTTGTTGCCACGAGGTTGTGGTGATTAGGTAATTTTGGAAGACTTTTGGTTGTGTAGTCACACTCTGCGGCTTTCAAAATTGCGTATTGTGATTGAGTAACAATTTGCCCTTTATCATCAAGCCACGCCAAAGCATCGTTATTTTCTTTTGTCCTGGCATAAACTATTACGCCACTACCATCATGCAGCGTTGATGTATTTGCCTTAGCTCCAAATACAACATTTGGCATATTCTCAACTTTAGATTTTACATCTGGATGAGAGTCAATTGCATTTTTCCAAATTTGATATGCATAACTTGCCAAGTCAACTTCTACATCTTCATTTTCGTCGAATATGCCAGATTTTTCGCTATACAGGTCAGAAATGTTGGTTGGGTCGCCTTCAAAAAATATTTCATCCGAACCAACCACCTCTGCGTTTTGTGATATTCTGGTAGCCAATTTCTTTCTTAACCCAAGAATACGTTCGATGCCTTCCTCTGGTAAAAAAGAATAACAAATTATCTTGGATGATTTTTGTCCAAGTCTGTCCACACGGCCAGCACGTTGTATAAGACGTACAAGTGCCCAAGGGAGGTCAAAATTGACTATAATATGGGCATCTTGTAAATTTTGCCCTTCACTGAGGACATCTGTTGTAATTAATACCCTAATCTGTTCCTTCTGTGAAATATTTGGAAAATCGTTACTGGTTGGGCTAAAACGAGATACGAGTTCAACAATATTGTCGCTACTTCCAACCGCCATACCGAGCTTAGTAATTTTTCTCGAATTTAATTCTTGAAAAACGTAACTGGCTGTATCAGCATATTGAGTAAATACAAGTATTTTTTGAGTAGGGTGCTTTTGGCTGATTAGTTGTTCGAGAGCGTCAATTTTTCTATCATCTTCAGATTTCCAGCTCCCAATCCTGGTTAAAATCGCCAGTATTTTTTTGTTATCTTCTTCCAAATCAGCTACAATTTTTTTTGTTTCAAAAAGAGTAGAGCGTATCCATTGAAACCGTGCTTTATAATCCTTTTGAAAAAGGCTGTAAAAATTAGATGCCATTGTAGAGTATTCGTCTTCCGTCCAACCAAAATTCATATTTAAGCCAGTAGTTTCTTCATCTTCATCTGAATATGCGTCAACTACTACAGATTGACCTGAAACTGGAAGATTTAGCCCATTGTTGATGGCATAAAGGAAAATATAGTTACGGAGAACATGCCTCGATAGCGAGAGCAGGAAAGAATATCCGCAACTTTCAAGGCGTTTATATAAATTTGTTCGACAAAAACCAATAATGCTGTTTCCAGCCTTGGACATATTTTCTAAAATATTTCTTTCTTCTTTTGTCGGTTTTATCGGTTTTGTATCGTCATAATATTGTTGAATGCCATATCGTGGCAAATTCAAGGTATTGATAGCTTCAACAATATTTTCTTCATATAAAGTCGCGTATTGGTCAGAAGGGTCTTCTCCATTTATGGCGAACTCGATCTTTTTTGGAATACGGTCAGGGAAAAAGGATTTTTCTCCGGAAGAAAATTCAAGATATTTTCGGCCAGAGTCGGTATCCGTTTTGGCGTAATTTGATTTTATAAAACTGCGTGTTCGGCGTACAAGATAGAGTTTCATCACTTCACGCCAATCATCTGCCAGGTTGCTTTTTTCAAAGGCATTTATGGTTCTGACGTTTGTATCAGTGTGCCTTGCTGTGAATTCAACAATGCCGCCTATTGCTTTGATATATTGTTCTGGAGTGATGCCAAGATCATAGTTTTCAGGAAGAAATAGCTTTAACTGGTTTGAAAGGTCAGTATAAGATTTATTGTATGGAGTAGCCGAAAGAAGAATGACTTTACATTCGTTTTCCGCAATATAGGATTTAAGAGCACTATATGTCTCGCCTCGACTATTACGGAAATTATGACTTTCATCTATGATTAGAAGCCTGTATCGCCGTAGGTTGGGCAACGTCTGCCTCAACATGCTATGTGATACAACGCGAGCATGAAGGCCGTACTTCTCTCTGTAGTGATCCCACATAGGGACAAGATTTTTCGGACATGTAATCAAGGTGTTATAATACAAATCGTCTTCAAGCACTTTCGCAATTGCTGTTGCTGTGATTGTTTTACCAAGCCCTACAACATCACCAATCATAACGCCATGTCTATTGTGTATATGATGCGCGGCTATTTTGACAGCCGCCTGTTGGAAATCCAATAATTCATTTGAAAATTCATTTGATAGTTTGAATTCTGCAAGTCCTGCCCGTGCCTCACGGCTCATATGGTAGGCCATTTTTAAGTATATCATAAAAGGGTCAATATACTCTGTTCGCGCCCAACTATTTTCTAACACTTCAATGAGATCGGTTGTAATATTGATACACCACCTGTCTAGCCATCGATCTGTAAACCATTTGTCGAGTTTCAGAGATGCATCCTGTTCCAGTACATCAACATTCAACTCTCCTTGTTTGGACAATCCTGCAAGTGTAAAATTGCTACTACCGAGTAGTCCAATTATCGGGGCAATATTTTCACCCCTGTGGGCCAGATAAAGCTTGGCATGGAGTTGGTGTTTTAAAAATAGCTTGACTACTAAGCGTCCTGTTTTTAGTTGTCCAAGTAATGCTTGCAGGGCGTTCTCGTCGGCTTGTGTGGGGGTTCCGTATGTCAATTGTTCAATAAATTCCGCTGCCAATTTTTTCCTGTAGCGGTTCGCTTTGTCATTATCCATTAAAATATTTTCTGGGTTGGAAAACTGTTCAAATAATTCTTCTCTTGGTGTTTTTGTCATTCCAACCAACAAGCGGCAGTAACGAAATACTGTATTATCCTTTTCTATTACATTGTCTCCAGCCAATTTGTTAATGCCATCGCATACCATTTTCCATCCACGCAAATTAAAATAACCCACGCAATAGTCAACGCGGGTGGCATTCGTAATGTGCTCTGAAAGCCCAATGGAAAATTTATTTTCCATATTGTCATAAATTTTGGGCATAACAAATTATCTCCCTCAATAATTTTAGGGTCGATCAAAAGAGGATAGGGGAACATACTACCGACTCTTTCGTTTAGGGCAAGAGGCAGGAGAAGGATTGTGGAACCTGCTATTCGATACACCAGAATCAGTGCAAGATGCAAGTCGCTAGGACTCACGAATTTGTGAAGGAAGGGTGTAAATATCAGTGAATTTATTGAATTTTCACAATTTCTTTACAGCCTGGATACCCGGAACAGCCATAGAACTCGCCATACGCACCTTTGCGTCTGACCATGCTCTTTCCACATTTGGGGCATACAGGGGTTGGGTCGCCTGCGCTCACCGATTTTTTGTTGCCCTGGGTAGCCGAGGAAGATACGGGTGATACTGGCGTAGTGCCAATATTTTCGCTGTACCTGCATGATGGGTAGCCTGTACACCCCCAAAAATCCCATTGACCAGGCTTAGTGTTCCTGCGTAAAGGTTTGCCACAATCAGGGCAAATCTTCCCTGTCTGTTTTGCCAGAGTCCGTAATTCCTGTGAAAGCTGGTCATGCGCCAAGGAAACAACTTCCTGGTAGTTGGCTTTCCTTTCGGCTATATCATCAAGAGATTGTTCCATTGTCTTGGTGAAGTCGTATTCGATGAAAGAAAACCTTCCGCGCAAGCCAGAGACAACTTTTTCACCAAGGATGGTCGGCACCAGAAACCGTTTCTGTACTTCAAGATATTGTCTGGTGAGAATCGTATCCAGAATGGCCGCATACGTTGATGGCCTACCAATCCCCCTTCTTTCCAGTTCTTTGACAAGCGAGGCTTCTGTGAACCTCGCCGGGGGTTTGGTTTGTTTGTAGACAACCTCTCCAGACAGAGCTTGGAGGGTCATACCAGCCTTTAATGCTGGAATTGGGTTGTCTGGTTCAGCATCTTCCTGTTCTTCTGTCTGATCCTGTGCTGTGAGGATTTTCCAGCCAGCGAAAGCCAGTGTTCGGCCTCTGGCTTCATACTCGAACCCACCTCCCGTCATTTGTACTGTACGGACGGCATAAATGGCATCAGCGAGCATGGCCGCAAGTGTCCTCAATCGGATGAGTCTGTACAAAGCTCTTTCGTCACCTGTTTCCCCGGCTGCTTCAACTTCAATATGCGTGGGCCTGATTGCTTCGTGAGCTTCCTGGGCTTCTCCTTTTGCCTTCCAATGCCGTGGAGTTTTAACCACTGGCCAACCTTGCGCTTCGCAGTATGCTCTTGCTTCGTTTTCGGCATCTTTGGAAATATTTGGGCTATCTGTACGCATATAGGTTATATGACCAGCTTCATAAAGCCGTTGCGCCAGTTGCATGGTTTGTTTCGGGCCGAACTTCAAAGCTGTTGATGCGGCTTGTTGAAGCGTCGATGTGGTGAATGGGGCAGGGGGGGCAGACTTGGTTTCGCTCTCTTCGTATGACGCTACTCTCAAAGAACGTGTTGCAGCAGCTTTCTCGGCCAGGGCCAGGTCGAGCATATATGTCTGACCATTGGGAAGAACGGGCTTCCAGACGGCTTTCCAGTCGTCTTTAAAGAGTAGTTCTGCCCCAAAGTGTTTTGTGACAACAAAATTCTTGATTTCGTTTTCCCGTTCCACCACCAGCCTTACGGCAGGGCTTTGAACCCTGCCTGCTGACAATCTTTCTGCTGCGAGGTCGGAAAGGGGGCCAGATACCATATATCCACAAAGCCTGTCCAAAACTCTGCGACCTTCCTGGGCGGCAACCAAATCCATATCAATGCTGCGTGGATGAGCGAGAGCAGCTTTGATGGCTTTTGCGGTAATCTCTGTGTAGGTGATGCGTTTTGCATTTTTCAGCTTCAAAGCATCCATCAGGTGCCAGGCTATGGCTTCGCCTTCGCGGTCGGGGTCGGTCGCCAAATATACTGCTTCGGCATTCTTCACCAGGGGCGCGATACGTTTGAGAACGTCTTGGCCTCTCTCTGTGGCTTCATATTCAGGCTTAAAGTGTGGAGCCTTTACCCCGATTCCTTTTACGGGAAGATCGCGTACATGACCAACGCTGGCTACGACTTTCCAGTCTGAACCTAGAAAACCTTGAATTTTTTTCACCTTCCCCGGTGATTCGACTATGAAAATTTTCATGGAAAACTCAATTATCCAAAAATTCTTTAATTATTACACAGCAAGAAATTATCAGCATGGTAACAAAGCTGAATATACTTGCGGATACCAGCAGGGGGTCAGATGCGTTTCTGACATATGCAGGGAGTGTTATGAAAGCCAATCCAGAAAATGCGAAAAAAAAGAACCAAAATGCCATGAAAACTACAGCAACAAGAAAAATATTTTTTGGCATAGAAAAATTCTCCCTTTTGGATTATTTGCATACGCCCACGGCTAAAGCGCGTGGACACCCTGCCGATTTTTTCTGATTAATCTGAAACTCCTTGCCTTGTCTTGCCAAGCCTGGCCACGCCTCGCCATGCCTTGCCCTGCCAGGCCACGCCTCGCCACGCCGAGTGTAGATGTTCTAACTTTTGTACATTCCTTGAGCTATCTTCACTTCCAGCAAATGAATATCGTAATGGCCCTGGGCCTTAATATGGATGATAGGGATACCTGCGGCTTTGAATACCTTGTCAACGAATTCATCCCTCTCCATTCTGTCTTTTCTCAAGTGGGAAGTATCGTCCAGTTCAACAACGGCCAGAATATCGAGAGTCTTTTTGTTACAGATGACGTAATCAACGTGTTTTTGAGAGACTTTATTAAAAAAACGCATCTCTGCGGAACCGGACAAATGAGGGGCAACAGCTACAAGGTCGGCAATACGAACTTTGGCAAAGATCCTGAATTCGTATTTCAAAGCTTTCTCTAGCTGGAAATAGAACTTCTTTTCCGCGTGGGAGAATAAGCCGCTTGGCTGTATGATATACGGCAGTTTACCTGTCAGAAGATCAATAAATCTTTTGAGGATATAAACCGATGCAAGGGCACCCACGATTACCAGAAATATCCAAAAATATGAATTGATGTATTCCATTGTCCATCTCTTTTGATTCAGGGCCGCGTGAGGTTTGTCTTGCGGCCCTGGTGACGTGTTGGCTACTGCTCAACCTTGAAGGATACGCCAGCGGGCAGTTCCTGCTTTGCGGGCTGTTCCGTAGCCAGTTCCGTTGTGAGGTGTTCCTGAATTTTTGTCATATCTGCATTTATTGCGTATGCGATAGCAAACGGAGCAACAAATGGGATATTGAAGAATGGGAACACAGTCGAAGCGAGTACAAATATCATGATATTATCCTCTTGTTATACTGTTAGACAAAAATTTTATTGACATTTTCTTTGAGAATTGAACGAAGTAAAATAAAATCAAGGTCAATTCTGCTACAAGGTATCCCTGTTACATAGGAATACATTTCTTGTATTGTCATGTCGCATTTGAAGTAGTTTGGAATTCTGTCGTTGAATTCGCAAAGGTATTTTGTCTCTGTCTCTCGCAAAGGCATTTTGGACAGAAACATGAGGTTGCGGCCAAGAAATGTCTTTGACGTGGGAATATATTTGATAAGGCTGCAAACGCTGATGATGGCTCTGTAGAACTCGGCATTAAGTGGCGTAAATTTCCACAGAGTAAGCCTCTGCGGGCTGATCTCGTCAAAAATGGTACAACGGGGCGGGAGTGTTGTTTTTATCATTTGAGCGAGCTTCTGGCCGCATGACGGGCCTGTCAGTAAAGGTTCTATTACCTGTTCCTTGGATTCCTTGTTAGTCAGGAAAAAGGCAAAAGCTTCCTTCTTGATTGGCTGGCCGCAACAACAGACTCTTTGCTCGTTTTCTTCAATTGCAAAGTTGCCAATAGGCCGAAGATAGTATTTCTGTAGAAGGGTGGCCCTACCTTTTTCTCCGGCATAATTGATACGAGTATCCATCATATTCCTCGCAGAGTATCCCCACCTCTTAGCAAAGCGTAGGTGGCGGGTTATTGACTATAATCCTCTTTAGTTGTTGTTCTCGTCTTCCTCGTCGTCGTCAAAAGACGATGACGGTATCGAGCCTGGGAGTTTAACGGCTCCGCTGTGTTCGTCTTTTCCTGTTTGCTCATCATCTTCATCTAAGCCAGCGCGTTCAATTTTATCCCATTCTTCGGTTGTGAATTCCGGTTTAAAGATGCCTGGGAAAAGAATGTCTTTTTCAGGTTTACCGTGATCGTCAAGCATATACCGGGTTTCACTCTTGGCAATATCGCTTTTTATTGTGTTATCAATGATAATTTCGTTATTGATAATCTTGAAAAAGTCGATGTCAGAGAGGTCATTTGTCTTGAGGTAGGGTGTAATCAGTTTATATACAGGCATACCTTTTGTATGGGCGATGGCGTGTCCAACCGCGAGATTACGGAGAATAAGTTCAGGAATGAGTGCTCCAGCTTGCCTATCCAGTCTTTCAGATTGAGAATCTTTGAAAAGTTGATCAAGTGATCCAAGGGTGGCACTGGTTCCTTTGGTGATTATTCTTTTGGCGTAGAAAATTTCACCAAATTCTTCGGCAAGTCGTTCAGAGAGTTCTTTTTCAGGAGTCCGAAAGACTATGGAGTTGTTGATGTTACCAAAAATAACATTAACGTAATCCAGCTTGGTTTTTACCGCAATGTCAGCCTGAGTTTGCATGAAAAGATTAACGCGAATATTGGCACCACGGCTTTTTGAAAGCATGTCTGCCATCCCTTCAAAGACGATATTGTAAACTTCGTCACAGAAGAGAGAAACGGGGTGGTGGCTATATTTGTAGGCATAGTTTTTACCGATTTGCCCCAACAGGTCTTGGAATATTAATTTGCCAAGAGCACTTGCGGCCATATCGTCTATCATCGACCCAAGGTAGAAGTAGACAATGCGCCTGTTGGTAAATACATCGTTCCAGGAAATGCTTGGCCGTAAGGTGGCAAGGTTGGCACCAAGCTCTTTTGTTCCGAGAACGGTAAGGATTGGCTTCAGGGCCACGATCATTTTTTGGGTGTGTTCTCCACCTTTCATGATTGTGGAATTGAATACATCTATGCTCGATTGAATTGCTTGTGCTTGCACATACTCGCCGCAAGTAGTGTTCGTTCCAGCGATCTTCAATAATGATTCTATTTTTGCGTTTGCTGCGGCTACCAAGCTTGCTTCAGCAACGAAGAGAGATTTGTAGATCTCTTTGATTGTCACAGATTCGCCAATTGTTCGCAGTAGATCCGCAGCAGCATTGACAGCAGCCCAACAAAGGTTAGGGAAAACATCTTCGCTACCAGAGCTTCCAAGGATATTTTTGATTCTGCTTGCTATATCATTGCTCGAAAGCTGAGAGACAAACGGGTTGTAGGTTTGAGATTTGCCAAGATGTGCAAGAGAGAAGAATCTGAAAGAATCTTTTTTTCCAAGGCTACAGGCAATCCTGTAGACGTTGTTTAAAACATCTTTGTCTCCCTTTGGGTCAATAATGATAACAGCTTCATTATCTTTAATTCGTTGAGCCGCCATAAGCGTGAGCAGGGTGCTTTTGCCTACACCCGTTGTTCCAATGACAGCAGTATGTTCAGGGAGGTCAAAAACCCTGTATTTGTCTTCGCTACGTCCGATATTATGGATAATGTATTGGCCTGCGCGGTCATTTTCTTCTGACGTGATCAATTTGCTGATTGCAGGCTCCTGGGTGAGAGTAAAATAGTTTTCAGCTACTTGATTGTTCCAGATAAACCCTTTGCCAAGGAATGTTCCGGCCTTATTGTTTTTTTCTCTATATTCATCAGAAATTGTGGAAACTGTATCCATGTTGAGGGTAACAAGTTCAGCTACATCCAAATTTTTTACTTCTTGAACAACAGCGAGATACCGAGAAAGGAACATCAAACCAGTTGCGAACATTACAAGTACAGCACTCAGTAACATGAAGATGTTAAGGTGGGAGTTGGTTGTTTGCCAAAGAAGTAATACCGAAGCCATCAAAATAGCCATAGAGTATACTTTTAAATAATTAACCTGAAGATTAATTGTTTTCTTAGGCGTTTTTGTTGATAGCTTCATATAATCCTCACAAGGAACCCCCTGACTTCAATCGAGGGAAGAATGGCAGGTTATTTAGAAAATATTTTTTTGCAGTTAATTTTATATTGAGCAACAAATTTCAGTAATAACGGTTTTAATTCACTGTTAAAATCCGGTTTTACGTTGAATTGCGCCAATGATTGTTCGAAAAGCTGTTCAGTTTTATTATAGCCAGACGCATTATGAATAACGTAATTAAAATCCATGCTTGTGATGTAGTTTTTCTTGTGTTCTATTTGAATAATAGCACCAAATGTATACCAGTAATCTATAATTTTTCCGAAATCTGACTCTTCGAAATTTATACGTTCTGTTTCTGGAATCATTTTTTTAAATTCATTAAAGCAGGTATTGAGAACATTTTTGTATTTAAAAATGAGTTTTTTGTCTCTTGTAATAAATACAAGTCCGCTATGAACATTAAACAGTATATCTGAATCGTTCATGAGTGTTAAAAAAATTTCTAAGAGTTTAAAGGCAAAAATTTTTGTTGGCTCACCCTCTTCGGTAAAATAGGTGTGTATTATTTTTTGGGTTTTCTCATCTTCATCTTCATCATCAGGATTATTTATTAACGTAGTTTTTTCTGTAATCACATCTTCGGAGTCCGAAGATAACTCGTCTTTAATTATGCACTCTGCATCATCGGAGTCAGAAGATTGATCGTCTTCGACTTCGATATTTTTGAATTTGCAGATCCCTTTTCTGTCGTCTTCTGGCCTGTCCTCTCCTACGTCTTCAGCTATTACGCTTACAGCCTTGGAGTCGGAAGATAGATCGTCTTCAGCTTCGACGTTTACGTCTTCTGAGTCAGACGGTTGCTCATTTCCGATGCTCATATCCTCCGAGTCAGAAGGCTGCTCTATCAAGGTGGACTTATTTATTGGAGTTTCAACAATTGTGGTAGCATTTGTATCTTGATTGTTACCGAGCAAAGGCAACTGGAGAGCCTTTGATGTCAAAATTGTCTTTTGGCTGTTGTCCTTCTCAGCATTTGTTTTCTGATCTTCTTCAGCTTTCTTCTTTGCGGCTTCTTCATCCAGTTTTTTGGTGTAGTATTCAGGGTCGTGATAAATATATTGAGAGACAAGGGGCTTTCCTTCAAAAAGGCAATTGAATGCTTGTTTGTGTTGTATAGCTATTTTGACTGAGTCAATTTTAAGCCCTGATAAATCTTGCATGTTCGAATCACTGAAAAAGGCCATGCCTGCATCTTTTAATTTTTCATATAGCTTTTGTATTAATGGTTCGAGAAAAGATGCTGGAACTACAGCCAAAGTACACTTCATTGTTTTGGCAGGATTTGTCTTCAAGTATAGAAGGACATCTAAACAATATACTGGTCTTTCCTTTCTATTAATGAAAAAATTCAAAAACCCACATTCTGATAATAATTGTGCAGCAGCATCAATGGATATATTTGTTTTGTCTGATACACTTCTGACAAAAGAATGGAAATGAACCGCATACCAATTATCGTCCAGGCGATATATTGGAGTTTTCTCTATGTCGTGGAGTGTTAAGCGTGACCAATACAGATATTGGAATACATTTAATTTTATTTCGCCAACATGCTTTTTATCAGTTGCCCATTCTTGAACTGCGATTGTGTCAGCTAACAAGCTTTCTTCATGAGAAACCTTAAGCTGCTTAACCATCATCCAATAAATTGTTGGCGGGAATGCCATTTGCGTTTCAATTGGAACAAACCGATGAAAGAAGAAGGAAATCATACTGAAGTCAAAATCTGTATGGGGCTGATACTTTTTTACAATAGATTTTGTTGGAAAGGACATGTTGAAATTTAAAATACCACCTCTGATTGGGTTGTATTCAACTGTGATATAATCATCAATTTTTGCTTTCAATTGGTAATGGAATATTTTGTTTGCATCATGGAGAAGCCCAACAATAAATGCGGCTAACAGGGCATAAGGTTTTTCCTTGTATGTTTTTTCCGAGTCTATTCCGTGTGTATTGAAGCTGAAATAACTATTAACTTTTTCGGCGTTAACAATAGCGGTAATTAATGAATGATTTAATTGCCCAAATGGTTTGCTGTCATGGTGGTTAAGGCTTGCAGGCATATCCCAAAAATGTCCGATGAATTCTCTCATCAGTTTTTCGATGAACAAGCAAATGTCTGGATTTCCGATAATCGCATCAAAACCCAACATGAAATCGTAGTATGGTCGCACAACTTTAAAAACAGCATTTATTCTTTGTGTTCGAACACTTTCAAATTTTTCGTTATGGACTTTCTTCTCTGTTTTATAAACGCCGAATTGTGACAACTCCACTTTCACATCTGCGGCTGTTTGATATTGATTGGATTGTTTTAGAACAACATCATTTTGAAATATTTCTTCCAAAGGATTAGATGCAACGGAAGAAGCTTTCGATTCTGATTGAGTTTGATTCTTCGAAGAATCTTCTTCATCAGTACCGAATAAGCTTTTTTTAATTTTGGAAAATGGGAAGAGTCCCATATTTTTCTTCCTCTAGAACTTCTTTTTCTTTTTTTGGCGTTCCGTTATTTTCTTGTTAGTAAGTTCTCGTATATATTTTCTTTCATATCCCTCATAATTTCTAATCTGATTCATATAGTCAGTAATTGCATCATATACAGTTACTTTATAGGCCAGAGAGTGAGCATTATGTGTGCAATACTTTTCAAGTACATATAGTGCATGGTTTACTGACTTTGAGAGATAAAAAAACTTCTTTCCAAAATCTGTTCTTATTTGAGGGCGGTAAAGAACACCGTTTGTTTTCATGTCTTTAAAAATATTTTTGTAAATTTTGTTTCGCTCTGAAAATGGAAGTAAAAAGTATGGAGCTGTTTCTTTGTTTTCGTGAGAATTCCAATCTTCAAATTTCTCGTAGAGTTCTTCTACAAAAGAATTAAACTGATTATATATCTCTTCCCATTTCTTATCCCGTGATACTATCTTTTCCATTGGAAGAACTTGTTCTTGATACAGTTCATGAAGTTTTCTCCATAACCAATCAATTCTTCCGGCCAGCATAAACAAATCAACCGCGAGTGGCATAATCAGGTAAAATTTTGGTTTAGCCATGATTGTATCTCTTTTTGGGCTTACTTGGCGTGAAACATTAGAAATGGGTTCACGGTTTCATTGCATTCGGCAATATTTCGTTGTCCACTCAGGATAACAGTGTCATTGTGAATTAAAGGGAATTTATTTACTGTAAGTGAGTTTATGTAGCCAAAAATGAGATGAACAATAGTTTGTCTCAATGAAATGATTGTGTCTTCATCACTGTGTTGGCATTGATTCAAGATAGAGGAATGAACAGAATCTGTTGTGATTAGTTTGTGCGCGATATGAAGAAATTTTTGTTTGTTGGATATGTCGTCAAGATAAAAGACAAACAGCAGAGAACCGTCTTCATCTTTAACGAGATTGATAAACTGTTCATCTTCAAAACTTGATTCATTGAAATATATTACTTTTGTATTTGCACTGCCTGAATAGCCAAAGATAAGAGGATTGTATTTTTCAATGATCATCTGTCCAGCAGCGCACATGAGTAGAACACAACTTATTCCAACCAGAACAGCATGAAAGTTCTTTTGATACATCCAGATGATTACAAACCCGATTGAAATTACGAGAGCAGCCACAATCTGGCATGACAGGCATTGGAAGAAAAAGACTTGAAAAATGAGAAGCAAAATTTCAAATGATACACCGACTGTATAGACAATAAGCAACAACTTGTCGGCTATGACGTTTTTCACCATGCTTTTGTTGGAGTATAGAGGTGCTATTTTGTAGCTGCCGATTTTAATAACAGGAACAATTTCTTTGGGTGTGTTCAGCAGAGAAAGAAGCGATATACTTGCAAAGAATAATGTACCAAGATGATAGAAAGATATTCCTGCAAATGTCACATCATTGGTATATACACACCCTTGGGATATACACGTTGGCATATACCCCAAAGGTGTAAGGATGCAGTACGCAACTCCTACGAGAGAAAGTATGAGTAACAAATACCGCATGGTTGTCGGTTATTTGAAGATGGTATTGAGAGTGTTGAGGTCGAAGCCTTTGACAAGAAAACCGTTTACATACATTGCGGGTGTTCCCTGAATTCCAAGAGAACGGGAGATTGTCCTGTTGGCTTCAATCATCGGAGCATACTTGCCTTTCAGAAAGTACAGCATTGCTTCAGGATCAGCATTCTTTTTTGCAAATTCGGGAAATGCTTCACGCAGCTTTTTCACAATCGTCAATTCCATTTCATTAGCAGGAATTGAACGATCTTCGTTCAAGCTCGTGTAGGCATAGTTCACGAATTTGCTGTATTCTTCCTGAGAAAATAAGTCATGGGCATATGCCATCAGAAGCGACACGATCTCCGCAGAAGGGTGCAGTTCTTTTATGGGAGAATGCACGATTTTGAAGGTTTTGATTTGTTCTTTCTTTGTCATGAGATACTCAAACGCATCACGGCAGAAAGGGCAAAACACATCGGAAATGAAGATAACTTCTTCAGTTCCAGGGCCAGTGAACAAAAGCTCACCGAAATTGTTCGGCAAAGTGGTCTTTTGAACAATGCGTTTTGCTTCAAGCGTCATGCTTTTGTTGGAGATGATTTCATTCACATCCTGGAAATGATATGTGCCTGAAGGATCAACAGTCAGAACCAGAGTCTTTTCCATGTCGGTTTCAGGGTCAACCACGTTTCCACCGATAGCGGCTGGTGCTTTAATGGCGAGAGACACAAGGTAGAAATGCATGTCACCAGCAGAGAAGGGGATGGCTTTGCCGATAACAATTTTATCGGCTGTGAATTCATTCATAGCCGGGGTCATTGGCAAACCTTGTTGCTTCAAGGCGTTCAGAACCATTGTGTAAACATTGTTCTTGAGATTTTCGGTATTCAAAGGCGGTACTGTGGCACTGTTGTTGGTCATTGCCCCCGATTTGGTCAATACCTCTGATTTGGGTGGGCCAGAGTGAGGCAATGTTGTCTTGTCTTTAACCTTCTCCGTTACAACAGTGTCAGTTTTTTTGTTAGCGGCATGAGCCGAATTGACATCGGCAAAGCTCATGACAATGCAAAAGGTAATACCCATAAGGGCAACGATGTGAGTCAATTTCTTAAACATTAGAAACCTCATTTGTTAAAAGTTTTAAAGCCACCTACTTTCTCGTGGCATATTTCCATTCTTTAGGATAAAAATAGAAACTGATCAACTATTTTTTTTAGCAAATAATGGATCAACGAAAGATCATTGTAGATGATATTAGGTATGTTCTTATAAGTATGGTTACTTATGAATTAAGAATGAATATGAGAATAAAAAAAGGATCGGCTAAAGTCTGTTTGCTAGTAAACTAATCAAATAGACAAGCTAAATATCAAAGGCATTCTCGATGACGGTAGGTAAATAAAAATGAGGGGTGGAGTAAGGCAAAAAGATGTACCAGTATTATCAATTAACAATTCTGTTGTTCGGTTAAACCGAATAAGCGTTTTCTGGCACTCTAACATACTCTATTTTTAGACTAAAAAGAGACTATTAATAAAATAGAGGTAGTTACAATAGTATCTTGTATCCAACATACTCGTTTTATTGATTTTTTGTTATGGAAATGTATATTTTTTGGCACATTATGAATAATTAAAAAATATTTAATAAATAGAGTAGTTTGACCGTAATACGCTGATATATTAATAATTATTTTCTTTGACCAAAAAAAATATTCAACGTTTAGAGTATGTTGTAAATTTGTAAATTATTAATATCCTCATATTACACAGTTTATTTCAACAAAACATAGAAATATCCTTATATTAGAGGAGTTATAGAATAACTTCATTATTTACAGTAGGTAATCTATGTTTTTCAAGATAATATATTGATTTAACATCATCTAAATTTTTAAAACTTTCTTCACATACAGAAAATTCATTCACAATTATCTTTTGAGCGATTTTTTAGAGTTTATGTACCCTCGTCCATGAAATTTATAAAAATGCAATTGCGGGCTATTTGTGTAGGTTTTTCTGGTATATTTGGGTTAAATACCAAGATTGATTTCACCTATCTTTCTCACATCCAAGTTCCCATTTTTTATTTCTAACAGGTGGGAGTAAAATCCAATTGAGAAAATGGATATTTTTAGTTCTAAGTGATCTATTCTTCCCTATAGAATGTCAAACCTGCCCCTCTTTTTTCCTAAAGATATAAGAATGACAAAAGTCCATCCTAAATCCTCATTTGCATTTTTTCTTCCTGATGAGATTGAAACTACTTATTTCGATTTTGTAACTGTCTGATTTAATTAGATGGTAATATTATCATTTGATAATATTAATAAATAGAGTAAGTTGCTATATAATATTTTTTTTAAGTGTTAAAAATCAATTAGTTATATAGTCTAATGGATTAATCTTAAAAAGTATATTATTCCAATATATTATGAAAAGCAGAAATGATAATTTCTGCGAACCTCACCCCATGCACCTCCTTCAATTTCACCTCAAGACTTTACTCAGTACCCTTCCTGCCCCCTTCTGATGCTTCCTTTCCTACAGACATTTTTCTCAGCCCATGACAAAATTTTATGATTGTCGATTGGGTAAAAAGAATATGATTATTTGATTTTGAGATACTCGGCCCGGATAATGAAAAAGGAAAAGGGACAGGGGAAAATGACAAAAAGGAATCGGGTAGGAACCAGGTTGGAATTTGTTTGGCGAGGTATGAATATCGAAGAGAGTCTGAAGTGTGATGAGGCGAAGTGTATGAGCGGGGAAGACCCATGCAAAAATGATAATTTTTGCATGAGGATCTGCCCATGACGAGCTGCGTTCTGACCAGTGGAGAGTGAACCTGTCCTCAGACCAACGCGACAAAATTATGGTGAGATTTTTTTGTGGTTCGTCATGAAATAATATGACTGAGACGTGAGAAAAAAATGCGTATGGGATAGTATGAGAGGAGAAGTGAAAAAGAGAAAAATGGGGGCTGGAAGATCAGAAAAATACTGTTGTTTGATTCGAGCTATCTTTAGCTTTCGAGTAGTTGTATGTGTGGACTGGAGAAAGGCAGAACGAGAGGATAGGCGCGTATGCTGACGTGGATACACGAATGCAAAAATGATAATTTTTGCATGAGTTCCCCAGGCGAGTCGGCGGGATAAATTTGAATTCGAGTCAGAGGCGGGTCATAGATTTATGAGACGATAATTCTATTGGGATTGCATAAAATAGTTTGTGAGTTTTTAATAAAATCGTCGAAGGGGTAAAATTGAAAAACGAAAAAAGTGTGGCTGGATTGTCAGAAAACAATATGGGTATTTTTGAAGTTCGAATGCCGATGACAGAATGTGAGAAAGTGGGAAAGGTGTTGCGGATAGTCGGATGCAAAAATGATAATTTTTGCATGAGGCTTTCCCGCTGGAACAACCCGGCCATGGTCGCCACGTTGTGAGAGTCGAACAAAACAAAAAAAGATTGCGGGCCTGGCCGCACCTCATCGGAAAACGTCAGAAAAAAATTTTATGAGGGTAGGGCTGGCGTCTTGAGATCAACAACTTATTTTTTATTGTTCACAGGACTCTTGGGAGTTGGCTGAGTACCATACAATTCATCTTTAAAGATGGTGAGATCTCTGCGGTAAGTATGATTTGAATATCCTGAAGCTCCCAACATCATACTGTCTAACATAGACTGACAAAAAGCATGATCCCCTTTGCTATATTTATCCAGAAAATCGTAAGCCATAGTAGTTTTAATGTCTTCATTTGAATATCCGCTGTTCTTCATTTCCAAATATCTACCGTAACCAAGTCGTGCCATGTCACTCGCAGTTATGCTCATGACACCATAATCCATCCTATCAAAAATATGATCTACGGCAAAATTAGGATGCGCAGAATGAACTATCGCTGACATTGAAAAAAAACAAATTGATGTAAATGCAAGAAGAAGACGAATTTTGTTCATAGTCACCTTCAAAAAAACTTTTCGCTGTCTTCAGATTGATACACGGCAACGCTGTTGTGATGGGATTAGCCTTACGAAAAATCGGCGGGAAAGTCTACGCGCTTTAGGCGTGGGGAGGATGTTAAGCGAAGGGGAAGAATGAGGAAGGGAAAAATTGAAGAGGCGTCTTGGCCGGGTGCAGGCGAGAAGGCAAAAATGATAATTTTTGCCTGAGCTATTGAAGCTGAGTTTTCTTAGGGGCGGCGGTCGGGGTAGGGCGGTTCTTTTTTGCGTGTAGGCATGGCCGGAACGCTTTGGAGCGAGAATGCAATGAAGCGGGTCTTCCGGCGAGCGAAGCGAGCTTCTTCTTCTTTTTCTTCCACCTGGGCGATATGGGCTGATCTCGATTCGGAAATTTGGACTAAACAGGGTGCCACGCGCAGCGCAGTCCGGCCTAGTGCGAACGTCTATTCTATCTACTCTCCCGACCCAATAGAAGTTTCTCAGCCTAGCATCAGGTTGCTTACCTCAAAAAAACCTAGCCGACCTGGAACAGACACGAAGGGCAATATTTTTGTTCTCTTTGTTTTTATATGCCAATGGTAGAGGCCGCTCCCGGCCCAAAAGGATTCTGAAACCCGGTCGCAATGAGAGAAAACAATACTGCCGACAATACCGCCTACAGGTAATTCCTTGAGCGGTGGAAGCTGAAAACCAGCATGTATCAAAGCATCGTATGCACCTTTATCAATATTTTTTCCGGTGTGAAGGAGAATTGGTACTCCAAGATGCTTGCTTGGCAAGAGCCAGCTACGGTTTTCTACATTCTTTCCCAAATGCAGAATGGCATATGCCCACGGCTGCTGTACCGACAATGCTATTGTGCTCATGAAATACCTTTGGCTGAATATTCGGTTATGAAAAAATCGGCGTGAAAGTCTACGCGCTTTAGCCGTGGGAGTATGTCAATCTAGATATTTTTTTGTTCGAGTATATCTTCGATGAGTTTTAATTTTTCGAAAGTTATTATATTTTTGCTTTTTGCCTGTGCAATGAATTTGATTTTGATTTGTTCCAACAATACGCTTTGACCAAGAATCAAACTGGAAATTTGCTGGAGTTGTTCCAGGTTAAAAGAATCAGTTTTTAATTTTTCTAAAAACAGTGCGACAACTTTGTCTGAAAAATTCTGATATTCTATCTCTTTCTCAATTTCAGCAAAAGACAGGAATAATCAACTGTTATATATTTGTTCCCAATTTTGCTGATTTTGGTTTCTATAAAATCTTTAAAATTAGCCCCTCTGAATAAATCGAATTCCACCAAAAAACAGGATTGACCTACCGTAATATTTTTATTGATGGTATCCATCATATTCCTCGCAGGGTGACAGGTTGAATTAACTCACTTGTCTCGTAGGCAAGCCGAATGGTCAATCAGGCTTTTCCAAGTTCCATGTTGTTTGGTCATGGCTATTCTTCCTGCTTTGTGCCGCAGGAATAGTCAAATATCTCTTCAATATCCGCGCCGTCTTCCCATTTTTGAAGATCCTCGCACATATCTAACAGTTCATGGGCCATTCTCTGCGCCGCCATAACGAATGGGAGAGGCGCGTTGTTTTTTACAAGATCATTCGCCAAATATCTGCATTGCGCGGAAGCCCGTAAGCAGCGAGATGTAATGTTCATATTTATGTTTACCTTTCCGGCCCTATTCGCCAGCCGGGTTGTGTTTAGTTTTTGGCGTTTTTTTATCCACAAATTTATTTGTGTTAAGTCTGTTGTGCGCTCCGGGCCTGTTCTGCGGCCCATTCGAGCCAAGCATCTCTCGTCCACCACTGCCAGCCTATCCCTCTGCCGCTCTAGTTTGGCGGCGCGGGTTTCAGCATCCTGTGCGTAATCACAAAGAAGTATTAATAATTCTGCACTAACAAAAAAGGTATCCCCATGACTCTTTAACCACTGTTTTGCACAACTTCTCGCAAGACTAATATGAGCATCAGTCAGTATGGCGTTGCTCTCTTGGGATTAATCAGAAATCATGTTTTCAAAAAGATGCCAGAATGATTTATTGACAAACCGAAGCGCATCGGCGTCCTGCTCAACAGCTTTCTGACAGATAGCTTCGGTTTGGTTATTGACGTAAACAAGCGTAAGGCCGTTCTGTTCAACAGCATTCAGGCAGATAGCCTCGGTCTGATTATTGACGTATTGAAACACAGAGCAATCCTTTTCCACGGCCTTCAGGCAAATTGTTTCGGTCTGGTCTTTGACGTAACGAAGCGCAGAGCCGTTCTCCTTCACTGCCGTGAGACAGATAGCCTCGGTCTGGCTATTGACGAATTGAAGCGCATAGCCGTCCTGTTCAACAGCCTTCAGGCAAATAACTTCGGTCTGGTTCTTGACGAATTGAAGCGCATAGCCGTCCTTTTCCACGGCCTTCAGGCAAATAGCTTCGGTCTGGTTCTTGACGTGTTGAAGCGCATAGGCGTTCTCCTTCACTGCCATGAGACAGATAGCTTCGGTTCGGTTCTTGACGAAACGAAGCGCGTCCCCGGCCTTTTTCACAGCTTCAAGACAGATAGCTTCGGTCTGGTTCTTGACGTATTGAAGCGCATAACCGTTCTTTTCAACGGCCTTCAGACAAAACTGTTCGTCCGACCACTGTTCGAGTTCTTTTCTTGAAAATTGCATGGTAGCCTCGCTTCGAGAAATTAATTTTCTTTACCGATTGGGAATTCATTTTTTTGAGTCAGCTTCCCACTGCTGTAGGTTTGTGGGAGCAGGATATCTGACCGTAGATAGCGAGTTGTGGTGTTGCCATTTATCGCTTCAGTGTCGCTATCAGTATATCAAAAAATGGTTAAAATCAGAAGGTGTTTGGACTGTTAGTTTGATATTTTTCGAAAAAACCTGAACCTCCCCAGGTCAAAAGCCAGTGGCTTGCGCGGCAAAGATTGAGTCAATATTCAATATCAAATTCGTCTTCGTAGTAGCTGCATTCCATGCCGGAGGAAAAGCGCACGATCCAGCGTAGGCCGTCCTCGCCAACAATGGTGCCAACAGAGTATCCGCGCTCAGGGGTATGCAGGCGCACAGACATGCCTATTTCGATTTCTTTCATTCCTCCTCCTTTTCAGCAAAAATGTCGCTGACAGAAACTAGCAAGGGATGTCTTTTTCCATCTGCTGAACCTCCTCATGTCTAAAGCCAGTGGCTTGCGCGGCAAAGATTTGGTCAGCATACGAATGCCTATTCTTCCTCTTCTTTTGAATTGGATTTTTCAAAACGCTCAAGCAGGGCGGCAAGCTCGCGCAACTGTTCCAGAGAAAGGTTCCTGTGGCGATCATTGTACCAGAAAGCGACAATCTCTTTTCTCAACGCAGTTTCCTCTCTTCGATCAAGCAAGCCTTGTTTATCTACGCAAAGCCGCCAATTTTGATGATCAGAATTTTTTTCTATCAAGTAAGCGTTGCGCCCGCTCCCTAACATTGGTTCTATGCAAAACGCCAGTTCGCTCCCATAAAATTTGTACTCTACAGACAAGTATTTTCGACCAATTTTGGAAATAGTTGTTTCGACTATATCCCGGCCCTTATAGGTGTGTCCTACAGGTTCCAGCCAAACAGTCTGGCCTACTTCGTATTTTTCCATCAGTATTTCTCCTCAGCGAACAAGAAGTCTTTCAATGGCTACACCTCTTCGTTGCCAATTCGTTCATATTTCACCACCCACACAAAGGGATTGTCTGCCCACTGAACGCCTGACTTGCCAGCATGGACAAGATTCCAGTGTTCCTCATACGCCATGCGCTGCATGTTTTCCCAACGCTTGCCCATTGTCGGGTTACTTTTTCCGTTATCTATTCCTTCGGCAAAAACGTCGGCCCCGGAAATGTCCTGTAGCCTTTCCACCCCCAGGTATGTGATCTTCAGGAGACAACCTGTGGGCTTGTGTATCAAATGCCCACCAAGGACACCAAAAGGGCTTTGCTGGAGCAATTCTTCCATCCCGAAGGGGCAGACAGAAGAGCCGTCCCTTGGGACTGTATACAAGGAATCAAACAAAAAATGATGCCCCTTTTTGACCCACATAGTATCGCTCCAATAGGCATCAAGATAAGGCTGCGGAACCATGACAGTCCTGCTCTGTGTCTTTCGGCCCGACAAAAGCATCTGTTCATGGCCCTTCAAAATTTTCAAGGTGCGAGGGGAGGGGAGGGCGGTCTGATTTGTATTATCCATTTTAACCGCCCTGTGTGTTGCCAACAGTCAGCGCATCTACAGGCTCCTTGCCGTGCAGACGGGCAAAGTCGCCCCGTGAGAGCTTCCCGAAAATGCGCTCTGAAGTTATTGAAGTGTCTGTCATTTCAAACCTCATCCGCTCGCCACTTTTTTTGAGAGGAACGATATGGAACGCATATTCGTTATGGGAAAGAAACCAGGAAGGAGCTGCTATTGCCGTTATGATAGCCCGTGTTGAACCTCTGACGGGCTTCTGAAGGTGGATTTCTTCACCAACACGAAAAGGACAGGCGATCCTTGCCAATTCGAGCCTTTTTTCAGACAGAAGTTCTACGCAGTTTTTCTCAAAACTCAATTTGCTGATTTCTGCTTTGAGTGCATAGTACCGTAACTTGTCCATATCGACCTCTTTGCTAATGTTTCTCATTCATCAAAAGAAATGGGTTCCTTGCCGTGCAGACGGGCGAATTCGTCCCAGGATATGTACTCGCGGGCATAACAATCAAAAATCGCGCGATCTGTTATTTCCAAAGAACTAGGCTCTCCGTTTTTTTTCAGCAAAGTAACATGCAGGGTATATCCCTGTTTTTTTGAAAACGGATCTTTTTGGCTCGCAATGTCTTTTATGACAGCGCGTTTCAAGCCTTTATATGCACTTTGCAATTGGATTTCTTCGCCAATTTCAAACGGGCACAGGAGCTTTGCGAGTTTGGTTTTCGCATCTGACAATTGCTCGTTCAGAATGATCCTCTGCTGTTCCAGTTCTTCTATGCGCTTGGTGAGAGAGTCGTATTGTTCCTTGCTCATGAATACCTCCGGCAAGTTTTTCTTTTCAAAAATTTTCTTTTCCCAATGTCCGTTATTCGGCAAAAGAAATTGGTTCCTTGCCGTGCAGACGGGCGAATTCGTCCCATGAAAGTGGGCCATGTACATACCACTCAATGGCCTCTTCTTCTTTTATGAGGGTGTTCATGCGGTTGCCATTTTTTTTCAAAGGAGCCACATGGAGGGAATACCCTTGTTTTTTTCTGATATAGCCGCTGTAGCCGTATACAATAGCAGAAACAACAGCACGGGTCGAACCTTTGAACGGTCTTTGCATTTGGACTTCTTCGCCAATTTCAAACGGGCAAAGCAACCTTGCCAGTTCGGTTTGAGCGTCAGTTAAACTTCTTTGGCACTCCATCACCTGAACCTTCAAAATGGCTTTCTGCTGTTCGATTTCACTTATACGTTTGATGAGAGAGTCGTATTGTTCTTTGCTCATGAAGGACTCCAGTAACTTGTTGATTTTTTTTGTTGTCTGTTGCCTTCAGTATATCAAAAAACGGGCAAAATTAAAATGGGTAGGGTGGGTTATTTCTGTCTAATCCGAACGCACCTTATCCAATTTATTTTTGTACTTCCAAATTCCCGCATCTTCCCATCCGGGCCAATTCTCATCGTTTTCTAAAGATTCCCCTGCATGAAATGATGTAGGGATTTCCCACCACATATCACCCACGGTGAGACTAAAAATGGACTTTTTATCTAAGCTGGACATTACGGCTGCTGCATGAGGGGATTTCCAACGAACAAAAATCCCATTGCCAATATAGCTTGCAGGTACGATTGCCAAACAGTCTCCACGAACTTCCACCAAATATCCTTTTATCCTTCCTTCGTCCGGCAATGTTTCCAAAGTTCCATCGTAAACAACAGGATACATTTTAATCAGTTCTTTCTCGTATTCTTCTTCCTGAAAATATTCTAACGAATCATTTTCGGATTCCATAAAATCCTCGCAAGGAACCCCTCGGCTTTAATCGAGGGGAAGAATTGTTTTCAGAAAAATCTAACGGCCTACCAAGGGATGTCTTTTTCCATCTGATGCAGGGCAATATTCTTGAACAGCCCTTCGATGGCAAGCCGAATATTCCCGTTGTCTCCTGTAAAGACAATGCCGTCATAGGGGGAAGTTGGGTCGCACACTCTCACGGTGATTGGGTCTTTTGGCCTCATCTTTTCCAGCACTATGACCTCCTTCTTGCCAAACAGTTCTGTGAAAAGTTGGCTTACTTCTTCAGGGCGAGCAGGCGAGCCGTCCTTCATCCGGCTTGGGTATTTTTTAGGGGCAGCTTTGGCAACCACAATTATACCAAAAGCTGTTTCGTACATTTCACCCAAAAAATTTTGGTATTGGCCCCAGAGAGAAATTTGTTGATCTCTGCGAATATCAGGTTCGCTTGGGTCATCCAAAAGTTGCTCTGCCAGGTCGTCTGTCATGTTGTCCAGACAATTCAGGTAGCGTTCCATTTGATGGATTGCGGTATTGTGCTGGTCTGAAAAATTTTCGGGAAAGATGTTCATGATTCCTCCAACATTTGCTATTAATATCGTTTCATTGTCGCTATCAGTATATCAAAAAATGGGCGAAATCAGAAGAGATTTGACGATAGAAATCCTTTCACTTTTGGCGGAGGAGGTATATTGATGCCCAAGGATACCCAATGAAATATAAGGGGATTATCTGTTTTTTCTTTAAGTTCGTGCCCAAGGTATTTTGAAATAGTTTTCCTTTTGATGAACGTAGGCAGCTTACTCCCACCTTCTCCAAGACCAATTGCCGTGTCAGCCTGTGGAGTTGAAAAGGGTCAAACGTCCACGTTGAAGCAGGAACCCCCCTTTAGAGCAGTCGTCTGACTTCTCTAAAGGAATCCCCCGGCTTTAGCCGTGGGGAGGATGTCAACCATGATGCCCCTCAAGTGATATACTCATACTTCGGCCCATTCGATATACTGTTCCACGGAATAGTGTTTGCCACCGTTCCCTGTGTCCCGTGCAGATAGTTCGGCTGCAAGCCAGTGGCGTTGCCTTTTTAACTCGACATTTTCGGCACGAAGACCTGACAGATCATTTTCCAACCTGTTAATGTGCTCAATGTATCGCTCTTCCAGAGCGGCCCTGATTTCAGACATTGAGATACTTTTCGGAGCAATGGCGATTTTTTCCCTTTGCCTGGCTCTCTGTTTTTCCTTGTTCTTTTTGTACCGTTTGCTGACTTCACTCGGAGCATGTCTTTTGCACCACCAATGGCCGTTTTCTACTATAGTTCCCTTGTACAGGCAGGGCCAATCAGTTTTTTGTCCACGCATTCTTTTTCCGAAAATGTCTTTGGGTTCCGAATATGCTATGCCGGAACACTGGTGATATTCATTGTCCGGGACAATCGTATCTGAACCACAATCAGGGCAGATGAAATGAACTTTGTCTTGCTGGACATAGTACGCTTCGATTTTTTGACACTTTTTGCAGTGGTACATACTCATACATTGATCCCCAGGGCACGGCATTTGGCTATGGACATCATGCCTTCTCTAATTCCGCGAGCTTAGTGCGGGCTGATGTTAGCTGTTCGATAGCGTTTACGAGAATCCCGCTGTTCAAGTGGACTACTGGGTGCCATTGATCTGTCCCGTCAATGTCCACACCATGCTTGTCTTCAAGGAAACGTAGTGCTTCGTCGCACTCGTCGAACCATAATTGTGCCCCAATAACTTCCTTCTGCGCCGCAATCACCTCTTTCTGAGCCTCCACGATTGCCCGCAAGCGGTCTTCTTCGGGGCGGTGGTTCCAGCATTCGATTGCTTCTTCGCGTGTGCCAAATGGAACTGTGCATAGCCCGCAAGAGCATGTAACTGCGTACCCCGGAAGATAGTGAGGATGAAGGATAGGCTCTTTTCCACAATGGCAGGGTTTCAGTTGTTCGGTCATGGCTATTTTTCCTTATTCGGACATTCATTCAGATGTTCATAAGGCGGTAGCCATCTCCAACCCTCGCCCACATTGCAAGATTGTATGTGGGCCTTTTGCCGTTCTTTGTACTTGCAACGGACAAATCTGTCGCACCCTCCGGTGCTACTCACCCGGAACAGGCCTACAGCACATACCCCTGCGGCTGTAGCTAGGCTGTACGGAAGTATGCTCCACACATGGTGGGCGCAGTATCGGCATGACGGCGCATTCTTTGTGTAGTTGCAAAGTGATTTTTCTTCTTGGCGGTCGCTCATTTGCGTTTACCTTTCCGGCTCTTTGCTAAACGCCAGCCGGGTTGTGTTTAGTGGGGTTGATACTATTTTGTCGATCACTTTTCGCATTTTTTGAGCCACAAAATTATTTGTCGTTCACCTGTTTGTCACTGGCCTGTTCTGCGGCCCATTCGAGCCAGTATTCGACCTTACATTCCTTATGCTCATTGGAATGAGATATTAAAATGTGGGTGTATGCCAATTTGTCTGCCAACTTATCCCTCTGCCTCTCGGCTTCGGCGGCGCGGGCTTCAGCGGCAACCGCTCGCTCGTACATTTCGTTGGCTGTGTCCGCGTTTTCGAGCTTGGCATTGCGAAGTTGGAGTTCGACATCGGCAGCGTGGCGTCTCTGCTTCGCCAGGTCATCCCCAAGGCGCGTGATGGTCTTGATGAACTCCCGGTTGACCTCTTCTGTGGTTTCAATTTCGTCGAGAAGACGAATCAGGCCCAACGGAGGAACCTGCATAAGCTCCATGTCTTCATTGGTTTTCAAGGCAAGCTTTCGCAGGGCCACCCTCTCTTCTGGTAAAATATATGTCATTGCGCTATTCTCCCTGTCTCACGAGTGCGGCCTTATGAGCGTTGATTCTGTATTCCTGTCGCTTGTTGATACCTTCCAGCCTGGCAACCTGCTTTTCCAACCTCTTCACCTCCTCACACAACCACCGCACCAGTTCAGGCGCGGTGGCGATGAAGGTGGCGTTGGCGCGAGTCTTCTCAGGTGTGACACGATATTGCGGGTCGGTACTTTGAAAGGTGCCGCAAAGCGCAATATGCTTTTCCCCACAATTTATGGCACCACTAATATGGTCAGGGTGGTCACTCATGTCCTTCCAGTAGCCCTGCGTAATCCCCGCCAGCAGGCTTTCAGCGCGTTCAACAATGTCGCCCCGCGTTTTGCAGTCTTCTGAAACTATGGGCATTCCTTGAGAAGATTCTATGCCGTTGAGGACTCGTTTCAGTTCGGTGTTCTCGGCACGGAGGACATCTTCCAGCGGGCGGGTGTTCCAGAGGCGTATGGCTACTTCTTTGCTGTCCTCTCCCTTTCTGTGAATTTTCAGCATTGGGCGAACTTCACACTTTTTGCCCTCGCAGCAAATGCTCGTAAAATTACCCAGTGTACCATAATAAATGTTGTGAAATATGGTAGGGGTTTCCCCGCAATAGGCACAGGCGTTTGGTTGTTCGGTCATTTCTAGTCCTTTGGTTCAAAAATTCCGAGTTCGGAATATCTGCTTGTTTTGTATTATTCTATTCAGGAAATGCCTTCTCTGCGGCTTCTACCGCCATCAATGATGCATCTGCCTGTGAAATATCTGCCTTCCGTCTGTCCAAATACTCCCTGTACCACTTCAGCGCGGATGGCATTTGCCGCAGCATTGCGTTTTCAAATTCTTCGTAGCAGTGTTCACAAATGACTTTCTCGCCAAAATAAGTGTAAGAAACTGACTCATCCAAGTTGTAGTCATCGTCTTCGGCATGTTGAGCGTCTGCCCCTTCATTGTGGATTACTCCGCACCAGTCGCATTTCAGATCGCCACAAGTGCCGTAGCTAAATCCACCACCGAACAAACCGAAGTCCTCTATGATGCGTGACATAACTACATCTCCTTCTCTGCGGCTTCCACTGCTTCTTGAAATTCTTTGATCAGGTGAAGGACTTCATCGTCCTCGCCGTGTTTTATCATGTCCGAAAATTTGGAACACCAAAAATGAGGAACCCAACATTTCTGTTCAGCCTTGAAAGGAAAACTTTTCAGGTTATCCGCGCCTTTTCGCTTCGGGTATTCGCAAATAGGGAACGAACTGTTGTACTCCAACCCATCGCCACCATCGCCCAACCACATACAGGTTTCGCAGTTGGCAATTTCAATGCCCGTGGCTTGTTTTACGGCTTCGTGCATGGCGTTGCTCTCTTGGGATTAATCAGAAATCATGTTTGAGAAAAGATGCCAGGTTGCCTTGAAACAAGGCTCGCTACACTTATCGCAGAAAGTCTCCCGCACCCAGATGAGATCACCGGGTTGGCCGAAGGGACAATCATGGTCAAAAAAATCCAAAAATTGATCTTCGCGGCACCGCAACCACGCCCCATGCGAGCGTGTGAAAGAGAACGTGCCATCAGAGTGATTAAATGGCCGTGGTTCTATCACTCGCCTCGTCTGCGTCATGCTGCCGCTCAAAATGGCGCGTACCATGTCACTGGTGAAGCGTATTGGGCTTTCTTTGGATTGATGAATGCTCATGTTTTTCCCCTTTTATTCCTGCATCCATTTTGCAATTTTCTTTGCCGCGGCACTGACTTCGTACAAAGTAAAAACAAACAGGTACGGCCTCACATCGGAAGCGGAAATATACCAGAGGCCACCACAAACGAGGAGAAAAAGGAGCGAGCCAATTGCGTTCTCTTTAGGTATGGACATAGACTTCTCCCCATTCTTCCTTCGGAAATTTTTATTTTTCCGAAAACATTCCATCTGTTCGTTGATTACGATTATATCAAAAATAGACGATATTTCCAAGAATAGTTTATAAAATAATAAAATAATCTAATCATGCGATTATTCCTTTTTGATTATCAAGCGTTGTGGTATAATAACTTTAAGAAACATAAAGGTGGGTATAATAAGATAAAAACACCTTTTAGGAGAGGGAGTTTTTATGTTTAACAAGTCTTTTTTCCCAACACCAGCAGAGGTCGCCCTTGAAATGCTATCCCGTATACCTGCGAAGGAACTTGCGGGCCGGAGGATTCTTGAGCCATCGGCAGGGAAGATTGATTCCATCACAAAAGCTTTAATGTACGGCAAGCTTCTTGATTCTGAATATTTCCAATTCAGGGCTTTCAAGAAAGGCACTCTGCATCTGTACTTCAAAGACGAAAGCCTATGGGAGATGTTCAATATCGAGGCAGCGAGGGGCAAGAACTGGTTGCCGGATGATACCAAGGCCCGTGAAAAAGAAGAGAGAAAGGCGGCAAGGGAGTCTGAGAAGGCTACTGAGGCCACCCCGGAATCCGGTACGGCCAAGCAGCTTCACCTCCCGTTGGCAAGTTAGGACAGGGGAAGGGTATGACAAAATTTTTTGATGAAACATGCAGTATGGACAAGGCAGCAATAGAGCGGTTCTGCTATTCTGATCTGGGCTTGCCCGAAAGCAGGCGCGTCAGCCGCTTCGGTATGTACGCTCCGTCCTATTGCCAATGGGAACACGATCTTCTCGCTGACAGCCAGCGCGAGTATACACAGGATGCGTTAATGAGTCCTGTTAGTCAGTACGGGCATGGAGCAAGTGAGTTGAGGGAGTTCGGCCAAACTTTCTGCGGAATGATGAATTCGTGTTTCCAGGTGAAGCTACTATCCATCAGGCATGATGCTCAGGCGCAGGCTGTTTGCTTCATTTTTTCTCTGAGCGAAGAGAGAAGGGGGAGCAGCAACCCCAAGGCGGCTTTGGCTGCTTTTGAAATGGACAATTCAAAGCAGATCCGTTTTTTCGATGAGGACTACCTTTTCGTGGTGGCCGGGTCAGCGTTGAAGAACTGGCTGCGAACCACGGCTATCTGGACGGTGGATTGGGTTCTGGCAGACATTCTTCGTGGCTGATTGCCAGAGAAAACTATATTAGCTTTTTTGGGAGACAATATGGAAACTACCGACCTCGCAAAATATATCCCTGAAAATGATGGCAACACCGTTGAAGTGGTGGATCATTATGTCACGATCCAGGCCGGAAAATTTTGGCGGTGCCTGACTGACGAAAGCCGTTCCATTGCCAAGGGCGAAGTCGTTTTGCTCCGGGAAGTGAAGTATGTCGAAGACGAGATCCACACTGTTGTCGTGTTGACTCATCCCCGACATAATGTATGTGGTTCGGGCAGGGTGTCTTATCTGGTGAACGATTTTGTGCGCCAGTTTGAGTTTGAGCCTGAAGGCGAAAGAATCAGGAAAGAAGAGCTTGCCGCTGTAATGGCAGAAATCCAATCCAAGCAGGAAGATTTGGGGAAGCTTCGTGATGATCCAGAACGTATGAATATGCTTGTGCAGGAAGCCATACAGAAAAAACACAAAAAAGAAGAGAGCGAACAGGCAGAAGCTATTCGCATTGTTCGCAAGGAAGATCTGGCAATGCCTGTGCTTGGCTCTCTTGATGCCAAAGCTGTGGAGTCCTTGCAGTCCAATGTGAAAAGCCTGAAAGAACAGGCAGAAACGAAAGCTCTTATCCTGAAAGACGGGGCAGAGGCTATCAAGCAAAGTATCAAGAAGATGGCCCCATATTTGACGGAACAGGCAGAGGTCTGCATGGCTCTTGCCAGTGAAGAAATCAAGGATATAGAAAAGCTCTGCCGAGGGGTCGAGTCTCTTGAATTGTATGTAGGAAAAAATGTTTATATTGAGAGGATCGCCCAAGGCGAAGATGCTCCTTACGGGGAACCTTTGTACGTCCTCCAGCGTAAAATGATGATGGACGAAGAAATGTGCCTGTTCCTTGATGTGAACGAAAGATTTGACTACAACGATCACAAAAAATTCGACATGGCTCTTCAGTCTCACCCGGAACTGGTTGACCAGATATTCGTATCCAAGCGGTCTGTGTGTGTGATGGCGACAACTCGCAAATACATTGACTATGTAGCAAAGAATGACGCCGTTAATGACATATTGAATCGAGAAAACAGAAAGGTGTTTCTGCTGGTGCGTAATGGCGGGAACATCTACCGGGTGTATTCTTCTGTGGAGTCACATCTTGGTACGGCCAGGCTCTTTCCATCCAAAGATGATCAGGACAGAATTTTTCAGGGATGGGGCGGCAAGGAAATTACGTTTAATGATATTGAGTTCACGGACAAGCTCGAAGAGCATGAACGGTTTGCCCTGCATTACAAGCGGTTCCTCCTGCTCATGGCCGGCCTTGATCAAATGGAAAGACTGTTCGGTGACTTTTACCCGCGCCGCATCAATTTTTACAGCGAAGAGTTTCAGAACAGGTATATGCGCTTTATCCATGACGATGACGGCAAGGGGATGCTTCCCTCGCCTGTCACGGAGAGTGTTCAGGAGTTCATTGGCCGGAACAATGGCTATATTACTCCGGGCCGCAATGGTTCCCGGATCATCTGCGATTTTAGCAATTTGGTGAAGTATGATACGGCTCCTGGGGCATTCAACCATCCCGATGACAACGAAAAGCGCAGACAACTCTATGATCCTGAAGATCGTTTCGCTATCCTGCCTGTTCGGGAACTTGATGGCCGCATGTATGTTGAAGTTCCCATGTTCAAGCGGGACTGGTGGGGTGAAAAAGAAAAGAACAGCAAAGGCCGCGCTGTCCGAGTATTCATTACGGACAAAGAGGGCGAGTTTTATGGAGAATCATACAGTTCGGGTATATCTGTCTCACCGTTCTTGCACTATAACACGGCAACTCTTGAGGAAATCACCTATTTCCTGAACCATCGTCCCTCCCGTGTAGATCATCTTGAGTACATAAGATTTTTCAAGCATGTAGAAAAACTTTTGCAGGAACGGGAAGTGGCCCTAGCTCCGCTTTTTGCACTTGTCAGGTCTGTCGAGGAAGTGTCTGACTCTCTGCTCTCGCATTTGATGCTGGCCCATCTCGCCACGGCTGATTTTGAATATCCAAAACCTACAGATCATTCTGCCGTAGCTGCAAAGCTTGTTGCCCAAATCAGGATTCATGGGCAGAGCGACTATATTGGGAATATCGCCAGCTATCTCCTCAACAGGTACGGTAAGCCCGTCACCATGCGGCATGTGGCAACTATGGGTGATGGCCGCATATCAGTGTATGTCGAACCATTTGAAGAAGAGCGGAATGACTGGATTGAACCTTTCCAGTGGGTTCGGCGTATCGTCCTTGTGGACAGCAAGCGTGGGTTCCGGCTGGTGTCAGATGATTGGACATTGCCACCATGCCTGAACATCAACGAAGTGTTCATGGATAACCCGCTTCTGGAAAGTCTGACAACCAAACCGGAATTTTCTCCGAAAGAGCGGGTTCGTCATTTTGCTTCGCCGGAAAGGAAGGCCGAGGCATACCAGTTTTTGTCGGCAGAATTTGATCCCTTTACGGAGGATCGTATCAGGCAATCCTTTGCCATTCTGGATAAGGCAAGAAGCCAAATCTGCAAAAAAACTGTAGGCGAGATGGCTGTGGGCTACCCCATTCGTTTTCTCTGGAGAAATGGCGGTGTCTACGTTGTGATGATGTTTCTCTGTAATCCTTATTCCTTCTTTGCATTCAAACAACCGCATATGGGAGATGAAATAAAGACACAATATAAAAGCTTGTTCAGAAATAAAAGTGCTGCTGAAAAGCTTTATTATGATGGATTCTCTCAATCGTATATGCATTCCATTTGCCTTGTGCCAGTACGGGAATTGCCTGCAAACTTTTTTAAAGAAGAGAATTATGGCATCCCCTTAGTCATGTCTACTGGTGATCTTTGGGATAAGTGGAAGGAGATTCCTTATGATGTGTATAAGAGAGTAAGCACATTCACTCCCAATATCCGTGCTCTTCTGGACAATTTCGACATAATTTCAGCGATACAGAAAGGTCGTGGCTGGAAAGGGGAGAGTGATCATGTCTGGTTTGCCCCTGCATATGTTCAGGAAAGCATCAATTTGCAGTTCTTCGGCACAGACGTTCCGGTATACAAAGCCAAGTTCCCTGTAGAGGAAGAGAAAAGCGTAAAGAAGATACTCCATCATGGTCAGTCAAATCCTGCGGCTGACGTTGAGTTTGATGATTTCATGCCTGATCAAGAGCTTCTGGACGAGCATGTAAGTGCCGAACTCAAAAAGAAGGAACACTGGTTCACTAAAGAACGCTACTCTCATATCGAATTTTGGGTTTCCAGTGAGAGCCAAAAGCGAATTGCGTCCATAATGGACAGCTATGTCTATGGCTCAAACAGACCGCACGAAAACGGTATAAGATTTCACTACGATAAAGACGGACGGTGCCGGAATTGCATATATTCCGATCCAGAAAAGGTATGCACCTATTCTCATACAGTTCATGTCTCTACCGGAGAAGGCTATGTAGTAGAACAAAGGGCGCATGTTAAAGAATACGCTTCGGATATTGCAAAGTATGCCACTGGCGAAAGGAATTGCGGTTACTTCAAGTTGGATCTGAAGAAGATATTCTGAAGTGGAGCCTGCGAGTAAGGGGGTAGCGTTCGAAAATGAAGGCACCTTGGCGAATAGAAGACAAGACGGTCTTGTGTTCAGCGGAACCCTTTTTGATCATCCGGCCAGAACCGCTCCTGCGTCATACGGTATCAAGGTGTGATCAAACTGTAATCGGCAAAGTTTGCTTTGCCAGCTTCGGTCTGAACCGGAGTCAGAACGGTTCGCATGGCAAAGAGAGATCAGCGCACGATGAGGTTCAGGATCTGAGCAAATTTTAGGTTGCAGGCCGAAGGCAAAATCGAATAATAAGAATCAGTTGCGATTTTGTCAAAAAAAACACACTGTAAAAACCCATCTTCAAAGGAAAATACGATGAAAAATGAAAAGGAACTGATGGATTTTCTTAGAGAACAGCGCATCTCTTTTGAGGTAATGATTCGTTGTTATCTTTTTTGGCAAGGATTGTCGGTGGAAGAACAGTATAACTTCATGAAAAAATATGAAAAAGGAAAAATACCTTCGTGTGGGCATTATGGCTATTCAGTGGGTTTCCTCAGTAACACTAAAGGCGGGGGGGGCAGGCATGAACCTCCCCATGTCTGAAGCCAGGGGCTTCCGCAGCAAAGATTTGGTGAGGATGTTATTTTTTTAGGGGTGGCGGTCGGGGTAGGGCGGTTCTTTTCGGTGTTGCGGTGGTCGGGTGCGAACACCTTGCGTGAAGGCATGGCCGGAACGCTTTGGAGCGAGAATGCAATGAAGCGGCTCTTACGGCGAGCGAAGCGAGCTTCTACCACCTGGGCGATAGTGGTTTGATCTTGATCCAGAAATTTGGACTAAACCGGGTGCCACGCGCAGCGCAGTCCGGCCTAGTGTGAACGTCAGATACTGTACAAGCTCTAGAAGGTTCTAAGTGGTTCTAAGTAGTTCTAAGCATACGCTTCGCTAAGAGGTGGGGAAATTCTTGTGGAAACTGTTAAATGCGGGGGAGGGATGGTATTAAACATGCGAACAACTACAACTACTACTATTCAACATTTTTTTTGCAACTAACTCTTTTTAGTTGCACCTATTTTTGATATAATACAACCAACAGCAGAACGATGGATTAATCTCGATTCCTTTCACAATAACGAGTAATTTTTTAAGGAGGCAATAGCATGAGTATGTCGTGGAGTATGGGTTTTTTCAAAGGCTTTTCTGAAACGGCGGTATCTGTCACCTTGGCGGGAGAATCATCTTTTTTCTTTGATGGTCGCCTGATTGTTGGACGTGGCATAGACGCCTTGGAGAAGGACGCTGTAAAGCCTCTTCTGACCACTTCCCTGATAAGCGACTTGGCCTTGGAATGTGAAGATGTTGTCAGGCGACTGTATGCCGCTGGCTTTGATTATCCAGAAGAGCATAGTGATGGATACGAATCTGGTGAAAGTGCGTCACATTATTTTTTCACAGGGAATTGGAAGTCTTCAGAAAGTGAACCCTTTGACGGATTCAAGGAAGCTATACAGGAGCATGTTGCCAGGTATGCCCTGCATTACAGTTCCAGCGTTGGGGCTTTCCACAAACTGCACTACGGTTCTTGATTCGCACTTAAGCCAATCCTTTCCTCCCCTGAAGTCAGGGGGTTCCTTGTGGGGATTCTATGAACTCAAAGCAGGAAATGATTACAAAAAAGATACAAAATATAGCACGGTTAGAGTTTTTTGAGCGAAAGGCAGAAGCTCTGCGGGAAGAATTGGAAGTGGAGATACTTACTGCCAAACAGGAACTCGCCACCTTGCTTTGCCCTTTCCATGTTGGCGAAGTTATTAATTTGCCAAAGGATGAATTATTTCGAGGCTACACAAAAGGGCAAGTTGTTGCCATAAAGGAAGGTGGCAGGACAAGCTACTATCTATGTTTGAACCCGGTAAAAGAAGATGGATCGCTATTGAACGCGAAAGGCTACAGCGCGATAGCTTGGGGGCAATGGGAGGTCGAGTCTGCCAACGCCGATCTTCTTGCCCTGAAAAAAACGGAGTAAAAAATGCAATCTTTGTCTCAAAGCCCGCAATGCGGTCAGACAGCACCCCCTGAAATAAATTCTGTTGTCTATCAAAAATCGAAACCGCGTTTTAACATGGTGGGGCAATATTTGGGCACCTTGCTGTCTGAAACGCAAGAGAAGATTGCCCCCTACCGTGTCGAGAGACTTCTCCGCTATGCGTCAAAGCGCGTTCAGAACGCTGGTTTTAGTGCTGCTGTGGCTGATTGGACTGTTTCTGTGACGACAAATGATGCCGATTGCCGAGTGGATGAGAGATTCTACTGTGTGCGGTGGCAAAACAGCCAAGGCGGCTACATTGAACTTGTGGGTATTTTAGTGGAAAAGGCAAGGCCGATTCTGGATCATGGCTTTGCCATCGGTGAAGAATAGCTTCGGAACTTCGATATGGGCCTCTTTCTTCGATATACTTTGGACGTTGCCAATGATGCCAATGAAAATGTCACTACAAAACTTATTGAGACTCTTCTGGATCATATTGCTGACGGGACTCTTCCGGTGCCGATACAGTCCCTTAATGTGATAGACGAAGCCCTGAAAAATGTGAAAGACCATACCAATTCCAGGGCATATCTGTACATTTTTACGACCAGCAGCAAGGTGTTCTACGGGATTTTTGATTTGGGCGGTGGGCCGAAAAAGCCTCTCGAATGGTGCAAGGAAAATAACAACACCACAAAAGAGGGAAATTTGGGACTTGGCTTCGGGTGGATGAAGGTTGTTTCCGAACCCATTGGGATGAAAATCAAGATAATTCGGCTCTGGAAACTCTATGGGTATTTTTGCTGGTTGCCCAAGCACAAGAAAGAAAGAAAAAAGGAAATAACAGATGGAAATTATTCGCACTCCTGATGAAATTGAGGCATTGCTTAACGAAGCAATTGTGAGAGCCAATGAGCCGAGTCAATTTTCCGGGATGACGTATGAGCAGGGTGTCGAAGCCGCGTTGAATTGGCTCCTGCGTGGTGAAGACGATTCGCCGTTGGACTGAACCTCCCTAGGTCTAAAAACCGGGCGACCATGTGTATATTTTTTTAGGGGTGGCGGTCGGGGTAGGGCGGTTCTTCTGGTGTTGCGGTGGCCTGGGTGCGAACACATCTTGCGTGTAGGCATAGCCGAAACGCTTTGGAGCGAGAATGCAATGAAGCGGCTCTTCCGGCGAGCGAAGCGAGCTTCTACCACCTGGGCGATAGTGGTTTGATCTTGATCCAGAAATTTGGACTAAACCGGGTGCCACGCGCAGCGCAGTCCGGCCTAGTGCGAACGTCAAATACTATACAAGTTTAGAAAGTTCTAAGTGGTTCTATATGGTTCTTAGTAGTTCTAAGCAAAGGCTCCTAAATTTGTTAGGACTTGCTTGTTTGGTTTCTCAGAAAATAATTTTGTCATAATTTCTTTTCATTTTTTCCTTTTTAGTTCAGTTAAAATTTGCTATAATGAATCATCATAGAAAAACAGCAAATTTGATTTTGCAATAAAAGGAGCAGAGTAGTCATGACCGAACAAATGAAGCCCTGCAACCATTGTAGTGAGTCAGACAATATAGAAATTCGTAAAGCTCGTATCTATGATCATTATTATGGTTATTGCACCGCTTGTGGTCAGCGAGGGGTGACATGCTCTTCTAAAAAAGAAGCCGTTGAAGAATGGAACACCCGTCCTGAAGAGGCGCGGTTGATAGTTGTTATAGAAGCGCAAGGAGTCTTGATTGACGCGGCGTTGAACTACGTCACAAATGCAGGGGAAGATGATCAAAAAGATGAAAAGCTTTTTAATGCTATCATCGAGGCTGAACAAGACCTTCTCGCAAAACTGGAGTCCGGTCTTCTCACTCGGCAAAAATAATAAAAATAAACAATAAAGTCAGGAGAGTTATCATGCTCTTTGAATTTTTTGAAAATGAAAAAGGAAAGATTGCCTGTTCTATCTTCGATGATAACGGAGGACAAATCCCTATGCATAAGGCAGTCTCAATTTTTACTCAGAGGGCGTATCATGCATCACCGGAAGATCTGAAAGATGGTACTATCCGAGAAAGTATACACGATCAAGGCCGCGATCTGTTTATTGAAGCTCAGGCAAATGCCTTTTATACTTGGGCCACTGGCCGTGGGATTCCCATTAAAGCCGAACTGCTCCCTGATGAAGTGCGTGAATCCCTTGAAAATCGTGGGCATTCGCTGCTGGATATCCAAAATATGTCTGCCGAAGACATTGCTGAAGAGCACTTTAACTGGATTGGCTGCATCAACAGCGGCAGGATTTTTTTGCACCAGTGCAATGCTATACAGGCAGTATCAGATATGTTCCAGAACCCCTCCATAGGAAAATAACCTTCACGGATTCCAGCCAATCAATTAGGAGATAGAATGATGGAAGATTCAAAGCGTACTCCTCCGTATAGCTATTGCAGGCATATTTCTCTACTTGTAAAAAATCACGAAATAAAATCTGAATTTGATATTCAAGCAAATATTTCAAAAATCTTCAAGGACTTATGCGCCGCTCCTTTATCCATTGTTTTGGGGTGGGAATGGGTAAAAAAAGAAACTCCTTTTCGGTTAGATGTGAGACATATTTTTCTTACAGTTGGGAATAAAAACAATCTGTTGGAAAATAATGACTACTTTGAATCAACTATTGATGATGGTATAGCCGAAGCCATGAGCGAAATTTGTCGGAATGACAATTCTGATATTTTGGACTGGTACTATTCTGAGTTTGATGGGGAGCCTTTTGAGTGCGAAGTGACTTGACATCCCCCCCCCCGGCTTTAGCCGTGGGGAGGATGTCAAACTACAATCAACGAAACACAAGAGGCAGAAAGCCAATTAACAGGAGAAATATTATGTCAGAATCCAAGAAAACCCATCCCTCTTACGGAAGGATTAACATTGTTCGATCTTCTGGCTGCAAGCGTGTCCTCTTCGGTTCTTCAATCGAGCATGGGAACACTGTCACGCTGATTATTTCTCCCGCCAGTATCCAGAGACATCTTCACCGGGATTGGATTTATGGCAATGGGACTGATTTCATTGAGGTTGAAATGACAATGGCGCAATGGGCCAACATGGTTTCGAGTGTTGGCGTGGGCGAAGGCACACCCTGCACAGTTCGGTACTTGAATGGAGAACATATCGAAGGCGAAAAGGAATCTCCCAAGAAGACAAGCGAGTTCCTGAAAGAATTTAATCAAAATCTTAAGGGCTTGGCTGACAATGAAATCAGCGGGCCGATGAAGAGGTTGAACGAATTGGTTCAGGGGCTGAATGTGTCTCAGAAGGCCAAGAAGGAATTGGAAATGGCTCTTCGTGCTGTCACAGTTCAGCTATCTTCCAATCTTCCATTTGTGGCAGAGCAATTCAGCAGATTTGCCGAGCATACAACAGCGGAAATGGTAGCCGAGCAGGAAGCATCAGCCATTAACATGCTGATAGGCATGGGCCTTGATTCTGTGAGAGAAAAAATTGGTACAGTCCAGAATGTGGCTGAAACCCCGGAATTGGCAATTGATATTGAAACCTCTGAAGGAAGCTGACATCCTCCCTAAGCCTGAAGGCGGGGGATTCCTGTCAGATAGCTCTGTCGAGCAATCTACAGGCGGGTTCCTGCTTCATCGTGGACGCATGAGCCTTTTCCATTCCACAGGCTGACACGGCAAGCCCTACCTATTCAGAGAATTGGTGGGGCTTTTTTGTGGTATTTTTAGTATAGTTGTCCAACGCCTCTTTTGGTATAGCGTATGACTTACCTTTTCTGTTTATGGGTCTTCGCAGTTTTTTCAGGGAAAAAAACAATCGAAAAGTTAGGCAAAAATTCGTATAATACTCCTTAGTTCCCACAAGGATTCCCCAACCTCTTAATGAGTGGATGAGGTTTTCTGTGTGGTTGATTGCAAAGGCAAAAAAGGGGAAAAAAAATGGCAACCATGATGCTCTCAAAACTCTTCAGCTCGCGGTTTGTTCCTGCAATCAATCTTTTGCCGCAGGGATGGCAGGAAGACCCGGCAGAGCAGGTTGCCATGAAGATCACAGATCCCGGCCCCGCTGGAACCATGCTGAATATAGGGGCCGCGTTTGTAAACTGGTGGAAGATACCGCCAGAAAAACGAACTGTTTTGCGGGTGAATCAGTCAACAGCACAGTACCTTTCTACCGTTGGTATCAATTATGTTCCCGTAACCCCTCCGTCCATCTGGAATGGGCAAGCGATGGTTGTGGAATCAGCGGGAGGCCCATCGCAACCTCTCGTAGAAGATATTTTCAGTATCGCAGGCTATTTTCATTTTTCCGCAACCCGGCTTAGAAAAGAACTTTTCGTTGTGTGGTTTTACGGTCAAGATGGAGGGGTGGCCCCTTTCCCCTGTGGCGAAACAAAGCTGGCTATTGATGCGCCTCTCCTTAAAGGTATATATGAGGAAAATGCCGAGGAAGAAGACTTTGGTTTGACAGAGATATACCCAGGCTACAAAAAAAGAGCCTTGGCAGCTTTACGAATGCTTCTGGCCGCATCATACTATGCCGAGCATCCTCAAGCAGAGTTGTCGGAGTTTAAAGGCCCGTTGGGGTCAGCGTCAGCAGGGGGAGTTGGCGGTAAAAAGAAATATTACAATTTATGGATGTACAAAAATCTGACCATACCGCCCCAGGCCAGAGTCGAGGCGAAAAGCGAAAGAACTGTTGACGGGTTAAGCCTGTCCCCGGTGCTTGTCCGTCCGTATATTCGGCTACAAAACGACAAGCCCACTTTTGTTCATGGGCACTCAAGCCACCGCTGGAAGACCGACAAGGACACGCCTGATCCTATTGGCACAAAAACGACAATCTGAAGAAGCTCAGGCAGGAAAATTGATGGAAAATACTACATGGCAATTATATGATGAGGGAAAAACCCTTGGCACTCTTGGATCAGAAAATGGAACAATCCGGGCCGATGAGGAATACTCTCTAGGTGCAAGGATTACCCTTGAAGAACAGGGCAACCTTTCTTGGAGTATCACCTGTGGTATCTACGGTAGCATGGTTCATACGGTTTTCGCGTCTTCAGAGGCAGATGCCCGCGAAAAATACGAGGAAATGAAAGCAGCGATAGGACAATTTTTGGACTATATTGATTCGGATGCTGTATCGGAAGAAGAAGCACCCGGTATTATTCTTGATTGGTGTGAAGAATTTGTGGAAAAATATTACTGAGTTAATGCCCAACGAGCGATCAGATGTAGATCACCAGCGGCGTATATTGTGGAAGAATACTGTCGCCTGTGATCAGCCGCATTGGTTCAGCCATAGCTTGAGCCAGCAGCATATGATCAAATGGGTCATTATGGTATCTGGGTATTGTGGCCAGCACTTCCGCGTGGGAGCCAAGGAGCGGTAATTCCAGAAAGCCGCTTGCCTGTGCTGCTATACGAATTTCAGGTATACTGGCCTCCAGTTTGCCAATGCGGGTTTTGATAGCGATTTCCCACCACGATACCGAGCTGACAAAGACTTCATTCCCGTCATCAAGCAGCAGTTCCCTCACTGGATCGATACGAGGCCCATTGGTTAACGCCCAGAGCAAAGCGTTCGTGTCCAACAGTATCCTCATTCCGCACCTCCTTCAAATGCAGACAGAAGCTCCGGTGGCAGAGGAGCGTCAAAATCGTCAGGAACCGTCAGTTTCCCCTCCATAAGCCCTATGCGTTTCCTTGGCCTGGCCGTAGCCGCCGAAGTAAGCACAGCTTCAGCCCGTCCATAGCTACCGATAAAAATGGTTTCACCACCAGCAGCCCGTTTGACCAGTTGGGATAAAGAACTTTTGGCCTGATGCATGGACACGATTGTTACTGGCATAGCAAGCTCCTTGGCTTCGTTGAACCAAACTTAGTCCGAACTTAGCCCGATGTCAACCCGTCCTAGACTTGCTGAAAGATACTGCCAAAAAGTTACGAGAAAAGCGGCGGGAAAGCCCACGCGCTTTAGCCGTGGGAGTATGTCAAGAAACAAAAAACCCCACCGTTTCAAAGAAAGAGTGGGGTCGGGTTGGCACAGACCGCCGGAAAAATTTATTTCATTATATGACGTGGGAAGCTTTCCATTTCATGGTGGAACTCCTTTTGTTGTTTGCGGGTTATACGAACCACGCATTTTGGTTTTTTGGGAAGGGGCGTCACTATCGGGAAATCTACCGGATTAGCTAAGCCCCTAACAACACCGCAGAAGGCATTTCTGCTTATTCTCCTATTGGATTTTGCGGCGAACAAAATTTTCTACTCAAGTGGGACTACGACAATGACGGCGAGATGGCGGCTTTCTCATTTTGAATCCCTCAGTATCTTTTTTGGGGGAGGGTTTATCCACTTTTTGCTGGCATATTTGTTACGTCAGTTAGCAGACTCGCCCTCCCAGGGGGTGACAGGTGCCGACCCACCGCGTCACTAGGCAAGGGAGGGGGGCCGGAATCACACTGGCATTAACCTGGCCTTGGTGTTCCGCCGAGTGCATACGCACAACATGGCAGAGGCCAGGTTTCGAATTGTCGAAATTGAATTGCTTCCTGCATCAACTCGACGACTAAAGAATAGCCAAAATAAGTGAGCGTGTCAAGAAGGAATAGAAAAATATGTTAGAAACATAATAAAAAAATTCATTTGATGATGAAAATAGAAAAATATGGGAAAATCTTTCTATTATTGGTGGCGGGAGGAAACCTCAACCTCCTGTACAGCTAAGAGGTGGAGGTATCCGTTTCAGGTAATTCGTACCAATTCTGCTCAAGAGAACGGGGATACGGGCAGATATGGCATCCCGTTGTCCACTCGCCGCAATAGGTGCAGCGCATCATACCCTGACGGTATTCGTGCTTTTGGCATTCTCCATCCTCAAAAAGCAAAACGGATCCATCTTCGTTCCGCTTCTCAAGAAGGGTAACTTCACGGGAAAAGATCTCCTGAGCCTCTTCCTGTGAAGCGCAACGAATTCTCTTCGTTGCGTAATAGTAATATTCAATGCCTTCAAACGAATCCGTCAACGGACTAATCTGGTCAAAGACCAGAACAGAAAATCCGGGCAGGGGAGGGAGCCACTTTCTCGCACGACATTGCAGATGCCACATTTCCAACGGCCCTCCAAAGGGAACATTGAAAGTTTGAAATATGCTTTCAAACAGTGGCACTGGTACGGCCAAGGAAGATTTGTTTTCGTCAAGGTACAGGACATATACGTCATAATACCTCTCCCCATCACCTACCGGGGCATCGTATCCATCCCCGAAGTAGGCCACGGTAACACGGCCAACGGCTTCATTTTCTGAATCAAGATAAGGGTTGTTATCATCTTGAATCAGCGTCAGAAGCAGGTCTTTGACAATAAAATCCTTGGTTTCCATATTGTCAGTAATGGAAGCAATTGCAAATGATTCGGTTATGCCGAGAGGAAGTTCTTTTGTTTTAATAGTATCCATTGACTTACTCCTTTGTTGTTTGCCCTTCAGCATAATCTATGCCAGCAGATGGAATTTGTATTTCTACCAATATTATTCATACTTAAAGAATTCCTATATTGCAATGGGAAACTTGTAGATGAAAATTTTAATCTTTCTGTATATTTTCTTAGGGGCGGCGGTCGGGGTAGGGCGGTTCTTTTCGGTGTTGCGGTGGCCGGGTGCGAACACCTTTGCGTGAAGGCATAGGCCGGAACGCTTTGGAGCGAGAATGCAATGAAGCGGCTCTTACGGCGAGCGAAGCGAGCTTCTTCCACCTGGGCGATAGGGGCTTGATCTTGATCCCGAAATTTGGACTAAACGAGGGGCCACGCGCAGCTCAGTCCGGCCTAGTGCGAACGTCTATTCCATTTTATCAAAAAAACGCCGTAAATCCCCGTCCTTTAGGTCTGGAGATATAAGGCGCATCTGAATTAGCCTATGTTAGTCTGTTGCCTAAATTTAGCCATGTCACTAAATTTAGGCAACAGACTAACATAGGCTAAAAAGAGCGCAGTCCGGCCTAGTGCGAACGACCAAAATTTATCAAAAAAACACCGTAAAACCTCGTCCTTCAGGTTTGGGGGTGTGAAAACGACTATCTTGCTTTTGTCTGATGTAGTTGCTACAAATCTCGCACTATACATTCCTCCCGCCACCTATGCTTTGCTTAGAGGTGGGGGTATCCTGCTTGGGGGATTGATGAAAAAAAATTGTTATCTTTTTGGCTTGGGCATCATTTTTTCATTATTTGCGCCCCTGTGGACTTTTTCTGCGAATTACTCAGTAAAAATTGATGATGTTTTTGGTCGTATGGGTTTTTCTGCACTGTATTATACTGCTACGTCAATGAAAAGAGAGTGTAAATACGATAAATATATTAAAATGATTAACAACAATGAGTCTTATGCAGACGTTCAAGTATCAATGATGCAAGATTTTGTACAAAAATACAATGACGGAGAGAAGGATTTTTGCCTAATAATGTTGGATAACATGGCTAGGGGTTCGCTTGGACATGCCGATAGAAAACATTCCCAACTCGTCACTATTTTCAAAGAAGAATTGTTTGGGACTCAGACAACAAAAAATGGCTCTGGGGAAAAGAAAAAATAGAATACTCACTGCCTGATGGAAATACAGTTCTCTGTCTCACAGGCAGCGTGTATATGCCCGTTACGAGTGCAAACGCTAAAATTGAGCTTTTCATCGCAAATGGGGCACTGAATTACACCTGAAGAAATTCCGCTTCCCCTGATTTGAATAACCGCCTTGAGCTTGCCCGTGAGAATTTTGTTATGGCGTGCTTCTTCGGCAACAAGTTCGGCTAGGGTCGGCCATATTCTATTGCTACATGGGATGTCAGAATTCCGATAGAAGCAGGGCGCATTCATCAAAGTTTTCTCTTCAAGGTTGATACCAACGGAACAACTCATCCCTTCTGCATAGCGATAGTGTTTGCAGTATCTCGGCTCACCAAATCTTTGCTGCGGAAGCCCCTGGCTTCAGACATGGGGAGGAGCAGCACATTTGCATTATTTTACAATGTGTAGTATACTGTTGTCTATGGAACAGTACGCTATTAAATATAAGTCCAACAAAAATGTTGTCTATTCTTGCAAATACCATGTTATTTGGTGTCCAAAATACAGACGGAAAGTTCTGGTTAATGGTGTAGATACTCGGCTCAAAGAAATTATATTCGACATAGCTACTAAGTACAATGGCGATGTTATTGAAATGGAAATAATGCCGGATCATGTACATTTACTCGTAGAAATTGATCCTCAATTTGGCATACATAAGCTTGTCAAACTCATCAAAGGAAATTCTTCAAAAATATTACGTCTGGAATTTCCTTGGCTTAAAAGCAGAATCCCTACCCTTTGGACAAATTCGTATTTCGTATCAACCGTTGGTGGCGCACCCCTTGAGGTGATAAAGCAATATGTTGAACGGCAAAAGCAAGTCTGATTCCTTTGTCCTTGAACTACCCCTCAAGGTGAATCCTGCACAAGAGAGGCAACTTCTTGTGCGGCTTGATTGCGCTCGCCAGCTTTATAATGCCTGTTTGTCCGAAGCATTACGCAGATTAACCCTGATGCGCCAATCAAGGGCATGGCGTGAAGCAATCCTGATAAAGAAAGGAAAAGCCAAGACAGAATCCTTCTCCCTTCTAAACAAGTCCTTTGAGTTTCGTGAATATGATCTTCATGCCTTTGCGGTATCAACAAAAAATTCCTGTCATATAGGCGATCATCTGGATGTAAATACATGCCAGAAAATCGCTACCAGAGTTTTCAAGGCGGTTCAGGAATACGCTTTCGGCAACCGGGGCAAGCCCCGCTTCAAAGGCTGGAACCAACTCATTTCTGCCGAAGGTAAATGCAACACCAGCGGGATTCGCTATCGGGACAACAATATTCTCTGGTCTGGCCTGAAACTGCCCGTCATGCTCGACATGAAGGACAAACATGGTGTTCAGGCTCATGCTCTTGAATGCCGGATAAAATATCTTCGTATCGTATGCAGAAAACTTTCTGGTAAGAACAGATTTTATGCCCAATTGATTCAAGAGGGTAAACCCAAGGTTAAACATGCTGTCTCCGAAGGTGTAGTCGGACTTGATCTTGGCCCCTCGACCATAGCCGCTGTGTCAGGCACCGAGGCTTTTCTTGAACCCTTCTGTGCGGAACTTTCTCCTATCCAGAAAAACATTCGTACAATTCAACGCCGACTGGATCGTTCCCGCCGAGCCTGTAACCCGGAGGCGTTTCGGGAGAACGGAACTATCAAGCCCGGAGTCAGACTTGTAAAATCAAAAGCCTACCTTCGGGATCAAAGCACTCTGTATGAGCTTCATCGGCGTCTGGCTGCCTATCGTAAATGTCTGCAAGGTCGGCTTGTAAATCGTGTCCTTGCGATGGGCAATACCATCAACCTCGAAAAACTGTCATATAGGGCATGGCAACGCAATTTTGGGAAAAGTGTCGGGTTTCGTGCGCCGGGGATGTTTGTCTCGATACTGCGCCGCAAGGCTGAAAGTGCTGGCGGCACAGTCAACGAGTTCCCTGTACAAAACCGTCTTTCCCAAACGTGCCATAACTGCGGAGAGGTCAAGAAAAAACCTCTCTCCCAAAGGTGGCATAGTTGTAGTTGCGGCATCCATGCCCAACGTGATCTGTATTCAGCATACCTGGCTGCTCATGTAGGCGGGTATGGCCTTGATATACGCCAAGCCCAATCAGCTTGGCCGGGTGCGGAACCGCTCCTGCGTCATGCGGTATCAAGGTGTAACCAAACTGTAATCGGCAAAGTCCGCTTTGCCAGCTTCGGTCTGAACCGGAGTCAGAATGGTTCGCATGGCAAAGAGAGATCAGCGCACGATGAGGCCGGGAATGCTGTAACCTATCTTCCGGTAGGTGAGAGTCTTGGAGAGTCGTGTGTCTTTGCTCTCAGAACCCCCGGTCTTTAGACCTGGGGAGGTTCAGTCATGATTTTCTCCTTGTATTTTAGCCAACCCTTCCAACGCTTCAGCGAGTTTTTTTGTATATTCTTCTTCTCCATCATCGTCAGAGACTAACCAGTCGATTCGTTTGAGGTAGATGGCGGCTTTTTTGATTGTCTCCAAAGCATCATCAAATGTTTTGATGATTTCTGGCCTATAGTCTCTGCCCGCAATTAATTGGAGCAAATCAGGAATTGTATCGTCTTCGAGGCGATCCTGAATGTACTGAACCTCCCCATGTCTAAAGCCAGGGGCTTGCGCTGCAAAGATGTAGTCAAAGTATCCACCGCTCATGGCGTTTCTCCTTGTTTCTGCTAATATATAGAGTCTATTCATCTTTTCTATAATTCAGTAGTCGCTGAATTTTGTCTGCCCAGATCATAAAAGATATACCACCTGGCCGAGCGGCCAAAATGGATTTCAGAAGCTCTTCCAATTTTTCGACTCTCGCTTCTGCCGCCACCGCCCGTTGCTCAAGTATTTTTCTGGTTGAATTACGCCAATGATTGGTGGTGTCTGGATGTTCATTTGATTTTTGCATTTTTTTTTCTCCAATTGGCGATATTCCTGAATATGTTTTCCGCACACATCAGCGGAGAAGAACATCAAAATCTGGTTCCCACTTGAAAGAAACACCGCCGATAGCCATGTCTATCATCCACCAGGCTCCGTCTTTATCTTGAAGCCAATCTACCGACCATTCATGATCAGGCAGGGCTATGCCTATTTTTTTCGTTTCACAGGCTAGATAGTCATATTCTGCCTGTGTCAAAACTGACGCGGCCCGGAGAAGGTCTTCCCAGGGAATGTCTTTTTCCTGCACGGTAGCGGCAACTGCATGTTCGGGCCAGTATGGCTGTGCGTGGAGAATGTTGTCTTTATGGACAAAGAGACGGAACTCCCTGGCGATGGGCATATCATCAACAGATTATGTCGTGCCGTGTGTTATGCAGTTTGTTATGCCGAGCCTCTAAGATCAGAAAAATTGAAAAAAGAAATAGCAAAGTAGAATACAGTATTCTTCCTTCAATTGCCCATAAACGGATATCGAATGCACAAAAAACGAATGCAAAGAGAAGATATCCAGAAATAGCAAGCAGAAAAATGGAAAAAATGAGCTTCCACATTAAAAAAACTCCTTAATTGCGCCTTTCGTAATAATTCGCTTTGCCTGATACACCAATGTATAGATCAGAATAATTCCTAACAAAACTACTGGAAGGTCGTATAAGTAGTCTCTCTTGGGGATTATATCGCTATAGAGAGAATACACCCAGACCGAACCTCCAAAAAGTAAAAGAAAAAAAGGGACATGGAGCATTGATTCTCTTAATCTGCTCTCCAAAACCCTTGTGGCAGTCTTAATGAATATCATGTTGAAGATCCCGTTGAAGGGTAATGAGAATACAAAAGAAACCAAGAGTTGAACTACAGTGGAGAGAACGCCCACAATGATTAAGGCGAGTACCCGTTTGCGATAGGGTATAGTCATCATGATGGCTTCTTGCCGTGCCCTACTGATTTCGTACTCGTTAAGTAGTTCTTTATTTTCAGTGCTCATGGTTGTCCTATTCCTTGCGAAAACCTGTTTAATTGTAGCCTTCAGATGCAAGCTGCATCAAATCGGCAACTGCCTGAGCAGTTTCGGCATCGTCACATTGTGTGCCGTCAAAATTAAACGGCCTGATATGACCTTCTTCGACTGCCTCAATGAACTCGTTCAATGGGATACCGGCCTCTTTCAGCTTTTTATAAACGGCGAGAGCATCCAAGTATTGTTTAGACGATTGTGCATTCATTATAGTCCTCACAGGGTGAAAGGGTGTTTTTTTTCTTTTCTGGTACGGTGTCTGTTTTTTCCCACTTGTTCGAAGAAACGCTTAACTCTGTGATATATATTTCCAAAAATGAGAATTCACAAAATCCTTTTGTCGCGGATAGAATTTCCTCATGAATCAGTGCTGTAATGACAGGGAAATACTTGTCATTTTCCACGAAAGAATCCGCGAGACACTCTTTGGGAAATTTATAGAGAATGACCTGAGTGAAGGCAATTTTAAGAAGATGCTTCAAGACAGATGTAGATTCATTTTGAGTTTGACATCTGACAACGGCTTTAACTTTTACGAGTTCATTCGCCTGATTTTTTTCTTCAAGATCAAGTGAAAATGAGGAACAGCTAGTGAGCAATACCCAAAAAAAAGGCACTAAAGAAAAGAGTGGTATGAGTACCCAAAAATTTAAGGGTATTTCGCATCCAACAAGTAAACAGATTGCCGCAATAATCAAAGCAACAAAATAAAGGATTTGGCATCTACAAAAAGGCACCCATCTTTTTAAAGCATCTTGTTGCTCATATTTACACTTTGGACATTCTATCTCATTATCATAAACGATTTGTTTGCAATTTTTACATTGCTTCTCGGCACCTAGACAATGATAAAGACAAGGAACAAAAAAGAATAAAAACAATGCACCCAAAAACATCCGAACAGAAATGCTAGTATGGGGTTCCAGTAATTCAGTAAATTTCTCAATGAAAAAGGCAATAATAAAAGATAGTACAAAATATATTACTACATGAGCCAGAAACCTGTCGAAAAGAGACTTTGTATAAAAATGAAACATTTTTATCATTTTTTTCTTCTCCATCATATTCCTCGCCGGATACCCCCACCTCTTAGGAAAGCGTAGGAGGCGGGTTATTGACTTGTATTCTGCTGCTCCAGAACTTTTCTTTTTTCATCTTCCCATTTTTTTGCTTCAATTTCTTTGTAGTACGCAGCCTCGGCGTCTTTAAAGGACTTGTACTCAGGACGTTCTACAGCCCAGACAATCACTTCCTGACGGTGCAGGGACTTTTTTTCTTCTATGTCTAAGCACACGCAAACCCCTACAATTGCAATGATTATCCATATCTTATTGGCGTCAAACAGCAAAAAAATGCATAATAAACAGAAGAATAGAACAAAAATTAAAGCAGCATTCATGATTTTCTCCCAAAAAAGCCACGGGCTTGCGCGGCAAAAAATTGGTCATTTTTTTACGGCGTAACAATACACACAGCCATGCTTGCAGGTGTTGTATTCGCCAATATCTTTACTTGGCGCACAGCCACATTCATGGCGTTGTGACTTGTCTTTCACGAAAAGAGATTCTTGATTTTCAAAACGGCTAATACCGGGCATCAAGGTTAATTGTCCTTGTCCTATACCCAGGCTATGCAATACATTTTTTTCACTGGGGATAAGGTGTTCAATCAGTTCAGGATCAACACACCTGCTTTTTTGAACACCATAGGATCTGAAATCATCATTTTCAGCACAGGTAGCTAACCGAAGAGGGTTCGGCCACTTCGCATTGATATCCTCCAATCTCTCAACGAACTGGATGCGTTCTTTCTTTTGCAATTCGTTGCAGGAAAGACCGTTCTTGGATAACCGTATTTTAACAAAGTAATATTTGTCTAAATCGACAAAGCTGAACACAAGCTTGTTTGTGGATTCAGACAATCGAGTGCCAATGTCATTGATTTTTGAGATAAGACCGGGAATGGTTAACCTATTGCTTAAAAATACCGGGTCATATCGCCAAATGATAGTATGCCGCCCATATTTTTGAGCGATAGTCTTAAATGCATCAAGGCGTGAGGAAAGGGGGGGAAGGTTTGGTTCATATTCAACATAATCGTTGATGGTGTACTGAAAATAAAATCTGTAACCTCTCTGAATAATTTCATCAAGAAATGGAAGCAGGGGGGTAGGATTCTTTGTCCAGAAAACGAAAATTTTACAATTTTCGAATGAGGTATACGACCAGTCTTTGTTTTGGCGCGTTCTCCTGGCGCAATATCCTTCACGGAGTCGTGCCATGAACCATTCCGAAAAGAATGCGGGTATATCAGTGGCGCGGCTTGCTGATACTATATATGGAGCATCAGCTTCTATCAATGCGTTGCCGATCTGAAGTTGCACCTTTCTGAATACTGTACTCATAAAATCCTCGAAGTCTGTGCTTTAGCACCAGTAGTGACATACTCCCACCACCTACGCTTCGCTAATCGGTCATGGCATTGCGTCCATTTCGTTAAGCGCAGGTAGCATATCGTCAATTCCTGCAACAGTTTTTGCAGCAAGCAGATACATCAATTCCGGTTCAAACTTAATAGGACTGCAAACTATCAAAGTTTGTTTCCCGGCCCCGATAGCGTACCCGGCCTCAATGTGAGCGGAACGGCCACAGGGAAGGAGTAAGACGCAGGTATCGCACTGGTCGAGGGCATCCTTGTCATATGCAAAGCCAGTCTGCGCTATCGGATGTTGCAGCCCTTCTATGTATCCTTCTGGCGTCCAACCAAGCCAATTAGCCGCAATCTCACCCCACGAAAAACCATCGTAACCCGCTTTCGGATGCCGGAAATCGTAAACTTCATGGCCTGCGTCGCGGAGGATTTTGACGGCTTGGGGTTGCTGTTCATTACGCCAAGAGCTTGCAAGATATATTTTGCGTGTTTTCATTTTGCATTTACCTTTCCGGCCCTATTCGCCAGCCGGGTTGTGTTTAGTGGGGTTGATGCTATTTTGTCGCTCACTTTTTGCTATTTGTGAGACACAAACTTATTTGTCGCTCACAGATGAGCAGCTACGGCTTTCGCAATCGGCAATTTCAATGCCCACGGCTTGTTTTACGGCTTCGCACATGGCTACTCTTCCTCTTTTTCGTTATCATTATATCCTACAGGAACCATCGTTATTGTGAACCCTTTTGTGCGCTGCATATCATTCATAATGGCCTCGCTGGTATGCGTACTTATGGCTCTGGCATAATCTGGAGCGCAATATGCCCTCGCCACCTCAACAGCCAATCGCATTCTGGCTAGGCTCTCTTGTTGCCATTGTGGGATAGGATCAAAAATTGTGGCGGTTGCAATTACATCACCTTTTGGATTCGTGAAAATTCCGATTATTCCTTTCGGGGTGTTATTCTTCATGCTTTCTCCACTTCCGCGAGCTTGGCGCGGGCGGCTTTTACGTCACGCAACCAGCCGTGGTACATACTCATACATTGACCCCCAGGGCACGGCATTTGGCTATCGCTGCTGAATATTCATCACTGCGGGCATCGAGAATATCCCGCGTTGCGCTGACCAATTCCACCAACGCATCGACCTGGGCTTGGAGGTCGTCTTCAATTACTCGTTCATTCCATGTTTGTCTGGCCTCATCTTCGGAAGGGCACACAGTCCCAGGCTGTCCGCAAACCCCGCACTGCAAATAAAAATTTTCATAAAGTCGCGTTTTCATGACATGGATGTTGTCATCATTATTACCACAGCGACCACAGGGTTTCAGTTGTTCGGTCATTCCTCACCTTCCTCTATTACCTTTTTATTGCAGATTGACGCGGATAAATCGAAAGAAAATATACACCCGCAGTGGTCGCAAATGCCTTCATAGCGCACCGAGCCTGTCTCATAAAAACCATCTATCAGCACGATAGTTTCTTTTTTACAGCTTGGGCATATCATGGTCAGTTCACCGCTCATGACTTTTCCTCCCGCGCGGCCTGTAGCCTATCAATTTCAGCCGCTATCAAAGCTCCAGCTTTTTCCAGTTCACGGATACGGTTGTCGGGTGACGGCTTCCACCAAGAATCTTCAAACGGAAAAAGAAAATCTATATCACCAAAAGGATTTCTCATATTTGGAGGGGTGGCATAACAATCTGCAATTCTTACCAATTTTTGGAACTCGTACTGCACCTCATGTTCCGGCGTCCAATCTTTCTGTTCAATCTGCCGTTGCCGTTCAGCGGCAATGCGTTCAATGCCTGTCATTAAACACTCCTTTGGTGACTTTCCTGTGTTTGTCCAAACCACCGAACTTGACCAAGAGGAATATATCGTTCTTTGCCGTTTTCGCGTTTACCTTTCCGGCCTTTTGTTAGTGGGATTGAAGTTATCAAAAAAAACGCCGTAAAACCTCGTCCTTTAGGTCTGGGGATACATGGCGCACCTTGACTGTGGAATTTCTGTGCCTCTAGGCCCGTAATTCTGGCGTGATGGGGTTACTCATTTCAGTCTCTCCGGGTCGGCGTGTGCTTCGTCAATCCCGTGGATTCTGGCATAGAAAGAATTAAGCTCCATCATTATCAGATTGTATGCGCTACAAAGCCTCTTGGCGCGGGCTTCAGCTTTATCGAGCAAGGGCTGCATTTCTTCCCGGCAGTTGTTGTAGCCAAGGTTGGCCCCTGCGGAATGAGCCTGATCGTAAGTGGTCATTTTCAGATTGGCGTAATCCAGCAGTAACATTTCCAGTTCTTTCTCTGACTTCTTGACGCGGACTTCAGCGTTATTCAACATCGCTTTGTATCCAGCAATAGCGCGTTCCTCGGCTTCAAGGGCATCAAGCAACGCAAGTATTTTGTATTCAAAATCGAATTCCGCAGAGCCACACATTGCCCGCCACTCTTCCCGTTTTTCTTTCGTGATAGTAGTCATTTGTTTACCTCCGCAAAAACTTCTTGTACGGCATCAAGGATGGCTTTGTGCGTTGGATGGTACTCGCCATAAGGGAGTCCATTCTTGTATGACCATTCAGCACAGTGTATCAGTACGAAAGGGTATGTTGTGGACACTAGCTCCCTTAACCTCTTCACCTCTTCCACCAACTCCCGAACAAGTTTAGGGGAGGCGACGATGAAGGGGGCGTTGGCTTTGCCACAAAAGTCACACAGGGATTCAGCGCGTTCCACAATGTCACCCCGCGCCTTGCGTTTTCCTTGGACTATAGTCATTTCTTTTTCTGATACTTTTCTCATGATTGTTCCTTTGCATTCGGCATGACCCACCGTTGCAGTTCGATATTCCAAATACACTCTATTTCAAGACGATTAAGATCTTCGGTGGCCCCGTCTTCCTCTTTTCCGCAAGGAATCCACCCCTTGCCGGAAGCCTTTTTTGAGTAGAACCCATATTCTCGACATTCAGCCTTTCCGGGCCATTCTCCCGACCACGGAATGCGCTTGAGATTTGTTAATTGTTCAATTGTACAATCACAGGAATAATACTGATCCCCACATCTGGGACAACGCTCGACATCACAATAGTCTTTGTGGAGTTCTCCAACACTTACGCCGCAATCTGGACAAGTATTACTCATTGGCGGCCCCCTTAGATGCATGTTTGAGCCAACTCGCCTTGGCTTCTTCTTTTGTGTACGATTTTTTCCCAGGAACCATATCATCAGGATGAGGCAACCAATTGCCGTTAACAGTACCAACAAGCTGAAGAAGTTCTTTCAGCAGAAAGTCTCTTTGCCGCTCTATTTTTTCTGTCTGCATATCAATCAGGGATTGCAGTTCTGTTTCCAGCCTACGCACTTCTTTCTCGGCAGCATCGAGCTTCTCTTTCAAGCCACACATTTCAAGTGTAGTATTGGCTTCTTCGCACCAAAGATGGTGATAGCGTGTTTTCAGCTTCTCAAGTTCGTATTCGGTGGATTCAAGAGCATTTAGCAGATGCAACACAGGGCCACAGGCAAGGGCTTCCTCTCGCCATTTTGCCTTCTCTTCAGGCGTGATTGTGGAGGGAATGGTCATGGGCATTGTAGCCTCACTCAGAAATCATGTTTTCAAAAAGATGCCAGAATGATTTATTGACAAACCGAATCGCATAATCGTTCTGTTCAACAGCCTTCAGACAAATAGCCTCGGTTTGGTTATTGACAAAAACAAGCGAAAGGCCGCGCTGTTCAACAGCCTTCAGGCAAACGTCCTCAGTCTGGTTCCTGACGTATTGAAGAGCAAGGCCGTTTTGCTCAACAGCCTTCAGGCAAATGGCATCAGTTTGATTCTGGACGAAACGAAGCGCATAACCGTCTTCCTTCACTGCCGTGAGACAGATAGCCTCGGTCTGGCTATTGACATATTGAAGCGCAGAACCGTCCTGTTCAACAGCCTTCAGGCAGATAGCCTCGGTTTGGCTCTTGATATATGGAAGCGAATAGCCGCTCTTTTCAACAGCCTTCAGACAGATCGCCTCGGTCTGGTTCTTGACGTATTGAATCGCAGAGGCGTCCTGTGCCACGGCCTTCAGGCAAAATTGTTCGTCCGACCACTGTTCGAGATCTTTTCTTGAGATTTGCATGGTAGCCTCGCTACGGAAAATTAAAGGTTTATACCGATGCACTGGTGAAGAAAATCTTTCAAGGTGTACTCATCATCAAGTCTGAAATACTCAAGCTGACCCTCTTGCGGATTTTCTTCGCTATCAAGAAACGAACCGTCCTCAATTTCCCCTTTTCCGATCAAAAGTCCGTGCAAATTTACGACAACGACATTTTTTTCGATAGATGCACCATCAAGCCAGTCCTCATCCCCATGCCGCAAGTAGTACAAATTAAGCCCGTGTGTTTTTGCGGCATTGATGAAATCCCGATTCCGATAGTCAGAGTACAGGTATTGCTCGCCGCATATCTCCAAGACGGAAAATTTGTCTGTCTGCATTTTTATTCCCCTTCCTGATTGGGGCATTCCTCGTCCTCTTCGATTTCTAGCGCAACACCATACACTTCCTGAAAAATGACTTTCTTATCTTCTGGGAGAGACACCCTGCTTTCCGTCCGTATTCCTTCGCTGTATAAATGGCTCCCCCAAAAAATGTGCGCTTCATCAAAAAATTTGTGGGAAATTTTCAAGTCGGGGAAGCGTTCTGCAAGTTGTTTTATGCACGGTTCAGGGATGCTCCATGCTGTATCGAAAGAATACGTCAGTTGACTGCCATCAAGAGCTTCGCAGACGTTAAGAGAATACGTATCCCATTTTGTTCCCCAATTATCGCTTCGCCACTTGAACAAAGTATGGTATCCATATGAGATATGCGCGCTGACACAGGCTTTTCCAAGTTCCATGATGTCAGGATGGCTTTCCCGCATCCATTCAATCAATTCCTCCCGCGTCCCCTCTGGAGCCTCTTTGAAACGGCGCATTCCGCGAATCTTGCCCATGAAATCGTAAGGGCCGTTGCCGAATGCGCCAGCAAACTGGTCTTTCGATTGAATAATTCTCGCAATATCCGGGTCAACAAGCCAAATAGCGATCATCGTGAAGGATGAGTCTTCCGTCTTGTTGAGAATCTCCGGTTGCGGGGTTATCTGGTGCAAGGAGAAAAGACTTTCTACTCCGTATACATCTGGGCCGCTCACAAACTCTTGAAGCTCTTTTAATACCACTGGCGGGCCTGATATGATTATCTCATTCGCAACATGATTAGGCATCTTTCATCTCCCTGAAGTCTTTAACTTGGGCTATTCTTCCACAAGAAGGGCAACTACAATACGAGTCCTTTCACCACGCTATACTATAATCTTGTTCTATACCTAGCGTTGACGAATTCCACTGCCTTCCTGTGCATTTCTTCTGCGTCTTTCTTGGAATTACAACGCTGGCGGTAAGTGGAAATAATCTCGTCCAACGAATTGGATATTATAGTTTCAAAGAGAAGCGGTGCCTCGTGCCCCGAAACCCCATAGTCTTCTGACAGAAAGTGAGTAGCTATCCGGTATTCGTTAATAGTGTCGCAAGCCAAATGGCTATTTTTATCATTCTGGAACCAAGCCAGAAATTCTTGGTGCGAAGCTCGGTCAACATTTCTATTTTCTGTAAACATACAGCATACCTTCCAACATTATTCTCCTAAGTTTTCGTTTTCTGTTATCGCATTATATACTATTGTTGGATATTTTAAAACAGGTTTTGTCGATATTTTTCCCATAAAATAATAAAAATAGAAGTCAAGCATGAGTCGCCTCTTGCATGACTTCTATTTTTTGCGCTTCAAATAGTGATATTTCTATTTGTTAATTGTTAAAATGATTACATCTTTCCATTATTTTTCTATTTATCTCAAAAAACAATGACAGATATGGGGAAAATATGGTACAATTCTCCCATAAAATGAAAGGAGATTTGCCAATGTCTAAAAATGACGATCAAAATAATAAGCCCATTCCTCAGCCGTACACGCAAGAAGAGCTTACAGATGCTTTTATTTATTTCTGTCAGGAAATGGTGGAGCATTGCGCCAACGAGTACCCGGATGATTCCAGAGAAACAATCTGCGAAAAGGTAGCTTCTTCCATTTTATTCTTTTTAGACGGTGAAAAAAAACAGAAGGATAACTTTTTCCCTGCTTTTGATATTGTGGCCTGTCCTTCTTGGGAAATGACTCAAAAGTCAATAGAAACAAATGGTAAATATATCATATCCGGTATGCGCTTGGCGGATGGCTTACTAGATCGCTTCTTGGGTAATGACAAACCCAAGGTTGAAAGTTCAAAGCCACCAAGTGGAACTTCCCTTGTTCTGTGTGCTGAATGCGGCGAAATGTACAACAGAATACCTCCAGGCATTGACCTCGAAAATCCCTCAAAAACACCGCTCCCCTGCGGCCACGCTGTTCATTCTGTCTTCTTTGATGGAAGGGATATTCATGACGCCTTGAAAGCTCAAGAGATGCTGAGATGGCTCATTAAAAACTGCATTAGCTCGGAAATTCGAGATGCCGTTTCTGATGCTGGTGGGCATCTGAAATCATTTGACGATTTCTCAGTTCCCGCGAGGCCCCTTACCGAAGAAGAAGTCGATAATCTTTTTTAAAGGACACGATACTGATGTTTACCCCTGATGATCCAAACTCCCTCACTGGCGAACAACTTGATCTTCTTTGGCTGCTTTTTTCAGGCGAACCAACAGACGTAATATTTTTTGATGATCTGGTTGCATTGGTCAATTGTGGGTTGGCGAAAATTACGGTGCCTATGGGCACCGGAGAGAGAGCAAAAGCAGAGATTACTGAACAGGGAAGGTTGTATACCCAATCACTGCTGAAGCTCACAGAAGTAGAAAAAAGAAATCCATTGGAGGGACTATGGAGAGAAATATAAAAGGTCTATTTATCACACTGGAAGGCCCGGAGGGTTCAGGCAAGTCAACGGCTATGAATGCCATTACGAACTTTTTTCAGTTTAACAATTTGCCGTTCCTGCGTACCCGCGAACCGGGGGGGTCAAGTTTCGGCTCCACCATCAGAGATATTCTCCTTGACCCAATGCAGACTTTAACTCCTGAAGCAGAACTTTTCCTGTTTCTGGCCGACAGAGCGCAACACGTTGATCATACCATACGCCCCGCCATTGATGATGGAGTGTCAGTCATTTGTGATCGATATTATGATTCGACCATCGCTTATCAAGGGTATGGTCGTGGCTTGTCTGTAGAGTACCTGCGGGAATTGAATCACATGGCCACAAAGAATTTCGTTCCTGATTTGACCCTCCTGCTCGATTTGCCAGTCGAAGAAGGCTTGCGCCGTGCATCAGCCAGGAACGCCCAGATAGAAAACTGCACTGAAACACGCTTTGACAATGAAATATTGGAATTTCACAAAAAAGTACGGTCAGGTTTTCTGGAAATGGCAGCACAGGAAGAACGATTTTGTATTATTGATGCAATGCAAAGCAAAGAAGACGTAAATACAGAGTGTATCGTAGCCTGTGGGAGACAATTGATAGCGCGTGGACTTACGGAGTGGGAACTATGCAAAAAATAAATAATCCTTTGAAATCAGGTGGTAACTGGACAAATAACAAAGAAACAAAGATACCTCATCTGAAAAAAATTGAAAGAGCCAGATACGTTTTCTGTATTTATGGAATTTCATTTTTCATCGCTGCAATAAGTATTGCAGCGGGAAGACACGCAGAACAGGTATTTCCGGCCATGAGTGGATACGGTGCAGGTTTTTTTATGATCGTTATAGGAATTATTTTTTTTACGGTCATGTATTTCCTGGGGAAAGTAGGCCAAGAAATTATTCGTGAACGTGATTTACAGAAACGGGCATTGGACTGGATCGCCAACAAAGAAACAGGAATTTCTTCCCTCACTATATGGGCTGTCATGATGGATGCTGTTGATCTGAACAATAAAGACAGCCAGGCAGACTATGATGTTCCTTATGATCCAGACGATTTCAGGCGTTGTCGTGAATTGCTGGACTACATACCGGAATGGCGGGAGCGGTTGCCGGAAGTGGCTGAAAAATTTTCAGAATGGAAACCTTTGGTGGAAAATTGGAACAAGCTTGATGCCTTGTACGATGAAGAGGCTCCGTCAGGAAGTGCGCCGAATCTTTATACTTTGCTCGATAAATTAGCAAAATGAACAAGCTGCTCCAACAAAAAAGAGAGGCAATTCCTTGAGGAAAAAACACAGAAAAAAAGCGATTTTCTATCGCCTGCAAAAAACCAAAAGGGTTACTGGAGATTTTTTTGAGTCTTTGCCCAAATGTCCTGTTGAAGTGGATAATGAGTCACGAGACTACATCCAGCGTGAAGAGAATTGGTTTATGGCGGCGGTGGCAATAATAATTACATTCTTGAGTTTATTAGTTTACGGGGCATGTCTCTACGGGATTGGTAGGTTTCTTTGGGATGTATTCTTTTGATCTTTCTGTCTAAGTGTATAAGTTTTATGACATTCTTCGGCAAATTAGAACAAGCATAGGCTACTGTAATGCAGAACGAAAAAAAAATGAGCATAAGCGAGCTTCGGTCGGCAGGGGATAAGGCTATAGAAATGGCGTATCCTATGAGTTCTGATTGGCAGTTACTCAAGAGTATCCTTGAAAAAACGCCTGTCTTTGGCCTTGTAGACTACCAAGGGATGCGGGATGCCGTTGTGGTCAGAAAATGGACAAACGGCGAATACAGGGCATCTGTGCGCGGAGTCGGGTACTTTGAAGAGGAATGGGATCGATTCGTTGAAGAAGCGAAAAAATGCAATTTGAAGTTTGTCATTCCTGCTTCACGATAAGGTTATAAATAATGGCGAATAACAATTTCCCTTATTTTAATTCAAAGAGGGAGTACGAAAGCCCTATACACGAATTTCGGGTCGCCGCAGGACTGACGTGTAAAGAGCTTATGAAGCAGTCTAATGTGAATTTGACTTCTATTTTCGCACTAGCGAATGGCATGATGTCACCAATAAAAGAAAATGGGAGTGGCGAACTTAAAGAGTCAGCAAAATTATTGTGTCAATTTTTTGAGGTTGGCCCCGAAGTTTTATTTCCTCGCTATATCTGTACTATTGACCGCTCTTTTAAACATGAAGTCCTGCCATATGAAACATGGTCTGAACGAGTTGCTGACGGGTCAATAGAACGGCTAGAAAAAAATCGAATAATTAAACGCACAGTTCAAACAGGGCTTAATATATTGACGGAAAAAGAGCGTAGGATTCTTCATAGTTACTATTTTAACGATGAAAGCTATAGGCAAATCGCAATAAAAGAGGGCGTCAGTGTTGAAAGAATTAGGCAAATAGTTATGAAGGCTTTAAGGCGTTTAGCAATTAAAATGAAAAGAGATGGGGTAATTAATGAACTCGAAGAAATAGGGGCTATAAAGCCACCTGAGTCAAAAACTGAGTCCAAAACTCATGCTCCACGGAGTAAAACTCCCGCCTTCAAGCGTGGGGAGGATATCAACATCGAACTCGAACGGGTAGGGGCTGTAAAGCCACCTGAGTCCAAAACCCGTACTCCACGGCGTAAACCCCACACCATTAAGTATGGGGAGAATGTCAACATTAAACTCGAAGAAGTAGGGACTGTAAAGCCACTTAATTCCAAAACTAAGTCCAAAACTCGTTCTCCACGGCGTAAAACTCCCGCCTTTAAGCGTGGGGAGGATGTCAATATCTCAAAAAAACAAAAAATATCTACGGATATGCCTGAACCGACACAGAACGCGAATGCGCCTGAATCGACACTCGACAAGGATTCAGAAAGGAATCCTGGGACGGCAGCGAGTACATTAAATATTCTTTCGAGGTTTTTTCTGCGGATTATCAAAAAATCGCCGTAACCCTTCCTTTTCAGACGTGGGAATGGGAGGGAGTTTTATATCAGGTATTTCCTGTAAAAAATTAACCTGAGTTGCTTGCAGAAAGTCACTTTTAACAGAAATGCAGCGCATTCACCCCGCCACCTACGCTGTCGCTTAGAGGTGGGGATACCCTGCGAGGAATATGATGGATAGTAATCAAAGAAAAAGCGAATTCTTCATGCCTACTCAAAGGAGCAGGGCGAATAAGACTGTAGACAAAACTGTTACGCCAGTGAAGGTTCGTGATTTTAACTTCAAAGAAGCAACCCTCAATGCATTGAACATTAAATACAAAAGGACAAAGGGACTCATGAGGCTCCTCCTGATCCTTGTTGTAGTGATTTCCTCTGTGCCTCTTTTTGTTTCTCTTTTTGAGGACTCCTCGGATGACTCCTCGGATAGCTCTTTTTTGAGGCCATTGAAAGCTAAGGATTTGTTGCTTGATGAGGTCATCGCCTTACCATCGCGTCCTTCAGGTTATGTCGATTTCGATGACCACGGGGTATACGAATTGGCATCACGAATCCTAGTCCTCGATAAAGGCAAGTATTGGGTACTAAGGATTGATACTCCCGAAGGATTGAATTTGACCAACATTGTAAAGTCCTCGCCTGATGCCCCTTTTCCGAAAGGCCCGTGGGTCAGTTATGCCAATGCCAGGCTCTTGTTCATTCCTTCTACTGGATGGCTCGTAATTTCTGGTAATGAGGCACACATCATCACTATTGATACAGTGAAAAAGTATCGGGAAAAAGTATCGGGAAGTTGGTTCCTTCATTCTTCCACCGTTATCTCTTCACTTAACGCTCTTGGGTGGACACTATTCCTTGTAGCTTGCACTTTATTATTTCTCACGGGCAGTGTGTTTTCTGTGTTCCCACCTGTTTTGTTCTTTGCTTGGGGGATTCTGACAAATTTTGAAAGCGTTATGCTTGCGTTTAATGTTTGATTTTTTGTGGTTTGCCTTATTTTTGAACTTTTCGGCAAATAATTGCCAGAGGCGATTGTGGCAAGAAGAAAAAATAGTCTCCCCCTGTGAACCTATTAAAAACCTAAAAACTATTAAGGAGTCGGTATGTTTTCGTTTTTGATTTCATGGGTTTTCTACATTGCTCTTGGTCTTTGTTTGCTGGCCTTGCTGCTCATGACCTTTTTTATTGTGGAGCAGCAGACAAATGCCATCCTTGAGCGGTTTGGGAAATTTCACTCCATTCGTCAGCCTGGCTTCCAGGTGAAGATTCCACTCGTTGACCGCCTTGTGCAACGTATAAGCCTGAAAATTCGACAACTGGATGTTTTGGTTGAAACCAAAACTGAGGACAACGTGTTCCTACGGATGCGTATTTCCGTTCAGTTTCGGGTTATCGCTGGTGCCGTTTATGACGCCTTCTACAAGCTGGATGACCCGGAAACACAGATCAACTCCTACATCTTTGACGTTGTCCGCGCCGAAATTCCCAAAATGAAGCTGGATGATGTTTTCGTCAAAAAGGATGAAGTGGCTATCGCTATCCAGAAGGAATTGCATGACGCCATGAAGGAATACGGCTTTGATATTGTCAAAGCCCTGGTCACAGACATTGACCCGGACTCGGACGTGAAAAACGCCATGAACCGCATCAATGCTGCCGAACGCGAGAAGATCGCCGCTGAATACGAAGGCGAGGCCGCAAAAATCAAGATTGTAAAAAATGCTGAAGCTGAGGCTGAAAGCAAAAAGCTGCAAGGCATGGGTATTGCCAACCAGAGAAGGGAAATTGCCAAAGGGCTTGAAGAATCTATGAAGCTTCTGGGTGACGCTGGCGTAAGTGCTTCGGAGGCGTCAGCCCTGATCGTTGTCACGCAGCACTACGATACTCTTCACGCTGTTGGCGCACAGAGCAAATCGAATCTGATTCTGCTCCCAAATTCGCCGGATGCGGCGGCGCAGACGATAGCGAGCTTGACTACAGCGCTCTCGGCGTCCAACGGGATACAATGACCCAACGGGAAAGCCTACGCACTTTAGCCGTGGGAGTATGTCAAACGGCGGGGCAAGGCGGGGCAAGGACGGGCAAGGCAGGGCAAGGCTTGGCGCGGTAAAGCAAGGCAGGGCAAGCAGTCTGAAAAGAGCTTTACTTCCTCCCCACGCCTAAAGGCGGGGGAGGAAGTAAACAAAAACCGCAGCTTCAGGAGAACACAATGTACTCAATTACTTTGGGAAATGCTTTTTATTATTTAATCTTTTGTTTTGTCTTTGTGGGCGGATTAGCGTTCTGCATACTTTTTTTCTGTCCTTCAAAAGACGGAGATAAATATGCCATTTATAAAAAGTGTGGTTCTGAAATGGCTACGATATTGTTATGGAGTATTGCAATTTGTATGTACATTCATGAACCTGCTTCCCCAGACTTGAATCGGAAATTGTTCTTGTCAGTTGATCAAGCTACTTCTGCTGAAATAGTACATTGTACGGCCAATATCGAGGAGATGCCCAAAACCAGGCAAGATGTTGAGACATTGATTTCGTGCTTGCATAGTACAAACGAAGAGGAAAATGTCTCAAGAGGTAAAAAAATTCTACAAAATTCTTTTGAATTTAAACACCCTGTACATTCGTCCTTTGAGGAAACCGGGGAAGGCTTTCTTTGGGAAAAAGAAAAAGAAGATTTGGACATTGGAGACGGCACGTTTTCCAACCCTCTCAGGACAGGTGAATTGTTTCGACAAATTAGTGAGTCTGAGAATACACCTTTTGGGCATGTGACATTTGATAGCAATAGTAAATACAGCCTGGCGGGAGGCGATCTGAGTAGGGGGGAAACTACGATAGATATCATTGATGAAAAAAATCAATGGATCGTTGAATCTCGGTACAACGATGACGCTGAATTTATTTGGATGGTCGCAATCGAAAAACCTACCACTGATGAGCCTTTTCCTACCGGGCCTTGGTTGTCCGCTATGGAAGAAATCAAAATGTTGCATATTCCTACTGTTGGCTGGTTGTGTTTGATAGATGGCAGAGCGGTCTTGCTGAGGCGTTAATTGTGACATACTCCCACCACCTACGCTTCGCTAAGAGATTGGGGACTTCTTGTGAGAACTGTTAAAAAAGGATGTCATGAGCATGATTATCGACTGGTTTATAAATATGGTTTCATTTTTGGTTAGTACCCCATTCGTCAGTACAGACAAGAATAACCTCACGGCAAAGAGGGATGTCTTTTTTTTCTATTTGTTCTTAATTTTTGTTGGGCTTGTATGTCTGATCGTCAGGTTGTGCGGGTAGCCAATTAGTCCCGACCAGGCAAGGCGGGGCAAGGCATCGATTTAACAAGGAGTATGAGTAATGCCTATAGGTACAAAATACCATCGTCTTATGAACGCAATAAGCGAAAATAGTCCTATTTATGGGTTATACGTTATTCTTTTTCTTGTAGCCATTCCTGGCGTAACAATTCTTGCACTTGGTATGATATACCATTGTGAACCAACTTCTTTTAATAATGATGCATTTGTTTGGCTTTTGATAAGTTCAGCATATATGTTTGCAGTCACTTTTTTGTATATGGGCATAGTTTGCTATGCAGACAGATACTGTCAACAAATAGGTCAGAGAAAGAAAGTAAAGAAAAAAAGTAGAGTCCGTGGCAAATTCCGTGATCATAGGAGTTTTTGACATACTCCAACGGCTATAGCGCATGGGTTAGGGCACGGCGCGGCAAGGCGTGGATGGGCAGGGCATGGTAGGGCAGGGCAGGGCGAGGCAGGGCGAGGCAAGCAGTTTCAGATTTTAGAACAAAGTGCAGGAAGCACTCTAAAAGGAGAAAAACATGGGCAAAACATCTTTGCAGGTAAACCTGCTGTCATCCACCCCCAACGCGCTTTCCCTTGTGTACGCGGCTTTTCGGCAGTGCTACCATGCCGGGTTTGTGGCCGACATGTGGCCCAGACTGCTGGCCGGGGAAATCTCCCATGAAACCCAGGCTGAATTTATCGCCAGGGTGATGGATTCCGGCCATGTCAGCCCCATTGAGCATGTGTCCTTCACCTTTGCCGTGCAAGGGGTTTCACGCGCCCTGACCCACCAGCTTGTGCGCC
>JGI994J12354_10000073_pt1 | contig 87586 bp, 87 predicted proteins | sample IntmicLarv3ML3BL_FD_12354 | JGI IMG/M metagenome (IMG submission 12354) | reverse complement strand
CCCCCCCCCCTATTTGAACAACTGTTCTATCATTTCCTCTACTCTTTTTCATGTTACACCTCATTACTATTACACTAATAATACAATATTTCTATCCATTTAACAAGAATATTTACAAGTTAATTATTTATTAAATCCTATATTTAAACAAAAAAATAGACTCTTTCGAATCTATTTAATCATCACTATATTATTACAAACATTATTAAGAATATTATTAATAATGCAAGGAATATTTCAACTAACATTTTCCATGTAGCTTTTAACCAGCTTACATAAGAAACTTTGAAATATGAAAGTGTTGCTACTAATACTACACTAGTTGGTGCGATTAACGCTGCAAGACCAGTCATCCCTTGCCACACAAGTGCCATTAAAGGATGATAACTAGCATTATTTACTAATGATACAGAATATTCAAGTATTTGTGGTGCTGAATAATATAAGTCAACTCCTAATACACTAGTAACAAATGCTGCAATACTCATAGTTACAATATTGAAACCATTAGTAATTGTAAGTATTGGTTTAACAATAGTCAGTATAACTGGATTAAGTACAGATATAACTAAAATTAAATATACCAAAGTTACAATAACAGCTGGCTTAAGTGCCATCTTAACACCAGTCATAAAACTTTGAATAAACTCATTAGCTTTAATCCTATAAATAAATGCTATAACTAAAGCTGCAATTATAATAAGACCACTTAATTCATATAACGACCAACTTCCAAATATTACTCCAGCAAATTCTGGAACTACATCTGCTCCATAATTACCACCTAATATGTATAAAAATATTGGATGACTAAATACTTTAAGTGTAGCTATTTTTTCTGTAACATCTACAAACCAAGTTTGCCCAAATACATTTGACCAAGATAAGAATGATAAAATCATAATTATTAATGTTATGTCAAATACTATTGCTAGTGGTAAGAAAGATTCTTTCTTCTTTTTAGTCTCTGGTATATAAATACTTTCTTCTTCTTTAGCTTCTTCTTTAACAGCTTTTTTATGTTTTTTTGCATACATTACTGTGTTGAAAGAAAGAACAGCTATACCAATTGCTAAAATTATTAACTTAACTCCCCACTCAGAAAGAGCTACTGTTTTATCTAATACAGCAGGATCTACTGTACTAAATAATGCTTCCTTAATTGCTGAAAATGATAATAGTTGATTTGCTAAGTCTGTTTGTGCTTCTAAAGGTGGTAGTGAGAATACTGTTCCCATTAAACCAACTGCAACACCACCAGCTGTTACCATTGCAACTGTAATCTTATCATATCCCATAAGAAGTAAAATTGCTCCAATGAATGGAAATAAGAATAATACTGCCACTCCCATTCTTGCCATTGCAGTCATAATTGCTATTAATGCTATTGAAATAACAATAAATAAACATTCACGACCTTTAAATCCTTTTACTATTTTGTCAAGAAGATTACGATATCCTGAAATACTATGTAAGACTCCATAGAATCCTCCAACTATCAGGATATAAAACCCTACATGAGAAAAATTTTGTAATACTGTTGGAACATAATTAATTAACGTAAACAATCCGACAATGTTGTGCGTTTTACTCTCATCTAATCCACCAGAATAAGTTGTCATTGGAAAAATCCAAGTTAACAAAACTGCAATGAAAAGTGAAACTAAAACTACTTTTAATATATTATTTTTTTTCATTTTTTCCCTCCATAATAATTATACAGCAAATATCAAATATATTACAAGCAAATTATAAATTTTCACAGTTTCGTCACATAATTCAATATTTCAAAAAAAAGACTAAACATCACTGTCTAGCTTTCAATTTACTTTAATAATTTCTTTATAGTATCACTACTTATAGCAGATAAGAACAATCCAAGCTTAGGTCCTTTATCAAGACCAAGCAACATGTTATACAATATTTGAAAATATCTTTTTTGAGCATTCTTAAGCTCTGCATCAACTAATATACCATTTTTACAAACTGCATATAGTTCAGTTTGTAAATCATCACTATTAGCATATTCTTTATCCATAATATCTATAGTTTTTGCTAACCATTCTTTTTCTTCGTCAGTTAATTTTGCATAATATTCTTCATTTTTCTCTTCCAATAACTTTATTTGATAGTCTACTCCATATGTTTCTACCCAATATTTTGCTCTTTCTAATCTCTCATAGAAATATTCAGATTCACAGTCTATTCCATCTTTTGCTAATAAAGTCTTTAGTTTATCAACATCATAACTAACCATTGGTAAAAAAGTTGCTAAATTATTAAATCCTGGATAATTAAGATAATCCTCTGGTACATCAATTAATGATAATATCTCTTTATTCTTCTCATCAAGAGTCCCTTCATAATAAGCTTTAACAAATCTATCAAACTCACTATAATATCTTACAACATCATTATCAAGTGCTATATCAAATTGTGTATTTGGACTATATTTTGCATAAAACCAAAGAATTAAATATTTATCATATACCTTTAACAAATCAGTTATTGTTAAAACATTTCCAGTAGATGAAGACATTTTGTCCCCTCCACCCTTTATTCCAATAAAATTATAAGGTGCATATACTGGGGCTTCAAAATTAAATATATCTCTAACTAATACTGAACCTGAAGCATAACTACTATTTGGTGCTGAATGATCCTTACCACCTGGTTCAAAAATAACTCTTTCTACCATCCATCTCATTGGCCAGTCAATCTTCCATGCTAATTTTATATTACCAGTCTCATTAAGTGTTAAAGTACCACTATGACCACAATCACATGTATAATCTATTTCATCTGTTTCACTATCATATCTTTTAACTTTAGTAAAATCTTTACCACACTCAGTACAATATACACTAATTGGATAATAATTTTTCTTATCCTCTTCTGTCAATTCTTGTGTTTTAAAGTTAGATAGTATATCGAAAATTTCTCCTCTTTTATCAAGAGACAATTTTATATATTCATTATATCTACCACTCTTATACTCTTTTGCTTGACTTAACCACTCCGCTCCAATTCCAAGATTAGTCATCTCATCAATAAACTTATTCTCAAAATATTCAGCATATGAACCTTCACCAAAAGGATTAGGTAAAGCTGATAATGGCATACCAATGTAATTTGAATAACTACTATCAATATTTAGTGGTGCCTTTCTATATCTATCAAAGTCATCAAATGAATGGATAAACCTTACATTTTTACCTAACTTTTTAAGTTCATGTGCTACAAAGTGCACTGTAACAAATTCTCTAAAATTCCCTATATGAATAAACCCTGAAGGACTTATCCCAGAAGCCACTGCATACACATCTTCATTTGGTCTTTCCTCTATTACTTTACTTGCTATTTCTCTTGCCCAATTCATAATATCATTCCTCACTACATTAATTTTTTATTCTGCTTCTAGTTCTATATTTTTCTTTCTAGCTGTTGCTACTTTAGAAGTCTTTTTTTCCTTAACTTCTTTATTAGCAACAGTTTTCTTTTTAGGTTTTACTGTTTTATCAGCTTTCTTCTTATTTTTATCATCATTAATGTCTTCAACTATATTTTCATCTTTTTCTACTTCATAAGAAGATATTACTGCCTCTTCAACTTCTAATGTTTCTTTAACACGCTCATCAACTAAAACGACTTTTGTATTAGAAAATAAATCATGAAGACTTTTCCCATCTTTTCTAATAGCTGCCATTAAAATACTTACAATAAATAACAGACCTGTAATTAACTGTAATACTATAGAAAACCCAAAATAAGTGTCTTCTGCCAAAAACTGAATTAATATTGCGAGTATAACTGATGCTAAAAATCCATGTAATATTATGCCACGTTTTATAGAATCTACAAAATCTATATCACTATCATCTTCTTTTTTTATAACGATTCGCATTAATCTCTTACCAACAGTCTGACCCTTAGCAAACACTTGATACCAAACAAAATAAACAATATTTAACCCTAAACTTATTATTGTAAAAGCAAAGTTTTCTTTCTCCATCTCATATGAAACACGACTTAAATCACCAGTAAAATAACTTAATTCTGTAATATCTTCATTTAAAACATCCTCCTGAATTTTATCATATTCCTTAGATAGTTCCTTGTATCTTTCATTAGTAGGAAGTATCTTTCCAACTCCTATTACTAAATATGTTATTAAAAGTATGTCTATTGCAAATGCTACCACTCTTTGTAAAAAATATGCTCTCATCTTAACCCTCTCTTTCCAAATACTCACGGTACTCATTCAATATAGCAATTATATCATCAATTGAACTAGTTAGGTATGTTTTTTGCTTTATTTCATTAGCTTTTTTTAGACCTTTAATGTACCAAGCAATATGATTACGCATCTCTAATGCTACCACTTTATCAGGTTTTATCTCTGATAAATAATTTAAATGTTTTAAACACATATCTATTTTATCAAATACAGTTGGCTTCTCTATTATATTCCCATTACCTAAATATTCTTCTACTTCTTCTATTAACCAAGGGTTTCCAAGAAGTGCTCTACCTATCATAACTGCATCACACCCAGTCTCTTCAAGCATTTTTTTAGCTGAATAACAGTTGGCAACATCACCATTTCCTATAACAGGAATATTAACTGCTTCTTTAACCATTCTAATTATATTCCAATCTGCCTTACCACTATACCCTTGTTTTCTAGTTCTAGCATGAACACAAATAGCACTAGCTCCAGCTTTCTCACATATTTTAGCTACTTCCACAGCATTAATAGAATTATTATCCCAGCCACTTCTTATTTTAACCGTTACAGGAATTGATATACACTCTACAACTGCTTTAACAATTTCTTCTATTTTTCTAATATCTTTCATAAGTGCAGCACCAGCTTGTGCTCTAACAGCAACCTTAGGGACTGGACAACCCATATTTATATCTATAAACGCAATTTTGTATAAATCTACTATTATCTTCGCAGCTTTAGCCAAAGTTTCTGCATTTGAACCAAAAAGTTGGACACCTACAGGAACTTTTAAAGTTTCAATACCATTTAACATTTCAAAAGTCTTTTTATTACCTCTAACCACTGCTTCAGCACTAATTAATTCTGTATAAGCGAGTCCTAATCCAAGTTCCTCACCAATTTTCATAAAAGCAGGATTAGATATCCCAGCCATAGGAGCCAATACCACTTGATTATCTATTTTAATATTTTTTATTTTCCACATACTATCACCCTTAAGCAAAGCTATTATAACATATAAAAATAAGATGTTCCCCATCTTATTAAAATTTTGCAATATTTTTATAAATTATTCACTCATTGATAAAACAATATTATAAATTTCTTCCCAACTATATACTTTCTTAACCCCTAATGCTTCCTTATCTTTATTGTAATCATCTTCTGGCATTAATACAGGTATTTTATTATTTTCTGCTACATATGATGCTTGCCCAAAAGAATCATCAATAAACAAATCTATTTTTTCTAAGTCACATACTTCACCTTTTTTAGTACACCCAACTAGTAATTTACTAAAAGTAACATTATTCTTAATTAACCAATCATATGATAATTGATAAGGATCTGTAAAATAATCATTCGATCTAGCTGTAATTATAATAATAGAATGCCCTAAATCTGTTATAAGTTTGGTATATTTTTCTACACCTTCTATAGGAGGTATATTAAGTAAATCTTCATCTGCCAAACTATCTCTAAAACCAATTATCTCTTCTGCACTCCAATCAAATGCCACCATATGTTTTTTATTTGGAAACATTATTCCCTTACCACCAAATTTTTCCTTATCAAGTTCAACCAATCTTGGCATAACATAATGGGTTGTTTCTGCTAAAGTATCATCTATATCTATTCCAATTCTCATAATTATACCCCTTTATTCTATAAAATTATATTCTTCTCCTAATGCTGTTATCTTCTTACTCTTAATATCAAACAAGAAATATTCATATCCAAAGTCCCCTATACTAAGTTCCTCAGGGGTTGACACAACGCCTTGTATCAATAGTCTATCTCCAAGTAGTACAATAGAAACAATTGAATCTATAGTCACTTCACTTGGAATTGTATATAATACTTCACTCTCTTCCAGTAAAGATATTTTCACTATACTTTTATTTTCAACAGTTATAATACTATTGTTATATTCTACAAACACTTCTAGTTGATATCCAAACTCTTTTATCTCCTTAGTATCTACATTATATATATAGTTAATTTCACCATTAGCATCAAACAATTTAAGATAAATTCTATTATTACCAACTCCAACAATATTAGCGACTTCCATAATCATAGTTTTAACATTGCTTTCAATATCATACTCATATACACTATCATCTTCTGAATCTGAATATAAAAGATACTTCCCATCATCAGTAATATAAAACATACCTAATAAAATCACATCGATAGTATTAACATATTCACCATTTTTACTATATACTTCTAATCCAGAAGATGTAACTAAATATATATACTTATCTACAATGTATATATCTTCAACCTCTTCATTTTCTGTTGCAAAAAGTTCTTTAGAATTACCATCAATTTTATCTAAATCAACTTCAAAAACTCTATTAACATCATCTACATAAAATAACTTATTCTTATATAATTTAAAAGCCGTAAATCCATCATCATATTCTTCAACTAATGGAATTATCTTTCCACTATCACTTATACCAGATAAATATGCTTTATCATTTATTTTATCATAAGTCCTATACACTTCTTTAATATCATTACTTTCATCAAACACATCAGAAGACCCATTATTTGATGAGAAAATAGCAGTAAGTATTAAAATAATAACCATAATAACTAATACAGATGATAACATCACTAACTTATTTTTATTCACACCTTCTCTATTCATAAATATCTCCAACTCTATATTCTAAATTAATCATTTTATAGCTCTGTCCAATAAAGAATTCCCCACATACCACCTCTTCCACCAGAAGTACCAACATTACTGATTCTATGAAGTGTATTCTCTTTAGCATTCTTTACTTTTAGCGTAGTAGAACCTCCACCATCTAAATTGAAACCATTGATACAACCAAGTTTTATCATTTCACTTGCCAAGTCATTTAAAGACATACTTGACTTTGTAGTAAATGTAATAAAGTTATTTCTATCAAGCTGACATATGCCAGTTCTTTGGGCATGGTCTCCTCTAAGCCATCCTGTTTTAAATACAGGAGCTTTATTAGGATCTTCTTTATTACCATCTTTTACAAGAGAATTCATACCTAAATGAGTAGCTCTTATTCCATCATTCTTTACTTCTTCAATCAACTTTCTTCTTGTTTCTATTCTTGATGGTGCTGTACCTCTTCTAAATTTATATATTTTAAGTTCTCCATTTGCTGTTATTCCAAATGGTAATGAGCCTGGATATCCGTTTTCAGCATCTTCATAAAGTATTTTACCATCTTTAATTATTATTGACATACATGTATACTTTGGCCACTTTTTAGTAGTGCAATTCCAACTACCATAACGTACTGATACATCACTATTTGTTGCTAACACAATTTTATTTTGAAGATTCCTTTTAGTTACTGCCTTATCCATTAGAGTTGTTATTGAAGAACTCATATAGTTAAACTCTTTCGCTGTGAAAGAATTTAATTGCTCATAAGGATTTGCTGCCCATATATATGTTGCCAAATAACTTCCCTTACTTACTGCTATTATTTTTAACGTTTCACTATCAGCTTTCCAAATAGCTTTTCCATCTGGTATTATTTGTGGCATTATTCCCCCTGAACATTCTTCTTCCGCAATATTACCAACTTTATCTTCAACTTTTACTCTTGCTTTCTTTATATCCTGATTTGATACAAAAGAATTTGTCTTTTCAACTGTATATGCCCCATCATTTATTTGATAACTATATGATGCAATACCTGCTTGTGCACTTGCATTTACATATACTGTTTTTTCTTTTATTGAACACTTTAATATTGGCAATCCCTTTACTATATTTTTTATCTCTATAGTTCTAGATAAAATAACTTTATCAGATTCGTTATAAAATTTGAAAGTATAAGTCCCATTTTCTACTACAGTATAATTTATTGTACTAGTTTTATTTTCATAACTTATCAAACTAGCTGCTAAGCCACCACTAGTTCCAATTCTTTCATCATTAACAGTTGCATAACTATAATTGCCTGATTTTACTTCCAAAGATATATTAACAGCAGTTTTAGTAACACCTTTTGGATTTATATCTGATTTAACTCTTAAAGGATCTTCTCCAGTCGCACCATAGCACAATGGATTACTAACTATTCCTGATTTCTCCATTACTTCTCTAATGCCTGGCAACCCTAATAAAATACTTACAAATATTGGTATAATATATATACATATTGCTGCTATTGTTCTTTTTACTGATCTTGTATATGATTCTTTCATTTGCTTCTCGTGTTGTGCAGCTACTGCCTTCATCAAATCTACACTTATCATTACTATTAATGTAAGTGGTGCTAATACTTGAATATAACCCATAACTCGCTTTATTAGTCGCTCTGTAGATTTATTCAATATACTTTTACAATTTGCAATCTCTATTGTGCTTTCTTTTTCTCCATCTGAGTTTTGCCAATTACCACCACCATCATATATATAATCATTTTTTATTGTAGCCTTAACATTTATGTATCCTTCAGTCAAACAGGGTTTATTCGCATCATTCATACTTGGATTCAACCAAAACTTTCCCTCATAAACATAACATAAATCAGGACAACCAGCTGTACCTATTTTTTTATCACCAATATTTATTATATTATTGAGAGCAGATTCTTGAAATCTAAATGCAGTATCTACTTTGTTAAAATTATAAAGTTCATAATTATATTGTGATGAACTAGTTTCCAGCTCTTTTCTAAAAGAAATCTCTATTCCATTCATCCCAATTCCTTCACTATTATAACCCTGAAAGATTCCTTTTGCTTCATCATACATTATAAAAGGTGCCACTGATAAAACAACTCTTTCTTTTTCAGCAACTAATAAATACTCACATCTATTAGCTTCATAAGGTTTAACTGTACCAACTTTACCTGCTTCAACTTTCATAATTGAAAACAACATTAAAATAATAGCAAATAAAAAATATTTATATATTTTCGACATAGAACACCTTCTTTTCAAATCATATCTATTGTACTTTCTTTTATTATACCTTCTTTCACATACATATTCAAATATTTATCCAAGAAAAAAGAGCTTAATCTTTTTTAAGTTCTTCTATAAGTTCCTCTTTTGTCATTTTAGTATATCCTTTAATACCCTTATCTTTTGCCATATCACGAAGATCAGTAGTACTCATATCTTCTAAGCTAACCTCAACTGGCATCTTACCATGTTCTACTAAATAATCAATTGTTTCTTTTGTAAGAGTTTCATGTTCTAAAAGAGAATCAGCAATAAGTTTAACTAAATCCTTATTATCTTTTAACACTTTAAGTGCTTTCTTATGACACTCTTCAATAATCTTTCTTACTTCTGTATCAATTTCATGAGCAACTTCATTAGAAAAATTTCTACTTTTAGTATAATCTCTTCCTAAGAATACACCTTCATCTTGTGTTTCTAATTGAATAAGACCTAAATCACTCATTCCATATTCAGTAACCATAGCTCTAGCTATTTTAGTAGCTTTACCAAAATCATTATGACCACCTGTTGTAACCTCATTAAAAGTTATTTCTTCTGAAGCACGCCCTGCTAAAAGCCCAACTATACTTTCAAGAAGTTCACCTTTTGTAGAAGTTATCGTTTCCTTTTTAGGTAACATCAAGTTATATCCACCAGCATGACCACGAGGTATTATTGTAATCTTTTGTACATCCATTGCACTAGATAACTTAATACCAGCAACTGCATGACCAGCTTCGTGATATGCTATAAGTTTTCTTTCTTCTTCTGTTTGCTTTCTACTCTTCTTAGCAGGTCCCATCATTACTCTGTCATTAGCTTCATCAACTTCATCCATAGTAATAAACTCTTTATTACGCCTTACTGCAAGAAGTGCTGCTTCATTAAGTAAGTTTTCAAGATCTGCTCCACTATATCCTGGAGTTCTTTTTGCTACACTCTTAAGCGTAACCATTGAACCTAAAACTTTATTTCTTGCATGTACTTCAAGAATTTCTTCTCTTTCTTTAACATCTGGAAGACTAACAGTTACCTGTCTATCAAATCTACCTGGACGAAGTAATGCAGGATCTAAGACATCAGGTCTATTTGTTGCTGCTATAATTATTATTCCTTCATTAACTCCAAAACCATCCATCTCTGTTAATAATTGGTTAAGTGTTTGTTCTCTTTCATCATGTCCTCCACCTAAACCAGTTCCACGTTGTCTACCAACAGCATCTATCTCATCAATGAATATTAAACATGGTGCATTATTTTTTGCTTGTTTAAACATATCTCTAACACGACTTGCTCCAACACCAACAAATAATTCAACAAAATCAGATCCACTTATATAGTAGAATGGAACATTAGCTTCACCAGCAACTGCTTTTGCTAATAAAGTTTTACCAGTTCCAGGAGGACCAACTAGTAGTACTCCTTTAGGAATTCTAGCACCAAGTTTTTGGAATCTCTTAGGATTTTTCAAGAAATCAATTAACTCTTTAACTTCCTCTTTCTCTTCCTTCAAACCAGCAACTTCTTTAAATGTAATTTTATTCTTCTCATTATTAAGTTTAGCTCTACTCTTACCAAAATCCATTGATTTACCAGCACCACTCATCTGTCTTGATAAGAATACAAATGCCACACCAATCAATAATATATAAGGTAAACTACTTACTATATATATAAGTATAGTATTACCACCTGGATCATTTTCAGTATCTATTTTATAATCCAAATCAGGATCAGCATTTAAAATCTGACTAAGAATAGAATCACTATAAGGAACTTTCAATACAAAAGTTTCATTTTCTTCATACCCTTCCAGCTTTCCAGTAATAGAATATACTTTATAACCATTTTTTGGTGTTATAGTTATCTCTGTAACATTACCATTTGTAACTTCTTTAATAAATTTATCATATGTAAACTCATTTTCTTTCTTACCACCTGTATCTAGCATAAAGTAAAAACCTATCACTAGTAAAATCAAAACTACATATGGCAGTAAGCCTCTTTTAATATCTCTTTTGTTCATAGCTTCCTCCTAACTACTCATATCTAAGTATTATATCATAAATGTCACTTTTTTGTTTAGTAAATTTAGATTTTTTTATACCTGGTATCCAAATTATTCTTCCAGAAGAATCAACCACTATCGGCCATGACTCCCTATCCCTTAAAGGAATTTTTGAATCAATAAATATATCTTTCACTTTCTTATAACCATCTATTTTCTTTAGGAGCATTTTATCCCCTAATCTTCTAGTCCTCACATATAAAGGATATGCTATTTCACTTTTTAGTAATCTACAAACATCATTATTATTACTATCCTGAGTATCAACAAATTTTATTTTTCTACCACTAGGAAGTTTTACTTCATCATTAAGTTCTATCTCATAACTAGTTATATCTTTAATCTCTTCTATACTTATATTATTATAACTCTTAATTGCACTCTTTCCGTGTGGTAAATTAATACAAGAATTCGCCCTCTTAGTGTTAATTAACTTCTTAAGTAAATTAATATGTGTATCATTTATTGAAAATAAGTCATCTTGATATATATTCTCCATAATATAATAAAGTATTTTATTTTGTAACACTGGTTCTAATAACAAGTATTCATCAATCCTTATAGCATTATCTTTATATACTCTATTAATAACTTTTTTAATTTCTTTATTAATAAACTTCTCATATTCATCTAAGTTCTCACTAAACTTCAAAAACTTCTTATGAATATTTTTATCTTCTTTCTTTAAGAATGGAAGTATTTCTTTTCTATAACGATTTCTAGTATATTTACCAGACTTATTTGACTTATCTGTAGCATAAGGTACACCATTAGTTTTATTATATTCGACAATCTCATCCTTAGTAAGGTATATAAGAGGCCTAACTAAAGTATAAAACCCTTTATCAATCACTTTTGAAAATCCAGAATAACCCTTTATTGTTGAACCCCTTGCAATTCGCATAAGCACTGTTTCTACCAAATCATCACCATGATGTGCAGTCATCAAATAATTAGCTTCATAATTCTTAACCAATTCTTCAAAAAAAGAATATCTTATACGTCTAGCTTCACTATGAAAGTTATCATCTCCATATTTTTCAATTACCATATCTTCAAATAAAATGTCATTATTAACACAATATTCTTTAATAAACTCAGCTTCTTTATAGCTTTCTTTTCTAACATTATGATTAACATGTGCACAGATAATCTTTATATTAACTTTTTTACGTATATCCATAAGAACATTCATAAGACACATTGAATCAGGTCCTCCTGAAGAACCAACAACAATTATATCTCCATTCTTTATTTTAATTTCTTTAAGTAAGAAATTATATACATTATTCATACTTATCACCTCTTTAATTTTACCTAATTTTAAGACTTTAGTAAATAAAAACAATGGTAGTTACCATTATTTCACATTATTCATATCTATTCTGGAATTCTTATTATAAGCTCATCTTCTTTTGAATAAAAGAATTTTTCTCTTAAATATCTAGCTACATACTCAGGATCATTCATTCGCTCAACATCTACTGTTAATTTAGCTTCTGTCTCCTTTAAACCCAATAACTTATTACTTAATTCCTCTTTCTCATTATATTTTCCATATATATTAACAACAACTCCACTTAATGATGACATTATTGTTACAACAACAGCTATAGAAACCACACCAAAAAACAAAAACCTTATCGTTTTTTGCAACTTTGCTTTCTTTTTCACCATTATCACCACCAAATACTATAATCCAAGTATATTGTAGCATGCTATTTAAGCATATCAAATGATTTAAAGACAACATTTTATTACACTTTACGACATTTGACATTTCACATAAACATAAAATTTATGCAGAAAAAAACTACTTTCTCAAGCAGTTTATAAGTTAGCTATTGGTACTAAAGCTATTGCTCTAGCTCTTTTTATTTGTTCAGCTATATGTCTTTGATGTTTTGCACAACTACCAGTAACTCTTCTTGGTAATATTTTACCACCTTCATTAGTAAATTTTCTTAAAACTTCTACATCTTTATAATCTACTTCTTTACCAGTACACATATAACATACTTTTTTCTTTTTTCTAAAAAACTCTGCCATAATTCCTCCTTCTAATAGAATGGTAATTCGTCTTCGTCTATCTCTATATTAGAACCAGCATCCCATACACCTGTTGATGGTGCACTATTACTATTAACAGATGGAGCAAAATCACTAGGCGTAACATCATTATAATTGCTATTATCACTACTACTTCCAAAATTATCGTTCATATCACCTGCATTGCCTTTTCTATCTAAAAACTTAATAGTATCAGCAACTACATAAGTTGACCATACTTGTTGTCCATCTTTGTTAGTATAATTATCAACTTGAAGTCTTCCTTCAACAGCAATTTGATTTCCTTTTTTTTGAAACTTAGTAATATTTTCCGCCTGTTTCCTCCATGAAGTTATGCTAATAAAATCAGCTGTGGGTCCGTTAGTATCATTACCACTAAAACCTCTATCTACTGCTATTGTAAATCTACTTCTAGCAATACTACCATTACTAGTATTAACATATTCACACACTGGATCTTTAGTAAGCCTTCCAACTAAACATACTCTATTCATATATTACCTCTTATCTTTCGTCAGTTCTAACTACTAAATGACGAATAATGTTTTCATTAATTAATGCTACACGATCAAATTCTGTTGTTGCTTTACCATCAATGCTTTCAACTACGAAGTAAAAATAATAACCATTTTTATACTTCTTCACTTCATAAGCAAGCTCTTTTTGACCCATTTCTTTAACTTCTAGCATAGTTGCTCCCATACTTTCAAATAAAGATTTCATTGATTCAGCTGTTTCTTTAATTTTAGCTTCTTCAATATCAGGTTTCACAATAAACATGATTTCGTATTTTCTCATTTTTTTACACCTCCTCTTGGTTTTAGCCTTACTCTAAATAAGGCAAGGAGTATCTAAATACTCGTTAGTAGTATAGCAAAACATATCACTTTTGTCTAGCTTTTTTTCTAGAATATTCAATGCCACTATCAATAAATTTATTCCAAATTATTCTTGAAGTTTCATCATATGAATACATCATTTCTGGATGCCATTGAACACCAATATTAAATAAAGAGCCAGAAAGCTCTAACGCTTCTATAACACCATCATCACTAACAGCAACAGTTCTATATTTATCACTTGTTTGTACTTCCATAGAATGCCTACTATTTACCATTATTTTTTCTTTACCAACCACATTATATAACATACTTTCACTATCAATCAGTACCTCATGTTCATAATCTTCTCCATTTTTATCATGGTTTCTTTTATTTTCTATTTTTATATTATTAGGTACTCTTCCTAAATTAGCCATTATCTGCATACCTAAACATATACCTAGTATTGGAATATCATTCTCTATAGCATATTCTAAAATAAAGAAATCATGTTCAAACATTTTATTACCACCTGGCATTACAATACCATCACATAATGACAATTGCTGGGACAACATATTTTTTTCTTCTTCAGTCATTTTTACCATTCCCGAACTCTTTATAGTATTGTATAAAGCATCTTGTACAGGTAGAATCATAAATGGATTACCACCTGATAAAACACAAACTTCTCTATAGAAATCTGTTACAAACCATCTTGGTTTATCATCAAAAAGCATAGGTCTTGCTACAATTCCAATTATAGGGTTCATATTATCACATCCTATTAATATTATAACACGTCAAAAAGAAAATAACTCAAACAAGTTATTTCCTAATTTTTAAAGAACTTCATAATCTATAAGTTCTATATCTTTTGATATCAAACCATCTGTATTTATTTTATCCACCATATTTGTTGATAAATATTTTTTATTATCATCTGCAAATATAGTAACAGTTTTTTTATTATCATTAGTAACAACAGCTGCTAAGAAGTTTGCTCCACTAGATATTCCAACACCAAGACCTAATTCTAAGGCGAGCTTTCTTGTCATATTAATAGCATCCACATCATCAATTACTACTACTTCATCAATAATACTTTTATCCACTATATTGGGGATAAAATCATCACCAATACCTTCAATTTTATGACTCCCAACATTAATACCTTGAGATAAAAGTGGTAAATTCCTAGGTTCCATAGCAAGAACTTTAATCGAATTATCTAATTCTTTAAACCTCTTGCCAATTCCCATAAGAGTTCCACCAGTTCCAATGCCAAGAACTACTAATGTAACATCAATCTTATTAAGTATCTCTTCTGCAGTAGAACTATAGTGTGCCATTACATTATCCATATTATCAAATTGATTAGGTCTGTATCCATTAATTTCTTTAGCATATTCATCTGCTCTTCTTATAGCTTCTTGAAAGCCACCATCACTCCTAGAAACTAAATATATTTTAGCTCCATATAACTCCATCAACTTTCTTCTCTCAACACTAACCCAATCTGGCATAAAAATATGTACATCATGCTTAAAATAAGCACCTAATGCAGCTAAAGATATTCCTGTATTACCACTAGTTGCTTCAACAATTGCCTGCCCATCTTTTAATAAGCCTTTTTTATTTGCTTCTTTAATTATATAATAAGCCATTCTATCCTTTATACTTCCAGTTAAATTGTAATATTCCAACTTAGCATAAACACTTTCAAGCCTATTTTTATATTTATAATTTATCTTTATAAGTGGTGTATTACCAATTAATTTATCAATATTATCTTTCATATATCCTCCTATTTATTAATAAAAATTTTAGTAAATAGAAAAACATCGTATTGTCTTACACAATTTCCTTATCATTAAGCCTCCATAATTATTAGAATTCTCATCTAACATATTATATTAAGCCTTATATAATAAGTTCTAGATGAGTGCACATGAAAACAAATTATTATTACAACAACAATATTTCATATGTCTCACACTCCTTTAAACATTAAACCTAAAATAACAAATATCTCCATCTTGCATTAAATACTCTTTACCTTCAAGCCTAGCTTTACCAGCTTCTCGTACTTTTAATTCGCTACCATAAGTAATCAAATCTCCATAACTCATAACTTCTGCTCTAATAAAACCTTTTTCAAAATCACTATGAATTATACCAGCACATTCTTTAGCATTCATGGAAGCTTTAAAAGTCCATGCCCTACACTCATCACTTCCTGAAGTAAAATAAGTTCTAAGTCCAAGCAAACTATATGTAGCTTGAATAACTTGATCAAGTCCACTAGAAGTAGCACCTATTGAACTAAGCATTTCAAGCTTATCAACTTCGTCCAAATCACATAATTCAGCTTCTATTTTCGCACATATTATTATTGTTTCACTGCCTTCATTACCTGCATACTCTTTTACTTTATCAACATAGGCATTACCACCCAACTCATCTTCACTAACATTTGCTAGATAAATAACAGGTTTCATAGTCAGAAAAGCATAAGTCTTTAATAATTCTATTTCTTCTTTACTAAAATCAACTTTTCTTAACACTTGTCCTAATTCTAAAGCAGCTTTTGCCTTCTTTAAAGCATCATATTCTTTTAAAGCTTCTTTATCCTTTGTGGAGTCAGCTTTCTTCTTTATTTTCTCAGCTCTATTACTAATAACTTCTAAGTCAGCTAATGTTAATTCTAAATTAATTATTTCTATATCTCTTACTGGATCAATTCCCTCTTCAACATGAATTACATTTCCATCATCAAAACATCTAACAACTTCAACAATTGCATCTACTTCCCTAATATGTGACAAAAACTTATTACCAAGTCCCTCACCTTTTGATGCACCTTTAACAAGTCCAGCAATATCAATAAATTCAAAAGAAGTTGGCACTAATCTTTCGGGTTTATAAAGTTCATTTAATTTATCTAATCTCTCATCAGGAACAAAAACAACCCCAACATTAGGTTCAATTGTTGCAAACGGATAATTAGCTGCCAATATATTCTTCTTTGTTATTGCATTAAATAAAGTTGATTTCCCAACATTTGGAAGTCCAACTATTCCTGCTTTAAGTCCCATAATATCACTCCTAAATATAAATTTAATATATTATATCATAGTTCAAAAGAAATTTGCTCCCTTTCATCTTCAATAATAGGATAATTCCAAATACCTAACTGCCCATTAACATAAATAGGTTCATCAAGTACTTCCACATCTTCTAATACCCAAGCATAACGTCCCACTTCATAATGTCCACATTCTTTTTCTATCTTATTTTTATCAATAATTAAAAGAAAAGCTTCATCCATATAAATACAATCAACTAATTTACCTTTAGCAATTATAGCACCATATTTAAAATCTTTATCTTCCAAGTAATCTACAAGCTTATTAATTACTTCATCTTTTTTACTAATGCTTTTCTTACTAGCATGTATATAAATTTCTCCTCTATATTTTGTCTTCCAACTTCTAGTCTCTATTCTCTTAACATCTTCCTTAATTAAAGAAGCAAATGGTTCAAGTAGACTAATAACCTTCATAAAACCTCCAATTTAATTATATTTAGTTACAAAAAAGAAAAAACAGCAAAAACTGTTTTATAAAGTAGGAAATACTCCAGATCCTATAGGCAATCCAACCAAATACCAACCTACAACTATTAATAACCAAGTTATTCCAATAATACCACAATAAGGAGCTATATAAGACATAGCCTTCTTAATAGTAATTGGCTTATTATCACGATTATATATATTTAAATATGCCAAATATATAACAAAATATGCGAAGAGTGGCGTAAATCCTTTTGTCATTGAATCTCCTGCTCTAAATATAAATTGAGTAAACTGTGGAGATATATTTGATTGCATCATAAGTGGTACTACTACAGGAGCAAGTATTGTCCATTTACTTACAGGAGTAGTATTGAAAAAATTACAAATTGCTACAACTAGTAACACAAAAATTATTAACGTTACACCACTAAACGAAAGCATCTCTATCCATTTTGCAAAAAGAGCAAGAACAAGTAACCCAATATTTGTTCTTCTAAAAACCATAATAAACTGGGAAGCAACAAATAACATGATAATTATATAACCCATATCTTTCAAATAAACAGACATTTTTTCTATTAATTCTTTATCACCAGAAAGTGATTTTGCCCCTATTGCATAAGCAATACCAGTTACTGAAAATAGTAGTGATATCATAAAAGTAAATCCCTGTTGAAAATAAGAACTACTTCCAAACAATTGATATACATATGCTGATTCATTCATATCTAAAAGCCATCCAGAAAAAGGTAAATTAGGAATAATCATATAACCAAACAACAATAGAAAACACATTAAAGTAACAAAAGCATATTTTAAACCCTTCTTCTGCCTAATATCAATCTCTAATCTTTTCTGTTCTTCTTTAGCAATTGAAGCAATCTCTATTTCTTTTGTTGTCTCTAATGAATCATCATCTTCATCTGTTTTATACTTACCTATTCTCTTAACAATAATACCTTCAATAACAATTGTTCCAACTATTGAAATAATTATACTAGTTGCAATAATTATAAACAAATTAGACAACAATCCTACATGAAACTCATTATCTATTAATCTAGCTGCACTCTCAGTTATAGGAACTAAAGCAATCTCCATACTACCAGCAAATAAAGTAGCTCCATATCCAAAAGCAACTCCACAAAAAGCAGTAGTTACTCCCAGTAAAGGATTACGCTTATTAGCAGCAAATATCAGTGCAGCAACAGGTATTAATATAACATACCCAACATCATTAATTATACTTGAAATAACTGCAACAAATATAAGTAAAAAAGTAATAACTTTATTATTTAAATGAATTGTATGTCTTTTTATAAAGGTATCCATTAATCCAGATGCATGAGCTATAGCAATACCTATTAGCCCAAGCAACAAATTACCAAGAGGAGCAAAACTAATAAAGTTTCTAAGTGCTTCTCCAAAAATATATTTAAGACCTGAAAAAGTCAACATATTTTCTACATTAACTAATACTGGCTCTAACTCAAAAGTAACTGAATCTATTCTACTATAAGTTGACTGCAAACCTAATGAACTTAAAATAGCACTTATTATTATTACAGCACAAGTCATTAAAACAAATGATGTTACTGGATGAAAATTAAATTTCTTAAATCTCATCCTCTTTTTCTCTTTCATATATATTACACTCCTAATTAAGAACTTTCTTAATTTTTTTATTAAAATCTATTCTTGGCATCATAACTATTCTTTCGCATTTATTACATTTTATTTTTATATCAGTACCAAGTCTTACAACAGTCCATTCATTTTCGCCACATGGATGTCCTTTTTTCATAACTACTACAGTACCTATTTCTATATTTATACTCTCCATAAAAATCTTACTCACTAATATTCATTATTTCTAATAATCTATTTAAATCATTTACATTAGTAAAAGTTATTTCTAATTTTTTATTTTTAATTCTAACTTTAGTGCCAAGTTTTTCACACATCATATTTTCCATGTAACTATATTCACTAGGTTCCCTACTTGTTATACGTTGTGCATGTTTTTTAACAATCTCTGTATCTCCTGCCATCTCTTCTAACTGTCTAACACTAATATTCTCATTAATAATCTTATTTGCTAAGCTAATTACTTTATCAGTACTTTCTATTTTACTTAATATCCTAGCATGACTCATTGATATTTGATTTTCAGCAATTAAATTTTTAACTTCAGTTGGCAAAGAAAGTAATCCCACCATATTTGTAACATGACTTCTACTTTTGCCTAACCTTTCTGCTAGTAATTCTTGAGTTAATCCTAAAGTATCAATAAGTTTCTTATAAGCATTTGCTTCCTCAATAGCATTCAAGTTTTCACGTTGCAAATTTTCTATTAAAGCAATCTGCATCATTTCCTCATCAGTAAATTCTCTAACTATACAAGGAACTGTTAAAAGACCTGCTATTCTTGATGCTTTAACTCTTCTCTCTCCTGCAATTATTTCATAATCTTTAATGCTTTTTTTAACAATAACTGGTTGAAATACACCATACTCTTTTATAGATGCAGCAAGTTCCTGAAGTTTTTCTTCATCAAAAACCTTTCTTGGTTGATATGGATTACTTCTTAAAGAATCAAGATTAATATAAACTATCTCTTCTTTAGGTGTAACTTCAATTATCTTTTCCTCAATCTTTTCAAAATCAATAGGTTCATTACTAAAAAGCTCTTCCAATCCTCTACCTAACGCTCTTCTCTTATTATCCATTTCTTTCAATCACTTCCTTAGCTAAATTAATATATGCTTCTGTTCCTTTACTTTTTGGATCATATGCTACAATAGGTTTTCCATGACTTGGTGCTTCAGTAAGTCTTACAAGTCTAGGAATTATTGTGTTATATACTCTCTCTTTAAAATACTTTCTAATTTCATCAACTACTTCAAATCCAAGATTTGTTCTTGAATCTAGCATTGTTAATAATACTCCTTCAATATCTAGTGCTGGATTAAGTTGTTTTTGCACAAGCATTATTGTATTCAAAAGTTGCATTATTCCTTCTAATGCTAAAAATTCACACTGTACTGGTATAATTACTGAATTAGAAGCAGTTAATGCATTTGTTGTTATTACACTAAGTGATGGTGGACAATCAATAATTATAAAATCATATCTATCCTTTATTAAGTCTAATTTATTTTTTAACTGAACAGCTTTAATAAATCTAACATCTTCTTTACTTTTTTCAAAAAATTCTTGATCAATTCCAGCCAAATTTATATTACCAGGAAGAATATCAAGTCTTTTATACCTCGTATTAATTATCGCTTCTTCTATACTACAATTATCATTAAGCACATCATAAAGACTCTTATCAATATCAGCTTTATTCATCCCAATACCAGTAGTAGTATTACCTTGTGGATCAGAATCAACTAATAAAACCCTCTTACCTAAAACAGCTAGAGATGCTGAAAGATTAATACTCGTTGTAGTTTTTCCTACTCCACCTTTTTGATTCACCATTGATATTATCTTACCCATACTTCTCACCTTTTTCATACTTAATAAATAGCAGTACTTATATTCTACCAAATATAGAAAATATTTCCTACTGTTTTGTTAAAAAAAGATAGCTAATACTATCTTTAATATTCAAACTTTTCTGTTACTTATTTATCTTTATTAATATTTGATATTCATTTGTTATATCAAGTTCTTCAATACTAGCTGAAAAACCAAATCTTTCTATTTCTTTTACTACTGACCTTATCTGTGTAACAGCATCCATAACATCACCCTTTTTAGTAGACTCAACTGTCATTCCACCACCCATTAAATCTGGAATTCCAGATGCAACACTCATCATAGGATTAGACATCTGAGCTGCATTATTTATTGGTTCAGGATTAGATGATGCCATTCCACCAAAAAAGTTATTGCTACTTTGTGAATTATTTCCCATATTCATACTTGGTATATCACTAAGCAAATTATTAATTACATTCCCATTAGGTTCTGCTACACCAAAAGAATTATTATTATTAATTTCTATATTTTGACCACCTTGTGGAGGACTTGTTGGAATAAATGTATTACTTCCACCAAATCCCATAGCAGGATTCATATCATTATTTTGGACATTATTAACTTCTGTTTGATTACTTGTCAAAAAATCCATCTTTGGAACTTCAGTTACAAAAGGAATTCCTCCAAACAAATTATTATCTACTTGATTATTTGCCTGTACTGGTTCTGATGTATTAACAAATGGATTACTAACCGCATCAACATTTGTCAAATTATTAAATCCCATGCCTGCACCATTACCAAAAATACTAGTCCCCATTCCACTATTACCACTACTAGTATCTGCAGCATTATCTGGCTCAGGTGTATTAGTTGGAACAAACTTAAAATCAGAAGAAGCACTCTCTTTTGAACCCATCAATTCATTAACACTAGTTTGATTTGATCTTGTTGGATTTATATCAACTGAATTTTCTCTTATTTTATTAATATCTACTTCAGTTGGATTAAGCTCAACTGATGATGCTGTATATGGTATTACTTTTTCTTCAACTGGTTCACTAGCAGGAATATTATTATTAAATTCCATCCCAAACGAACCACTTGGATTTTGTTCTCTATACATTTTTATTTCCTTCTCCAACTCTTTTACTGTCATTCTAGTAGATATTACTTTTTCTAACAGTTTGATTTGTTGGTTCCTATCTTCTAAATTTAGCAAGCATCTAGCATGACGTTCTGCTATTTGTTCATTAAGAAGTGCATGTTGAACTTCTTCAGGTAATGACAACAATCTAAGCTTATTTGAGATTGCAGATTGTGTCTTTCCCATCGTCTGTGCAAGTCCATCTTGCGTCATACCATCTTCTAATTCTAATATTTTCTGATAAGTCCTCGCCTCTTCTATAGGCGTCAAATCTTTTCGTTGAAGGTTTTCAATTAAAGCTATTTTAGAGCTTTCCTTGTCATCAAGATTCTTTACTATTGCAGGTATCTTAGTAAGACCAGCCAAAGTAGAAGCTTTGTACCTTCTCTCACCCGCAATTATTTCATATTTATTATTAACCTGTCTAACAATTATTGGTTGTATTACACCATGTTCCTTTATGGAAATCGCCAGCTCTTTTAAAGCCTCTTCATCAAACACTTCTCGTGGTTGAAAACGATTTGGTATAATATCATCCAGATATAGATAAACTATCTCGTTCTGCATAATGAACACCCTCTTTTTATTCTTCTACCCTAACATACTATATTATAACTTAAAAAATCCATTTTTACAATGGACTTTTCTTTATTTTATCTATACTTCTTGGATAATTTTTATCTGTCACCTGTTTTTTAGCAATTACAACAAGAGTTCTATTACTATTTTCTATTGGTAAATTAAATTTATATGTATTAACTAATTCTAAATTCAACTTTTTAAAACAACTATTTGCTAAAGCTAACTCATCATCACAAGTACCCTTCATAAATACTAATAAACCATCTACTTTAAGTGTCCTAACACATATTTCTGAAAGTATTTGTGTAGAAGTAACCGCTCTAGCTGTAATAATATCAAACTTTTCTGCATTATCTCTAGAATAATCTTCCATTCTAGCATGTAACGCTTTAATATCATTTAATCCTAACTTTTCTATAACATCATTTAAATATATAACTCTTTTATTTAAAGAATCTATTAATGTAATCTTTAAATTAGGAAATACAATTTTTAAGACTATTCCAGGAAAACCTGCACCACTACCAACATCACAAAGCGACAATTCTTTAGTTAAATCCACTGCTTTTATTAAAGTCAAACTATCATAAAAATGCTTTAAATAGACTTCTTTCTCATGAGTTATTGCTGTTAAATTAATTTTTTGATTCCACTCAATTAATAACTTATAAAAATCTGCTAATCTCTTTAATTGAACATCAGTTATATTAATTCCAAGTAAGCTTAATTCCTCTACAAACTCTCTTTCTTGCATTACTTTTATTCTCCCTTTTTTAAATACATCATAAGCATTGTAATATCAGCAGGATTAACTCCACTAATTCTTGAAGCTTGTCCAACAGATATAGGCTTTATTAACTTCAACTTTTGCCTTGCTTCTAGTGCCAAGTTCGGAATCATATCATAATCAATATCATCTTTTATCTTAATGTTATCATATTCCAACATTCTAGAAGCTTCTCTTATAGCTTTCTTAATATAGCCTTCATATTTTATATTTATTTCAACTTGATCATATATCTCAATGTCATAATCAATATCTATAAAATGCTTTATCTCTTCTATATTTATCTCAGGTCGCCTCATCAAATCATATAAGCTAATGCTATCTAATAAAACAGCACTATTAATACTTTCAAGATAATCATTAACTTCTTTTTTAGGAGTTATTCTAAAATTTCTCAATTTATTTTCTAATTCTTCAATAGATTTTTCTTTATCTAAATATTTATTATATATTTCTTCACTAATTAAACCAATCTCTCTACCATATTTTACAAGTCTTTTATCAGCATTATCATGTCTTAATAAAAGTCGATGTTCACTCCTAGAAGTAAGAAGCCTGTAAGGATCCATAACTCCTTTAGTAACTAAATCATCTATTAATACACCTATATAAGATTCATCACGTTTAAGTATTAAAGGTTCTAAACCTTTTAATTTTCTAGAAGCATTAATACCAGCTATAAGCCCTTGACCTGCCGCTTCTTCATATCCACTTGTACCATTTATCTGACCTGCTGTATACAAGTTTTCAATTAACATTGTCTCTAAACTAGGTTTAAGTTGTAATGAATCAATCGCATCATATTCTATTGCATATGCATATTTATTTATAATTGCATTCTCTAATCCTGGTAAACTATGAACCATTTCTTCTTGCACATCATGAGGCATACTGGTTGAGAACCCTTGAATATATATATCATCAAATGACCTGCTCTCTGGTTCTAAAAATAATTGATGCCTTTCTTTATCACTAAACTTAACTATTTTATCTTCAATAGAAGGACAATATCTAGGTCCAACCCCCTCAACATAACCACCATACATGCTAGATTTATTTAAATTTTTCTTTACTATTTCATGAGTTTCAGGTGTAGTATATATTAAATGACAAGGAATTTGTTCTTCAACATCATAATTTGGAACATTAAATAGTGAAAATCCTCTTTTTTCGACATCTCCAGGTTGTAAGTCAGCAACTGAAAAATCAATGCTACTCCTTTCAATTCTAGGAGGAGTTCCAGTTTTCAACCTTTTAATATTAAAACCTATTTCTTTTAATTTATCTGATAAATGAAGAGATGGCTTTTCATCATGTGGACCACTAGATATCTTAGTAGCTCCATATAATACACATCCTTTCATATAAGTTCCAGTAGTAATAATTACTGCTGAAGAATATATTTCTTCTCCATCACTAAGAATAATACCTTTAATTATATTTCCATTAATAATCAAATCTTCAACCATAGCTTCTCTAATTTTTAAATTATCCTGCTTAAAAAGTGTCTCCTGCATCTCTCTTTGATACACAACTTTATCTATTTGTGCTCTAAGAGCCCTAACCGCTGGACCTTTTTTTGTATTTAACATTTTCATTTGTAACAAACTCTTATCAGTGTTTTTAGCCATCTCTCCGCCAAGGGCATCAATCTCTCTTACTACAATTCCCTTAGCAGGACCCCCAATAGAAGGATTACATGGAGCATCTGCAATATTTTTAATATTACCAGTCACTAATAATGTTTTATTATTCATACGTGCTGAAGCAAGTGCTGCCTCACATCCTGCATGACCTCCACCAATAACAATTATATCGTATTTCATATTACCACTTCCATTTTCGTATTCTAATTAAGAACTACTCTTCTTTTTATCATCTTTTCTAATAAACTTCTTTATCGCTTTCATATTATTTTTAGCATCATTAATACCAAATGTATAAATCTTTTCCATTTTCGTCTTATTAAGTTCTAACCTACCTATATTTAAAGGTTCTGTTGGCGCAATTACTAATACCCTACCTTGCTTCTCCATTTCTCTTATATAATTTAATGTATCATTATATATATCATGCCTTTTATTCATAGTATCTATCATATTTGGATACTTTCTTAACATCCATTTATATAAAAGCTTTCCTTTTTCTTTAGATTTAATAAAAGACCTATCCCTAGTAGCAACAATAATCACCTTATCACAGCCATCTTCAAAAGCTTTTCTAACAGGAATTGGGTCAGATGTACCACCATCTAAATATTTACCATCTTTATAATCTATAATTGATGTATATATTGGTATTGATATTGAAGCACGAAGAGCTGAAAATTTACTATCACCTATTAAATCCTTTTTATCAAAATATACAGGTTTACCAGTATTAACATCAGTAGCACCTATCTTAAAAATCGTTTTTGTCTTTTTGAAAGTAGCAATATCAAATTTATTTAATTTATTTGGTATCTCATCAAACATAAAATCCATACCAAAAAAAGATTTAGACTTCAAGAAATTTCTAAAACTTATATATCTTTTATCATTTAAATAATCTGTATTGGTAATATAAGCTCTACCCCTTTGCTTAGATATAAAAGATGTCGCATGACAAGCTCCTGCTGAAACACCAATAACATAATCAAATTCCATATTATTATCTATAAATACATCTAAAACTCCTGCTGTATAAATCCCTCTAACTGATCCACCTTCCAATACTAAACCTATTTTCATACAACTGCTCCTTACTTACCTAAACAAAATTGACTAAATAATTGATCTATCAATTCTTCCTCATAACTTTCTCCAAGTATATCTCCTAAAATATTCCATATCTTCTTTATATCAATTCCTATCATATCTACAGGAACACCACATTCTATACCATTTTCTACATCACTAAGTGTTGCAAGAGCATCCTTAGCAAGTGATATCTGTCTAACATTAGCAAAATAATTATAATCCTTTTCTTTTATCTCATCTAGTTTAAATATAGTGACTATCTTATTTTTTAAAGACTCTATCCCCTTATATGAATTAGTATTAGTATATATTATATTTTCACTATCAACTTCATCCAAATTAATATTTTTATCTAAATCATCTTTGTTTATAACAATAATATATTTATGACTCTTAACTTTATCAATTAATATCTTATCATCATCATTAAGTTCTTCATTATTATTAAGAACCAAAATAACTAAATCTGCATTTTCCATTTCCTTTATAGATTTTTCTACTCCGAATTTTTCTACTACATCATTTGTTTCTCTTATACCTGCTGTATCTACAAGATTAACCAACATTCCATCTAACATTATACTACCTTCAACTGTATCTCTAGTAGTACCTGCAATATCTGTAACTATTGCTTTATCTTCTTCTAATAATCTATTAAGTAAACTACTCTTTCCTACATTAGGACGACCTACCAATGCCACTTTAATACCATTTTTTATCAAACGACCATTTTCTGACTCCCTAACTATATTTTCAAGTGACTCCCTCATACTTTTAACTTGATTCTTAATATCAAAAATTGTAACAACTTCTATATCTTCATATTCAGGATAATCTATGTTCACTTCTATATTAGCAAGAAGTTCCAAGAGTTTTTGTCTAAAACTTCTAATTATGTCACTAAACTTCCCTGTAGCATGATTAATTGAAAACTTTCTAGCATCTTCTGTTTTTGAATTTACTAAATCCATAACAGCTTCTGCTTCTATTAAATTAATTCTTCCATTCAAAAAAGCTCTCTTTGTAAACTCCCCAGGTTCAGCTAACCTTGCCCCATTTAATAAAGCAAGTTCTAATATTTTATTAGTAGTAGCTATTCCTCCATGGCAATTAATCTCAACAACATTCTCTCTTGTTGCTGTCTTAGGAGCATGCATTATAGAAACTAATACCTCATCTATTACATTTTCATTATCCACAATATGACCATAATTAATTGTGTGCGTTTCTACTTCTTCAAGATTTCTTCCACTAAAAATCTTATTAACTACTTTTACACTATCTATCCCAGACAATCTAATAACAGCAATAGCACCAACACCCAACGCTGTAGAAACAGCAACTATAGTATCATTCACAAATACACCTCCCTTAAGAAAAAAAGAGAACTTATTCCTCTTTTGGTTTCACTACAATGCATCTATTTGGTTCTTCACCAACACTAGAAGTAGAGACTCTTTTGTCATCATTTAATATGTTATGTATTATTCTTCTTTCATAAGAGTTCATAGGATCAAGTTTAGCTTCCACCTTACTTTTATAAACATCTCTTGCTATTTGTTTAGCAAAACTCTCTAAGTTTCTCTGTTGTTTAACCTTATATTCACCAATATCAAGATTAAAATTATAATAACGCCCAAGTTCTAAATAAATAGCTTGCCTAACAATAACACTTAAGGCATCCATATTCTTACCATTTTTACCAATTAAAACATTATTATTATCACTATAAATAGTTATGCTAAGATTTCCATCACGTTCCCTAGTCTCAAGATTAGCATCAATTCCCATTAACTTAGTAACTTCTTTGATATAACCTTTTATAAACTCAACAACAGTAGTCTTCTTTGTAACCTCAACAGATACCTTTTTACTCTTAAAAAGTCCACCCTTTTCTTCAGATAACACATTATAAAAAATCTCATCATTATTAACCATTAATTCTGCTTTTGCATTTTCTAATGCATCTTCTTCACTTTTGCCTTCAAAAACAAACTTTTCCATAACCATAACAAACTACACTCCCATCCTTAAGCAACTTTTACTTTTTTAACTACTAAATTCTGAATTACTGTAAACATGTTAGTAGTAATCCAATATATTCCTAGTGCACTTGATGTAACTACAGACATTACAGTTATCATGACTAACATAACATTCATCATCATCTTAAATTGACTATTATCAGCATTCATAGCAGCATTAAGCTTAAATGATAAGAATGTTGAACCTATTACAATAATTATCAATAATATATATACAATTAAGTAAGGCTTCCCATTTGTTATTGCATTCAAAGGTGTTGTTCCAAGTTGTAATCCTAAAAAACTCTCTTCAAATATTGCTGGCACTCTATTTATTGCTTCTAAGAATGCTACAAAAAGTGGTAATTGTAAAAATGCCATCAAACATCCAGAAATAGGATTAATGTTATATTTTTTATATATCATACTCATTTCTTGACTTTTCTTCATCATTGAAGCATTATCACTCTTATCTTTATATTTTGCTTCTATCCTATCCATGTCAGGTTTAGCTTTTTTCATCATCTCCGATTGTATTGAAGACTTCCTTGTTATAGGAAATGCTATTAATCTTATAATTAAACTAGTTATTATAAGTGCCAATCCATTATTATTAACAAACTTACCAATCTGCAATATTGACCATGCTAACGGCTTAACAAAAAAACTAGTCCATAATCCATCATATCCACCTGATGTAAGAGTCATTTCAGTACATTTAGGTAGTGAATTAATTTCAATTTTATACTCATTATATATTTCTTTAGCTGCCTTATCAGTTGGCTGACATAACACATTCTTTACAATGTTTTGATCTGTAACAGGATTCTTTATTTGCTTTTTATTGTCATCTTTTAGATAAGTTGTACACCCAGTAAGAACTAAGCATCCAACTATAATCATAATAAATAAACTAAGCTTCTTTTTCTTCATGCATGTCTCCTTTGTATGTTGTATCAAGTTTTTTAAATAATTCTACATAAAATTTCTCTATTTCATTAAAATCGAACCCAATATAACTATTCCTAACTATTATAATATAATCCATTGATTTTTGGTAGTTTTTTTTATATTTATACACAATGTTCCTTAATTGCCTTTTAATTTTATTTCTTACAACAGCATTCCCTAATTTTTTGCCAACCGAAAAACCAAATCTATAAGTACCAAATTTATTAGGAACTGCATAAATAACCATAATTGAATTTTTAACATATTTTCCCTGTTTTATTATTCTTGAAAAGTCTTTATTTTCCTTAACTATATGCTCTTTATTCATAATCAATCTCCAACGACAAAAAAGCCACTGTTTTTTCTCAGTGGGATTTTATACTATTTTTTTTCTTCCTTTTGCTCTTCTTCTATTAAGAATAGCTGTTTTTATACGTGCAAAGAATCCATGCTTCTTAGCTTTTTTTCTTTTATTTGGTTGATATGTTCTTTTCATTAATTCCACCTCCAGACTAAAATCTACATTATTATAATAATAAACGAGAGGTTTTGTCAATCAAATAATGAATTTTTCACAGCTTTTGTCCTATTTTTACCTATTTCTTTTCTATTAGACCCTTTTTCATATGATAAATAACATCAGCATGCTTTGAAACATTCTTAGAATGAGACACAATTATTACTATTTTCCCCTCTTTTGCAATGCTTTTAAATATCTCTATAATTTTCTCTTCAGTCTCTTCATCTAAGTTACCAGTTGGTTCATCTGCCACCAATATTGGCTCATCACTTGCAATACATCTAGCAATAGCAACCCTTTGCTGCTCTCCTCCTGATAATTTAAGAACAGGTCTGTCAGCTTTTGATGCATCAATACCTACTCTTTCTAAAACTTCATAAGCATAATTTTTATCTTTCTTTATCCCAGAAAAATCAATAGCAACATCAACATTCTCTTTTGCAGTCATATAATTAATCAAATTATACGATTGAAACACTATATTAACATAATTAAGTCTGAAATTACTATTACCAATATTTTTAAGACTTTTATCATTAAATAAAATATCTCCTTCTTGAAGTATATCAAGTGCTGATATTAAGGATATTAATGTTGTTTTACCACTTCCAGACTCACCAATAATAACATAAAGATTACCCCCATCAAACTCGGCATTAACACCTTTAAGCACCGTATTAGCTTTCTGCCCATCTTGATAAGTATACTTAACATCTTTTACTTCTAATCTATTTTTCTTCATTATTGCCTCCCTGTAAGAATTGTTTTAGGTTCATATTTAACAATATTCACAGCTGGAATTATCATAGCTACACTAGATACAAGATAACCAATTAAAAATAACATCAAATAATCAGTTCCACTAACATTTACATCTATTTTATCTATAGTATCTACATTACTATTAGAGCCACCTATATTACCTAAGTTAATATTGAATCCTCCACCAGACCTTCTATTGCCAGTACTATTACCACCAGGAAGTGTTCCTGGACGTCCATAATTATTAGTAGCTTGCTCTTCTGCAAGTTGAACTTGTTTATCTAGCATACTCTTACCCATACTATTTGCCAAAAAGTAACTGGTACCTATCGATAACACAAACCCAGCTGTTCCAATAATGATAAGTTCTGTTAATATCTGTCCAATAACATTCAGCTTTGACCCACCAAGAGACATTAACACACCAATTTCATACTTTCTATCCTTGATATTATTATTAATTATTAAAGTTATAATTAATATTGATGCCAAAATTACAATCCATAAAACAGTATCTGCAAAACTACCAACCTGTTCTATAGGACCAGCCATTTGATCATAAGAACTACTATCAATATCCAACTTTAACTTATCATCAGCAAGACTTGGATATTTACCACCCACCTCTGATATAAACTTATCAACATCTTCTGGACTATTTAAAAAATAAGATATATTATCTACTCCATAATTACCATCTTTATAATTAGCTTCTTTCAAAAATTTAGCAGCTGTATCTACATTCATATAAATAGTATTAGCATTAAAATTATCAGTATTAACATCATAAATACCTATAATTTCCACTTCTACAGTAGTAGAACTTATTACCTCTGGTTCCCCACCACTTCTTGGATCATAATTTTCAGTATCAAACTCCTCATTAAGCAGTTCTACCTTGTCTCCTACCTTAAGACCATTCTCCTGAGCAAGTTCATTTGAGATAATCGCTTTTCCATCTGTATCTTCATCAAAATAGCTACCCATTACCAATTCCAGACTATTATCTTTTACTTCACTTATAAATGCATACGAATTAATACCCATTATTTGCATATTACCAGATGCACCAAACACTCTAACAAATCCCCCGCCACCAAAAGACTGACCATTTTCACTATCATCTTCTATAGCAGTAAAATTCCCTTCTTTAGCAGTTGCATTAATACCATAAGTATAATCTCTTACAAAAGACGATTCTGATATAGCTTTTACCATATCTACATAAATAGTTGGTCTTTCTAATCTTATTCTAACTGGTCCACCAGCATTATTTTCCTGAATTCCTTGTTGTGCCTCTTCCCTTACCTTCTCCATATCAACAGTTAAATAAACTGTACTACCTAATGACTCCTTTGCAAATCTAGTACTCTCATTTACTGCATTTTTAATTGCAATAGCTGCCAAAACTAAATTTGCCATCACAAACATCACAATTGCAAGCACTACAGTCTTACTTAATTTTCTTGATATACTTAACCAAGCTCTTTTTACCATGCTTTTAAACACAATCTATACCCCCTATTATTTTTTCTGTCATTATAATTCCTCCGTTTCTATTAAAAAGTTTAGTATATATTTGTGAAAATCCAGTGAATAACAGTAAAAGTTTATATGAAATTTCATTATCGCATTACAATAAATAACTATTTACCTCATATCTACAAACTTATATATTATATGTTATAATGTTATTAGATACAAAACAATATATTTAAGAGGTTTTTATGAGAGATATTGATAAAACACAAGATGATACTATTCCACAATTGACTTTCTCTAGAATGAATTATAATGCTTTTCAAGAGCTTTATGCCAAAACAAACACATTACCAGATGAATTTCTTAATAGTCTATTAAATGATAATGAATTATTTAATCAATTTTTAGAAATTTTAAAGGACTCAAGTGATTTTAGATTTGTCATCGCCTTCCCTAATACTAATCACATTTCAATAAGCAAGTTTACTGTAATAGATGCACTACGTGCTAAAAATCATCCTAATCAGGCAAAAATAGATGACATCATATCACCAACTGCAATGACTAATGATTATGCAAACCAAGAGTTTTCTACTAATATTAACAATAAAAATATAAGTATAGAAATACCTGACATATTAAAGGCTTTATTAAATCAATCCCATATTTCATCAATTTCGTTAAGTAACATTCAAGAAATTGAACTTCTAAAAGAGTTTCTATCACAATATCCTATAGATTACAAATATGATTTACCTCCTGATTGCCTAAAAAGAATAGAAACATTACAAGCTATGGATTTAGAAGCAATAGGGAAGTTAAATGAAACAAAAGATTTAAGGAGTAGTGACATAAAACTTAACCCAGAATTAATTGAAACAGTTACTAAAGACATACCAAATCATTTTGATACTACTGAAAAAGCTATCTACATATATATTAAACTATGTGATTTGTTATCATATAATACTTCTTACATAACACATTATAGACAAACACATCAAACACAATCTGAAATTAGTTATATAGAACAAGTAACTTCAACATATAATCAAATAGTTTGCTATAACTTTACTTCTATTTTTGGAAGATTTTTGAGTATGATGGATTTGAATTATGAAATACTAATATTAAAAAATATCAACAATTATAAAACTATGTTAGTTGAAAGTGACCTTTTTTATCAAGAACAACAGCAAACAACAACAATTCCCCAAAAGCCAAAAACACTAAAAGATAAAATTTTAGAGTTTTTCAGTAAAGATACCCCTAAACCAACTTCCAAGCAAGAAGATATAAGTCCAAAAAAAGCTCCAGCTTTTTCTCATTCACATAGTGCTCTAACATTTAAAAGTGATAGCTTTATAATAAATGCAGATGCAGTGAAAAAGCTTTATATTAATGATTTAACTAATGTAAAATTAGAAGAACCTCTATCTGGTTTGACCTGTACAAACACTAACAAAAGTACACAGTTAGCTTTTGATAAAAAAGTTGCAAAAGTGTACGATTATTATAAACAACAAAAGAAAAAAGAAAAAAATACAAACGAAGAGAGTACACTCAGTTTTGAAGATGTATTAACCACATATACACAATTATTTTTTAGAGATACTCAGTTATCACTTAATCAAAAAAAAGAAATATTACTTAATAGTTTAAGCACTTGTAACTTGCCACCTACAGAAGCACTAGGATATTTATTACATTTATACAATAATGTTATATTCTGTGATAATGAAGCTGAAAAAGAACAAGTAGGATTAACCTTATATAAAGATGAACAAGTTAATACTCCAAGTTCTTTTGCAGTAGCAATCATATTCCATGGAGAAGAAGAACAGGAGGATTCAAAAATTCACCTATATAGACCACCAAATAAAATAGAAAATATTTCTTCCCAAAAATATGATGACATGAGAAGTTCTGCTGAGTTAATAGAATTAGGAAAATATGGATTTGATATCAATAGCAAACCAAAAGGAGGGAAGGTATGTTAGCAATTTTAAGAGAACAGGTAGATTCTTTACTAAAAAATTCCAATACAAAAAAAGAAAAACAACAAAAGTATTTATCAATTAAACATCTATTACAAAATGATGATTGTTTTTTCAAAATACCAATAGAAGTAGCATTCTCAATATTAAAAGACCTTAATTATAGTGATGAAGAGTCTCTCATAATATACAAAAAATTAATAGATTCAAAAAACTATAAGCCCGACTCATTTAATTGACATAAACATTATAATTCCCTAAACTGTGGAATTATTTTTTTAATTATTTTTCAAATATCCACATTATCCACACACTTGTTAAAAACTTTTATTTAAGTTGTTAATATCAAATTGTGGATAACGTGGATAACATGTTTTTTCTCTTGTACTTAATGGCTTATCTCTATGGATAACTATGGGGATAAAATGTGGATAATTTTTTTTTACTTTTTTTCACTTTTCTTTTTGCACAAGATAAGTTAGAATATGTGTAACAAATTGATTCTTTTATCAGGGGGAGAGTGATAGAATGGAATGTGACGTTTTATGGTCAAAAATTTCAGAGCATTTAAAATCAGAGCTTCCCACAGTATCTTATCAAGCCTGGTTTGAAGAAAGTAAGTTATATGAACTCAAAAATGGAGTAGCTACAATTATTGTACAATATGCTATTCATAAAGCACATATCAAAACACACTATAGTACATTACTAAAAGAATGCTTTAATAAAGAATTAAACTCATTTATAGAACTTGAATTTTTACTTCAAGATGACTTAATAAAGGAAGAAGAAGAAATTAAAACAGAACAACCTGCACCAACTAATGAAGTAGGGGATGAATATGTAAATTCTAACTTAAAAAGTAAATATACATTTGATTCATTCATAGTAGGTAACAGTAATAAGCTTGCATATGCAGCAGCACTAGCAGTAGCAGAACAACCAGGAAAAACCTACAATCCACTATTCTTATATGGAAACAGTGGACTAGGGAAGACCCATTTAATGTATGCTATAGGTAATCACATCAAAAAAAATACTGACAAAAAGGTATTATACGTTACTAGTGAACAGTTTGTTGCTGATTTTATAGGTATTCATCATAAAGATGAAACAGGTACAAACTTCAACTATATCAATCTATTTAAAAATAAATATAGAAATATAGACGTCCTCCTAATAGATGATATTCAGTATCTTGGATCAGCCACCGAAACACAAAAAGAATTTTTTCATACCTTCAATATATTGCATGAAGATAATAAACAAATAATAATATCATCAGATAAATCACCAAACGATTTAAAATTATTTGAAGACCGCTTAAAAACAAGGTTCTGCTGGGGACTTACAGTTGATATTTATCCACCAGACTTCGAGCTTCGCATTGCAATTCTAAAGAAACGGATTCAAGGAGAAGCTATAAATAAAGACATTCCTGATACAGTTGTTCAATATATGGCTTCTATTTTAAGTAGTGATGTAAGACAACTCGAAGGTGCTGTAACCAGATTAGTAGCATATTCCACAATTATGGGTAGTGAAATAGATTTAGATTTAGCAGTAGAAGCTTTAAAAGACTATGTAAATAAAGGATTTAGTGAAAAAAATAATGTAAGACGCATTCAAAAAGTCGTATCAGAGCATTTTAAAGTCTCCATAGAAGACCTAAAATCAAAAAAACGTAATGCCAACCTAGCATTTCCAAGACAAATAGCTATGTATCTATGCAGGCAACTAACAGAAGAGTCATTTCCAAAAATAGGAATTGAATTTGGTGGTAAAGATCACTCCACAGTAATGCATGCTGTAGAAAAAATAGAAAAAGAAAGAAACAACAATCCAGAACTAGCAAATACTCTTGAAAAATTAGAGAAAGACATCAGATAATCTTACTTATATACAACTTGTCCACAGAAACTATTACTAAATTAGCATTATATAATATACAAATGACAGACTTATTAACATTATCCACTGTAATAATAATAAAATACTCTTAAAAAGAAAGAAGGAATAATAATGAAACTAAAAATTAAAAGAGAAATACTGTTAGAAAATATTAACAAAGTTGCCAAAGCAATCTCTACAAAAAATCTTATCCCCATATTATCAGGAATAAAATTTGAATTATCAAAAAAAGGATTAACATTAACAGCATCTAATAACGATATAACTATACAAAGCTTCATAGAATTAAAAGAAGAAAATATGAGTATTGATTCAGAAGGAACAATCATCATCCAAGGTAAAGAAATACTTGATATAGTAAGAATAATACCAGATGAAGACATTAACATAGAAGTAATTGATAACCTAAAAGTACTAATATATAATGATGACCTTAAAATAAAATACGATTTAAATGCTATTAACAAAAATGAATATCCAAATATATCACTAGAACTAACAGAAAAACCAATTATCATAACAAGTACATTACTATTAGAAATAGTAAAACAAACATCATTTGCTACATCAAATGATGAATCACGCCCAGTATTAACAGGTATTAACTTCAAAATAAATGGAAATATTATGGAGGTAAGTGCAACTGACTCCTATAGATTAGCTAGAAAATTAATTAATTTAGAAAATGTAAGTGAAGAAAACTATAATATAATTGTTCCATGTCGTAATATAGTAGAATTCTCAAGAATCATAATAGGTAATGATTCAAAAATAGAATTTCACATATTTAATAATAAAATTTTACTTAAAGAAAACAATTTATTATTCCAATCTAGACTAATAAATGGTAATTATCCAAATACTACCAATTTATTACCAGAAGATTCAATGCTTAAAATTACTGCAAAACTAGCAAGATTACATAATGTAATTGAACAAGCAAGCATCTTAAGTAGTGATAAAGAAAAAAATACAGTATCATTATCTACAGAAAACAATGTGCTAAAAGTTAAATCAGTGTCAAACGAAAAAGGTAAAGCCGAGATGGAAATGAATGTAAATAAGAACAACAATGAAGAAATAACTATATCATTCAGTGCTAAATATATGATGGATGCCTTAAATGGTTTGTCAAGTGATGAAGTAGAGTTGTCATTTGTAGGAGAAGTAAAGCCAATAGTATTAAAGAATATCAATGATGATACAGTAATACAATTAGTACTACCAATTAGAACTTATTAAATTTACACAATGCGACATAAATCAACAAATTTAGACAAAATAATATGATATTATATCCTCATAGTTTTCAAAGAGGGGGATAATATGGAAAATTATGAGATTAATGAAGATACACTAGCAGTAATAGGAGACAATCTTGGTAATACAAGAATAATTGAAAAAAACCAGGAATATATAATTCCAAGAAGAGCATATGAAATAATGGATGAAAATTGTAAATATTATGGTAGTAGCTACAATGGAAGATTAAAAGCTGCAAAAGATATATTAGATTGTAGTTATAAACTACCAATAATAATGGAAGAAAGTAGTATGCTAATATTTTTTCCAACCAAATCATCACTATTAGAAGATTGTTGCTGGATTAACTATAATGCTATAAAAGAAAATGAAAATAGTGGATCACAAACATTATTAAAATTAATAAATAATCAAGAATTATTATTAGATATTTCGTTATTATCATTAAGAAATCAAATATATAGAGCAACAAGATTAGAATCAATAATAAGACAAAGATTAAAAAGTATAAGAAGAGAATAATTATTTATAATTCTTTCTTTTTTTTGCACTTTTTTCGCCTAATATATGTTATAATAATATCGTACGTATAGGACTACTTATAATAGGATAAAGGTGTTAAAATGGGTATTTTTTGGTGTTTTCTTGATATTACGTAAATTAAATCTTATAAATTTTAGAAATTATAAGAAGTTAACAATTACATTCAGTAAAAAAATCAATATTTTAACAGGTAATAATGCCCAAGGGAAAACAAATATTTTAGAAAGTATCTACTTTCTAGCAATAACAAAATCTTTTCGTACAAACCATGAATCTACTTTAATAAATGAATTTAGTTCAGTAGCAAAAGTGAAAGGTGAACTAAAAGTAGAAGATGTATACAAAGAGTTATCAATAGAATTAGGTAGTAGCTATAAAAAAGTAAGATTAAACAGTAATGCTTATAATAAAATATCAGATTATATTACAAATCTTAATGTTATAATTTCTTCCCCTGAAGATAGATACATAATAAATGGAACACCAGCAGAGAGAAGAAATTTTTTAAATGTAGAATTAAGCCAAATATCAAGACACTATTTGAAAAAGTATAATGAGTTTAATAAATTATTAAAAATAAGAAATGATTATTTAAAAATGATTTATAAGAATGCAAATAGTGATGAACGGTATTTGGACAGTTTAACAGATAACTTAATAGAAAGAGAAGTAATAATATATCAAGAAAGGCATAAGTTTATTGATTTAATTAATGAAAATATTGGAGAAATCTACAAAAATATATCAGGAATAGAAGGATTAAGACTTTTATATCAACCAAATGTTGAGTTTGAGAACTTCAAAACAGATATAATAACTAGTACACTAAGAGATAAATATAAAAAGTCATTAAGAAAAGAAACTGAAAATGGAATGACCTTATATGGACCTCATAGAGATGATTTTAGCTTTTTAATTAAAGATAAAGATATAAGTGTATTTGGTTCGGAAGGACAACAAAAATTAGCTACAATAGCATTAAAATTATCAGAAATAAGCATTTTTAAGAATATTACCAATACATTACCAATTTTATTATTAGATGATATCTTTAGTGAATTAGACAAAACAAATAGAAATAGACTAATTCAATATATTGATAGTGATATGCAAGTAATAATAACAACAAATGATACAAAAGGTATAAGTAAAAAAATATTAGATAATGCCAAAATATTTGACATTAAAGATTGCAAATTGAAAGAAAAAGGTGAGAGTAATGACAGAAACAAGCAATAATTATGATTCTTCGTCAATTCAAGTACTAGAAGGTCTAGAAGCCGTTAGAAAAAGACCAGGAATGTACATTGGAACGACAGGAGAGCGTGGACTACACCATTTAGTATGGGAGATAGTAGATAATGCAATAGACGAAGCTTTAGCTGGTTATGCAGATGATATAGAAGTAACTGTAAGTAAAGATAACATTATCACAGTAAAAGATGATGGTAGAGGAGTTCCTGTAGAAATACATCCAAAAACAGGTAAATCTACAGTAGAAACTATATATACAGTACTACATGCTGGAGGTAAATTTGGTGGTGGTGGATACAAAGTATCTGGAGGGTTACATGGAGTAGGTGCATCAGTAGTAAATGCCTTAAGTGAATTTCTAGAAGTAAAAGTATATAAAAATAGTAATGTTTACTATCAAAGATTTGAAAATGGAGGAAATCCAACAGAAGATTTAAAAATTATTGATAACTGCTCACCTGATAGAACAGGAACAACAGTAACTTTCAAAGCAGACTCCAAAATATTTAATGAAACAACAGAATATAATTATGATACTCTACGTAACAGATTAAGAGAATTAGCTTTTTTAAATAAAGGTTTAAGAATTATATTAGTAGATGAAAGAGAAGAAGTAAAAAAAGAAACATTCCTTTACGAAGGAGGAATTAGTGAATATATAACTTTACTTAACAAAAATAAGGTTCCAATTCACGAGACTATTGTTCATATAGAAGGAGAAGAAAGTGACATCAGTGTAGAAGTAGCAATGCAATATAATGAGTCCTATAATGAAAGTTTATATTCTTTTGTGAACAACATAACTACACCAGAAGGTGGAACACATGAAGATGGTGTTAAAAGAGCATTAACAAGAGTCCTTAATAAATATGCAACTTCTAATAATCTTATAAAAGATAAAGATGAACCATTATCTGGGGAAGATGTTAGAGAAGGAATAATGTTAATTGTATCTATTAAGCACCCAGATCCACAGTTTGAAGGGCAAACAAAAACAAAACTAGGAAATGTAGAAGTAAGAAGTATATCAGATAAAATTTTTGCTGAAGGATTAGAAAGATTTCTTTTAGAAAATCCAGAACAAGCAAAGATTATAATAGAAAAATCATCAACAGCAACTAGAGCAAGAATTGCAGCAAAAAGAGCTAGAGAACTTACAAGAAGAAAAAGTGCTCTTGAAATATCAAGTTTACCTGGAAAACTTGCAGATTGCTCTAGTAAAGATGCAACTATCTCAGAAATATACATAGTCGAAGGAGATTCAGCTGGAGGTAGTGCAAAATCAGGAAGAGATTCTAAAACACAAGCAATTCTGCCTTTAAGAGGTAAGATACTTAATGTAGAAAAAGCTAGAATGGACAGAATTCTAGGTAACAATGAAATAAGAAGTATGATTACTGCATTTGGTACAGGAATTGGTGAAGAGTTTGATATAAGCAAACTAAGATATCATAAAATAATTATTATGACTGATGCTGATGTTGATGGAGCACATATAAGAATACTTTTATTAACATTCTTTTATAGGTATTTTAAGAAATTGGTAGAAGAAGGTTATATATATGCAGCTCAACCACCTTTATACAGAATAGACTACAACAAGATACAAAGATATGTATATTCTGATGAAGAAAAAGATGAATATATGAAAAGTATTCCTGAAGGAGTAAAGATTGGTATTCAAAGATATAAAGGTTTAGGAGAGATGGATGCAGAACAACTATGGGAAACAACAATGAATATAGAAAATAGAACATTATTAAGAATAACAATAGATGATGCTATAGTAGCAGATCAAACATTATCAGAACTTATGGGTGAAGAAGTAGAACCTAGAAGAGAATTTATTGATAAAAATGCTAAATTTGTTCAGAATCTGGATATATAGGAGGGATTAATATGGCAGATAATTTAAAAGACATGCGTTTTTCAGAAGAAATACAGAGATCCTTTCTAGACTATGCAATGAGTGTTATAGTAGCTCGTGCATTACCAGACGTTAAGGATGGATTAAAACCAGTACAAAGAAGAATTATATATGGAATGAACGAACTTGGAGCAACATCTTCAACCCAACATAAAAAATGTGCACGTATCACTGGAGATGTAATGGGTAAATATCACCCACATGGAGATTCAAGTATATATGATGCCCTAGTAAGAATGGCACAAGAGTTCTCATATCGTTATTTATTAGTAGATGGTCATGGAAACTTTGGGTCAATTGATGGAGATGGAGCCGCAGCACAACGTTATACAGAAGCAAGAATGTCAAAATTGAGTATGGAGCTTGTTCGAGATATGAATAAGAATACAGTTGATTTTGCACCAAACTATGATGGCGAAGAAAAAGAACCAGTAGTATTGCCATCAAGATTCCCAAATTTGCTAGTTAATGGTTCAACTGGAATTGCTGTAGGTATGGCAACAAATATACCACCACATAACTTAACAGAAGTAATTAATGGAACAATCGCTTTAATAGAAAACCCAGAATTAGAAGTAATTGAATTAATGGAATATATAAAAGGACCAGATTTTCCAACTGGAGCAACAATATTAGGCAATAGTGGTATTAGAAAAGCATATGAAACAGGAAGAGGAATCTTAACTGTAAGAGCAAAAGCCAGAATAGAAGAAATGGCAAACGGAAAAAATCAAATACTAGTTACAGAAATACCATATATGGTTAATAAAGCTAATATGATTACAAGAATAGCAGAGCTTGTAAGAGATAAAATAATTGATGGAATTACTGATTTACGAGATGAATCCAACAGAGAAGGAATAAAAATAGTAATTGAGCTAAGAAGAGATGCAAATCCTAATGTAGTATTAAACAATTTGTATAAACATACAGCAATGCAATCATCTTATGGAGTTAATTCTTTAGCATTAGTAGATGGACAACCTAGAATACTTAATCTAAAAGAAATGTTAGAAAAGTATATTGAACATCAACGAGTAGTAATAATAAGAAGAACAAAGTTTGAGTTAGAAAAAGCAGAAGCAAGAGCACATATTTTAGAAGGCTTAAAGATAGCTTTAGATAATATAGATGCAATTGTACAGTTATTGAAACGCTCAGAAAGCGATGAAGTAGCTACTAAAGAAATGATAGAAACATTTAATTTAAGTGAAATACAAGCAAAAGCAATTCTAGAAATGCGTCTAAGACGAATTACAGGACTAGAACGAGACAAAATAGAGGACGAATTAAAAGAATTATCTATTCAAATTGAAGATTATAAAGATATATTAGCTAAAGAAGAAAGAATTCTTCAAATAATAAAGGATGAATTAATAGAAATAAGAGATAAATACGGAGATGAGCGAAGAACAGACATTGATATGACCGCAATCGACTTCATTGAAGATGAATCTTTAATACCAGTAGAAGATATTATTGTGATGCTTACTAATAAGGGTTACATCAAAAGACTTCCAGCTAATACTTACAGAACACAAAACAGAGGTGGAGTAGGTATTAAGGGAATGACAACTAATGAAGAAGACTTCCCAGAAACAATAATATCAATGCTGACACATGATTATATATTGATGTTCTCAAATTTTGGTAAAGTATACAGAATTAAAGGTTATGAAATACCAAATTTTAGCAGACAATCAAAGGGACTGCCAATAGTTAATCTTATTCCAATAGAGAAAGAAGAAAAAATAACATCAGTTATTAAAATTAAAGCAGAAGAAGAAGAAACTAAATATCTAGTATTTGTAACCAAACAAGGTACTATAAAAAGAACAGAATTATCAGAGTTTGACAATATAAGAAATAATGGTAAAAAGGCTATAATCTTAAAGGAAAATGATGAATTAGTAGCAGTTAGAAAAACAAATGGAAGTAATGAAATAGTAATAGGTGCAAGTAATGGACGAATGGTTAGATTTGATGAAGCAGAGATTAGATCTATGGGAAGAAGTAGTACAGGTGTTCGAGGTATCAATTTTGAAAATGCACAAGTAGTTGGTGCAGAAGTAGTAGTTGAAAACGAAGAAATCCTAGTAGTCACAGAAAATGGTTATGGTAAAAAGACACCAATTAGTGAATACCGTTTAACACATAGAGGTAGCAAAGGAGTAAAAGCATTAAATATAACTGAGAAAAATGGAAATATAGTCTCATTAAAAGCTATATTTGGAACAGAGGACTTGATTATAATAACAGATAACGGAATGACAATAAGAATATCCACAGAACAAATATCAAGTTTAGGAAGAACAACACAAGGAGTTAAGTTAATTAATTTAAAAGAAGAACAAAAAGTATCAACAGTAGCACTGGTAGATAAATGCGAAGAAGAAAGCGAGCAAGAAGACCAAATAGTGAATGCTATAGAAGAATAATCAGCGAAAAATGAAATGTACTTTAGAAGATTACTATCAGAATTAATAAGAACAAAATATTTCCTGGGAAATATTTTGTTCTTTTCTAATTACTAATATAAATAAAGGCAAAATAATGAATCTAATAATTAAAATTGTGTATTTAAATTGCAAAAATCCTTATATTTAAAAGAAAAAACAATGTTTCACGTGAAACATTGTGGATAATTTATATATAAAAATTATAATATATCTTCTCAAATATAAAAAGCAAAAAATATTTCCCGGGAAATATTTTAACTACTTTGATGTAATTGGGAAATAAATTATATTTAATAAAATTATATGTAAGTAAAAAAATGCTGAATATTATGCTATAAAAAATAACAAATTAAGCATTAATTAATGAATGTATATAAGAATATGAACTACAAAAGGTGAAGAAGTAGCAAAGTTCTCTTTATAATCACAAAATCATTACAGAAAAAAAAGAATTAGAGTTAAATAGGCAATGTTTCACGTGAAACATTGTGGATATTTTTTTTCAAATGCAATATCATATGACTTGGTATTAGCAAATAAAAAATATTTCCCGGGAAATATTTTTAAAATGATACATAAATTCATTTTAATTGGAATCATCATAATATATTGAAGAAATTCTTGAGTATATATTAAATAGTTAATAATTCTTATTATATAAATGATTAAGTTTTAATATAAAAAGTGAAAATATATTCCAATGTTTCACGTGAAACATTGTGTATAAAATATTTATAGTAGATTTATTAAAAAAAATATAAAATAGAGCATTATAACTTGCAATTAATCGAAATTTATAATAATATCTTCATTGATGCAATGAGTACATTGGAACTAGGTCAGGATTGGAAGATAGCAGCCTTAACAATCCAGGCTCATGTGCATCATTTTTTATGGAGTGATATTATGGATGATTCATATTACATGAAAATTGCACTAAAAGAAGCAAGTAAAGCATATAATAAAGGTGAAATACCTGTTGGTGCTGTAATTGTAGAAAATGGAGTAATAATATCGAAAGGGCATAACCTAAGGGATAATAAAAAATGTGTAATTATGCATGCTGAAATAATTGCAATGGAAAAAGCTAATAGAAAAAAGAAGGATTGGCGTTTGAATGAGTGCACAATATATATTACACTAGAACCTTGTAAGATGTGTTTAGGTGCAATTGAACAAGCACGTATTAAAAGAGTTGTTTATGGAACCAGTGCAATTTCATCATATGATAAAGAGGTTGAAAATAAAATGATAGAGAATGTAGCAATCTCTACAGAATGTTCTGGACTTTTGAATGATTTTTTTAGAAATCTCAGAGATAAGAAATAGCAATGTTTCACGTGAAACATTGTGGATAAAAAACAGACTATTACTTAGATGAAGAAAAGCGAAAATATTTCCCGGGAAATATTTTCGCTTTTCTAAATTAAGGATAAGGATAAGTTCCGAGTACTATATTTTTTCAAAAATCCTTATATTTAAAGGAAAAAGCAATGTTTCACGTGAAACATTGTGGATAATTTATATATAAAAATTATAATATATCTTCTCAAGCATGAAAAAAAATATTTCCCGGGAAATATTTTAACTAATTTGATACAATTGGGAAATAAATTGTATATAATAAAATTAGATGTAAGTGAATAAATGTTGAATCCTAAGTTATAAAGTATAACAGATTAACCACTAATTAATGAATGTATATAAGAATATGAACTATAAATGGCAAATAAGTAGTAAAATTCGCTTTATCATCACAAACTTATTGTAATAAAAAAGAATTAGAGTTAAATAAGCAATGTTTCACGTGAAACATTGTGGATATTTTCATTCAAACTCAATGTCATATAACTTGGTTTTAACTAATAAAAATATTTTCTGGGAAATGTTTTTTAAGTATCAAACCTTATTATTCAAGCTGCTATTAGTATAATAATATATATATGATTACACGTAGACATAAGAAAAATTAATATATTTTTAAATTAGATAATAAGCAGCATAAGGGAATTAAGCATAATTCATTTGAAACTTAATAATTATATCATATTAGAGAATAAGGAATAAAAAATAATAAAATACAATGTTTCACGTGAAACATTGTTGATAACTTTATATGACAATAATAAACAAACACAAGAATATCAGCTACAACTGATAAAAAAAATAATGAATAAAACTGTAAAAAAAACAACTCCAATGTTTCACGTGAAACATTAGCAAAATAATTCCAATTATCAATGCAGAGATGTTATAATATATATAGACAGGAGGAGTATATGGAATATCAATCATTATATAGAAAGTACAGACCTAAAAACTTTGATTCACTAGTTGGTCAAGAAATAGTACTAAAAATTTTAAAAAACGCAATAACCCAACAAAAAATATCACATGCATATCTCTTCGCTGGTCCAAGAGGAACCGGAAAAACAACAATAGCTAGAATATTAGCACGAGCAATTAATTGCGAATTACCAAATAATGGAAATTTATGCGACAAATGCAAGGCATGTGAGACCTCAAATCAAAAAGAAAACATTGATATATTAGAAATAGATGCAGCATCTAATAATGGTGTAAGTGAAATAAGAGAATTACGCAATAAAATAAATCTAGTACCAAGTACTTTAAACTATAAAGTATATATAATAGATGAGGTACATATGCTATCAAGAGAAGCATTTCCTGCCTTACTCAAAACACTAGAAGAACCCCCAAAACATGCTATTTTTATTTTAGCAACAACAGAATTACATGAAGTGCCAACAACAATATTATCAAGATGTCAGTTATTAGAGTTTAAGCAAATAAGCAATACCAATCTAAAAAAAAGACTTTCAGAAATATCCACAGAAGAACAAATAAATATAGAAGAAGAAGCATTAGAAGAAATATGCAAAATAGTTAATGGTGGAATGAGAGATGCGATTGGTATATTAGAAAAAGCTTCATTATATGCAAATAATCTAATAACCTCAGAAGATATAAGAAAAATAAACGGAAGCATATCAGAAAGCAAAATAAAAGAACTAGTAGACTTGATAAATGATTCAAATATAGAACTACTTATTACCAAAGTAGAAGAATATTACAATGGTGGTATAGATTTAATAAGATTAGCAAACGAAATAATCCAGTATCTAAGAGATGATATATTTAAAAGAAAAAGCACGGAAACGAACAAAATATCGAACAGAATAGAAGAGTTAAACACATCAATAAATAAAATGCGAATATCCACAAACCCCAAACCAATATTTGAGATTACTCTACTAAAAATGTGTGGTGAGAAGGTTGAAAATATGGTATCAATAAAAGAAGAAACAACATTTCCTCAAGAGAAAACAACCGAAAAAGAAAACAATCCACATCTAGTAGAAGAGCAAAAGCAAAAAGAAGTCCCAAAAGAAGAACCAATTGACAAATACAAAGAACTAAAAAAAATAAGAGTACACAATACACTATCAGCAGCAGATAAAAATATTATTACAGAAATAAGAGAAAAATGGCAATTATTAAGAAACGAAGCATTTAATACAAATTATGGTGCTTTTGCAAGAATACTATTTGATGATGCAAGACCAGTAGCAGCAAGCGAAGAATACCTTATTATGACATTTAAAATAGAAAGTCTAGCAACACAATGCAATGACTCTATGGAGAAAATAGAAGAATTAATCCAAAACTGCTTAGAAAAAAATCATAAAATAATCAGCTTAAACGAAGAAGAATGGAAAGATTACATCGAAGATTATAAGAAAAATAAAGAAAAATATGTATATACAAAAGAACAAGAGCCAGAAAAAATAAAAAATACACAAGAAATACCTGAAACAACTCAAGAAAAGTCCTTAAAAGACAAAGCACTAGAGTTATTTGGGGAATTATAAAAAGAAAGAAGGAATTAATATGAACATGCAAGCACTAATGAAACAAGCACAAAATCTACAGAAGGATATGACAAAAGCAAAAGAAGAAATAGATAAAACAGAATTTAACGGAGAAAATGCCCTTGTAAAAGTAAAAGTCAATGGAGCAAAAGAAATACTATCAGTAGAAATAGATAAAACAAATCCTCTAGAGATAGAAGATATAGAAATGCTAGAAGATATGTTAACAATAGCAATTAATAATGCATTCAAAAGTGTAGACAAAATGACTGAAGAAAAATTAGGTAAATTTAGTCAAGGAATGCCAGGTCTATTTTAATGTATCCACGTAGTTTAAAAAACTTAATAGAATCATTTAAACTTTTACCTGGAATAGGTGAAAAAACAGCTGAAAGATTAGCTTTTTTCATGCTAGACTTAGAAAAAGAAAAAACAGAAATGTTTGCAAACTCAATTACAGACATAAAAAGCAAGATAAAAAAGTGTAAGCAGTGCAATAACTATACAGAAAATGACCTCTGTGATATATGTAATAATCCATCACGAAATAAAAATTTTTTATGTATTGTAGAAGATCCAAGAAGTATAATACTTTTTGAACGATTAGGTAGTTATAATGGAGAATATCATATTATAAACGATTTAATATCACCATTAGATGGAATAAATCCAGAAGATATAGGAATAGAAGAACTAATGAAACGAATAGAAAAAAGTAATTTTGAAGAAATCATTATTGCTGTAAAACCAAGCATTGAAGGAGAGACAACCAGCCTCTATATCAAGAAAATACTTGATGGATTAAATATAAAAGTCACTAGAATTGCTAGCGGAATACCAATGGGAGCTGACATTGAATACATTGATATATTAACACTTGAAAGAGCATTAACAGATCGTAAAGAAATAGCATAAGTCATACATTAAAGCATATATTCTAATAAGGAGAATATATGAAAAAGCTTATTAAAATAATAAAAAAAATAGTATTAGGTGCTCTACTTCTTTACAGTTACAATTTAATTGCAGTATCATTTAATATGACAATACCAATAAATATCTTTACAATAGCAGTAGCAGCATTACTTGACATACCAGGTATGGTACTATTGACATTAGCATCAATAGTAATTTTCTAAATATTAACGCAACATAACTCTATAGGAGGAGGTAATTTATGGCAACTTTAATTGATGATTTTAAAGAAGTAACAAAAATAGCAATAAATAGCAACAAGCTAAGTCATGCTTACCTCATTGAAGTAAATACAGTAGATGACAATGTAGAAGTTATAGAGTTTGTCAAAAAAATATTAAATCAATCAATATTAACAGAATCAGAAAAAGAAAAAAATAATCATTTAATAGATATGGAAAGCCATCCTGACTTCAAAAGAATTAAAGCTGAAGGAGCTTGGATAAAAAAAGAACAAATACTAAACCTCCAAGCAGAGTTCACAAATAAATCAATATATAATGGCAAAAGAATATATATCATTGAAGAAGCAGAAAAACTAAACAAATCTTCAGCTAATACATTACTAAAATTTCTAGAAGAACCAAACGAAAATATAATTGGAATCTTAACAACAAAAAATAGATATATAGTCATAGATACACTAATATCAAGATGCCAATATTTTAATATAGCAAGTGTTGATACAAAGAAAATTAATCAAAGTGAAGAATATATTGAAATTCTCATTAGTTTTGCAAAAATAATAGAAGAAAAAAAAGAGAAAAGCATAGCATATTATTCAGAGTTTAATCGTGATATATTCACAAGCAGAGTAGAGCTTAGTGCTTTTCTCTCTAACATATTATTATTGTATAATGATGTATTATACGTTATGATAAAAAAGAATCCAGTTTATTTTAATGACTACATTAAAGATTTGGTGAAAATCTCTCAAACCAACAGTAATGAAAGTATAATAAGAAAAATTAATGCACTTAATAAATGCATAGAAGATTTAAAATACAATGTAAATTTAAAATTATTAATGGACAAGTTAAATATACTAATGAGTGGATGTGAATTAAATGTATAAAGTAATAGGACTATCTTTCATAAATTCTAATCGTATGTACTATTTCTTAGTAGGTGATATGGAATGCAAAAAAGATTCTAAAGTGATAGTAGAGACTGAAAGAGGACTACAAATGGCAACAGCTATGACAGATGTTTTAGAAATGCCAGAAGAAAAATTAGTATTCCCCTTAAAAACAATAAACAGACTAGTAACAAAAGAAGATGAAGAAAAACAACAAAGCAATCAACAATTAGCAGCAAAAGCATTAGATGATGCTAGAAATATGGCACAAAAATTGAAATTGAATATGAAATTTGTTGATGCAACATTCACATTTGATAAAAATCAATTATTATTCAACTTTTTAGCAGATGATAGAGTGGATTTTAGGGAATTAGCAAAAAGATTAGCAAGCATCTATAGAACAAGAATAGAATTAAGACAAATTGGAGTTCGAGATAAAGCAAAAGAAATTGGTGGTATTGGACCATGTGGTCGATTTTTGTGTTGCAATACATTCCTAAATGATTTTGGCTCAGTATCAATTAATATGGCAAAAAATCAATATTTAGCATTAAACCCAACAAAAATCAATGGAATTTGTGGAAGATTAATGTGTTGTCTTAAGTATGAAGATGATTTATATACAGAACTAAAAAAAGGACTCCCAACAATAGGCACACATATAAAAGAAAAAAACTTAGAAGGAAAAGTTGTAGCAGTAGATGTGCTAAAAAGGACATATGTAGTAGAAAAACCTGATAGAACACAAGTGGAAATTCAAAAAAATGAAAGTAATTAATGATTTAGTTGGTTATGATAACCTAAAAATAGTTCAAAATCCAGACTGGTTTATGTTCTCATTAGATTCAGTCTTATTGCCAAATTTTGTAACTTTAAATAAAAATACCAAAAAAATATTAGATTTGGGTACAGGCAATGCCCCAATCCCATTAATTCTATCCACAAAAACTGCTGAAAAAATATATGCAATTGAAATTCAAGAAGACATATATAACATGGCAAAAGAAACTGTAGAATTAAATCAATTGCAAGAGCAAATAACTCTAATAAATGATGATATGAAAAATCTAGAAAAATATTTTCCATATGGCAGTTTCAATTTAATTACATCAAATCCACCATACTTTAAAAAAGAAGAACATTCAAAATACAATAATGACTTACATAAATCAATTGCCAGACATGAAGTAGCAATCACAACAGCAGAAATAATAGAAATAGCAAAAAAATTCCTTGATAATAAAGGAATATTTGCCATGATAAACAGGACAGCAAGATTAATAGAAATTATAGAATTAATGAGAAAAAATAACATAGAACCTAAAAAAATAAGATTTATATACCCAAAGAAAGACAAAGAATCAAATATGTTTATGATAGAAGGAGTAAAAAATGGAAATCCTGGTCTAAAAATACTCCCTCCTTTATATGCACATGAAGATGACGGAACATATACAAAAGAAATCCAAAAAGCATTTAATATAGAATAGTGGTGAAAAAATGAAACTAATAGTAGGTTTAGGAAATATAGGTAATTGTTATGATAACACTAGACACAATATAGGGTTTCATTTTATTGACTATTTTGCATCTAAAGAAAACTCTAATATAAATAAAACAAAATTTAATGGCCAATACATAGAACTAATAAAAAATAATGAGAAAATAATATTACTAAAACCTAGTTTGTATATGAATCTATCAGGAATAGTAGTAAAAAAATATATTGAATATTTTAAAATAGCAATAGAAGATGTTCTCATAATACATGATGACCTAGATTTACAAATAGGAAAGTTCAAGTTAAGACCAAATGGTTCCTCAGCAGGGCATAATGGATTAAAAAACATTGAGCAGAACTTAGATACACAAAACTATAAAAGGCTAAAAATAGGTATTTCAAAAGATTCAGCAAAAGATACAAAAGACTATGTGTTAGGAACATTCACAAAACAAGAAAAAGAAACAATTGACGAATTAAAAGACACAATTTATAATGTAATACATGACTTTTTAAAATATGATTTTGAAGAGTTAATGTCAAAATATAATCGAAAATAATTGGTGATGATATGAATGTATTCAAAGATTTGAATATAAAAAGAGAAAAAGTCATGGGCATAACTGGAGTTACTGATGAGTTTTTTTGCATGTATTTATCAAACTTAATAGATGAAAACTTTATAGTAGTAACATCAACTTTATATGAAGCAAATAGCATAATAAATTCATTATCAAGCTATACAAAAGCCGCTTATCTATTCCCAATGGATGACTTCTTAACAAGCGAAGCAGTAGCAATAAGCCCAGATTTAAAAATAACAAGATTAGAAACACTAAAAAGCTTATCACAAAATCCCAAAGGCATAATAGTAACTAATTTAATGGGGTATTTAAGATATCTTCCAACTATAGAAAAATATAAAGAAAGCATTCTCCACTTAAAAGTAAATGCTGAGATAAGAAGAGATTCACTAATCCAAAAACTCCTAGAAATAGGTTACACTCGCGAAACTATTGTAACAAAAACAGGAGAAATAGGTGTCAGAGGATTTGTAATAGATATTTTTCCGATAGATGAAGAACATCCAATCAGAATAGAGTTTTTTGGTGATGAAATCGACTCAATTAGAATCTTTGATGAAGAAAGCCAAAGCTCTATTAAAGAAATAAAAGAAATAAAAATATATCCAAATACAGAGTTTTTGCCTGACATTACAAAAGAAGAAATAGAAGATAAACAAAAATATTTAAAAGAATTATCAAAAAAAGTGGTAAATATTAATGAATACCTGCAGGACAGTACAATATGTTTCAAAGACTACACACAAATAATGACAAACTATCATTCACTTTTAGAAGAAACATTTGAATACAAAAGCAGCAAAGATACAGACTTCAAAAATAATTATATGTTAGAAATTGAAGATATCAAAACAAACAATATCATATATTACAACACAATCAACAATATTATTGATGGTATTGATTCTAAGAATGTTACGAGCTTAAGTGTAAGAGAAATCCCCACATTCCACGAAAACATAGAAGCAATTAATAAATATTTAAAAGATAACTTATATCTAGGAAAAACCATAATTATCTATTTAAAAGATTACCAAATAAAAAACTTCATCAAATATTTAGAAGTAGATTACATAATTACCTCTGAAAAAGACATTAAAGAAAACATAGTAAATATAGTAGAAAAGTCCATAAATAAAGGATATCAATATGAAAATTATATAATTTTAACTGATAAAGAATTGTTTAATACTAAGGTAAATCATTACAAGTATAAAACAAATTTTAAGTATGCATCAAAAATCAAAGACCTAAAACACCTAAATATAGGTGACTATATTGTTCATAATATACATGGAATTGGTATCTACAATGGTATAAAAACCTTAATGCAGCAAGGGCTAAATAAAGATTATGTAGAAATACTATATGAAGGAAAGGATAAGCTATACATTGCAGTAGAGAAAATTAGCTTAATAAGTAAGTATAGTGGCAAAGAGGGAAGTGCTCCTAAAATAAATAAGCTAGGTAGCACTACATGGGAGAAGACTAAAGAGCGAGTTAAAGCCAAAGTTAAAGATATAGCAGAAAAATTAATAAGACTATATGCAATAAGAGAAACAAAAAAAGGATACCAATTTAGTAAAGACAATGAACTTCAGCAAATGTTTGAAGCAGAGTTTTCATATACACCAACAAATGACCAATTACTTGCAACAAAACAAATAAAAGAAGATATGGAATCATCAACTCCGATGGACCGTCTTTTATGTGGTGATGTAGGATATGGTAAAACAGAAGTTGCCTTTAGAGCAATGTTTAAAGCACTAAATGATGGCAAGCAAGTATTATATTTATGCCCTACAACAATTTTGTCAAATCAGCAGTATGAGAGTGCTAAAGAAAGATTTAAAACATTTCCAGTTAACATTGGATTATTAAATCGTTTTGTTAGTACAAAAGAAAGAAATAGAACTATAAAAGAACTAGCAGAGGGCAAGATAGATATTTTAATAGGCACTCACAGACTACTCAGCAATGATATAAAACCCAAAAATCTAGGATTACTAATTATAGATGAAGAACAACGTTTTGGAGTAACACATAAGGAACGAATAAAAGAATTTAAAGAAAATGTTGATGTATTAACTCTTACAGCCACTCCAATACCAAGAACATTACAAATGTCTCTTGCTGGCATTAGGAGTTTATCATTAATAGAAACTCCCCCAGTTAATAGATATCCAGTTCAGACATATGTAATAGAAGAGAACAACCATATCATAAAAGATGCCATATATAAAGAACTATCAAGGCAAGGTCAAGTATTTATTTTATACAACAGTGTAGAAAAAATAGAGAGCAAGGTAAGAGAAATAGAACGATTAGCACCAGATGCAAAAGTAACATATGCACATGGACAACTAAGTAAAACGGATTTAGAAAACAAAATGATAGATTTTATAAATCATGAATATGATGTATTGGTATGTACTACAATAATTGAAACAGGAATAGATATACCAAATGTCAATACATTAATTATTTTACAAGCTGACTATTTTGGATTAAGCCAACTTTATCAAATACGAGGTAGAGTCGGTAGAAGTGACAGAATTGCTTATGCCTATTTAATGTACAATTCCAATAAAGTACTAACAGAAACAGCAATAAAAAGATTAAATGTAATTAAAGAGTTCACAGAGTTAGGTAGTGGTTTTGCTATAGCAACAAGAGATTTATCTATTAGAGGAGCAGGAGATTTACTAGGAAGTGAACAAGCAGGATTCATAGATAATATAGGAATAGAACTATATTTAAAAATATTAGAAGAAGAAATAAAAAGACTTAAAGGCGAAAATATTGAATCTGAAGAGCCTATTGAAGAAAAACCACTAATAAGTGTTGAAACTCACATAAAAGATGAATATGTAGAAGATACAGATTTAAAAATAGAAATACATAAAAAAATTAATGAAATAGATTCATATGAAAAATTATTAGAAATAAAAACTGAATTGGAAGACCGTTTTGGTAAAGTTGATGAAGAGATATTAATATACATGTATCAAGAATGGTTTGAAAAATTAGCAGCATCCATTGGAATAGAAGAAGTAAGACAAACAAAAAACTCCATTGAATTAATATTTTCAGAAGAAGTTTCTTCTAAAATCGATGGCGAACAACTATTCTTAAATGCTTATAAAATATCAAATATGTTCCGTTTTCAAATGAAAAGCAAACACTTAATAGTTATTCTAGACACTATCAAATTAGAAAAACACTATATTTATCTGATAATAGAGCTACTGAATAAAGTTACAATAAAATAGAAAACTTGACTAGCACAGTTATATTTGCTAATATTCTATTAGTTAAAGTAAGGTGTGAAACATGGATAAAGATGTCGCTAAAATACTACATGAGAAAAATAAAGACATATTTAAAAATAGTCTTCTTCTTGAAATGGAAAAAAACTTGGACACATTAAAACATACAACAGACAATGCAGTGGCACTAGAAATGAATAAAGTATACAGTTTTATAAAACAATATTTTGAAGAAATAAAAATGAAACATGATGAAAACACTCTAAAAACAAATACAGATACTGAAATTAATATAGTTAATCAATTAATAAACGAAGAAATAGAAAATAAAAAACAGGAATTAGAGAAATATTTTGAAGCAGAATTAAAAAAGCCAACTATAGAAATAGAATACATAGAAAAATATCATGAATATATAGATGAGATTACAGAAAAAATAAGTGAAATAATAGAAGAAGCAATAAAAAAAGAAATATGCACCATCTTCACAGCAAATATATTAAAAGACTATAAGTTCAAAAAGAAAGAGCAAAAAGAGCGAATAAGAACCAACATTGATAGTATATTTGTAGAAAGACTTCTTAAAAAGCTAAAAGAAGAAATAAAATTTCGCGATGAAAGCTTAAAAAATATGTGTAATGAATCATATAATAAATATTTAAATCTCAACAAAATAACGCTATAAAGGACCAAAAGAGAAGATAATCTTCTCTTTTTTGTTTCAAATTTAACTACCTACCAAAATTTGGTAAAAATTACCAAAAGAAAAATTAATATAAAAAGATTATAATTTACTTGAGGGTAAATTTTAAAATTGTAGTATAAGAAACTGAATGTGAGGAAAAATAGAGATGAGAAGAAAGAGAGGATCATATATGGAATCAACTGGGGTTGTTAGAAAAATAGATGATTTAGGAAGAATAGTAATACCAAAAGAAATAAGAAGAACATTAAAAATAAAAGATGGTGCATCACTTGAAATCTTTCTTGATAAAGATATGGTCGCTTTAAAGAGGCATTCTTCACTTAACATGTTGTCTGATTTTGCAGAAATTTATGTTGAAGCAATTTACAATTCACTAAAAAGTCTAGTTATTATAACAGACAAAGATACTATTGTAGCTGTTGGTGGTGATAAGAAACAAGAATATACACATCAACAAATTAGTAAATTTTTAGATATATGTTCAAGTACAAGTGTACCAATAAAAGAAAAAGATGTAACTAAACTAGAAATAACAGAAGGTAGGTATATTAATTGTGCCTACATAATAAATCCAATAATTGCCAATGGTCAATCAGTAGGAATGGTAATCATAACAAACAATAAGGAATTAAGAGATCAAGATGAAAAAGTCGCTCAAGTAGCAGCAGAGTTTTTAGCGAGACATATTGAAGAATAGTAAATAATATGATATAATCCATTTATATTTAAAAGGTTTTGATGGAAAGAGATATATGAAAAGTCATTATAGAGAGCTCTTTAGGTGAAAGTGAGTATGATAAATAGTATATTAAATGGTTCCAGAACTTTCTAATCGATATTTAGATTAGGACGTAGTTGGCGTTAACAAATCAAGTGTATAATATTACTATTATAAAATAAGGTGGTACCACGCAATGCGTCCTTATGTTATAGTAGTTTTTTTTAGGAGAAATTTATGAAAAGATATTTTGAGAAAGTTAGTTTTGAGCAATTTAAAAAAGATATAGTTGATGACATAGAATTATATAATAGTTTTATAATGCCAAAAAGAGCTACTAAGTTGTCAGCAGGATATGATTTTTATGCATTATATGATTATACATTGAAACCAGGAGAGATAATGAAAATACCAACTGGTCTAAAAGCTCGGATGTATAATGATGAAACATTACTTCTAATGGATAGAGGAAGCATGGGTTTTAAATACAATGTTCGATTTTGTAATCAAGTAGGAGTAATAGATGCTGATTACTATAATAATAGTAATAATGAGGGACATATGTGGATTAGAATTCAAAATGAAGGAGATAAAGATTACTCAGTTAAAAAAGGAGAAGCAATGTGCCAAGGGATTTTTATGAAATATTTAATAACTGATGATGAAGAAGAAATAGAAAATAATAGAGAAGGTGGTTTCGGAAGTACCACTAAAGGAGAATTATGAAAGAAAAATATTATATAACAACACCAATTTATTACCCAAGTGCCAATTTTCATATTGGTCATTGCTATACAACAATAATAGCAGATGCAATAGCTAGATATAAAAGACAAAAAGGGTATGATGTGTTTTTTCAAACTGGAACGGATGAACATGGTCAAAAAATAGAAACAAAAGCAAAAGAAGCTGGAACAACACCTAAGGAATACATTGATGAAATAGTAGATAATGCTAAAGAACTATGGAAGAGTTTAGGTATAAGCTATGATTACTTTATAAGAACAACAGATGAAAACCATAAAGAAGCAGTTCAAAAAATATTTAAGCAGTTATATGACCAAGGGGATATTTATAAAAGTGATTATGAAGGTAAATACTGTACACCATGTGAATCATTTTGGACAGAGAGTCAATTAGTAGATAGTAAATGTCCAGATTGTGCACGTGAAGTCAATGTTGTAAAAGAAGAAGCTTACTTCTTTAAATTATCAAAATACCAAGATAAATTAGTTGAATATATAGAATCACATCCAGAATTTATTGAACCAGTTTCAAGAAAAAACGAAATGATTAACAATTTTATTAAGCCAGGATTACAAGACTTATGTGTATCAAGAACCTCTTTCAAATGGGGAGTGCCAGTATCATTTGATGACAAGCACGTAGTATATGTATGGATTGATGCGTTATCAAATTATATTACTTCCTTAGGATACACAACAGAAAATGACGACTTATTCAAGAAACTCTGGCCAGCTGACCTTCAACTAGTAGGTAAAGAAATAGTAAGATTCCATACAATTATATGGCCGATACTATTAATGGCATTAGATTTACCACTACCAAAACAAGTATTTGGACATGGATGGCTTATAATAGATGGAGGTAAAATATCCAAATCAAAAGGTAATTATAAAGATCCAAGAGAATATATAAGTGAATATGGAGTAGATGCAGTTAGATATTTTATACTAAGAGAAGTTCCTTTTGGAAGTGATGGCAATTTCTCTGAATTAGCACTAATAAACAGAACAAATGCTGACTTAGCTAATACATTAGGTAATCTAGTTAATAGAACAATAGCGATGGCTAATAAGTATTTTGAGGGAACAATTACTAACAAAAAAATTAGTTCATTAGAATATGATAAAGAACTAATCAATTTAATAAATAATACCGAAAAAGAAGTAGAAGTTAGCATTGAAAAATTAGATATAGGAGAAGCCTTAGAAAAAATATTTACTGTTCTAAGAAGAAGCAATAAATATATAGATGAAACAACCCCTTGGGTACTTGCTAAAGACGAAAATGAAAAAGATAGGTTGGAAACAGTTTTATATAACCTACTAGAATCAATAAGAGTCTGTGCAATAGCTTTAGAACCATTTATGCCAACTACTAGTGAAAATATATTTGAACAATTAAATCAAACATTAAAAGAAGAAAAGTTCAATGAAAATAATACTTACAATACAAAAGAACCAAAACCATTATTTGCTAGAATAGATGTAGTGGCAAAACAAAAAAAAATAGAACAATAAAAATATTTGAAAGAAAACATATTAACTGCAAGAAATTGCAGTTTTAATGTGGAATTATCATCGAAATAGTGGATAAAAATATTGACAGGGGGGGGGGACTTATAATAATTATTATGATTTTACAGAAATGTAGTTCATAGAAAGGAGAACCAGAATGAACAATGAAGAAAAAAAGGAAATGAAATTGTTTAGAGATCACATAGGTGGAATATGTGCTTCAACAATGGTATTACTATTCATGTGTCTTAGTGAAGATTCAAAAACAACTTCAGTGCTTTTTTCAATTCTGTTTGCACAGATATTTGGTGAATTCTTAGCAGTATTTATTAAAGATAGAAAGAAAATAGGATACTTGCTAATATCACTTTTACCACTTGCACTATCTATTTACTTTACTGTAATATTTGTATTATAGAAATAACCAATACAATTATCAAATTAATAAGCTTGAAGTAATCAAAGATGTTTACAAAGAAGTATATTTAAAAAATAGACTTCTTTTTGCAAAATAAATATGCTAAAATGAACTAGGTGATAGTATGTATACAGATACCCATTTACATTTAAATAAAGAATACTATGAAGACATAGAAGAAGTTATAAAAGAGGCAAATAATAATAATGTAAAAAGATTAATTATAAGTAGTTTTGATAAAGACAGTATTATAGAAGCAATAAAAATAGTAAGTAATCACGAAAATATTTATATGACCCTAGGATTCCATCCAGAAATAGCAAATGATGTAACTAAGGAAGATATAATATGGTTAAAAGAACAATTAAAACATCCTAAATGTATTGGAGTAGGAGAAATAGGTTATGACTATTATTGGAATAAAGATAATAAAGAAAAACAAAAAGAAGTATTTATATCTCAGCTTAACCTAGCTAAAGAATTAAATCTACCAGTAGTAATACACTCAAGAGATGCCTTTCAAGATACTTATGACACATTAAGTAAATATAATCTAAAAGGAATTATCCACTGTTTTGGTGGTTCAATTGAAAATGCTGAAAGATATATCAGACTTGGTTATCAACTTGGTATAGGTGGAGTTGTAACTTTCAAAAACTCTAAACTAAGCTCTGTGATAAAAGAAGTAGCACTTGAGAACATTGTATTAGAAACAGACAGTCCATATCTATCCCCAGAACCATATAGAGGTAAAAAGAATGAGCCAAAGAATATACCTATAATTGCCCAAAAGGTTGCCGAAATAAAAGGTATAGAAAAAGAATTATTACAGAATATTATTGAAAAAAACATAATAGACTTGTTTAAAATAAATTAAAAAATCCTAAAATTTCATAAATTGACAAAAAACGTATCTTTTGCTAAAATGAAGACTATAAGGATAGTGATGAAGAATGAGACGAGCCTTAAGGATGATAAGAAATCAAACTCTGGTAATTGCTTATTTAGTAATACTATTTTTAGTTGTTGCAACAGCTAATAAAACAACAACAATAACAACAAATAACACATCAAGTATATCATCAATAAAAGCAGTGAATTTAGTATTTAAATATAATCCTGAAGAAGTAGAGACAAAAGTAATTGAACAACCAAAGACAATTCAGGAGCTAGCAGCATTAGCAAAAATGAGTCCTATAAAGTTCCAGGGGACAATGACAGCTTATGGACCAGATTGTGTAGGGTGCAGTAAAAATGCAGCAGTAGCTTGTCCACCAAATCCACTTGTAGGAACAAAGCAAACTTATGATGATAAAGTATATGGGTCAGTTAGAATATTAGCTGCAGATAGATCATTTCCATGTGGAACAATTGCTATAATAAGAGGTTCAACAGAAGGTGAGATTATAGGAATAGTTCTAGACAGAGGTGGGGCAATAAAAGGAACATTAATGGATTTACTATTTCCATCAGAAGCAGTATCACGTGGATTTGGAAGGCAAAATGTAGAATATGAAGTTATACGTTGGGGATGGTAATTTATATATAAAGATATTATTTAACGATATCTTTTCTTTTTGCTTTAAAAAAATACTCCAAAATGCTATATTAATAATGGTGATATAAATGGAACAACACAACTTTAAAAAGAAATTTGGTCAAAACTTTCTAACAGATGAAAATATAATAAAAAAAATTATATCCACTGCTTCTGTGGAAAAAGATTCACTAATTATAGAAGTTGGACCAGGAAGTGGAATGCTAACAAAAGAATTAAATAAATTGTCACAAGTATTGGCATATGAAATAGATGTAGAACTAGAAGCTAGATTAAAAGAATTAAGATTAGAAAATACTACTATTATTTTTGATGATTTCCTTAAAAGAGACATAAAAGAAGATATAAGCAAGTATAAATATAAAAAACTATATGTAGTAGCAAATCTTCCTTATTACATAACAACACCCATACTAACAAAGATAATAGAGTCTAATATAGATATTGAAAAAATAGTAATAATGGTTCAAAAAGAAGTAGCAGACAGATTCACAAGTCTTCCAAAGCATAAAGACTATGGTTCAATAACAGTCTTCCTAAATTATTACTTCAATATAAAAAAAGAGTTCATTGTTTCAAGAAACTGTTTCATACCAGCACCAAATGTTGATAGTGCCGTAATATCCTTAAACAAAAAGAATGATAGAAAAACAGCAAAGGACGAAACAAGCTTTTTCAAACTAATAAGAGATTCATTCCAGTTTAAAAGAAAAACACTGAAAAATAACTTAAAAGATTACAATTTAAGAAACATTGAAGACACTCTGAAAAACTATAACATGACTTTAACAACTCGAGCTGAAGAAATTTCATTAGATATATTTATAGATATAAGTAATAATTTATAATGAACAAAGCATATGATTAGCAGGAGATGATTATATGCTTTTTAAAATTGGTGATTTAGTAACCAGAGATTCATATGAAAATGATTTGATTTTTAAAATAACAGAAATAAATAATAATATAGCTTATTTAAAAGGATTTGATATAAGACTATATGCAGATAGTGATATTAAAGATTTAAGACTAGTAAACGAAAAAGACTTAAAAAGAGAAGACGAGGAGTTTATAAAAGTAGTTGATGAAAGCAATAAACTGGACCGTAACGAATTTTTTTATTTACCAGGCAAGGTTTTACACATAGATGGTGACACTGAATATTTAGAAAGATGTATGAAATTCTATAAGAAATTAAAAGTAATGGCTTATGGAGTCAATCTTAAAGAAGAAAATGTAGCAACAGAAATAAAAAGTTATTTAGAAGACTTAAAACCAGATATAGTGGTAATTACTGGTCATGATGTATATTATAAAAGACTAGGAACAAAAGAAGATTTAAGAAGTTATAAAAATAGTAGTAATTTTGTAAAAGCAGTACAAGTAGCTAGAGATTATGAAAAATCCCATGATAAGCTTATTATAATAGCAGGAGCATGTCAGTCAGATTATGAGGAACTTATTAAAGCAGGCGCAAATTTTGCCAGCAGTCCAAAAAGAATCAACCTTCATGCATTAGATCCAGCAATTATAAGTACATCAGTAGCATTATCAGATAGAAACAAGCCAATTGACTTAGTAAATATAATAGATAGAACCAAATACAAAGAAGAAGGCATTGGAGGCATTATAACCAATGGAACAATGTATGTGGGGTATCCAAGATGAATATAGCAAAGATAAGAGAAACTATTGAAGAAAATAAAGGAAAATCAATTAAATTTAGATTTAATGGTTCCAGAAACCAAATAGAAGAATTTACAGCAGTAATTGAAAACGCTTATAACTATGTATTTATTGTAAGACTTCAAGAAAACAATGAACAGCTAAAATCCTTTACTTATAGCGATATTTTAACTCAAAGTTTGCAAATTTTCATGGAATAAGTTGCATTTAATGGGAATTTATAGTATTCTTAATTTAGAAAGTTAACAACTTTTAGAGGGAGTGTATTGATATGAAGATTACAAAAGTTGATGTTAAGCCAGAAGAACGTGAAGGAAGTCGTATGAAAGCAAGAGCTCAAGTTGTAATTGACGATGGGTTAGCTATTCATAACATAAGAATCATCGAAGGTAAAAATGGACTATTTATAGCGATGCCAAGTACTTCTAGAGAAGAAGAACATGATGGAGAAATGATTACTGTTCACCGTGATATAGTGCATCCAATAAACCCTGAGGTTCGTGCAATGTTTGAAGAAGAAATTCTTGCTGAATATCGTAAATATGAAAAAAATAACTAAAAGACCATAGGTCTTTTTTTCTTAGTAAAATAATAAATATGCATAAAAATAAATCTCTCTCATATATTTTAGTAGGAGGGATATCTTGGACAAGGAAGCAGCAACTACTATAACAAACTATAACCATGGCATAACAATCATAGAGCGAAAAAGCATTATAATAACAGGTGTAAAAAAAATAGAAAGTTTTGATAATGAAGAGTTTCTAATGGATACCATTATGGGATTTTTAATAGTAAAAGGAGAAGGACTAGAATTAATAAAACTAGATACTCTCCAAGGAACAGTTTCGATTAAGGGATTAATAAAGAGCTTCATGTATGTAGAGGAAAGTAAGTCAAAAGATAAAGAAAACAGCATATTTAATAGGTTATTTAAATAATGACATTAGAAGTACAAATTCAAAGTATAGTCTACTCATGTGTTTTTGGTATGACTATCTCACTTTTCTTTAACTTACTGTATAAATATTTATTCCATAATAAAAAAATAATAAAGTTTATATCTACAGAATTATTCATAATAATAAGTCTTATAATATACTTCACAATACTTAGGAAAATCAATTATGGAATAGTAACATATTATTTCATAATCATGATTATAATAGGATTTCTAATTGGTAACAGAAAAACTAAATTAATAAGGACTTATTGTCCACAAAAAAAAGAACAAAGTAATAGCTAATAACTATTGCTTTTTACTTGTAAAATATCATATTAAATATTGTAACTTATATAAAATAGTTTACTTTTATGGAGGTATTAATTATAATAACAATTATTTATAAATTAAGGGGATAAATATTATGGATAATGATGAAATACAACCACAAAATACCAAAACATCTGAAGCAATTAGTGAATTAATTAAAGAGGGAAAACTAAAAGAGGCAGAATTACTAGTCAGAGAATCATTAAGCAAAGACCCAGATAGTAGGATTTACATGGGTCAATTAATAGGAATACTAATCAGACAAAATAAATTAATAGAAGCTGAGAGATTAACTAGTAAGTCCTTAATAAAAGACCCAAATGACAGTATATACATGAGTCAATTAATAAACATATTAGTTAAACAAGGTAGATTAGAAAAAGCAGAAAGGCTAGCTAGAGAATCATTAGAAAAAAATCCAAATGACATTATTCGCATGAGTCAATTAATAAGCATAGCAACTAAGCAAGGTAAATTAGAAAAAGCAGAAAGGCTAGCTAGAGAGTCATTAATAAAGGGTCAAAATGATAAAACAATAATTGACCAATTAATAAGCATATTAGTTAAGCAAAATAAATTAGCAGAAGCAACATTGTTAGCAACAGAACTATCAAAAAGATACCCAACCAATAGACATATTAGAGAGAAAATGACTAATATTCAAAAAATGACTAAAAATTATAGTGGTAGTAAAGTAGCTGAATTAAGTTCAGCAAATGCAAGAGAGTCTTTATATGATAGTACAATTGAAGAAGTTAAGGAACAGTTAGACAAGAACCCAGATGATATAGTTTCAAGTTTTAAACTAGTTGCATTATATCAAATAGCTGGATTTGATAAAGTAGCAGCCAAAATATGCAAAGCAGTAGTAAAAAGAGAAGGGATTGGATTAGAAGAAGCAACAATATTTAATGGACTTTTTCAAATTACAGTTTCTAAACAACCTATTCAAAGTGCAGCAGAAGCTAAAACAGTTGAACTTTACAAGCAATTAATAAAAGCAAAAAATGACGATAACATAAGAAGAACTTAGTAGATTAATTTTATAACTTTCAAAAAAGCACCTTATCAAAATATTTAACTATATATTTAAATAAATGGACTTGATTTATCAATTCATTTTTTCGTTTTATCACGTAACAATTCAGACTATAGTCAAAAAACAAATAAATATATCAAAAAGAGTGATTTTTTGGTAAAGTTACTAGAAAAACAGTAAATTTCATCAATTTCAGTACTATTTTCACTAAATTTTAGATAGGGTCTGAATTGTTACTTTATCACTAACTTTTTGCCCAAAAAACTATAACTTTATTAATAAATAGTGTATAATATTATATAGATTATTTGGAGGGCTTATGAATTTAGTAGACAAAAGAGTATTATTTAGAAATAAGCTTAAAAAAGCTAGTAGTGTATTTATAATGGGACACAAAGATTTAGATTTAGATGCCCTAGGAGCAGCATTAGGTATATCACTATATGCTAGTGAAAAAGGTAAGAAAAATTATATTGTAATAGATGATAGAAGACTAGAACTAGGAACAAAGAAAACTAGGGAAAAAGTAAAGAATGATTTTAACTTTATAAGAGGCAAGGAAGCAAAAACACTAATTGATAAAAAAAGTCTTTTAATAATAGTAGATACAAACAAGAAAGAATTACTTCAAAATAAAGAACTATTCTCTCTAATAAAAAATACAATAATAATTGACCATCATGATTTAAATGAAAATTCAATTTTGGAAGCATTGATGATTGTTGATGAAGATGCATCAAGTACTTGCGAAATGGTAGCAGAATTATTAGAATATGATAAAATAAAAGTTAGCACATCAGTTGCCACTGCTTTGTTATCAGGAATCATGTTAGATACCAACAATTATGTCTTGAAAACAACTTCAAGAACATTTAGAATATCATACTATCTAACCAAGTGTGGTGTCGACCCAATTCAAGTTCAATATATGCTTAAACAAGACTTAAAGTTTTATATAGCAAGACAGAAAGTAATAACAGAAGTAAAACTAATCAAAAAAGTAGCACTTGCTAAAGGAAAGCAAAGAGAAAAATACCGAAGAGAAGACTTAGCAAAAATAGCAGACACATTATTACTATTTAATGGTGTTGAGTCATCATTTGCAATAGGAAGAATAGATGATTCTACAGTAGGAATAAGTGCTAGATCACTAGGACATATAAACGTAGGCAAAATATTAGAATTTTTTAATGGTGGTGGAGATGAATATGAAGCTGCTGCCAAAATAAGTAATAAGACAGTAACAGTGGTAAGAAATGAATTAATAGAAATTATTAAATGCTTATAAAAGGAGGTACTTAATGAAAGTATTATTTATAAAAGATTTAAGGGGACAAGGGAAGAAGGGAGAAATAAAAGAGGTTAAAGATGGCTATGCTCAAAATTTCTTAATCAAAAATGGTTATGCACAAAAACTTACTGAAAACACATTAAATGGTTATAAGAAAGAAAAAGATTTTGAAAAAGCTGAAGATGAAAGATTATCTTTAGAAGCGAAAGAAAATCAAGCAAAGTTAGAAAAGATTGAATTAACATTCAAAGTTAAAACAGGAGCAAATGACAAAGTATTTGGAAGTATCAGTCCAAAACAAATAAAAGATGAGTTAGTTAAATTAGGCTATAAAGTAGATAAAAAAGATATCACAACAACCAGCTCATTAGCATCTCTAGGATACCATGATGTAAAAATAAATCTTTACAAAGGAATATTCGCTAAAATAAAAGTTCATATTGAAAAATAAGGAGGTACGCATGCCAGCAAGAGAACTACCAAATAATTTAGATGCAGAACAAGCAGTAATTGGTTCTATGTTTATGTCTAAATATGCATTAGAAAAGGCATGTGAGACTCTAACAAAGGATTCCTTTTATTTTGATAAAAATGCTAAAATATTTAGTGCTCTATATGCATTATCAGATAAAAGAATAGCTATAGATACAACAACATTAACAACTGAACTAAAAAATCAAAATGTGCTAAGTGAAATAGGCGGAGTTGAATATTTAGCAGAAGTATTAAATAGTGTACCAACATCAGCAAATATTAATCATTATATAAGAATAGTAGAAGATAGTGCATTACTAAGAGGACTTATTGAAACAACAACAGGTATAGCAAGTGAAGCATATAGTAAAAAAGATGGAAGCATAGAAGACATAATTAGTGCAGCAGAAACTAAAATTCTAAGTATAGTAAAAAATAAAAGGTCAACTGAATTTAGAAATATTAAAGAAGTTCTAAGTAGCACTCACTCAATGTTAGAAGTAATGTCTAATAGTAAAGGTGGTATAACAGGACTTCCAACTGGATGGACACAAATAGATAAAATAACAAAAGGTTTGCAACCTACACAGTTAGTAATTATTGCAGCTAGAACTGGTGTAGGTAAAACTGCTTGGGCCTTAAACTTAGCAACAAGTGTGGCAATAAATACCAATAAAACAGTAGCAATATTTAATCTTGAAATGCCAGGAGAACAACTAGCAAATCGTATGATTAGTTCATTAGGACAAATAGAGATGGACAAGTTAATATCAGGTAATATTAGAAATGACTGGAATAGAATAAATGAAGCAATAAGTCAGTTAGAAAATACCAAAATCTACATTGATGATACACTAGAAGTTACAATTAATGAAATTAGGTCAAAATGTAGACGTCTTGCTTCAAGTGAAGATGGACTTGGATTAGTAATAATTGACTACCTACAGCTAATAAATACAACAACAGATTATAGAGGCAACAGACAACTAGAAGTAGCAGATATTGCAAGATCTCTTAAGAAAATGGCAATGGAACTTAAAATTCCAGTAGTAGCATTAGCACAATTATCACGTTCTGCTGATCAAAGAACAAAAGGCGGAGGAACTAATCGTCCAAGACTTAGTGACTTAAGAGAGTCGGGTGCAATAGAGCAGGATGCTGATATAGTAGGATTCATATCCAGAGAAGACTATCATGATGCCGAAAAAAGAAATGATGAAAGTATCAGTGATGTAGAGTTCATTATCGCAAAAAACAGAAATGGTGCACCCGCTGATGTTAAATTAAGATTTAGGGGAGACACACAAACATACTTTACAGTAGTAGAAGATAAAAAGGGTGATAAAAATGTTTAAAAAGAATACAGTTTTTATTGTTTTAGCTCTTATCTTAAGTTCTTTTGTTTTTTTTCTAGTAGATACTAAAACAATAGAACCAAAAGAAGTATATAGAGTATACCTTGAGGGAGAAACAATAGGATTTATTCATTCAAAAGAAAAATTAGAAAAATATATAGACAACGAACAACAAGACCTAAAAGACAAATATAAAGTTAACAAAGTATATACACCAAATAGTTTAGACATCATTAAAGAAATATCCTTCACAGAAAAAATATCCACAGAAGAAGAAATCTATGAACATATTAAAGATATAGCACCTTTTACAATAAAAGGATATGCCTTTACTATTAAAGGAGAAGAAATCACCAGTGATGATAATAAAACCCAACAACCAGATCAAAAAATATATGTATTAGATAAACAAATATTTATTGATGCAACATTAAAAGCAATGACTTCGTTTATAACTATGAATGATTATGATGCTTTTATAAATAATAAACAAGAAGAAATAAAAGAAACAGGATCTTACATTCAAGAAATATATATTAGAAATAAAGAGACTGTAAGAGAAGAAAATATCTCAGCAGATGAAAAAATATATACAAGTGTAGAAGAACTAGCAAGATTCTTATTATTTGGAACATTAGAAACAAAGAAAACATATTCAGTTCAAGAAAATGATACCCTAACAGATATAGCTTATAACAACAAGCTTTCAAATGATGAGTTTTTAACAGTTAATCCAGATTTTACTAGCATTGACAACTTAACTTATACAGGACAAGTTGTGGATGTAACACTTATTAATCCACTTTTACTTTTTGTCCAAAAAAACTATATAGTTGAAGACCAAGTAAAAAAGTTTAATACTAAAGTAGAATATGATAATAATCTAGCAAGTGGTGTAGAAAACGAAAAACAAGCTGGAGTAGATGGTTTAAACCGTTTAACTAAAACTGAAGTAGTAGTAAATGGTAAAGTGGAAAAAGGTGAAATTGAATCTACAGTAGAAATAAAACCAGCAGTTGATAAAATTGTAGTAAAAGGTACAAAATACGATATATATACACCTGATACACATATACCAGATGGTCCAGTAGGAATAATAGGAGATTGGTATTGGCCAACTGCTCGTCCATATATCATTACCAGTCCATTTGGATGGAGATGGGGTAGATTACACGAAGGTGTGGATATATCAGGGACAGGGAATGGTTCCCCAATATACGCAGCAAACAGTGGATATGTAGTAGAAGCAACATATCAATGGATGAATGGAAACTATGTTGTAATTGACCACAGAAATGGGTATCAGTCAGTATATGCACATATGTCAGATTTACAAGTTAAAAAAGGAGAAAATGTAACAATGGGTCAACGAATTGGTGGAATGGGTATGACAGGATATGCGACAGGAGTACACTTACACTTTGCAATATATAAAGGACAATTCTATGGAGGAACACCATTGAATCCATTAACACTATATTGATGAAAGTAAAAGTATTAGCAAGTGGGTCAAAAGGAAACTCTACCTATCTTAAGTGTGGAGATACATCAATACTTATAGATGTTGGAATAGGAGTTACAAAAATTCATAAATCCCTATCTGATATTAATGTAAGCCTGATGGATATAGATGCAGTGGTAATATCACATTGCCACTCTGACCATATCTATGGATTAGCTTCTTTCATAAGAAAAAGCCAAGCAAAAGTGTATATACCAATCGACCTGTTAGCAGACATAAAGCAAATAGTTCCAATTGATAGAATAGTATTAATCGATAATAATTTTAACATAGAAGAAACAAAAATCACCTTACTACCAGCATCTCATGACGTTCCCTGTTATGGATTTCTAATCGAAAATAATGACAAAAGTTTAGTATATTTAACAGATACAGGGTATGTTAACCAAAAGCATTATGAAACAACAAAAAACAAAAACATCTACATAGTAGAAGCAAATCATGATGAGATAATGGTTATGGAAGGACCATATACATATCCAAATAAAAAAAGAATAATCAGTGATTCAGGACATCTTTCTAACATAAACTCTGGGAAATACTTATCTAAAGTAGTAGGTAACAATACAGAATACATATTCCTAGCCCATATCAGTGATACCAATAACACCAAAGAGCTAGCCTACGAACAAGTAGCAGAAGAATTAAATAAAATAAATTTTGACTTAAACAAAATAATAATAACAGAACAATATATAGCTGCTGAGGAAATAGAAGTATGATAAAAATAATATGCCTTGGAAAAATAAAAGAGACTTACATAAAAGAAGCACTAAAAGACTATGAAAAAAGAATATCTAAATATGTTAATTTAGAAATAGTTGAACTTAGTGATGAAAAAACAGATGATAAAAAAGTAGCCTTAAGAAAAGAAAAAGAGAAAATACTTAAAGCTCTTAATCCAAAAGATTACATAATAACATTAGAAATAGACAAAGAAGAATATACCTCTAATGAATTAGCTGGGAAACTTGATAGATTATTTATAACTAATAGTAACATTGTGTTTATAATTGGTGGGTCATTTGGATTAGATGAAGACATCAAAAGAATAGCTAATGAATCAATATCTTTTTCTAAATTAACCTTCCCACATCAATTATTTAGACTAATATTATTAGAACAATTATATAGATGTTTCAAAATAAATAATAATGAAGAATATCATAAATAAGAATATTCTTTTTGAAAGGAAAAATGATGATTGGTAATGATTGGGATGCAATATTAGCATCAGAGTTTGATAAAGAATACTTTAAGAATCTACAAGAATTTATTATAAACGAGTATAAAATAAAAACAGTTTATCCAAAAATAAGCGAAATATTTAATACCTTTATACATACAAGTTATGAAGATATTAAAGTAGTAATATTAGGACAAGATCCATATCATGGTGAAAACGAAGCAGAAGGATTATCATTTTCTGTTAAAACAGGAATTCCTAAACCCCCTTCATTAACGAACATATTAACAGAATTAAATAGTGATTTAGGATATCCCATACCCAAAAATGGCAGTTTAGTTCCATGGGCAAATCAAGGAGTTCTTCTCCTAAATGCCTCACTTACAGTAGTAAAAGATACCCCTAAAAGTCATAGTGGAAAAGGATGGGAACTATTCACTGACGCTGTAATAGAACTAATAAATAAAAAAACTACACCAGTAGTATTTGTATTATGGGGAAGTGATGCCAGAAACAAAAAAAGTCTTATTACTAATAAGATACATTACATAATAGAGTCTCCACATCCATCACCATTATCAGCATATAGAGGTTTCTTCGGTTCAAAACCATTTTCAAAAACAAACCAATTCTTAGAAAAAAACAATATAAAGCCAGTAGATTGGCAAATAAAGTAAAAGAGAGTTAGTCCTTAAGGATTTCAAACATCTCTTCTTTTTCATAATCATATGTATCTTTAATATCATAATGCTTAAACTTACCAACAATATTTGAAGGAAACTTCTTAAGCATCTTATTAAAATAAATAGCATTATCATTGTAATACTTCTCAACAGAAGTACAATCCACACTAACATCTTCTAAAAAGTTAAATAAAGAAGCCAACTCTTCATCAGGAACAAAAGCTCTTCTTAAGTTCATCTCTTCAAGTAGTTTATTCTCCATATCACTAAGTGTTTTAGAAAACTCAAACTTACTAAGCTCTTCAAAACCCATCTCATCAATATTAGGAACTACATCTTTATCAACCACTTCCTCCACTTTATTACATATAGAAGTAAGAAGTTGTTTTTTTGTCTCATATAATACTTGAAGCTCATTTGAAGAACTTTCAACTTTAATATCATAAATAACATATTTATTCCTATAATTAAAAAGAACAATAAAAAATATAACAGTAACAACAATGATTGAAATACCAATTAATATATATAATTCCATTAAAGTCACCTCTGATATTATAATTATATCATAAAATAATATAAAATTTATAAAAAAATATTTGATAAACTTTAATATCATGGTAAACTTATATAGTTAAAAGTAAAAGGAGAGAATAAAATGGAAGTAGTAATAGGGATATCAAACAGACATGTTCATTTATGTGAAGAAGATATAAAAATACTTTTTGGTGATATAGCATTAGAAAATACTAAAGATTTAGTTCAACCAAATGAATATGCGACTAGCCAAACAGTTACATTAAAAACCGCAAAAGGAACACTTGAAAAAGTAAGAGTTCTAGGAAGTAATCCAACAAGACCATACACACAAGCAGAAATATCGAGAACAGATTCTTTTAAGCTTGGTATTAAACCACCAGTAAAACCTTCAGGAGATTTAGATGGAGCAGCACTAATTACTATAGTTGGACCACATGGGGAAGTAGAAAAGCCATGCTGCATAATAGCAAATAGACATCTACATATCAATCCACAAGATAGAGCTAAATATGGATTAACCGATACCGAAAAAGTATGTGTAGCAATAAATGCTGAAAAAAGAACATTATTTAAAGATGTATATATAAAAGAAACTCCAAATGGAATACTAGAAGTACATCTTGATACAGATGATGGAAATGGTGCACTAGTAAATACTGGAAGTTTGTGTACTGTATATAAAGAAAACTAAAAAATAAACATTATCAATAAACGATAATGTTTTCTTATACCTTAGTATTTATCCTTTTCATCAAAAACAGCTTCTTCACCAGTCGGTTCTGTACCACGTAAATAGTACATAATTTTCTTCTTTTCTTCCTTATCTTTAACAGGTTTACCACTAATTGGATTAACCAAAACCCCAACTACATTAGCAGGCATAGTATACCAAGATGCCTCTTTCTCTTTCAAATAAGCTTCAATAGTCTCTGCCCATATATCTTTAGTATAAACATAATCTTTAAGTAATATATCAGAATTATCATCATAGCCACACCATACAGAAACCACAACATCAGGATTATAGCCAATAGTCCAAGAATCAGTAGCAGTACTACCAGATTTAACAGCATATTTTTTACTTAACTTACTAGCTTCATTTAATATTGTAGGATAACTATAATCAATAAAGTTACTATCATATGTAGAAGTAAGTAAATCATTCAAAATAAATACTAAACTACTATTAAGAATAATCTCTTTTGTATCATCAACTTCATATAAAACATTCCCATTAACATCTTCAACACGAGTTATAAAATGTGGATTAACTTTATAACCCTCATTAGCAAAAGCAGCATAAGCACTAGTAAATTCAATCATATTAAGTTCGCTTGTTCCAAGTGCAAGGGAAGGAATTGGAGGTAATGGACTAACAATACCAAGCCTATTAGCCATATTAACAAGAGCATCTTCACCCAAAAATATATGAGTTTTAACAGCATAAATATTATCAGAATAAGCAATAGCAGCAGCAAGAGATATTGGTTTATTACCATAAACTTCACTAGCATTTCTAGGAGAATATGTTTTGTTATTAGAAAAAGTAAATGTAGTAGCTTCACTAGTGAAAGAAGTACTAGAAGTAAAACCATTCTCTAATGCAGCATAATAAAGCAAAGGTTTAATAGCAGAACCAACCTGTCTTACAGATTGAACAGCTCTATTATATTGCGAAGTAGAGTAATCCCTTCCACCAATAAGTGCCATAATTCCACCAGTTTTAGGATTCATAATTATACCAGAAGTTTGAATATTAGAATTATTCTTCAAATTATTAGTCATCTTCTCTTCTAATAAAGTCTGAGCTTCAATATCTAAATTAGTATATATTCTAAGTCCTCCAGTATCTAAAAAAGAAATAGGAATACTTTTTATACTTGCTAGTTCCCGCATTACAGCATCTTGATAATACATGATAGTAGATAAATTAATATTAGATTTTTTACCAGTAAACATTAATTCCTCATTATAAGCATCTACCATCTCCATTTCTGTAATGTAGTTATTATTAACCATACTATATAAAACTAAGCCCTGTCTTTCTTTTGCTAAATCAAAATTAATCAAAGGGGAATAATAAGAAGGAGATTTAGGAATACCAACTAATATAGAAGCCTCAGCAAGTGTAAGTTCGCTTGACTTCTTCCCAAAATAAAAGTTACTGGCACTCTCTATTCCATACATACCATGTCCATAATTAATAGTATTTAAATACCCTTCTAGAATATCTTCCTTCTCATAATGTGTTTCAATATTAAGAGTAAGCCACATCTCATCCCATTTTCTTCCCCAACTCTTATCAAAATCTAAATATAAATTCTTAGCATATTGTTGTGAAATAGTAGAAGCACCTTCTTTTTTAGTACCAGTAGTAACATTTTTATATAGGGCTTTAAATATTCTAGGAATATCAAACCCATAATGTCCATAAAACTTCTTATCCTCAAGTGACACAGTAGCATCAATCAAAACAGGAGCTATCTCATTTAAACCAACCCATTCGCCCGACCCATTACCTCTAAAAAAAAGCTCTTCAGATTTATCAAATAAAGAAATATTATTAGCACTCTTAAGCTCTAATTTAGGTGATATTTTTGAATATGCATAAAAAGAAAAAGCAGTAGCAGCACCAATAATAGTAACAAAAAAACCAAAACTAAATAATTTTTTCAAAAATTTTCTCATAAAAGCCTCCGAATATCTAAACATATTATGAAGAAAAATTTTGAATTTATGTGTTAATTTGCAAATATATATGATATAATTCGAGTGATAAATTTGGTAGGTGCAAATATGGGAAAAATTAAAATAATAGCAACATTAGAATCGAGCGAAACAAATATAGAAAACATATCTAATGGAACAAAAGAAGATAATATTATTAAATATGAAGAACCAGATAGCACAGTAGTAACATTAAATACAAAAGATAATATACTAATTAGAGAAAACCAAAGTTTATTAATGACATTTAGATTTGATGAAAATGAAATAACTGAAAATAAAATGTCTATAAAAGAGCTTAACCAAGAACTAATTATTATGATAAAAACTGTGAGTATTATTTGCAAAGAAAACTACTATAAAGTAGAGTATGAAATCATTGATAATGACAAGTTTAAATATATTTTAGAAATGAGTGAAGATAGTGAGTGCAATTAAAGAATTAGAAAAAATAGTATTAGACATATATGAAAGTTGTGGATACAAAGCATCAGAAGTTCAACTAGTTCCAAGTAGCAGACCAGACCTTGGAGAATATCAATTAAATGATGCAATGAAGTTCGCTAAAGTGTATCATAAAAGTCCTATAGTAATAGCAAATGAAATAACAGAAAAACTAAAAGAAAATGATATTTTTGCTAATATAAATATTGCAGGAGCAGGGTTTATAAATATAAGTTTAAGTGACAAATTTTTAATAGGTTTTCTAAATAATATAAGTAAAAATGTTAAAGATAATATCGACCTCTTACCAAAAAGAAAAATAGTAATAGACTACGGTGGAGCAAACGCAGCCAAAGCCCTTCATGTTGGACATTTAAGAAGTGCTAATATAGGGGAAGCTGTTAATAGATTAGCTAAAATATTAGGATATGAAACCATATCAGATGTTCATTTAGGAGATTCTGGATTACAATCAGGAATAGTAATACAAGAAATGAAATTAAGATATCCAGAACTTATCTGCTTCAAAGAAGATTATAATGGAGAAGATTTTAATATTCCAATAACAAGTAGTGATTTAAGCATTATATATCCTGAAGGAAGCAAAAAGACAAAAGAAAATGAAGAACTTTTGGAAGAAGCAAGAGATATCGCCTTCCAGATTCAAAAAGGGCATATTGGATACAATATATTATGGAAAAAAATAATTGAGTTGTCATTAGTTGATATAAAGAAAACATATGATAGGTTAAATGCTAAATTCGATTTATGGGAAGGTGAATTAGACAGCTTTAAATACATTCCTGAACTTATGGAACAGTTTGAGGATGTTGGAGTACTAAGAACTAGTGAAGGAGCTAAAGTAATTGATATAAAAGTAGATACTGATACCTCTGAAATGCCACCTGTAATAGTTAAAAAAAGCAACGGAGCATATATGTACTCTTCAACCGATTTAGCAACTATTGTTGGAAGAATGAAAAGATTTAATCCTGATGAAATATGGTATTTTACAGATATGAGACAATCACTTTATTTTGAACAAGTATTTAGAGGAGCTAGAAAAGGAAAAATTGTGAATGCTGATACCATCTTAGAGTTTTGTGGTTTTGGTACTATGAATGGAACTGATGGAAAACCATTTAAAACAAGATCAGGTGAAGTCTTAAGTCTAAGCGATTTAATTGAATTAGTAAAATCTGAATCATTAAAAAGAATAAACAGAAATATAGTTGATAATAATAGTCTTGACCAAACTGCTGAAATACTAGGTATAGGAGCATTAAAATATGCTGACTTGCTTCCATTTAGAGGAACTGACTATATATTTGATCCAGTAAAATTCAGTGATTTTGAAGGGAAAACTGGACCATATCTAGCATATTCAACAGTTAGAATAAAATCTTTATTAAATAAAGCAGCATCTGAAGGAATAACATATAATACATACAAAGATATAAAGAATAATAGTGATAAAGAAATATTATTAACCCTTCTAGAATTACCAAATGTACTTCGCAAAGGTTTAATTAATAAATCACTTAATGAAATAGCAGATTATACATATAAATTAACAAGTACATATAACAAATTTTATTCAGAAAACAAAATACTGATTGAAGAAAATAAAGACTTACAACAATCATGGTTAGTAATATCAAAAGTTGTTTATGATACTAATCTAATGCTATTAGATATAATGGGTATTGAATGCCCAGAAAAAATGTAAAAAAACAGTTGATTTTAAGTATAAATAATGATATAAATTTGAGAGGGTTCATGAGAAATCCAAAACAAACAAATTACCAAGGAGGACAATGATGAGTATAAATGATATGAAAAAAGATGATTTAGAATTATTATCTTATAAAGATATAACTAACTTAATATTAGAAGAAAAAGGTGCAATGCCAACAAAAGCACTTTTTGAACTTATAATTAATAAATTAGAGTTACCTAAAGGAACTTTTGAGAAAAAAATAGGTGACTATTACACTATGCTTACTACAGATAAAAGATTTTTACTGTTAGAAAATGCCAATTGGGACTTAAGGAAAAATCATACTTCTGATAAAGTAGTAGTTAAAATTGACGATGATGATGATTTAGAAGATGAACTTGAACTAAAAGAAGATTCTGAAGAAACAGAAGAGGAGACAGAAGACAATTTTGATATTGACAAGTCTGAAGAAGATGAGTTTGATGACTCAGATGATGATTTAAAAGACCTTGTTATACTAGATGAAGATGAACTAGATAGTGAAGAATAAGCTTATTAAATTGAGCTTTTTTTATGCATAACAATATAGAGAAACAAATCATACTATGATAAAATGTAAGTAATGAAAAGAGGAATTTATGAACATGAAAACATGGCAAGAATTATATGACATAGCATTTTCTAAATTAAATTCAAGAACAATATCTCCATTTATAGAAGCAGGAGGAGTATCTAGTGCAATTTTAACTACAAATGGTAATATATATACTGGTGTTTGTATTGATACATCTTGTACTCTTGGAATGTGTGCAGAACGAAATGCTATAGCAAATATGATAACTAATGGTGAAAACCAAATTGTTAAATTAGTATGTGTCATGAAAGATGGAAGCGTAGGGTCACCTTGCGGAGCATGTAGAGAATATTTAATGCAACTAGATGCTAAAAGTCCAGATATAGAAATACTAACTAATTTAGAAAAAGAAGAAACGGTAAGATTAAAAGAACTTATTCCAGACTGGTGGGGAACCAGAAGAATGAATAACGAACCATAAAACATTGCTAAAAACCAATGTTTAGTAGTATAATCTTAAGTATTTGAAAGGAATATACCTATGATAGAAAGATTAAATATAATAAAAGAAAGATTTAATGAACTTAATAATTTATTAATCGACCCAGAAGTATTAAAAGATATGAAAAAAACAAAAGAACTATCTAAAGAACATTCTGATTTAGAGGATACTGTAATTTGTTATGACAAATATTTAAAAGTATTAGAAGACATTAAAGCAGCAACTGAAATGACAAAAGACCCTGATATGGCAGAATTTGCTAAAGAAGAGTTATTATTACTAGAAGAAGAGAAAATAAAACTAGAAAGTGAAATAGAAATTCATCTTATTCCAAAAGATCCTAATGATGGTAAAAATGTTATTGTTGAGATTAGAGGAGCAGCTGGAGGAGACGAAGCTAATATATTTGCAGGCGACCTTTACAGAATGTATTTAAAATTTGCTGAAAGAAATTCATGGAAAGTAGAAGTAATATCCGAAGAATATTCAGATGGCGGAGGATTCTCACTAATCAGTTTCATGGTAAAAGGTAAAAATGTCTATGCTAATCTTAAATATGAAAGTGGAGCACATAGAGTTCAAAGAGTACCAGTAACAGAGACACAAGGAAGAATTCACACTTCAACTGCTACTGTTTTAGTTATGCCAGAAATAGAAGAAGTTAATGTCGAAGTAAAAGAATCAGATTTAAAAATAGATGTTTATAGAAGTGGTGGAGCTGGAGGACAAAGTGTTAATACAACCGATTCAGCAGTTAGAATGACACATATTCCAACTGGGATAGTAGTTACATGTCAAAATGAAAGAAGCCAGATTCAAAATAGAGAAAAAGCCTTACAATTATTAAAAATTAAAATACATGAAGAAACTATCAGAAAACAAGAAGAAGAAGTAGGTAATGAAAGAAAGAGCAAAATAGGAACAGGAGATAGGTCTGAAAAAATAAGAACATATAATTATCCACAAAATAGAATAACAGATCATCGTATAGGTTTCACTTCTATGAATCTTGATAGAGTAATGGAAACAGATATTGAAGAAGTAGTAGAGGCCCTAATAACAGAAGAACAACGAAGACAGTTAGAAGGCAATTAATATGACCATAGAAGACTTAATTGTATATGGTAAAAAATTTCTTCATACTACCAATGTAAAAATGTTATTAGCAAATATTTTAGGATTAGATTCCTTAGAATTATTAAACCATTTAGATGAAGTAGTAAGCGAAGAAAATATAGAGACTTTTAAAAAATATATAGATACTATAAAAGAAAACAAACCAATTCAATATTTATTAGGAACAGTTAACTTCTATGGTTATGAATTTGTAGTTAATGAAAATGTATTAATACCAAGATTTGAAACAGAAGAACTAGTAGAAAATACTATTGCATATATAAATAAACTATTTTCAAATACTAATCTAAAAGTAATTGATTTAGGTTGTGGAAGTGGCGTAATAGGAATAACTCTTAAAAAGAAGTTACCAAACTTAAATGTAACTTGTCTTGATATAAGTGAATATGCCTTAAAAGTAACAGAAGAAAATGCCCAAAAATTAAATGCAGATATAATTCTATTAAAAGGAGATATGCTTAATAATATAAATGAAAAATTTGATATTATAATAAGTAATCCACCTTATATTAGAGATGATGAAGAAATAGAACAATTGGTTAAAGATAATGAACCAAATATTGCTTTATATGCTGGACCAGATGGACTAGAATGTTATAAAAAAATATTAGCTAGTGCCAAAGAAAAATTAAATGACAAATATCTAATGGCATTTGAAATAGGAAGAGAACAAAAAGAAGACGTAATTAGTATTGCTAGAGACTATTTTAACGATGCTACCATTGAATCTAAAAAAGATTTACAAGGTAATGACCGAATGATATTTATATACAATTAATAAGGAGTCTATAATGAAGAAATACAAAAAAGAATACGATTATTCATATACATTAGGAATATTCCCAAGTATGGAGCTTATCAATAAGAATCCAAACTTAGTATTCAAAATAGTAATATCTTCAAAACTAGACAATGAAGATATAAAAAAAGAACTAATAGAATTCTCAAAGACAAGAAATATAGAGTTAGAAGTAAATGACAATACTATTAATAAATTAAGTGAAAAAGAGAATTGTTATCTAATTGTTTTCTTTAAAAAAGAGCTAACAGAGTTAGCAAAAGATAAGTCTCATATAGTATTAGTTAATCCTTCAAATATAGGAAATTTAGGAAATATCATAAGAACAGCATTAGGATTTGATTTTAATAACATTGCTATTATTACACCATCTGTAGATGTAATGGACCCAAAGTCAATAAGAGCATCAATGGGAGCGGTATTTAGTACTAATATAGAATACTTTCCTACTTTTGAAGAATATGAGCAAAAGTATAGTACACACACTATATATCCATTTGTCCTAAAAGGTAAAAGTAGCCTTCAAAATTTAAATAAAGAAAGTAAATTATGTAGTTTAGTATTTGGAAATGAATCCAGTGGATTACCTGATGAGTTTCTAAAATATGAAAATACAGTCTTAATAAAACATACTAATAATATAGATTCACTTAATCTTACTATAGCAATAGCAGTAGCTTTATATGAGTTCACTAAAGAAGACTTTAATTAATAATAAAAAAAAATACCAAACAAGGTATTTTTTGTTTATAACGTCATTATTATACGTTTTATAGAATTTTCACAAGCTTTATTACCAATCATAGCAAGAGGTTTTGTAGGTGGAAACTGAAGGTGCTTTTTAGCACTGCTATCATTTTCACGTAATGAAACAGCTCTAGTAAAAGCTTGTCTACCATCTTGAAAAGTTTTTCTTTCAATATTAACAGAATTATAAAAAATAGGATTTACATTACCAAACATTAAGCCAGTTATAGCATCATTACCACAAATAACATCATCACCACAAATGCTTTTTAGTGCTTGTAATACATTAGGAGAGTATATTTGAGTTTTACCAGAAAAATGCTCTTTTACATAGTCATCTTCAAGACAATAAGTTAAGTCAGCAGTACTATATACTAATACCGAATTAGATAATCCATTAGCAAACAATGTTGATATAGAAATACCTTCCTCATTATCAATAGTAATCATTCTCTTAAATGACTCACCTAGTGCAAGATTATGGGCATAAATACAAATTACTTTTTTATCCTCATCTGAACTAAAGTCAATACATTTATTATCTTTAGGTGAAATAGCAGTATAAGGTTCAGAGCCCTGACTTCTAATCAGTTCTGGATTAATAAGCCATTCAGCCCCCTTACTTGAAGTAGGTACTCTACTAGTTAAATAAGCAATCTCCCTCAATGATAAAGTAGCCAAAACATTACCAATCTCACCATTTTTTACAACATAAAATCCTGCTTCCCGCAACGCCTCATTCATATTAGCTGCCATACCTACACCCCACAATTGCTAGTTATTATATATTAAAAAAATCTGTTATGCAACAAAAAATGTATAAAAAACAACTGTAAATATCACTATATAACAGAGGATGATTAATTAATGAAAAAAGCAACAATAATATTATTTCTATTAACAGTTTTCTTTATAAATAATACAAACAGCAAAGAAATAGAAATTCCAAACGAATCTATAAGAATAAGAGTAATAGCTAATAGTAATACTGAAATTGATCAAAGAGTAAAAGGAGAAGTAAGAGAAAATCTTCAAGAAGAGATTGCAATGTTATTAAAAGATGCTAAAGGCATTGAAGAAGTAAGGGAGATATTAAATAAAAATCTTGAAGATATACACATAAATGTGGAAAAAGTTATGAAAAGAAACAATTATGAAGAAGTTTTCAACATAAACTATGGATTAAATTATTTTCCAGAAAAAGAATTTAAAGGAATTACCTATAAAGAAGGATATTATGAATCAATAGTTGTTACTATAGGAAAAGGTGAAGGAGATAATTGGTGGTGTGTCTTATTTCCACCATTATGCTTAATGGAGCATGAAGAAAGTAACATGGATGATGTAGAATACAAATCATTTATAAAAGAAGCAATAGAAAAATTTTTCTAGTATTAAAAAAGCTTTAACACAGTATCATTATATTGGTGATACTATGTTTCATATAATATCTATTCTTCTATTAGCAGTAAGTCTAAGTATGGATGCTTTTTCTATAGCATTAATACTAGGAACATTAAGCTATAGTAGAATTATGATTATAAAAATAGGAATAACAGTCGGAATATTCCACTTTTTTATGCCCTTAATTGGCGATTCAATAGGAGAACATATATTAAGTATAGTTCCAATAAAATCAACAACAATTGCAGGTTTAATATTTTTAGTATTATCTATTCAAATGCTAATATCATCAATAAAAGATAAAGATTTAAAAGAAATAAAGTATTTAAATAATTATACTTCCATACTAATATTTGCCTTAACAGTAAGCATAGATAGCTTATCAGCTGGTATCAGTTTTAGTGTTGTATCAGAACATCACATACTCTCTGCATTAACATTTATGATAACAAGTACACTATTTACAATATCTGGTTTAATATTAGGTAAAAGATTAAAAAAGCAATTTGGAAAGTACGCAACAATAATAGGTAGTATTTTGTTATTATTATTAGCAATAAAATATTTTATTTAAGCATAAAATAATAAAGTATCGTTTACAATAAGGTGTATAGAAACAACTCTTTTATTTGACTATATCTCATATAAATTGTAAAATTATATTGAAGGAATAGGTGAACTAAATGTTAATAAATAGTAGAGAAATATTAAAAGAAGCAAAAGAAGGTAAATATGCAGTTCCTCAGTTCAACATTAATAACTTAGAATGGACAAAAATAGTATTAGAAAGATGTCAAGTAGCTAATAAGCCTGTTATATTGGGGGTTAGTGAAGGTGCATTAAAATATATGGGTGGACCAGTTACTGTAGTTGGTATGGTAAAAGGATTAATAGAAGACTTAAATGTTACAATACCAGTAGTATTGCATTTAGATCATGGTGGATCATTTGAAGTATGCAAAAAAGTAATTGATGCAGGATTTACTTCAGTTATGATTGATGCATCAAAATACCCATTAGAAGAAAATATTGCTATAACTAAGCAAGTAGTTGAATATGCAAATAAGCATGATGTAACAGTAGAAGCAGAAGTAGGACATATTGGTGGAACAGAGGACAATGTTTCAGCAACATCATTAAATGCTACTTTAGATGATTGTTTAACATTAGTTAGTGGTGCAAAAATAGATTCAATTGCTCCAGCATTAGGGAGTGTTCATGGACTATACAAGGGAGACCCTAATCTAGATTTTGAAACAATGGATAAAATAAATAATGCACTAACAATACCATTAGTATTGCATGGAGGAACAGGAATTCCTGACTATGACATAAGAAAAGCAATCAAATGTGGAATAAGTAAAATAAATATAAACACTGAATTACAAATTGCATGGCATAATGGTGTTAAAGAGTTTATAAACAATAATCCAGATGCCTATGACCCTAGAAAAGTTATTGGTGGTGGTAAGGAACAAATGATTACGGCAATAGATGAAAAGATAAAATTATTTTTTGCAGTAGAATAGATATGAAAATAGAATATAATGTAACAGAAAGGAGAGCTTATGAAAATATTAGAAATAACTGGTAATAAAAAATTAACTGGAACTATTCACATAGATGGTGATAAAAACAGTGCAGTAGCATTAATACCAGCAGCCATTTTAAGTGATGAAAAAGTAACTATTACTAATGTTCCTAACATTTCAGACATTAGTGCTCTTGAAGAAATTCTTAAATTTTTAAATGCTAAGGTTAAAAAATCAACAAATGTACTAATAATTGATCCATCTAAAATTGAAAATAAAGAAATTCCAGTAGATATTACTAATAAGTTAAGAGCATCATACTACTTCATGGGAGCTTTATTAGGTAAATATAAGAAAGTAGAGATGTATTTTCCAGGAGGATGCAATATTGGAACAAGACCAATTGATCAACATCTAAAAGGTTTTGAGGCACTAGGAGCTACTATTACAGAAGAAGATAATAAATATACTATAATTGCTGATGAATTAGTAGGAGCAACAATCAAAATAAGCATGCCAGGTAAAGGTGCGACTACAAGTGTAGGAGCAACAATAAACATAATGTTAGCAGCTGTTAAAGCAAAAGGAGTAACCGTTATTGAAAATGCTGCAAGAGAACCACAAGTTTTAAATTTAGCAACACTTTTAAATGACATGGGAGCTAAAATAACAGGAGCAGGAACAGAAACGATAACAATTGAGGGTGTAGATTATCTAGGAGAAGCACATACTGAAGTTATTCCTGACAGGATAGAAGCTGGAACTTACTTAATTGCAGGAGCATTAGTAGGAGAAGAGTTAAATATTGAAGGATTAGTTCCAGAACATTGTGAAGCATTACTAGATACACTAGAATCAATTGGAGTGCCAATGACAATAGGTGAAAACAATGTAATCATAAGTAGCAACGACAATTACAGAAGTACAAATATAAAAACAGTTGTTTATCCAGGTTTTGTTACTGATTTACAACAACCACTTACAACATTATTAACACAGTGTACAGGTGTATCAGAAGTAGTAGAAACAATATTTGAAAACAGATTTCAAAATGTTGAATACTTAATAAAAATGGGAGCTATAATAGCAGTAGATGATAGAGTTCCATATAAGATGAAAGCAAAAGTAGTTGGACCAAGTAAGCTAAAAGGAGTAGATGTATTTGCAACTGACTTACGAGCAGGAGCATCTCTCGTACTAGCAGCTTTAAAAGCAAATGGTACAACAAATATAAAAGATGCTGAACACATATTGAGAGGATATGCAAATATTGTACAAAAACTACAAGATGTAGGTGCTAATATTAACATAAAAGAAATATAATTAATAAGTAGAGTTTTAAACTCTTTTCTTTTGGAGGCATACATGAAAAAATCCCTAAAATTACTAGCATTCCTACTGATATTGTCAATAATATATATCATTTATATAATATATACCCCAAATCCTAAAAAATTAAATTATGTAGCACTAGGCGACTCAATTGCAGAAGGAGTAAATTCATACAATGCACCAGACTATGGATATCCAGATTATATTAGGGACTATTTAAATAACAATAAAAGATTAGGAAATTACACAAAAAGATTCTCTAAAAGTGGATATAGAGTAGAAAACATTATCAATGATATTAATGATAACAGAAGTGTAATAGATACTAATAATAAAACTATCACAATAAAAGAGGCATTAAGGGAATCGAACTTAGTAACCATCTCTATTGGAGCAAATGATTTAATGGGAGGTTCTTCTATTCAAACGTTTGCAACTAAATTAAATAATATGAAAACCACTAAAGAAGAAGTAGATGAAATAGTTAAACAAGTAGAAGAGTTATTAATATTAGTAAAAAAATATGCAAAAGGTCAAATAATATTAGTAGGATACTATAATCCACTACCAACAATAACTAGTCACAAATCACAAATAGATGAAGTAATAATATATGCTAATAATAAATACTTAGAAATTGCTGAAAATTTGGAAATAGATTATGTAGATATATTTGAATTATTTATTGAACATATTGAGTTTTTACCTAATCCTAGCAATATACATCCTAATAGCAAAGGATACGAAGCAATGAGTAAAGAGGTAATTAAGAAAATAAATAGATAGTATAAAAAAGCAAAGCAGAAATGATGTGCGCCCTTTTTGTTTTGTACATTTAAATGCAATTTTCATCTTTTTTAGGATTGCACTTATTTTTACATATGATGAATTAATTAAAAGTTAACTTTCGCATAAATTTTTCAAAAAAAGTATTGAAAAAACATGGCAAATCTGTTATAATTCTCGGCAAATGGGGGTCATGTAATGAAAAAAAAGGTAAAAAGTGATATATTCTCAATTGAGGGTAGCAACACAATAGTTGATTATGTACGTGAGATTGATATGCAAAGAAATCCGGATGCAGTGGTAATTGAGTATGAAGGTCATCAAATTACTAGAAGAGAATATTGGAATTTGGTTAGTTCATATTCACAATTTCTTTTGGGTAATGGTATTGATTATGGGGATAAGGTTGCTATATGTAATATGAATCTTCCAGAGTATGAGTTTTTTTATTTTGGTATGTTGGATAATGGTACAGTAGCAAGTACTGTTAGTTTGTCCTTTTTAGAAAGTGACGTTTTAATGCATACAGTTGATAAAGGTGCAGAAACGTTGATACTTAGTGCAGAATATATTAATAGGCATCCTAAAGAACTAAAAGAAGCATTTAGTGCACTAGGTGAAAATAAAGGTGAGAAACAGTTAAAGAGAATAATTTTAACTTCAGCTGGCAATTACAGTGGTTCTAAGGAAGCAATCTATAATTCGCAGTTAAATTTAGGAGAATTAATAACAGCACTTGATTTGCCTGCAAATGTTGAGGTAATTCATCATGATGCAGCTAAAAAATTTCATGAGAATAAAATTTTCAATACTATGAGTAATGGATATTTTATGGACATGATGGATAGGATAGCAACATATTCTAATACTGGTGGTACTACTACTGGTGTACCAAAGTGTGCTGTTCATACTCATAGAGCAATGGCTAAATTTGTAAAAACTCAGGTTGATGGTATTAATCCAGAATATCTTGTTCCTGAGGGAACTAGATCGCTTATGTTAATTCCAATTTCTCATATAACTTGTCAATTTTATGCAATGTTAACAAGAGTTGCTTCTGGGGCTGTGAGAGTCTATGATCCAATGGCATTCAGTCCTGAAATTATAACTAAACAGATAGTGAATTTGGATATTAAAGATGTTAGTATGCCTTTTACCCTTCAAGTAGCATTGACTCATTCACCACTTGTTGGTAAAGGGACTTTAAAAGGATTAAAACCACAGTGTGGAGGCGAAGCAACACCATACGCACCAACAATTGAAGTAAATAGACGTTATGTTGAAGCTGGAGCTGAACCTATGATAATAGGTGGTGGAAGTACTGAATTTGGCTCAGTTACTATGTCAACATTAGGGTTCGCTGATCGCACTAATGAGACTGGAATGTTATATCCAGGAGTAAAAGCCGCAATTATTAATCCAATGACTGGTAAAAAAGTATCAGAGGGTGAATATGGTATTTTATATGTAGATTCTCCATGGGTAATGGAAGGTTTATTAAATGACCCAACTGCAACTAAAGAATTCTTTAGTTATACTGATGAAAATGGAACAGTTTATGGTACTAATAATGATATAGTAAAAGTAACTAGAAGACATCCTGATGGTAGAGAGGTTTACTCTATATCTGGTCGTGCTAAAGATTTTGTTCTACCTTTGGGTGGAAAAAAGTACAGAGTTGGAGTTAATATACAAAATGGGGTAGTTCAACCAGTTGACTTCAAAAAAGGTTTCATGCTTTTTGATGCTAGAGATACAATGTTAAGTCAGGGGGCTATTGAAGCAGAAGCAGTTTTAGTTCCTTCTAATGGTGATGATAAAGAAACTGGAACTTTAGTTGGTTTTGTTAGAGGAACTAATCCAGAAGATAGTAGAGCTTTACTTGAAAGAGTTGATGAAGCATTTAAGGGAGAAGCGTTTAGCCCTTTAGGTACTGCACCACTTACACATTTTGAAAAAAGTCTTGCAACTGATAAAAGGGATGTAAAATCATTACCTGAATATGTAGGATCATATTATTCTTCGGATAATGGTGTTTTATCTGGTAAAACTTTATTAGATAGTGGTGAAGTAAAAGTAAAAGCTGTAGAAGCTAATGAACCTATAATAGCTGTTGCACCACCAAAACCTGGTAAAATTATTGCAAAAAGAAGAGAGACAAGATTAATACAAAGTACAGCTAAATAAAGCTGTATTTTTTGAGACTGCTGAAAAAATCAGGAAATTTCAAAAATCGAAAATCCTGATTTTTATTTTCACCACTTCTATATATAAATCATCATATAAACTGATATATCACTATCA